>Ga0308175_100000482_pt1 | contig 27832 bp, 24 predicted proteins | sample PhyCR1_3_FD_203893 | JGI IMG/M metagenome (GOLD analysis project Ga0308175, IMG submission 203893) | Soil microbial communities from UC Gill Tract Community Farm, Albany, California, United States - DLSLS.C.R1 | ecosystem: Environmental > Terrestrial > Soil > Agricultural land | place: USA...
ACCGCAGCAGCCCCTACAGCAACTGGACCCGCTTCCGCACCGACTCCCAGCTCGCCAACCAGGTGAGCACCCGCTTCCCGGGGCTCGGCTTCCAGAGCTTCGAGATCCTCACGCGGGGCGTCTCGGGGCGGGTGGGGAAGATCCGGATCTTCGGCGACAACGGCCAGACCATGGACGTCGACGGGCTCGCCGTGCGCTGGACGCTCGACGTGCCGGACACTCTCTTCACCGCCAAGCGTCTGGCGCCCAAGGGCTCGGAGCCCGGCTGGCTCTTCACCGGCCGCGGCTTCGGCCACGGCGTGGGGATGTGCCAGGTGGGGGCCTACGGCATGGCCCAGCGGGGGCACACCTACCGCGAGATCCTCACCCACTACTACACCGGCGTCGAGCTCGGCCGGGCCCGCTGGAAGGGGCGCTCGGTCTCGGGAGGCACGAAATGACGAGTCTCGCCCGCTACATCGACCACACCCTCCTGCGTCCGGAGGCCACGGAGGCGGACGTGCGGAAGCTAGTGGAGGAGGCGGCCGAGCACGGCTTCGCCTCGGTGTGCATCCCGCCCGTCTACGTCGCCTTGGCGGCGGAGATCCTGCGCGGCACCCCGGTCGCGGTGGGCACCGTGGTGGGCTTCCCGCTCGGCTACGTCCACCCCGAGGTCCGGCGGGCCGAATCCCGCCAGGCCGTCGCGGACGGCGCCGGGGAGCTCGACACGGTCCTCAACCTCTCCTGGCTCAAGAGCGGCGACGACCGCCGGGTCCTGGGCGATCTCGCGGGTTGGGTCGGGGCGATGCGGAAGGAGCGCGACGGCCTGATCCTCAAGGTGATCCTGGAGACCGCCCTCCTGACCGACGAGGAGAAGGTCCGCGGCGCCCGCCTGACCCTGGAATCCGGAGCCGACTTCGTGAAGACCTCGACCGGCTTCTCGAAAGGGGGAGCCACGGTCGAGGACGTCGCCCTGCTGGCGAGGACGGTCGCGGGGAAGATCGGCGTCAAGGCCTCCGGAGGCATCCGCGACGCCGCCACGGCCCGGGCGATGATCGCGGCGGGGGCTGGGCGGTTGGGGACTTCGAGCGGGGTGGGGATTGTGAAAGAGGGTTAGCTCCCCCAATCCTCCCCCACCGCCTCCGCCGCCCGCCGCCCCGACACCATCGCCCCCTGGAGCGACGGCGTCTCCCGGTGATCGCCACAGATGTAGAGCCCGGGCTTTCTCCCGACGGGTAAGGCCGCCGGCTCCAGGCTCTTGCGCGCCGGCAGCGCCTGGGGAATCCGGTAGGTGCGCAGGTGGCGCCAGTCCGCCACCGCGATTCCGAACCAGGATGTGAGATGGCGGCGCACCTCATGCTCCAGATCCTTCTCCTCCGCCCCCGCCGCGCCCACCACGGTGACGGAGACGAGCGCCTGGCCCGCCGGAGCGTAGGTAGGCGCCACGGCGCTCGGCACGCAGAGGTTGTCCACCGGCCCACCCCCCTCGCCGTTGAGAACCAGGAGCGGCTTCGCCACCGGCGCCTTCGGGGCCGCGTAGTAGAGGCAGGCGGTGTCGTGGAACCCCGGCGGGCGCAGGTCGGGGAGGAGCCGGGCCGCCTCGGAGGCCTCGGTCGCCACCACCACGGCCGCCGCGGGGATCCTCTTCCGGGCCAGGTAGACCGCGCCGTCGCCGATCCCCTCCAGCCGCGCCTCCAGCCGGACCGTCCCGGGTGCCAGCCGGGCGGCGAGCTGCTCGGAGATGGCGCCCATCCCGGCGGCGGGGAGGGCGGCCCGCCCCTCGGAGAACATGCGGAAGACGAATTCGAGCATCCGGCTGGAGGTGGCGAGCTCGGTCTCCAGGAAGATCCCGCCGAAGAAGGGGCGGAGAAACGAGTCGATCATCCGCGGGCTGAAGCCGAAATCTCGCAGCGCCTCCAGCGAGGAAACCTCCGGCCGCGTCCAGATCTCCTCAATCGTCCCCCGCCGGACGTGGCTCCGCAGCCGGGCGATCCCCAGCTTGTCCGCGAGGCTCCCGATCGGGGCGAGGAGGGTGGAGGGCAGGGTCCAGGGCTGGCGGAAGGGATCGGAGACGCGGTGGAGCTTCCCCCTGATCCGTACCAGCGCGCCCGGGGCGAACGTCCGCAACCGGAGGGCCCCGTAGTCGAGGAGACGCCGGGCCTCCGGATAGGCCGTCAGCAGCACCTGGAATCCCCGGTCGAGGAGGAACCCGTCGACCTTATCCGTCCGCACCCGTCCGCCCGGAGCGTCGGACGCCTCCAGAATCACGCAGGGGATGTTCTTCTCCTGGAGCCGCAGGGCGCAGCAGAGGCCCGCGATGCCGGCGCCGATGATGACGACCTGCCTGGAGGCCTGCCCACCCGCCCCGTTCGGTTTCATGGAGGGGGATAATAGCGTGGCGCATCTTGGAAGTCCTTCTGCGGCTTTCCCCTCTCGTTTTCTGACCGCGCCCACTGCTTCCGCGGTAGCGCCCACTCTTCAGGCGTGTGCGCCCTCTGGAAGGGCGGCGTTGCCCACTGTTGGGGAGGTCGCGCCCTCTCCTTCGCCGGTCGCGCCTAGCGAAGGGGCGTATGCGCCCACTGATCCCCGGTTCTGCCCTCTGGTTCCGCGCTCGTGCCCAGCAGAGGGCAGTACCGGAGAATCAGTGGGCGGACACGGCCCACTCTTGGGGACGAGCGCAAAACCAGAGGGCGCGGACGGAAAACCGCTGGGGAAGACCGCAAAACCGCTGGGCAAGACCGCCGGAACGAAGGGGAGACCGCGGGATCGGGTGGACGCACCCGCGGAATCAGTGGGCGTTGCGGGAGATCCGGTGGGCGAAGCCGCGGATCCAGTGGGCTGATCCCGAATCCCCTTCTCAACTCTCCGCCCTCTCCTGCGTACTTACTCCCAGGGAGAACGACATGAGAACGATTCGCGACGCCGCCCCATCCACCCTCTCCTGGCAGCAGCCCCAGGCGTTCAAGTGCGCGTACGAGCTGCGGGCGCGCGACGAGCTTCTGGGGGCGCTCCGGAAGACCAGAAAATTCGGAGCGGCGATGGAGGCCGAGATCGGCGCCACCCGCTTCACGTTCGAGCCGGCGGGCTTTTTCCGGAGCCGCGTCACGGTCCGGGAGGCCGGCGCGGCCGGGGAGCCCGCTGTTTTCCAGAGCGGCTTCTGCGGCGGGGGACAGCTCGCGATGCAGGACGGCCGGAGCTATCGATGGAAGATGACGAGCTTCTGGGGCAGCCGCTGGGCCTTCGTCGACGATTCAGACCGGCCCCTCGTCAGCCTCAGGCCGCGCAACCGGGTCTTCCGGACCGGCAGCGAGGTCGAGATCGCGCCCGGCGCCCTCGCCCTGCCGGAGCTGCCGCTCCTGGTCCTCCTGGGGTGGTACCTTCTGCTCCGGATCACGCAGGATTCGGCGGCGGTCGCCGCCGCGAGCGCGTAAAATGGAACGAGCCATGGACTACAAGACCAGCCTGGACGCACCCGCCAAGGTGATGACCTGGGCCGGCTGCGCGATCTTCGGAGCGCTCGCGCTCTATCAGCTCTACACCTACTCTCGCAGCCCGCGGGAGACGGTGGACGCGGTCGCGGCGGCGGTCCAGATCGCGATCTTTGCCGGGATCTTGCTCGTCGCCTGGCTCTACAGCACGCAGGGCTATTCGGTCCGCGACGGCGCGCTGGTGATCCACCGGCCCTGGAAGCCGGTGACGATCCCCCTGTCCGAGATCCGGAACGTCCAGCTCGTGTCTCCGCAGGACACCTTCAGCGGCCTTCGGGTGTTCGGCGTGGGCGGGCTCTTCGGCTACTACGGGACGTTCTTTCTGCCAAGGCTCGGTGGCTTCGTCCGGTTCTACCTGCGCAACCGGGAGAATCCGATCCTCCTCGAAACGACGGGGGGACGGCTGCTCCTATCCCCGGACTCCCCAGGGCTGATCTGGGAGATCCAAGGTGGAGGCTGGAAGCGGTAGGGCCTCACCGGCTGTGCCTGTAGATCATCTCGATCAGCTCGTCGTACGTGGCCTCGGCGGCCTCGCCGTCGCCGGAGCGGATCGCCTGGGTGGCGCAGTGCTTGAGGTGGTTCCGCATCAGCTCGCGGCCGACCGAGCGCAGCGCCTCCTGCACGGAGGAGATCTGGGTGAGGATGTCCGGGCAGTAGCGGTCCTCCTCGACCATCTTCTGGAGGCCGCGCACCTGCCCCTCGATCCGCCGCAGGCGCTTCTGGTTGCGGTCCTTGATGTCGGGATCGACGGCGACCGCTTTGCGGTCCCGGGTCCCGCAGCCGCAGCCGGCGACCTCCAGAGTTTCGACGTCCGGTTCCATTTCGATCCTCCTCACGCGATCCGCGCCCGGCGCAGGCGCAGGCTGTTGGTGACCACGCTGACCGAGCTGAAGGCCATGGCCGCGCTCGCCAGGATGGGGGAGAGCAGGATTCCGAAGGCGGGGTAGAGCGCCCCGGCCGCGATGGGGATCCCGATCACGTTGTAGATGAAGGCCCAGAAGAGGTTCTGCCGCATGGTCCGCATGGTGCGGCGCGACAGGGCCACCGCCGCCGCGATCCCCCGCGGGTCCCCCCGCATCAGGGTCACGTCGCTCGCCTCCACGGCGATGTCCGTGCCGGTGCCGATGGCGAGGCCGAGGTCCGCCTGGGCCAGGGCCGGCGCGTCGTTGATGCCGTCCCCCACCATGGCGACCACCTTCCCCTCCCCCTGGAGCCGCCGCACCTCGGCGACCTTCCCTTCCGGGAGCACCCCGGCCACCACGCGGCCGATCCCCGCCTCGCGGGCGATCGCCTCGGCGGTCCGCCGGGTATCGCCGGTCAGCAGCACGACCTCCAGGCCCATCCTCTTCAGCCGCGCCACCGCCTCGCGCGAGGTGGCCTTGAGCGGGTCCGCCACCGCGAGCAGCCCCGCGAGCCGGCCATCCACCGCCACGTAGACCGGCGTCTTCCCCTCGCCGGTCAGCCGCCCGGCGTCCTCCGCCAGCGGCGCGGGATCGACGGCGTAGTCCGCCATCAGCTTCTCGTTGCCGGCGGCCAGGAAGGAGCCCTCGACCACCCCCACCGCGCCGCGGCCGGTAACGGACTGGAATTCCTCCGGAGCCACCAGCGCCAGATTCCGCTCCCGGGCGTGCCGCACGATGGCGTCCGCCAGCGGGTGCTCGGAGGAGGATTCGAGCGCGGCCACGATCCGCAGCAGCGAATCCGGGCTCCAGGTGGAGCCGGGCGCCGCGATCACGTCGGTCACCGTGGGCCGCCCTTCGGTGAGGGTGCCGGTCTTGTCGAGCACCACGGTGGTGACGTCCCCGGCCCGCTGGAGCGCCTCGCCCCCCTTGATCAGGATGCCGAGCTCGGCCCCTTTTCCGGTCGCCACCATCACGGCGGTGGGCACGGCGAGCCCCATGGCGCAGGGGCAGGCGATGATCAGCACCGCCACCGCCGCCGCGAAGGCGCGCACGGCGGAGCCGTCCGCCACGTACCAGGCCACGAAGGTGGCGATGGCGAGCGAGATCACCACCGGCACGAAGATGCCGCTGATGCGGTCCGCCAGCCGCTGGATGGGTGCTCGCGACCCCTGGGCGTCGCGCATCAGCTTCACGATCTGGGCGAGCACGCTGTCCGCGCCGAGCGTGGTGGCCCGGTAGCGGAAGGCCCCCGTGCGGTTGATCGTGCCGCCGATCACCCGGTCGCCCGCCTTCTTCTCGACCGGCATCGATTCGCCGGTGAGCATCGACTCGTCCACGGCGCTGGCGCCGGAGAGGACCTCGCCGTCCACCGGGATCCGCTCGCCGGGGCGGACGGTCACCGTGTCGCCGCTCTTCACCTGCTCGATAGGGACGTCCGTCTCCTGATCCTCACGGAGGACGCGCGCCGTCTTCGGCTGCAGGGCGACCAGCCCACGCAGGGCGGCCGAGGTGCGGCTCTTGGCCCGCGCCTCGAAGGTGTTGCCGGTGAGGATGAGGGCGATGATGATGACCACCGCCTCGTAGTAGACGTCCGGCGCCACCCCCCGCGAAAGGAAGAAGCCGGGAAGCAGCGTGGCGAGCGCGGAGTAGAGGAACGCCGCGCCCGTGCCCACGGCCACGAGGGTGTTCATGTCCGCCGAATGGTGGCGGAAGCCGGACCAGGCGCGGACGTAGAAGTGCCGGCCGGCCCAGGCCATCACGCCGATCGTGAGCGCCAGCAGGGCATAGGAGAGGATCGCGGGCGGAATCCGGTAGAGCCAGGGGAGCGCGGCCCGCAGGGCGGGGGTGAGCGACTCCATGGCCCAGCGCATGAACGGATCGCCGACTGGACCGTGATGGGCGCCGGAGCCCATGAGCGGCATCGAGACGATCATCGCCAGGACGCCCACGGCGCCGCTCGCCAGGGCCTTCCGGCGCAGGGTGCGGAACTCCTCCTCGTTGGCGCGGTCGCGGGCCTCCTGCTCCTCGAAGGCGGTCTGCTCGGGGCGCGGCATCTCCGCCTCGTAGCCGGTGTCGCGGATCGCCTCCACGAGCGCCTCCGGACGGGTGATGGCCGGATCGTAGGTCACGGCCGCGTTCTTCATCATCAGATTGACCGCGGCGTCGAGCACGCCGGGCTGCCGCTGGAGCGCCTTCTGGACGCTCGCCTGGCAGGCGGCGCAGGTCATCCCCTGGACGGGGATGTCGATCTTCGCGCCCGCGGCCATTCCCCTGGCAGTATCTCCCCTGGCAGTATCCGTAGCCATTTCATGCCTCCACGATGAGCTTGCCGTGCAGCATGCTCATCCCACACGTGATGTCGAACGCTCCCGCCTTCTCGGGCGTCAGCTCGACGGGCGTCTTCTGGAAGGCGGGGAGGAACTTGCGGATGCCGAAGTCGGGGATCACGACCTCCTCCGAGCAACTGGAGGTCTCGCGGCGGTCGAAGATCAGGCGCACGGGGACGCCCTGCTTCACTTTCACCTCGGCGGGCTCATAGCCCCCCTGGACGGTGATCGTGATCTCCTGCGCGCCCCCGGCCCCGGCCGCCGCCGTGGCCACGGGGCGCTTCGAGAGAAAGAAGTACCAGTTCACCCAGGCGATGGCCGCCATCCCCGCGAGCACGGCCAGCCAGTCCGTGGGAGTCATGCGACCCTCTCGGCCCCTTGCACGGGATGGGCCGTATAACCGGCGTCGTCGATCGCCTCGCGGATGCGGGCGAAGGGGGTCTTCGCCGGGTCGTAGGTGACGTCGGCCGCGCCGACCTCCACCCGGTTGACGTGGACTCCGTCGAGCTTCTTCAGGGTCTTCTCCACGCGGGCCACGCAGTGCCCGCAGCTCATGCCGTCGATCTTGAGGGTCAGGTGCTCCATGGATTTATCTCCTCTCCACTGCCCAGAACAATATACCCCCCCTCCCTATTCCGTCGCCACCCCAAGGGAGGGGAAAATCCCGTCTCCCGGGGCGGCGAAAGAGGGGAGTACAATGGTCCAGAATCCGGGGATGATCATGTCGAAACGCCTGCTCCCTCTCGCCCTCGCCTCCCTGCTCCTGCCCGCCGCCGGATGGGCGCAGGATAGCCGGCCGCCGTCCACGGATGCCAAGCCGGCCGAGGCGCAGCCGGCCCAGCCGCCGGAGAAGACGCCGCCGGAGAAGAAGCCGGACGCGTTCCAGTACTTCTTCGGCAAGAAGCGGGACGAGAAGAAGAAGGCGCCGGAGGCCCAGAAGGCCTCCGAGGCGCAGAAGCCGGCTCCCGCCGCTCCCAAGGCGAAGGCTCCCAAGGCGAAGGCTCCCGAGGCGGCCGCCCCGGAGAAGCCTAAGCCCATGCCGCCGGCCGAGCCCGCGCCTGAGGCTCCGGCTCCTCCGGCTGTCGAAGCTCCCGTGCCAGCGCCTCCCGCTCCCGCCCTGCCCGAGCCGGCCTCCGAGGTCCGTCCCGAGCCGCCTGCCGTCGCCCAGCCACAGACCGCACCGCCGTCGCCGGTCCTCGCCCCCGTCCCCCCTCCCGCTCCGGAGGCGCCGAGGGCGGAGGAGCCCAAGGTGGATGCCTTCCAGTACTTCTTCGGGCATGCCGCGCAGCCGCTCCCAGAGGCCAAAAAAGAGGAAGGGCCGAAGAAGCCGGTCACCGCCTTCGAGTACCTCTTCGGGAAGAGCGGGAAGGCGGACGAGCCGGAGCCCAAGAGCCCTCCGCGGTAGGCCGGGAAACCCGCCCGCAGGGCGGAATTTATCCAGCCTGGGGTGTCAACCCCAGGACCAGGGCCGCCTTCTTCTCCTGGAGCCCCGTAGGGCCGGCACCTCGGCGGAGCTTCCCCTCGGCGAGATCTGCCGGCCCTCCGGGGCTTGGGGAGCTTCCGCAGACCCTCCTGCCTGGGGTTGACACCCCAGGCTGAGCAAATTCCGCCCTGCGGGCGGGGCAGTCCTTTGGGTCCTTTCTTGGTAGCATCCCCGCCGGTCATCTACCGAGGAGGAGCCGATGTCCAGCGCCCGGATCTGCCTGCGTGTCTCCCTGATCGCCTTTCTCCTGACCGCCGCCGCGGCCCTCGCGGCGCCGCCCCGCCCCCTGGAGCTGGCGGTGGACGCCACGGACGCTCCGCGCGGGGTGTTCCACTCCCGGCTGGTGATCCCGGCCGCGCCCGGGCCGCTGACGCTCGCCTATCCGAAGTGGGTGCAGGGGGAGCACGCGCCGAGCGGTCCCATCATGCAGGTGGCCGGATTCACGGTCTCGGCGAACGGCAAGACCCTCCCCTGGCGGCGCGATCCCCTGGAGATGTTCCTGGTCAAGGTCGAGGTACCGGCCGGAGCGCGGGAGGTGGAGGTGACCCTCGACTACCTCTCGCCGCCGGAGGACATCAATGGCCTCGGCTACGGCGAGACCCCGAATTCCACGCCGCACCTGCTGATCGTCGACTGGCACGATCTCCTGGTCTATCCGCTGGGCGCGGACGCCCGGGAGATCCCCGTGCGCGCCACCCTGCGCCTGCCCGCCGGATGGAAATACGATACGGCTCTCGAAGCGGAGCAGGGCGCGGGCAGGGACGGCGCGCTGGCCTTCGCCTCCACCAGCCTCTACACGCTGATCGACTCGCCGGTGCTCGCGGGGGAGATCTTCCAGACCCTGGATCTCGGCCCGCCGGAGGCGCCGGTCCACCTCAGCATGGCCGCCGACCGCCGCTCCGCGCTCGCCATCCCGGAGGAGCGGCTGGCCGCCTACCGGCGGGTGCCGGCGGAGGCGATGGCGCTGTTCGGGGCGCGCCACTACCGCGAGTACCATTGGCTGCTGGCGCTGAGCGACGCCATCGATCACAACGGCCTGGAGCATCACGAGTCGAGCGACGACCGCGGGCCGGCGGACATGTTCTCGGACGAGGCCGAGCTGGTGCGCCAGGGGACGCTGCTGCCGCACGAGTACATCCACTCTTGGAACGGCAAGTACCGCCGCCCGGCAGGCCTTGCCACCCGCGCCCCCCAGCAGCCGCTCGACACCGGGCTGCTCTGGGTCTACGAGGGGTTGACCCGCTATCTGGGGGACTTCCTGCTGACCTCGCGGAGCGGCATCCGGACCCCGGAGATGACCCACGACTACATCGCCTGGGTCGCCGCCAACGCGGACCGCAACCGCCCCGGCCGGTCGTGGCGTCCACTCGCGGACACGGCGGTCTCGGCGCAGGTCCTCTCCGGCCTGCCCACCCCATGGACCGCCTACCGCCGCGCCCTCGACTACTACGACGAGTCGGGGCTGATCTGGCTGGAGGCCGACACCATCCTGCGGCAGAAGAGCGGCGGCACAAAATCGCTCGACGACTTCTGCCGCGCCTTCCACGGCGGCGCCTCGACCGCCCCGGCCGTGGTCCCCTATACGGCAGACGATGTCTACGCCGCGCTCGGCAAGATCGTGCCCTACGACTGGAAGGGCTTCTTCGCCGAGCGGGTCTACGCCGTCCAGCCGCGCGCCCCCCTCGGCGGTGTGGAGGGGGCGGGGTGGAAGCTGGTCTACACCGACCAGCCGAACGCCTTCCAGAAGCTGCGCGCCAAGAGCTCGAAGCTATCGGACGAGAGCTTCTCGCTGGGGATCTGGGTGAAGGAGGACGGCACGGTCGCCGACATCGTGACCGGCTCTCCCGCCTGGGAGGCGGGGCTGGGCCCGGGGATGAAGATCGTGGCCGTCGACGGCCGGGCCTGGACGGCGGAGGTCCTTCCCGAGGAGGTGAAAGCGGCGAAAGGATCGAGCGCGCCGATCGAGATCGCCGTCCAGCAGGGGGACGCGCTCAAGACCTTTCGGGTGAATTATCACGATGGAGAGCGCTATCCCCACCTGGAGCGGGACGCCTCGCGGCCGGATCTGTTGGGGGCGATTCTGGCTCCGAAGAGCCGGTAGGGGGACCTTCAGAGCCGCTTCAGCACCAGCACCGTGGTGTCGTCCGTCGGCGGATCCTCCGAGCGCATGTAGGCGCGCCAGTCGGCGAGGAGGGCTTCGAGGATCTCGGGGGCGGGGCGGTCCCCCAGCTTGCGGAGGAGGTCGCGCGGGCGCTCGTAGCCGTACTGGGCCTCGTGGGGATCGGTGGCTTCGAAGAGGCCGTCGGAGCAGAAGACGAGGGCTCCGCCGGGTGGGATCTCGAAGGAGAAGTCCGCGTACTTGCGCTGGGGGCCCTGGCCGAGCGGCAGGCTGGGGAGCGAGATCTCCTCGACCTCGCCGCCGTGGGCCAGCAGCAGGGGGAAGGGGTGGCCGGCGTTGCTCATCGTCACCGCGCCGGTCTCCGGATTCAGGCGGACCAGGGCGAGGGAGGTGAAATTGCGGTGCGAGCCGCCACGGCGGATCACCCGGTCGACCCCGTGCAGCACCTCGGACGGCGTGCGCTCGGCCGTGATGATGCTGGTGAGCGCGGCGGCGGTCATCGCCTGCACGATGGCGCAGGAGTAGCCGTGGCCGGCCACGTCTCCGGCGGCGATCCAGAGATCCCCCGTCTCGTCGCGCAGGAAGTCGTAGAGGTCCCCGCCCGCTTCTGTGGCGAGCAGCGAGCGGACGGCGATCTCCCAGCCCGGGACCTCCGGGAGCGAGGAGGGGAGGAGCCCAAGCTGCATGCGCGCCAGGAGATCCATCTCATAGCTCAGCCGCCGCTCGTCCTCCAGGCGGCGGATAAAGGCGGGGGGCTTCAGGCGCTCGCGCTCGGCCTCCTCGGAACGCCGCAACCCCGCCAGGCCCACCCCCAGGAGGAGGATGGGCACGCCCGCGCTCACCGCGAAGGTCACGGGGAGCCAGGTGAGATGGAGCGCGGAGAAGGCGGCGGCGGGGAGCAGCGCGGAGCAGACGGCTGCGGTCAGGAGAGCGGCGAGGCCGTCCCGGCGGCCGAGGAAGACGAGGAGGCCGGCCGCCGCCACCGCCACCGCCAACTGCCAGCCGAGCGGCCGGAGCGAGACGAGCGGCAGGGCGAGGCCCGCGGCCAGGGCCGCCGCCCAGGACGCCCAGCGGGAGGGGAGGAACCGGAGCGCCAGACCCAGGGCGATCGCCGCGCCGGCCGCGAGGACGACGCCGGTGAAGAACGGCGTGATGGTGCCGAAGATGGGGAGGTGTGGCGGCGGCTTCTCCGGCCAGGCGCCGGGAAGATGGGCGGCGAGGGCGAGCGCGGCCAACTGGAGGCCGGCCAGAAGCGCGCCCACGGCCACGCCGTCCACGAGCGACCGTCCGCCGCGCGGCCCGAGACGCCCCGCCCGCAGCGCGTCGAGGTCCATTGCCACGCCGGGATCGATGGCGCGCAGGAGCGACTCGCCGGCCGACCAGAGCAGGAAGGCCCAGGCGGCGATGAAGAGGGTGCCGACGATGCTGAGAGCCCCCGTCCAACCGGGGTCGGCCACCAGGACGGGGACCGCCGAGGCCAACACCAGGAGCGCTCCGAGGCCCGCGCCGTTGACGAAGTCGATGCGGCGTTTTCCCAGCAGCACCAGGAACAGGATCACGGCGGTGAGGATGCCGAGGAGCAGCGGCGCCACCTCGAGGACGATCTCGGCGGCCTTCGTGCCGCTCCCCTTGTCCCGATGCTCCGTGCTGTCGATCTGGCGCATCAGGACGGCCGAGCCTCCCGGCGGCGCGACGAGGAGCATCTGCTGGGGCGGCCGGCTGCCGAGGATCGGCTCGGTGGAGGTGACGGCCCTGGCCTCGTCACCCGCCGCCACCGAGACGGTGTTGTCCTGACTCGAAGGGATCCTGCCGGCCGGAGGGGGCTCCTGGGGGATGTTCTTCAGGCGCTCTCCCGGCCGGAGGAGGAGCTGGATCAGGGCTCTCTGTTGTGCCCCTCCGAGAGGACGCTTGCTCTGCATCGAGGTATGGATCGTCTCTCCGGTGCTCCCCCACCGCAGAGCCCAGGGCTCTCCCGAAGGGAGGAAGTCGATGGCGAGCTCCCGCGTCTCCTTTCCGGCGCCGGGGAGCACCGCCTGCTGCCGCGCCTGGACGAGGATGCCGCCCCCGAACGCCGTCACCCCGTCCGGGCTCAAGGTAGCCTCCAGCCGCGACCCCTCGGGATTTCCGTTCTCCTCGATCTCGTAGAAGGAGACTCGCGGATCGCCGGGGGCCGGCTGTGCCCCCGCCCGTCCCGTGACCTCCCGGTAGCGGCCGGCGTAGAAGCTCGGCTCGGGAAGGTGGCCGGCGTGCCACTTGGCCAGCCAGTCTCGGGCGAGGACGACCCCGCCCGCGAAAACCAGGACGCCGAGGGCGAGCGCGAGGAAGGAGGGGAGCGTTGAATTCCGTTTCGTGGGCACCTTGCCTATACGGTACGGCATTCCCAATCCGAAGTTGCGGGCGCGGTTTGCTAGAATCCCGCCTTTCGACCCGGTCAACCTCCGATTCTGGAAATCCGTCACCCATGACTTCGAAGATCCGCTCCCTGTCCCTCGTCCTCCTCGCCCTCGTGGCCTTCGGCGCGGCGGCGCTCGCCGTGTCGCGGCTCGGCGCCCAGCAGCAGAGCCCCAAGAAGCTGATCATCCTCGGCTTCGACGGCGCCGACGCCAAGCTCACCCAGAAGTGGATGGACGAGGGGAAGCTGCCGAATCTCGCCAGGCTCCGCGCCCAGGGGAGCTTCTCCCCCCTGCGGCCGACGATCCCCTCGCAGACGCCCGTCTCCTGGTCGACCTTCTCGACCGGCCTCAATCCGGGCCGGCACGGCGTCTTCGATTTCCTCAAGCGGGACCCCCAGACGTACAAGCCCACTTTCGCGGCGGCCGGCGAGGGGAGCGAGCCCTTCCTGTTCGGCGAGAGCAACGGCTGGATCCTGGGGCTGATCGCGGCGGCGGTGGTGGCTCTCCTCTTCCTGCTGCTCCTCAAGCTCTTCCGCCTGCGCACCGGCGTCGCCGCGGCGGTCGCCCTGGTGCTGGGGATCGCCGCCGGTGTGGGGGTGGGGATCGCGGCGGGGCGGCTGCTCCCCGTGTCGCGGCCTATCGCCGTCAGCTACCAGCACGGCGACACCTTCTGGAAGCTCCTCGGCCACGCCGGCAAGCGGGTGCGGGTAATGCGGATCCCGGTCACCTTCCCCCCCAAGGGATTCGAGCACGGCGAGCTCCTCTCCGGCCTCGGCGTGCCGGACCTCTCGGCGCGCATCGGCAAGCCCTTCTACTTCACCTCCGAGCTGTTCTTCACCCCCAAGGGGAACGGCGACTTCTCCGTCGAGGTGGTCGAGCTGGTGGACAACAAGGGGACGATCGAGACCGAGATCAAGGAGGTCCCCAACAAGCTCTTCCCCAAGAAGGAGGGCGACACCGAGATCATCAAGATCCCGATGACCCTCACCGTGGCGCCGGACCGCAAGAGCCTGCGCATCCAGACCTCGGGGAACGACATCACGCTCAAGCCGGGGCAGTGGAGCGGCTGGGCCCATTTCACCTTTCCCTTCAACTCGTTGATCAAGATCCAGGGGATCGGCAAATTCAAGCTGGAGGCGCTCGACCCCGAGATCAAGCTCTACCTCTCGCCGCTCGACTTCGACCCCGAGCACCTGCCCATGGGCTTCGACGTCACCACGCCGGCCAGCTTCGTGAAGGACCTCACCCGCGAGCACGGCCCGTTCAAGACCCGCGGCTGGATGATCGACACCTGGTCCCCCACCGCCGGGACGCTCGACGAGCAGGGCTTTCTGGAGGACGTGAAGCAGACGGTGGACAAGGACAAGGAGATCCTCGACGGCGCCCTGGCCAAGGACGATTGGGACGTGATGGTCCACTACTTCGAGTTCACCGACCGGGTGCAGCACATGATGTTCCGCTACTTCGATCCCAAGCATCCGCTCTACAACGCGGAGGGGGCGGCGAAGTGGGGCGGGTCGATCGAGAAGGCGTATGAGGAGATGGACCGCATCGTGGGCGACACCATGAAGAAGCGGCCGGACGCCGCGCTCATGGTCGTCTCCGACCACGGTTTCGCCTCCTTCCGGCGGGGGATGAACTACAACACCTGGCTGGCCACGAACGGCTTCATGACACTGAACGGCCAGGACGCCAAGCGGAAGAACCTGGAGGACCTGTTCGGCCAGGGGAACTTCTTCACCAACGTCGACTGGTCGAAGACCAAGGCCTACGCGCTCGGCCTCGGGCAGATCTATATCAACGAGGCGGGGCGCGAGGCGAAGGGGATCGTCCATCCGGGGGCCGAGTACCAGCAGGTGGCGCAGCAGATCAAGGCGGGGCTGGAGGCGTACGTCGATCCCGAGACCGGCGAGCATCCGGTGGCGCACGTCTTCACCCGTGACGAGGCCTACAACGGCGTCTACGATCCGGTGCTGATCCCGGACCTCATCCCGTCGAACAACGAGGGGTACCGCGTCGGCTGGCAGGACGCCCTGGGCGGCATCGCCAAGACGATCGTCGAGCCCAACGACCAGATCTGGAGCGGCGACCACTGCTCCGTCTATCCGGACATCGTCAAGGGCATCCTCTTCAGCAACTTCAAGCTGAGCACCCCGAACGGCGCCTACATGGGCGACGTGATGCCGACCATCCTCGACCTCTACGGCGTGAAGCCGACGACCAACCTGGACGGCAAGAGCCTGCTTGTGAAGTAGGAGGAGCGATGCCGAGACTGATCGCGCAGCCCACCGTCATCCAGGCCGCCGGCAACAAGCCGAAGCGGATCGAGGAGTATGCCGGCCGGGTGAATTCGGGCCACGAGGCGTTGAGCGTGGCCCGGATGGTCTCCCCCGAAGGCTGGGAGGAGCCCGGCCAGCGTCCCGAATTCGAGGAGATCACGATCGTGCTGAAGGGGCTCCTGCGCGTCGAGCACGAAGGGGGATCGCTCGACGTGCGGGCCGGTCAGGCGGTGGTGGCCTCACCCGGAGAGTGGGTGCGCTACAGCAGCCCGGAGCCGGGCGGGGCGGAGTACGTGGCGATCTGCCTGCCGGCGTTCTCGCCGGCGACGGTGCATCGGGACGCATAACGAAGCCCGGCGGCCCCGCCGGGCATCAATGCCCGGGCTACATCAGAAACGAAAAGCCGGCTGAAGCCGGCTCGAAAAATTTCGCTTTCTTGGGAGCCGGCTTCAGCCGGCTTCTCGGTTGAAACGTGGCCCGGGGATTGATCCCCGGGCGTACCGTCGTCTCTTTCCTACGGCTGCCAGGTGTCGTTCCGGCTCCCCGAGCCGGAGGTGGGCACCGTGTAGTTGCGGTTCGCGCCTCCCTCATAGGTCGTGGTGGCGCCCTGCTTCCAGATGTACTTGTACTGGATGGCCGCCCCCTTGCTGGCGAAGAAGAAGACCGGGCCGCTCCACTGGCTGCTGCTCACGTAGTTGAGCTTGACCGCCTTCGTCGTGTCCCAACTGCCGAGCTCGGGGACGCTCCCCACCACGTAGAGATCCTGCCCCGGCACGGTGGAGAAGCCGTTGACGGTGAAGTCCACCCGGATCGCCTCGGAGGAGTTGCAGGGCCGCGCGGCCAGGACGAGCGTCGAGCGGGCCTGGACGCCGTAGGTCGTGCCTCCCATCCTCGGAAGCGGCTGCGAATTCCAGGCGGAGACCGTGGGGTCGTAGTAGATGTTCCCGGTCCCCTCGGCCCAGTCGCCGGTGTCGGCCACCAGCCACCAACACTTGCTGTTGGGCGCGGTGGGGATGGTGAAGGTCAGGTTCCCGAAATAGGCGTTGTAGGCCACATAGAGGTCCGGCGCGTCGGCCGGACCGCCCGTCTCCGCGCTGGAGCCGTCGATCAGCCAGGCCAGCGAGTGGGAGGTGGAGCTCCAGTCGGGGGTGTCCGGCGTGGTGCCGTGCCAGGTGAGGTCCTTGTAGCCATCCGCGTCGTGATCGGCGCCACCGAAGTCCACCGATCGCCGCAGGCCGGGATGGGCCTTGCGGAAGGCGATCAGCTTGCGGAAGAAGTCATAGGTCTTCTGGTTGGTGGCCTGCAGGCTCCAGTCGATCCAGCCGCAGGTGTTGTCGGCCATGTAGCCGTTGTTGTTGCCGCTCTGGGTGCGGCGGAATTCGTCGCCGGCGAGGATCATCGGCGGGCCCTGGTCGAGGAGCATCTGGGCGGCGAAGTTGCGGATCTGCCGCCGCCGCAGCACCTCGTCGCCGCCGCTGTCCCAACTGTAGTTCGTGTCGTTGCCGCTGCTCGCGTCCGCCCCGGTCGGGTTGCAGGGACCGGTGCCGTTCTGCTTGGTGTTGTAGGAGACCAGGTCGTTCAAGGTGAAACCGTCGTGGGTGGTGACTAGGTTGACGCTCTCGGCCGGCGTTGCGAAGCCGGACCAGGTGGCGGTGATCGAGGCGCCGAGGTTCCCCACCTGGCTGTTGTCCCCCTTCTGGAACTGCCGCAGGTTGTCGCGATAGGAGCCGTTCCATTCCGACCAGCCGGCGGGGAACTGGCCGACCCCGAAGCCCGAGGTGTCCCACGGCTCGGCGACGATCTTGAACCCGTTGTTCGAGGCGGCCTGGGCGATCGAGACCAGGGTCGTGGCGTTGTTGTTGAACGTCCGGCCGTCGCTCCCCTCGCGGCCCAGCTCGTAGGCGAGGTCGAAGCGGAAGCCGTCCACGTGCATAGTGTTCGCCCAGTAGGTGAGGCTGTCGACGATCAGATTGCGCACCGCCGCGCGGCTGGCGTTCAGGTTGTTGCCGGTGCCGGTCGAATCCCAGTAGCAGGACTTGTCGTCGGCCAGCGTGTAGTAGGTGGCGTTGTCGATGCCCCTCAGGTTGATGTACCGCACGGGATTCCCTGAGCAGGCTCCCCCTTCCCAGGTGTGATTGAAGACCACGTCGAGCCAGACCTCGACCCCTTGAGCGTGCACGGCCTTGACCATGTCCTTGAATTTGGTCACCTGCTCGCCCGCGACGTAGGTGCAGGAGGTCATGTCGGTGCACAGGTACTCGCGGTTGGGGGCGAAGAACTGGGTGGTCATGTACCCCCAGTAGTTGACCCGGTCGGCGGTGGCGCCCCCCACCGGGTCGTCGTACTGCGGATATTCGTGGATCGGCATCAGCTCGGCGGCGGTCACCCCCAGGGTCTTGAGGTACGGCGCCTTGGAGCCGAAGCCGTCGTAGGTGCCGCGCGAGGCGGCCGCCACGCTGGAGTCGTTTTTGGTGAACCCCCGCAGATGGACCTCGTAGGAGACCGAGTCCTTCATCGCGATGTTGGGCTTGACGTCGGTCCCCCAGCTATAGGTGTCGCTGACGACGATCGACTTCGGCATCGCCCCGGCGCTGTCGACGAAGGCGTAGGTGTCCGTGCCGCCGAGGATGGCGGTCGAGTAGTGGCCGTTGACCCGCTGCGGCTCGCCGGTGACCGCCTTGGCGTAGGGGTCGGTGAGCAGCTTGTTGGGGTTGAAGCGGTTGCCGTTGGCGTCCACATGCGAGACGAAGCCGAGGTTGCTCCCCGGCGTCCAGCTCGCGTTGTAGGTCCAGTTCGGGCCCCAGACCCGGTAGCCGTACAGGGCGCCGGCGCCGAGGCCGGAGACGGTGACCGTCCAGATGTGGTTGGGCACGTCGGTCTGGGTGAGGGCGTACTTGGCCGTCGGGGTCGAGGCGGTGGGGGTGGCGAAGATCCAGACCTCGACGCGCGTCGCGTTCGCCGAGAACAGGGCGAACTGCACGCTGCTGCCGACGATCGTGGCCCCGAGGGGCGTCGTGGCCGCGGCAGGGCTGGGCGCGAGGAGGAGGGTGAGCAGCAGGACCGCCGGCGCGAGGCTGCGCAGGGCGGAACGGATAGACGTTGGGCTGAAGTGGGGTTTCATGGTTTTTCTCTCCTGGAACGAGGGACGGAACGCTGAAGCGGTGGGATTCGCGAGGCGGGTGATCTCCCGGTCTCCGAAAGATCGACGTTCAGCGATAACCATTGTACTTCCGCACGTCGGTAATGGAGTGCCCCCTGCGGATTTCCTGAGGGGCCCCTCCAGGCGATACAGTCTTCCTGGAGATGCACGAGAAGGATCTGAAGGCCCTTCTGGCCTACCTCAAGGAGAACGCCCCCCGGTATTCCATGGACGCCCTGCGCGCCCAGATGGTGAAAGCGGGGCACGCTCCGGCGGAGGCAGAGGAGGCGATCGCGGTGTTCCAGGGGCGGCTCCGGCCGCCCGAGGGGCCCGCCTGGCCGCTGGCGGTCGGCATCGCCCTGCTCGACTTCCTGCTCTCCTGGCTCCTGGTGACCCTGTTCCAGCGCCTGGGGGCGGGGAAGGTCTCCTGCGGGGCGGCGGCGCTGCTGCCGCTGATCTACCTGGGGCAGGTCGTGGCCGGAGTCGCCGCCCTCGCCGCGGGGCGGGACCGTCAAGGCCGGGCGCTGATCCTCGGCTTCATGCTCTTCTGCGGCCTGGTGCTGGTGATCCTCGCCGGCTTCGCGGGGAAGTGGCTGTCCAGCCACAGCTCGTGAACCAAGGCGTCATGCCTTGTGACCTTCCGATCGCAGCCTCCAGACCGCGATCAGGACCAGGGCGCAGGCGAGCAGCAGCAGGCCCAGCGGCGAGAGGGTGGGGACCTCGGTCAATTCCTGTGACTCGAAGGAGATCGCCCCACTATAGGGGGTCCAGCCGGTATCTCTGCGAAAGGTTCCCACTCCCCCGGCGCCACCGTCCGCATAGTTCGCGGCCGTTTGGGTGTTCCAGTATGCGGTGTCCGGAAACGGATTGCTCCCCACCGTGGGGGGCTGGGTGGAGAGGCCGAAATTCAGGGATACGTAGGGTCCCGGCGTCCCGATCGGAGAATACCCCCAGGTCTGTGTGTTGAACGCCAGGCCATAAATGATCTGGCTCGGCACGACCGTCCCCGTGAAATCGAAGGTGACCGTGAACGCCAGCCCGCTGTAGCAGTTGCCGTCGCTGGCCCGCCACCCCGTTCCTCCGGGACAGGTCGGGTCCGCCGGCGGCCGCCACGGAATGGCGAACGTCTGCGTCCGGGTGGCGATCAGCGTGCCCGGAGCCGGATTCGGCCCGCTGTTGTCCACGGTGTAGAGATTGAGCGTGAGCGGATGGCTCCACGCCGGGCCGGTGGAGCCGGGGAACGACGGGTAGTCCGAGGCCAGGGCCCAATCGCTCATCGCCAGCGTCACGTGCGTCAGGACACGGCCCGAACCGGCGAACTGGATCAGATCGCCGAATTCGGAGGTCTGGGTCGCCTGATACCCCAGGCTCACCACGTTCGGGGGAAGCGGGCTGGGAATGCTGCTGTAGATCGTCGAGGCACCCACGGCCAGGGGAGAGCAGGCGGCCAGGAGGAGGAGCGCGAGCGCAGCGCGCCCTCCGGGTAGGCCTGCGGGTCGTGCACCACGGGTCGGCTCGGTCGGCATGGTGGCTCCTTGTAGATCGCAGAGCAGTCGTTTACGCTCCCTCGTTTTCTGTCATAGCGGGCTCCAATGACCGAATGAGGGAGGGGAGGCTGTCTTGAACCGTGGCCCAGAGGATATCCAGGTTGATGTCGAAGTAGGCGTGGATCAGCCGGTTTCGCATACCGATGACATCGGGCCAGGGGATTTTTCCAAGCTCTGAGCAGGTACCGGAGCTCACCTTGCTGGCGGCCTCGCCGACAACGGAGACCAAATGGACCAGAGCATCTGCGAGAGGATCGTCCTCGTCGTCGAGCGCAGAGCGATCACGTCCAGCAGCCAGGCGCACCGCTTTTCTGGCCGCGTCGAGCATGTGCTGTAGGCGGATCCGGTCATCCTCGGGCAGCACGCAGCTCCACCGCCTCTTGTAGGACTTCGTTTCTGAAGTACCGGCTCAGGTCGCCCGCCGTACGGAGGTCTACCTTGAATCCGATCAGCTCGCTGAGCTCCCGTTCCATCCTGGCCATGTCCAGCAGAGTGACGCGTGTCCCCGGCTCGAACTCCACGAGCAGATCCAAGTCGCTGTTCTCTCGGAGAGCGGTGCTGTCCTCTCGAAGAGCGATCCTGTCCCTTTCACGCATGGAGCCGAAGGTCTTGAGATGACGGATGGAATTCTCGCGGCAGTAGCGATCGATCTCCCGAAGCCTTCTCTTCAGATCCTCCTCATCGTGAGCACGGATGACCCCTATCTGAAAATACGGCGACTCCCGCCGGAGGATTCTCCCTTCGCCCTCCAGATCGAGGAGGAGAGCCAAGTCTCGAAGGATCGAGACGCGCCTGAAGCGATGCGCCGGCGCCTCTGTGGCATGCCACTCCCGGATCCGCTGTCTCAGGATCGATCTCCCCTGCTCCAAGGGGACTAATAGGCCGAGCCCCGTCAAGTCGTAGATGAGGAGGTGGTCCAGGCCGTAGCGACCGTGCCTGAGCTTCTCAGCCTTCTGAAGAAAGGCTGAAAAGAGGATCTCCGCCCATAGCTGAGCCGCTTCCTTATCCGGTGTGTTGATGTCGACGGGCAAGCCCAGATGGTCTTCGTCCCTGCTCGCCGCGGTGAGACTACTCTGGTACTCCTGGGTGGAGCCGTCCGTCAGCTCAAACGTTTCCTGCCGCTTATCAGGCCACTTTAAGACGAAGTCTGGAGGGTCCTTTCCCTCAGGGGTCTTCGCAAGGGTCACCGGGAGAGGTAGAAGGCCCTCTCCGGCGAGGAAACGCAGGTAACGCAGCATGCAGAAGTGTTCCCGATGATCCCTGTTCCTTCCTTCATGTCGCGCGGGAACCGGCTGGTCGAGCCGGTCGAGTTTCGCCAGCAAGTCGTCGCAATCCCTGAAGGTGACCGGATTATCTGGTCTGAGGAGAACTTTATCGAGGTCGTGGACCATCGCTCTACTCATCCGGACAGTATAGCTGCGGCGGAGATGGCCCCGGAGAACGGAGCTTGGATGAGATGAGAAGAATGGTGGAGCAGAAGGGATTCGAACCCTCGACCCCCACGTTGCGAACGTGGTGCTCTCCCAGCTGAGCTACTGCCCCACGGTGCGGGAGGCGGGTATTGTACTCGGGGGACCCTCCGGGGGCAAGGCTGGCGGTTTGGCCACGGATCCGCGGGCCTCCAGCAGGCCGGCCACGGTGAGGCCGCCCAGGGTGCGGTCGCGGACGGCGGCGAGGTCGCCGATCAGCTCCTGGAGGCGCGCGGCGATCTCGCCGCCCACCAGCTCGGCGCCGCGCCGCGCCCGGTGGTCGTAGGCGGCCAGCACCTCCTCGACCCGGATCTCCTGCGGATCGGCGGTGAGGGCGTAGCCGTGATCCCCCACCACCTGGAGCGGACCCTGGACGGTCAGCGGCCTGAGGATGCGCTCCAGCTCCGTCGTGGGCAGGCACATGCGGTCGGCCAGCGCCTCGCGCGCCAGCGGGGGCTTGCCCTGGTTGAAGCGCCGGGCGATCAGGGTCAGGGTGGCGAGCCCCACCCAGGCCGCCTGCACCGGCGGGTGGCGGCGCAATCCCCGGGCGAGCAGGGAGAAGTGCTGCGCCGTATAGGTCGCCACGGCGCCGAACAGGATGATCGTCCAGGTGAGGTCGAGCGAGATCATGAACAGCAGCGCGAAGGCGTAGCTGCCGTAGACGATGCTGACGTTGCGGAAGACCTCGACGTAGGAGCCGAACCCCTCGCGCAGGATCTCCAGCAGGATGCCGGTGAGCAGACCCCCGGCCAGGGCGTTGCGCAGGCGCACGCTGGTGTAGGGGACCCGCCAGTAGAGCAGGGTCAGTCCCACCACCGTGGCCAGGAACGGCAGCACGTTGAGCAGGAGCGACTCCTGGAGCACCCTGCGGAAGGCCGGGCTCTGCCGCAGCACCAGCAGGCTGGAGAAGGTCGCTCCGATCAGCAGCGGCCCCCAGAAGATCAGCAGAATGTAGGAGACGAGCCGCGCCCGCCACGGGCGCCGCCGCGACACGTTCCAGATCTTGTTGAAGACCTCCTCGACGGTGACGAACAGGTAGAGGGTGGTGAAGAAGAAGGCGATCACCCCCACGCCGTGGATCGTCTCCGCCTGGTCGAGGAACTCGGCGATGGCGTCGACCACGCTCTTGTCGGAGTAGGGGAGGATCTGGACGAAGATCTCCAGGCTCCGCTGCGGGTACTGGCTGAACACCCGGGCGCCGATGAACGAGAGGGCGGTCAGCAGCGGGATCAGCGAGAGGACGGTGACGAAGGCGAGGGCCGAGGCGGTGAGGAGGACCGAGTCCTCGTAGGTGACCCGGAAGGCGAGGTGGAAGTAGCGCGCGAGCTTGCCGGGGAACGACGGTCCGCCGTCGTCGCGGCGCGGGGGCATGCGCGGCCGGGCGACGTGGGTGGCGTCGAGGTCTACCACGGGAAGGAGTCTCCAGTCAGGGGGAGCACGGGCCGGGGCCAGCCGGGCTCGCCGGCGATGGCCGCGGCGAGCGCCTTGCGCGCCGGGTCCTCGCCATGGTTCAGGAAGATCCGTTGCGGCGGCGCGGGGAGGGCCCGGCACCAGCGCAGCAGCTCGTCACGGTCGGCGTGGGCCGAGAGGCTCTGAAGCTGGTGGATGCGCGCCTTCACCCACACCGTCTGGCCGTGGATGGCCACCGTCTCGGCGCCGTCGAGGAGGGCGCGCCCGCGGGTGCCCTCCGCCTGGTAGCCGCTGAAGACGACCGCGCTGCGCGGATCCCCCAGCCGGTGGAGGAGGTGGTGGACCACCCGGCCGCCGTTCGCCATGCCGCTGGAGGCGACGATCACCGCCGGCTCGCCGCGGCTGTTCAGGGCCTTGGACTGGTCCACCGTGCGGCAGCGCTGGAAGCGGCCGTCCCCCAGGGGATCGACGGCCAGGGCGTCGAAGTCCTCGTCGTGCTCGGCCTCGGCTTTGTCGTAGAGCTGGGTGGCGTTGATCGCCATCGGACTGTCGAGGAAGACGGTGGAGCGGTCGAGCCGTCCGGTCTCCACCAGATGGGAGAGGTGGTAGAGGATCTCCTGCGTCCGCCCGAGGGCGAAGGCGGGGATGATCACCATGCCGCCGCGGGCGTAGGTCTCGCCGATGATCTTCCCCAAGACCTCGGCCGCGTCCTCCTGGGGGTGGCGGCGGTCGCCGTAGGTCGATTCGAGGAGCAGGGCGGCGGGGGGCGCGGGGGGCGGCTCCGGGTCCTTGAGGATGGGGACGCCGTAGCGCCCCACGTCCCCCGAGAAGCACCAGGCGCGCGCCTCGCCGTCGCTCCCCTTGCCGGTGACCTCGACGCTCGCGGCGCCCAGCAGGTGGCCGGCGCGCGTGAAGCGGAAGCGGACGCCCGGGAAGAGCTCGCGCTCCTCCTCGAAGGGGACGGTCCGCAACAGCTTGAGAGTCCGGCGGGCATCCTCGTCGGTGTAGAGGGGCTGCGGCTCGGGGTGGCGGCTGTACCCCTTCTCGCGGGCGTAGCGGGCCCCCTCCTCCTGGAGCTGGGCGGCGTCCTGGAGCACGAGCGAGATCAGCCCCCGGCTCGGTCCCGTGCAGTAGATCGGCCCCGAATACCCCTCCGCCACCAGGCGCGGCAGCAGGCCGGTGTGATCGAGATGGGCATGGGTCACCACCACGGCGGCCAGCTTCGCCGGCGTATAGGGAAACGGGGCCCAGTTTCGCTGCTCCAGCTCCTCGCTCCCCTGGTACATGCCGCAGTCGATCAGGACGCTGTGGTCGCCCCAGTCGAGCCTTGTGGAGCTGCCGGTGACGACTCCGCAGGCGCCGTGAAAGGTGATGGTGGCCATGGTCGGGATCTTAGCGCACCCCCCGCCCCGGAACCTCACCCCTGTCCCCTCTCCCATCGCCCTCCCGCCGTCCGGGAGAGGGGGACTCGGCTGAGGCGGCGGAGCCTATAGTATGTATTTCCCCATCATTGCCGATTCAAAAAACGCAAGCTACAAGCACCAACGCTTCAACTGCGTTCCCCTCTCCCGGTCGGAGGGAGTGCGGTGGGAGAGGGGACAGGGGTGAGGTTCCGGGGTGGGGGCGGGGCACGAATCCTGCTACATTTACCCGTTGTCACTCCTGCCAGAGCATCGGCAGACCCTATTTTCCATGCTTTTCAGGAGGCCAGCCATGGCTGACATCAAATCAGAGATCGAAGACGGCGTCGAAACGGCACGTGATGCGGTGGCGGATAGCGTCGACTCGGCGCGGAAGCGGTTCCAGAAGCTGGGCGACCAGGCTCAGAAGCTGGGTGATCAGGCCCAGGACCGCTACAAGAAGGTGTCCGACGACGTCCGGAAGGGGGCCGAGCGCGCCTCCAAGGAGATCCGCCGGGGGGCCGAGCGGGCCCGCGAGACCTACGGCGAGGTGACCGAGAACGCCCAGAAGACCTACGAGCGCGTGCGCTCCGAGGCCGGCAACCTGTCCCGCGAGGTGAGCCTCTACGTGCGGGACAATCCGGCCAAGGCGGTGATGATCGCCGCCGGCGTCGGCTTCCTGCTCGGGCTGGTGGTGCGCGGGCGCGGCGGCCGGGACGACGAGGAATAGCGGGAGCGGACCAGGAGGCCAACGAGGAGGAGGATTGACGATGGAGCTGCAGGAGCGCGAATCGATCGTCGAGGAGCTGCTCGACGAGATCGTCCCCGAAGGGCTGGACTGGCAGCGGCTGGTGGTGCGGTACCCGATCCCGTCGCTGCTGGTGGCGGCGGTCGGCGGTTTCTACGTCGGCCGGCGGCACGGGCCGGAGATCCTGAAGGCGCTCTCCGGGATCGCGGCGGCCGAGGTGTCGCGCCACGTCAGCCATCTCGTCGATTACCAGGGCGACTAGGGAGCCGGCCGCCTGCGCGCTATCCTCCATATCTCCGACGTCCACTTCGGACCGCCGCACCTTCCCCAGGTCTCCGACGGGGTGATCCAGCTCGTCGAGCGGCAGCGGCCCGACTTCGTGGTGGTCTCGGGCGATCTGACCCAGCGGGCCAAGCCGGAACAGTTCCGGCAGGCCCGCGCCTTCGTCGACCGTATCGAGAGGCTCGGCGTGCCGACCCTCACCGTGCCGGGCAACCACGACGTCCCTCTCTACCGGGTCGGGGAGCGGATCTTCAATCCCTACGGCTGCTACAAGAAGTATTTCAGCCCGGAGCTGGAGCCGGTCTACCGTGACGAGGAGCTGCTGGTCGTGGGGATCAACACGGCCTTCGGCTGGACGGTCAAGGACGGCCGCATCACCATCCGGCGGCTGCTGGAGGTGGAGAAGATCCTGCGCGCCACCCCCGAGTCGGTGCTCAAGGTGGTGGTGGCCCATCACCACCTGATCCCGCCCCCCAACTTCGGCACCCAGCGCGTGCTCGCCAACGCCTACGAGGCGATCGACCTCTTCTCCAGCGCCGGAGTGGACCTGATCCTCTCCGGGCACCTCCACCAGGCCTACATCGGCAATTCCGAGGAGTTCTACCCCAAGGGGAGGCCGCCGGTGGTGATCCTCCATTCGGGGACGACCACCTCGAACCGGGGGCGCGGGGGGGAGCGGGAGGCGAACACCTGCAACTGGATCGAGGCGGACGGCAAGTCGATCGTGGTCTCCCACTACCGCTGGCATCACTCGCTCGGCCGCTTCGCCGAGCACAGCCGGCACTGGTACCCCCGGCAGGAGCTCGTCCCGTACACCCTGGAGGGCTTGGAAGCCCCGGGGCGAAAGGCTGAGCCGGTCCCCGCCCGTCCTCCCGCCACGCCGACGGCTACGATATGATCTTTTTTTGAGAAGCCTGGAGGGAGCTGATGGCCGAAGCCGAAGAGTGGGAAATCGTCAAGATCGTGGGCACCGAGGAGGAGGCGACCGTCGTCGTCGGCTTCCTGCAGAGCAGCGGCATCGACGCCGAGGCGGAATCGCTGCACGTGAGCGAGTTTCCGACCGACATCGGTGATCTGGCCAACGTCAACATCCGTGTCCCCCCCGGCCGCGCCGAGGAGGCCCGCGCCCTGCTCAACCAGCGCGAGGACGTGGCCACCGGCGAGGAGGGGGAGATGGCCGGGGAGCCGCTGCCGGGTGAGGAGGGCGAGACGGGTCTGCCCATTACCGAGGACCCAGGTCCGGGCGGCGCCTGAGTGAACGCCCTGGACGGCGGCCATCTCGTCGGCCGCTACCGCATCCTGAGATTCCTGGGCGCCGGCGCCATGGGGGAGGTCTATCTCGCGGAGGATCCGCAGATCGACCGCCAACTGGCGATCAAGACCGTCCGCCTGGCCGGCCGCCCGCAGGAGATCGAGGACCGCAAACGCCGCCTGCTGCGCGAGGCCCGCGCCGCCGGGCGGCTGCTCCATCCGAATGTGGTGACCCTGTTCGACGCCGGCGAGGCCGAGGGGCTCCTCTATCTCGCCTTCGAGTTCGTCGAGGGGACCGACCTCGCGGCGCGGCTCGATCCCGGGCAGCAGCGCCTCAGCCTGCGCCAGGTGCTGCGCATCGTCCGCCAAGCCGCCGAGGCCCTCGACTACGCCCACGGCCAGGGGATCGTCCACCGCGACATCAAGCCGGGCAACATCCTGCTCGACCGCGCCGGCCGGGTGAAGGTGGCCGACTTCGGCATCGCCAAGATGGCCGGGCAGAGCACCGAGCTGACCATGGCCGGCTCGGTGATGGGGAGCCCGCAGTACCTCTCCCCCGAGCAGATCCGCGGCGACGACCTCGACGGCCGCAGCGACATCTTCTCGCTCGGGGTGGTCCTCTACGAGATGCTCTCCGGCAAGCGGCCGTTCGAGGGGGACACGATCACCACCCTCGTCTATCAGATCCTGCACAAGGACCCGCCGCCGGTCTCGGAGCTGCGCGCCGTGCCCCCCCGCCTCGAGGAGCTGCTGCGCGGCATGCTCGCCAAGAGCCGCGACGAGCGCATCCCCACCGCCGGGGAGGTGGCCCGCGAGCTGGCGGCCATCGAGGCCGAGCTCTCCGACGAGACCCTCTCGGCGCCGGCCGGCACCGGCCCGCTCGACGCCACCAAGGTGCTCCCCCGGCGCACCACGGACGCGGCGATCCTGCCGGCTGTGACCTCCGGGGCCCGCCCGGCCCTGGGCACCGTACCGGCCTCTCCGGAGACCACGCCGAGCGTGCCGCCGCCGGCGCCCACGGTCGCCGCCCCTATCCCGACCGCCTCGATGGCGGCGGCCCAGACCCCGGCGGTCCCCATGGCCGCGGCTCCTATGCCTCCGCCTCCGGCTCAGGAGAAGAAATTTCCCGTGGCGCTGCTGGTGGCCGGCCTCCTGCTGCTGATCGCGGTGGGGGCCGTGGCGGGAGGCGGCTATTACGTCTGGCGGCTCTGGCAGATGCGCAACGCCGCCTCCGAGCCCGCGGCCCAGACCCAGACCGCCGAGACCTCGCGGACGGCTCCGGCGTCTTCCGCGGTGAGCCCGGCCTCCTCGGTCTCCCCGGCGCCGGTCCAGCCGGCTCCCGAGGTGAAGACGCCGCCGCGGACCCCGTCCGCCACCTCCCAGGCGCCGCCACCGGCCACGCGTCCCGCGCCGGTCGAGAAGGCCCCGGCGCCCGCGCCGTCCTCAGCGCCTCCGGCCGTCGTGCCGCCCCCGGCTCGTCCGCGCGAGCAGCGGGTCCCGGGTCCCGCCGTGAGCGCGCCCGCGGCTCCCGCTCCCGCTCCGGCCCCCCGCGAGCCGGAGCCCGAGGCCGCTCCGGAGGCGCCGGCGGCGGACCAGACGATCCGCACCGGCCTGCA
>Ga0308175_100000483_pt1 | contig 27743 bp, 16 predicted proteins | sample PhyCR1_3_FD_203893 | JGI IMG/M metagenome (GOLD analysis project Ga0308175, IMG submission 203893) | Soil microbial communities from UC Gill Tract Community Farm, Albany, California, United States - DLSLS.C.R1 | ecosystem: Environmental > Terrestrial > Soil > Agricultural land | place: USA...
CAATACCGCTCTCCGTGGGCGTACGTACGTTGTGTAAAACATCGGGTATTGTTACCCAAAACGGCATCATGAACGCCTTGGAAAATTCTCACGTCTTGTTTTTTTACGGTACAAAACAATAAACCTCTTTGGAATGAAAACGTATAAAATATTCATGGCTGCTCTGTTGATGGCAGTCTTAATTTTTACAGCCTGCACAAAATACGGCAACGGCTTTATCAGCCCTTACCTGCAATATGCCGTCAATCAGTTTACCATTACCCGTGGAAGGATTGCAACGTCCTACACACTGAATACGGACGGTTCGGACATTCCGCTGCACGTAAAGTGGACACACATCTACGATTCAACCGGGAAAGTAGTGGACGACATTTTTTCAAAAACATACCCGGTAGCCATATGGACGGCGGCTTATGATGCGAACGTGGACAAAAGCTACGCTGCCATCATGGCCAAACGCGGCATACAAAACCTTCCGCCGATTGTGGTGAATGAACACAACGGCACCATCGAAGCAAATCCAGCGACGATTTATTTGCCCCTCGGCACTTATGCGATGGACCTGGAAGTGAGCAACAGCGCCGGTACCCAACAGTTAAAAAACATCATGAAGATTGTGATACAGGACGGCAAGCCGCTGGAAACAGCGCCGGAACAGGGTGCTTTCAGTCTTTCCCTTTTAGTGGCCAACACGGCGTCAGGCGCAGGTTCCGCGGGCGGGGCAAACAACGGAACGCTCTTTAACGGCGTCAACAATCCTTTTGTGGATTATACCGTTACAAGATTGGTCGACACGCCCAATGTGCTCACGATTAAAGTAACCGATAGAAACGGTGTCGTCTTTAACCCGAAAGCCGGAGAGATTGCCAAAAGGCCAAACTCGGGTTTAAACCCCAATCCGCCCTTCCTTCAAAATTTACAGGACTATGCGCCGGATACTTTTTTGGCAACCGATACGGCAATGTCGCTGAAGTATCCACTAACGCCTTTTCCTCTCGCTTCCCTGGGCAATGGTTACAACATGTACTACCGCATTCCGACGCAGTACGTTCACATTGATAGCACGTCAAGCTGGACAAGTAACACTGCCGGCAATTTTTATAAAGGCACGTCAGACAGTCATTACAAAGGCGTGTACACCGACGGCAAATTTGACTATGCCTTACGCATACCGATGCGGATACAAGTGCCGGGTTCCTACCAAATAAATATTAAACTTTTAAACGCAACGCACCGGTAAATTTTTATTCAAGGCACGACAACGCGAAGATTTTACTCGTTTTAAAAACAACAATGAAGAATTTACACTTAACGCTTTTTGGATTAATTTTTTTCGGCAGTGTTGGTGCGCAAAACAGCACCGACACCATTCGTCCCTTGTCAACAGAAGTCGTCAACCCGATGCACAAAACCTCGTTTAACAACGACGGCCAATGTCCCGAACGCAGGCAGGGCGGCAATCTGCGAACAATAAACGGCTACCAGGTTTTTAACGGTTCGATGGACGGCGACCGGCAAGTGGATCCGCAAATTGCCGTAGGCGGCGGTTATGTGATGGAAGGCTCAAACAAAGGCTTGATCATCTATACCAGGAAAGGGGAGTTTGCGCAAGGCGTTTCGCAAAAATGTTTCAACAACGGCATTGATCCGAAACTGGCCTTTGACCCACACAACAAAATTTTTCTCTTTGACATGTGGTGGTATTACGACAAAGAGAAAACGAAGCCGGTAAACGTGGCCGTTTCCGAAACGAGCAACCCTACCGGCGCTTGGAACATCTATCCCGTTTCGCGAACGAAAGAAGTGGACGGCGGCGGCATTGGTTACAGCAAAAAATGGATTGGTTATTCCTATCCCGGCGGCAGCGAAAATACATTTGTGCTGCGCACGGCCGAAGCGAAGTCTGGAAAGCCTGCAACCATTTATCATTTTAAAGGAAGTCTGGGCCATCCGGTTTTTATGCAGGACGATATAGATGATTTGTATTTTTTTGAAATCAGAAACGGAGACTTCATCATTCGCAAGGTGTCGGAAGATGCAGCCGGACAACCTTATTGTTTGGTGGTTTCTCAAAAGCCGCACAACCTGAAGTATATTGATTATCCGCCGCAGTCGCCGCAGAAAGGAACGGCGCAAAAAGTTTCCAGCGGCGACCGCAATCCAAAGAATCTGGTCTATCAAAACGGAAGTATCTGGTTTTCGCAGGCCGTAAACTGCGAAGGCCGTTCGGCAGTGCAATGGCATCAAATAAAAGCAGCCGACGGAACGAGTCAACAAACAGGATTACTGAAAAACGATACGAGCAATTACATTCAAACAACGATTGCGGTGAACAAAAAAGGCGATGTGCTTGTAGGTTTTCAGGAAGCGAGCGCCAATTCGTTTGTGAGTCCGCGGTTTGCCTACCGGCTTGCGAAAGACGCACCCGGCACGTTGCGAACCATCGTGAACGTTGGCGAAGGCGAGGCCGCAACGGACGGCGTTGCCTGGGGCGATTACAGCGGCAGCATCATAGACGGCGACAACCTGCTGGATTTATGGACGGTGCAAAGCCGGGCCAATGAAAAAGGAAAAGCCGAATCGGTGATTGTGAAAGTGCCGTTTAAAAAGAAGTAGTTAATAGCAGTGTCGGTACCGGTAGCCGGTTTGGTGCGCAATGGCTTTCGATGCGTAAATTTCAAAAGCCGCTGCAACTGGCAACCGGTAACTTGCGTTCACGCGGTTCAAATTTTCGTTGATGAAAAAAATCTTCTTCGTCTTTTCTTTCTTTCTTTTTGTACACGTACTCTGTGGACAAGAATTGAAATACACTTCTTGCAACAATTGCTGGAATGCCGATTCTCTGGGCAATCACCGGGTGCTGGTACAATTCAACGGAAGGGGCAAGGTGGCAAGAGTGATCATTCCGTGGCGCAGGCGCGACAAGGATCCGCAGAACAAACGCATCATCGTGGAAGATGCAAAATCGCATCAAAAAATATTGAACGTGAAAACGGCAGGCATCAACAACGAACGCGGTGAAATTTATTTTGAACCGGCTTCCGGCAAAGGTGATTACTGCATTTATTACATGCCGTATAAAAGCGAAGGCCGCTCCAATTATCCGAAAGGTGTTTATCTCAAACCCGAAAATACGTCGGCGACCGATTGGTTAAAATCCATCCCACAAAACCTTTTGCAAAACACGGCTGCAAAAGAACTTCAATCGGTCAACGATTTCAACAGCTTTTACCCGATGGAGGTGATTGCAACGAAACAGGAAACACAAACGCTTCTTAAAAAGGCGCAGAATAAAAAATTTCTTGTTTTCCCCGAAGACCGAACGCACTCAATAAAAATGAATGACTATCTGCCTTACCGGTGGATAGCGAAAGATCAATCATTATTTAGCGGACAAACTAACAAAGGCGAATCATTTGCTTATCAATTGGGCGTTTATGCGTTGGACAGTCTTCAAAATTTAACGGTAAGCTTTAGCGATTTGAAGAGCGGCAACGGTGGAATAATTTCCGTGAAGAACATCTCCTGCATCAACAACGTCGGCATTGATCACACGGGAAAACCTTTTCAAAAAACGGTATCAGTATCGGCAAACACAGTGCAAGCGATGTGGTGTTTGGTTGACGTTCCGCAAATGGCAAAAGCGGGTTTGTACAAAGGCAAAGCAATTGTTTCGGCAAAAGGATTACCCCCTGCAACCGTCAATATTGCTCTCGCCGTTACAAACAAAACGTTGCTGGACGGCGGCATCAGCGAGCCGCAGAAAATGACAAGGTTGAAATGGCTGAATTCCACACTGGCGCAGGAGAACACGGTTATTGCTCCCTACACTTCACTACAAGTAGAAAACAACATCGTCAGTTTGTTGGGAAGAAAACTGGAATTGAACAACGACGGTTTTCCCAAACAAATCCAAACCTTCTTCACCAAAGAAATGACGGGCTATAAAAATGAACCCAATAATCTTTTGACGGAACCAATGCACTTTCATTTTACGTTGAAAAACGGAAAAGAAACGGTGTTGAAAAAGGGCGGCTTGCAGTTCGTTAAACAATCGCCGGGAACCGTTCAATGGAAAGCCACGAGCCGCAACGACACCCTTCAACTCAATGTTTCGGCCTCGATGGAATTTGACGGTTTTGTTGCGTACACGGTAAAACTAACAGCCTTGCAGGACGTGGATTTGAAAGACATCACTTTTCATATTCCCTTTACAAAAGAAACCGCAAAGTACATGATGGGCCTCGGGCAGAAAGGCGGTTATCGTCCCGAGAATTTTGAATGGAAATGGAACGTGGCACAAAAGAACCAAGACGGAGCCTGGATTGGCAACGTGAACGCAGGCTTGCAGTATTCTTTGCGTGATGAGCGGTACGTTCGTCCGCTCAACACCAATTTTTATTTGCAAAAACCCTTACTGCTGCCCACGTCATGGGGCAACGAAAACAAGGGCGGCATTACCGTTGCGCAAAAAGGCAGTTCCATTCTTGCCAACAATTATAGCGGCGAACGAAGGATGAAAAAAGGCGATGCGCTGTTTTACAATTTCACCTTGCTCGTTACGCCGTTTCATCCCATCAACACAGACTTTCAATGGAGCACACGGTTTTATCATCGGTATAATAATCTTGATTCAATAAAGGCTACCGGAGCAACGGTGGTGAACATTCACCACGCCACGCCCATCAATCCCTGGATCAATTATCCCTTCATCGAATGGAAAAAGATGAAGAACTACATTGACGAAGCGCACAGCAAAGGCTTGAGCGTAAAAATCTACAACACGGTTCGTGAATTGTCCAATCATGCTTACGAAACCTTTGCACTTCGCAGTCTTGGTCACGAGATTTATTCGCCCGGCAAAGGCGGTGGTTTTAGCTGGTTGCAAGAGCACCTCGACAGCGATTACATTGCCGCCTGGTTTGTGCCCGAAATAAAAGACGCGGCCATCGTGAACAGCGGCATGAGCCGCTGGCACAATTACTACGTGGAAGGCATGAACTGGCTGGCACAAAACGTGGGCATTGACGGCATTTATTTAGACGACGTGGCCTTTGATCGTGTAACGATGAAACGTATAAAGCGGGTGCTGACAAAAGACGGTCGTTCCGGCATCATTGACCTTCATTCGGCTAATCAATACAACAAGAGCGATGGCTTCAACAACAGCGCCAATTTGTACATGGAGCATTTCCCTTACCTCAATCGTTTGTGGTTTGGCGAATACTTTGATTACCAAAAGGCCGGTCCCGATTTTTTCCTGACCGAAGTAAGCGGAATTCCGTTTGGATTGATGGGGGAGATGCTGCAAGACGGCGGCAATCCCTGGCGCGGAATGATCTACGGCATGACCAACCGTTTTCCGTGGACGGAAGATGCTGACCCGCGTCCTATCTGGAAATTTTGGGATGAGTTTGGCATGAAAGGCACAACAATGATTGGTTATTGGAGCGATGCCTGTCCGGTAAAAACAGACAACGAAAAGGTGTTGGCAACGGTGTATAAAAAAGAAGGCGAAGCGTTGATTTCAATTGCCAGTTGGGCCGATGAAAACGTGAACGTGCAATTAAATATTGACTGGAAAGCCCTGGGCATTGATCCGGCCAAAGCAACCATCACCGCCAAAGAAATTAAAAATTTCCAACCGGCAAAAACCCTTGACTTGAACGAGGCGATACCGGTGGAAAAAGGAAAAGGATGGTTGTTGATTGTAAAATAACAACAGAGCAATATCAAACCGTGGAGTTTCCGGATTTCACGGGTGGTCGGTGGATGTACCGGCGGCCGGTGTTTGGGTTGAACGACGCGTATTAAAGAAGAACATCAAAAGATGGTTGAAGAAATTTTAAAAGCGTATGGTTTAACGGCAAGCGCAGTTGAGCCGCTGGGCCAGGGGCTGATTAACCGGACCTGGAAGGTGAAGGCAGGCGGGGAGCACTACGTTTTGCAACGGGTGAACCAAAACGTATTCCGCCAGCCGCAGCACATTGCCGCCAACCTCGAAGCGATCGGAAGCTACCTGGCAAGGCATCATCCCGCCTATCTTTTTACAAAGCCAATTGCTGTCGCCGCCACCGGCGAAGGGCTGCTTTGCGTGGAGGGGGCCTGCTACCGGTTGTTTTCTTTCGTGCGGGGTTCGCACACCGCAGAGGTGGTCCGCACGCCGGAGCAAGCCTACGAAGCGGCCCGGCAGTTTGGAAAGTTCACGCGGCTGCTTTCCGCTTTCGAGGTGAGCCGCCTGCAAATCACCCTTCCGCATTTTCACGACCTGCACCTGCGCTACGGGCAGTTTTTGCAGGCGCTTCAAAACGGCGATCCAAAGCGGATTGCCGAATCGGCCTCGCTGATCAATGCCTTGAAAGGCCACGCCGACATTGCAGCGGCGTACGACGACCTGCGGCGCAATCCGGCTTTCAAACTGCGGGTCACGCACCACGACACCAAGATCAGCAACGTCTTGTTCGACGAAGGGAACAAAGGCCTTTGCGTCATTGATTTGGACACGGTGATGCCGGGGTATTTCATTTCGGACGTGGGCGACATGATGCGCACCTATCTTTCGCCGGTGAGCGAAGAGGAAAGCGACGTGGAAAAGATTTCGGTACGCGAAGCGGTTTACCAAGCCGTGGTGGAAGGCTATTGCGCCGAGATGAAGGACGAGCTGACCGGCGAAGAGAAGCAAGGCTTTTTTTACGCCGGAACCTTCATGATCTACATGCAGGCCCTGCGCTTTTTGACCGATCACCTCAACAACGACCCCTATTACGGCGCGGCCTACGAAGGCCACAACCTTGTCCGGGCCAAAAACCAATGGACGCTCCTTGAACGGTTGCTGGAAAAGAGGGAAGCGCTGGAAAAAAACGCCGCCTACCTCGCCAAGTTTTGGTAACCGCAGACGAACGTTTATCATTCTCATTTTAGGTTTCGGTATCCGTTTTGCGTCTTCGCTGGTTTCTGCAACGATGAAGGTGATGTAAAGCAGACATCCCTTCTTCTCACCAGTCGGAAAGAAACCAGCCGCATTCTTCTTCGGCTAATTGCGTAAGCACCCTGACGAGTACCGTATCGTTCTGTTCTGCTTCCACGCTGAACATAAAATTTGCAGGCTGCACATTGCTTGCTTTTGCGGCAAAAAAACTGCCTTTTTGGAGGCGGTTGCAATGTTCGCGTTGCCTCCTTTACAAAAACCTCTCTCTTCCATCAAGTGTAGGAATAATAACCACCACAATCGCGATTGCAATAACAAAGGTCATGACGGTGTTTAATTTCTTGTCCAACATGGAAGAACGCGAAATAAGAGTGTGGTTAATTTGGCTTTTTTTACTTGTGGTTGTAAAAATGGCTTTTTCAATAAACTCTTCTGCCGACTTTATTATTCCATTAGCTCTTCTTAAATCGTTGGCCATAGCATTAACTTTTCAGCAATCGCCGAGTTTGCGCATTCGTTTGCGCAGGGTTTTTATTTTTTGTCTCAGTAATATTAACAGGCATTCCATTTAGGAAAGCAAGTTCAATAATCTTGAAAACCGTTCTTGCAACTACAAAGCCCTGAGGCAGGAGGAAAATTGATGCGGCAGTTATCGCGACACGATGGTTTTATAAAAAAGTAAACACATTACAGTACAATTATTTTACAAATGAGAGAGAGAAGCTTGGCTCTGCGTTCGTTTAGGAAGATTGCTCTATTTCTGTTCGTTGGTTTGTTCTCTTCAGGTTTGTTCGCACAAACAAAACACAGCTTCAAACTTGCGCCGGATAACTTTTTGCTGGATGGAAAGCCATTTCAGATTATCAGCGGTGAAATGCATCCGGCACGAATTCCAAAAGAATATTGGCGGCACCGCATTCAAATGGCAAAGGCAATGGGATGCAATACCGTTGCCGCTTATGTGTTCTGGAATCATCACGAAACCAAAGAAGGTGTTTTTGATTTTACAACGGGTAATCACAACATTGCCGAATTTATTCGCATTTGTAAAGAAGAAGGCATGTGGGTGTTGCTGCGCCCCGGCCCTTACGTGTGTGCCGAGTGGGATTTTGGCGGATTGCCTCCCTATCTTTTAAAGATTCCCGACATTAAAATCCGTTGCATGGACAGCCGCTACATGGCTGCCGTGACAAGATATGTGAATCGTTTATCGAAAGAAGTGAAACCGCAGCAATGCACGAACGGAGGGCCGATCCTGATGGTGCAGGTGGAAAATGAGTACGGCAGTTATGCAAACGACAAAACGTATTTGAACAACTTGAAAAAATTATGGGTGCAAAACGGCATCAGCGTTCCTTTTTATACCGCTGACGGGCCTACACCCTACATGCTGGATGCAGGAACGGTGGAAGGAGCTGCCATCGGATTGGACAGCGGAACTGATGAAAAGGATTTTGAACAGGCGAAAAAAAAGAATCCAAACGTTCCTGCCTTCAGTAGTGAAACCTATCCCGGCTGGCTGACACACTGGAGCGAAAAATGGGCAAGGCCGGACACGACAGGATTAAAGAAAGACATTGAGTTTTTGCTTCAGCATAAAAAATCGTTTAACCTCTATGTAATCCACGGAGGAACCAACTTTGGATTTACGGCTGGCGCCAATGCTTTTTCTCCCACGCAATATCAACCGGATATTACCAGCTATGATTACGATGCGCCGATTAACGAACAGGGAAAACCCACACCTAAATATTTCATGTTGCGACGACTTATTCAGCAATACGTGAAGTATAAAATTCCTGATCTACCGCAACCGGTGAAGACGATTGAAATTTCCTCCATCACCATTAGAAAGGCTTACAATCTTTGGAATTATCAATTGCCTTCCATTGCATCGCCACAACCAAAGCCGATGGAAGCTTTTGGCCAGAATCAGGGCTTAATCATTTACAAAACAAAACTGATCGGGCACAAAAGTGGTAAGTTGAAAATATGGGAACCGCATGATTATGCGCTGGTGTTTTTGAACGGCAAGTTCATTGACACCGTTTATCGCGATGGAGGTAAATGGGAAGTGAACCTTCCAAAAACAAATGTTGCCGATCCGGAACTGGAAATTGTAGTAGAAGGAATGGGGCATATCAATTTTGCACAATTCATGATTGACCGAAAAGGAATTACCGATAGAGTAACCTTGAACGGAATGACATTAATGGACTGGCAAACGACATTGGTGCCACTGGATGAAAATTTTATTCAAACAAAAAAGCCCGATCTGAAAATTAAAGTTGATGCTGATAAGCCCTGTAATTTCTTTACCGGAAACTTTGAACTTGCCGAAACCGGCGATACTTATTTTGATATGAGTAGCTATTCCAAGGGTGTGTTGTATGTGAACGGTCATAATCTCGGGAGGTTTTGGAACATCGGCCCGCAACAAAGATTGTTCTGTCCTGCAAGCTGGTTGAAGAAAGGAAAGAACGCGATTTTGGTTTTTGATTTACACCAGTTGCAACCGGTATCCATTAAAGGAATGCGTACGTTGACGGATTAACGAAATTTCAAACCATGCAGATGAAAATAAAAGTCACAATGAAGGCGTTGATTTTTTGCACTGCATGTTTACTGATTTTTGTTCAGGCAGTCGCACAGGATTTCCAGCCCGTGCAGAATTTAATTTTTCGTCGTCTGCCCGCATTGAAAAGCAAAGTGCGGCTTTATTTTATTAATCATTCGCAAAAAGATACGGCTGCGTATTGCACCAAAGGACAGCAGTTAATTGTTCATGCTTCTTCAAAAAATGCGGCGGTTTATGCGTTGAATGATTATCTCAAAAAATATTGTCGCAGCAGTTTATCACACATGGGCGACAATATCAGCATTCCCAAAAATCTTCCGCAAACGACAACCGTCGTAACTGTTGCTGCCAACAACCTGCTTCGATATGCGTTGAATTATTGCACCATCAGCTACACCATGAGTTTTTACGGGTGGAAGGAATGGGAACACGAACTGGACTGGATGGCGCTGAATGGTGTGAACCTGGTGCTGGCGCCTGTGGGCACGGAAAAGGTTTGGCAAAACACGTTGAAACAACTTGGCTGCGGCGATAAAGAAATCCTTGATTTTATTGCCGGTCCGGCTTATTCGGCCTGGTGGCTTATGGGCAATCTGGAAGGCTGGGGCGGTCCGGTAACACAGGGCATCATTGATCAGCAGGCAGCCTTGCAAAAAAAGATCTTAGCACGAATGAAAGAACTGGGCATTCAACCTGTGATGCAGGGATTTTATGGAATGGCTCCAAACAGCTTGAAAGAAAAAGGATATGATTTGCTTGACCAGGGAAAATGGGCCGGTGGTTTTCTGCGGCCTGCATTTTTAAAACCGGATGACGGCTTCAAAAAAATCGCCGGCATTTATTACAGCGAAATGAAGAAGCTGTACGGAGATGACCTTCATTATTTCGCTGGTGATCCTTTCCATGAAGGCGGCAATTCAAAAGGAATTAATGTGGCTGAATACGGCCTGTTGGTCCAAAATAAAATGCAGGAATATTTTCCCGGAAGCACTTGGGTATTGCAAGGCTGGCAGACCAACCCGTCTTCGAAGATTTTATCAAAGCTTGATAAATCCAAAGTGCTGGTGCAGGAACTCTTTGGCGAAAACACAGACAATTGGTTGAAACGAAAGGCTTACGAAGGCACGCCGTTCATCTGGTGTTCGGTAACCAATTTTGGAGAGAAGAGCGGCCTCTATGGCAAATTGCAACGCTTTGCTGATGAAGTTTATAAGGCTGATACCGGTGAATACGCTTCTTACATGAAGGGCGTGGGCATTATGCCGGAAGGCATTCATAATAACACTGTGGCGTATGATTTTATTTTAAACCTGGCCTGGCACAACGAAAAAGTAGAAGCAACTGATTGGATAAAAACCTTTGTTGTTTCACGTTATGGAAAGGATAATAAAAAGTTGCAGCAGGCCTGGCAAATCTTTCTTCAAACCATTTACAGCAGCTTCGAAAAATACCAGGAAGGTCCCGGTGAATCTGTGTTTTGTGCCCGGCCTTCTTTGCATATAACATCGGTTTCAAGCTGGGGCACAAGGGCGAGAAATTACGATGAGCAAAAATTTAAAGAAGCCGTTCAGCTTTTTGTTTCTGCCTCCAATGAAATGAAAAACAGCCCCACTTATCAAACGGATAAAATAGATTTCGTTCGCCAGGTGCTTTCCAATTACAGCGAAGGCGTTTATCAAAAAATGATCAATGCTTACAAACAGAAAGATGCGGGTGCTTTTAAAGAACAATCCTCTTTGTTCTTGTCCTTAATTGAACAACAGGATTCACTGCTCGGTTGCAGCGAACATTTTCAATTGTACCGCTGGCTGAACCAAGCCTGGGATTTTGGCAAAACGCCTGATGAAAAAAGGCTGGCATTGAAGAACGCAAAAATGCAAATAACGTATTGGGGGCCTGACAATCCAGCTACCGATCTGCACGAATACGCCAATAAGGAATGGAATGGATTAATGAAATCCTTTTATTTACCGAGATGGAAAAAATTTGTTGAAGATTGTATCAAAAAACTCAGGGGGCAGTCTTCTGCTGAACTCAATTATTTTTTGTTTGAAAAAGAATGGTGTGAAAAAGCCGATCTGTATAAACCGTCGTTCAAAATCAATTCAAAAAAGCAGCAAGAATTAATCAGGAAAATTTTGACTTATTAGAAAAAACGGCACGATTACAAGTGCTGTTTTTCGCCTCTTGTTCGGCAGTAGAAAAACAACGGCCTTGATTTATCAAAGCCTTTGTTGTTTAGCTCAACAAAAAGTGCGAACGTTTATTATTGCCGTTAGTAAACAATCAATAATTGTTGCTTCAAAACTATTTGCCTACTCGTTTTTGCAAATGTTCGGGATAGCGAGCTCCCTGCACTTCGATCTTTGAAACAGCATTGTTGATCTCATCCAAATCATTTGCTGGAAGTGTGATTTGGGCTGCGCCTAAATTCTCTTGCAAACGATGCGCTTTGGTAGTGCCGGGTATTGGAACAATCCAAGGCTTCTGCGCCAATAACCAAGCTAATGCTATCTGTGCTTTCGTTGCGTTCTTTTCTTTAGCAATCCTGTCAAGCAAATCAACCAACCCCTGGTTGGCCTTTCTGTTTTCTTCCGAAAAGCGAGGCACTATATTTCTGAAATCAGTTTTGTCGAACTGTGTATTTTCATTGATTGCTCCTGTGAGAAATCCTTTTCCTAAAGGACTAAAAGGGACAAAGCCAATTCCTAACTCTTCTAAAGTTGGAATGATTTCTTTCTCTGGCTCTCTCCACCATAAAGAGTATTCACTTTGCAAGGCCGTTACAGGTTGCACGGCGTGTGCTTTGCGTATGGATTGCACGCCGGCTTCGGACAGTCCAAAGTATTTTACTTTTCCTTCCGCTATCAAATCTTTTATGGTTCCGGCAACGTCTTCCATTGGTACGTTCGGATCTACACGATGTTGATAAAATAAATCAATCACATCGGTTTGTAAATGCTTTAATGATGCTTCTGCTACCGCTCTTATCCTTTTCGGATTGCTGTCCACTCCCAGGCTGGAATCACCGTTCTTAAAACCGAATTTGGTGGCAATGACTACTTTGTTTCGGAACGGCTTTAATGCTTTGCCCAACAACGCTTCGTTGGCTCCCTGGCTGTACGCTTCGGCCGTATCAAAAAAAGTTACGCCCAATTCAACAGCGTTTTGAATCAACGCAACAGCGTCATTTTCATCTGTTGCAGGACCGTACCCAAAGGTTAATCCCATGCAACCCAATCCAAGTGCTGAAACTTCCAACCCGCTTTTCCCCAATATTCTTTTTTGCATACTAATTGATTTTTGAGAACACAAAGTTAACCGGGTCGGGAGGCCGGTTGCTACCCTAATTACGGATTTGCTTACCATTGTTACCGTTTTGATCTGTCTTGTGGTGACGCCTGTCTGTATAAACTAATTTTGATCAACAAATACAACGCAACAATGAGTGCGATAGTGAAACTTGAAAGCATTGCCCAATACAATGCCATACGCGGCGTTGAAACATTGCATCCATTAATTACAGTGTTAGACCTATCAAAGGCTAAGCCAATGCCGGCACAAATTTCAACTTTGGTTTGTACGCGGTTTATTTAAAAGAATTAAAATGCGGTGAACTGAAGTATGGACGAAATTATTACGACTACCAGGAAGGCACGTTGATATTTATCGCTCGGGGACAAATAATGGGTGTACAGCCAAAGGTCGCCACGTTTGAAGCGAAAGGCTGGGCTTTGTTGTCTCATCCGGATTCAATTAGGGCACGTTTTTGGGAAAACGCATCCAGGATTATTCTTTCTTTTCTTACGACGTGAATGAAGCGCTGCATGTTTCTGAACAAGAAAGAGGAACTATATTGGAATGCTTTCGCAAGATTGACTTTGAGTTAAGACATGCCATTGACAAGCACAGCAAAAAACTTATTGTCTCCAACATCGGACTGTTTCTGAATTACTGCCTGCGTTTTTATGACCGTCAGTTTATTACCCGCGACCATGTTAACACAGGCGTCATAGAAAAATTCGAGGCACTGCTATACGATTATTTCAGCGCCCAAAAGCCGCAAGAAACAGGCATTCAAACGGTTGGTTATTTTGCAGGTCGGCTTCACCTTTCTGCAAATTATTTTGGTGACTTGGTGAAGAAAGAAACAGGCAAAACAGCGCAAGAGTACATCCATTCAAAATTGATGCGGCTAAAGAAAAGATTTTTGATCTAACTTCTCAACAACACCTTTATCTGCTTTCTCCAAAGTCCATCAAACGCACACGGTAGCTGTTGTTTCTTTACAGTTTTACGCAACTTTAATAAGCTTGCCTGTGCTACACCTTAAAGTCTAATTAAATTCTAATGCCGCTTTATTGCTTGGCCACAATAGCTTTGAAGGACTTTGGTGAGTACGAATAAAGGAGTTAGTTTTTACCGCTGTGTTAAGCAGCGGTTTTTTATTTTAAAAGAAATGCTTACCCTGGCTAACGGTAAACTTTATTCAAACATCAGCTTTGGCAAACAGGTTTACAAAGGCCTCAAAGTGCTGCACCCGGACATTGGGCGGTGTAGCCAATGAATAAAACAATGAGTTCTCCGGTTCTATGTATGCGGTCATCATACCCGCACTGGCAGCGCCGGCAATGTCCCAGTCCTGTGTAGATACGTATAACACTTCGTCGGGCTGGACGTTGAGTTGACGCAGCGTCCAGGTGTATACTTCTGTGGCTGGTTTGTATTTTTTTGCCTCTTCTGCGCTGAACACGGCTTCGAAGTACGAAATCAATCCTGTGCGTTCCATGCGGTCGCAAATGATTTGTTCCGATGTGTTGGTTAACGCAGCAATCCGGCAATTGTGATCCGCAAGTAGGGAAAGGCATTCGGTGACGCCTTCGTTCACCGGCAAATGATCGAACAAGCCAAGAAGTTCTTCTATCTCCTCATCGCCCAACCTGTGGCCGAAAGGCAAGGCTGTCTTTTTCAGGGTTTCCTTAGCAATGGCTGCAAACGGATGAAAAGTGCCAATGGAATTTTCAACCAGGCAATATTGCATGAGGAGTTCAAACCAATACCGGTAGGCCCATTTGTTGCTCAGGAGGCTGTTTATTTTCTGTTTGATGTATTGCATGTCCAGCAGCGTTTCGTAAACATCAAAAAGAACAACCTTTGGCAGTGGCAAAGACGTACCGTTCAACGATGCAAGACTGGTTGACATATCGTTCGTTTGTTTTGTAAAGGTAGAAAGGACAAAGCCAAAGAAAACCCCTGCCGGATGGCAGGGGAATCATCAACGCATGAAAACACCTATTGCTAACCATGTTTACTTATACAAATTGCGGTGTATTTTTAGCCTCTTCATTTGCGCAATGTTGTTTCATCGTTTTTGTTTTACGGTTAAGGATTGAAGTTGTGTTGTACGGACAGTACCTGTACTTTGACGTTGGCGAAACCACATCGGAAATGTGCACGTTCGGCCACTGAAGCCTTGTTTCTTTTTTTGCATTCACCAGTAAAAGATCGGCGCCGTTTTTTTGCGCATAATTCAAAAGTGCTTTGTCTTTGTGGGCGCCGTGAATGGCCGAATACTCCACAGGACAATGCAGCCTTGTCTTCAGCCATTGATACACTTGCAGCAGGGTAGAAGCGGAAAATTCGGCCGGTGCGTTTCTGCCGTTAACAAAGGTTACCAGATGAATTTTCACATTGCCTCTTGCGCAAAGACTTTCAAGCGTTTTTAGTTTGTTGTCCGCAATGTGCTCTGTGATGGGCACTACCACGGATTTGAGTTTGTTGTGCAGCGCTCCCGGCTTCGCCGTTAACACGGGTATGTTTGTAGTTTCGGCTACCGCTGCCGGCATCAGTGTTTTAAAAAACGACCACCGTGCATGAGGCGTGCTTTTGCCGATGACAATTAAATCGGGCCTTAGCTCTCTTGCTGCTTCAATGATTCTTTTTTGAACCGATCCTTTTGGTAACCGGTATGAAACGTGCACGTTCGGCAAACCGTCTTCAATGCTCTCTTTCCATTGCTTTAATTTTCGCTCCGCTTCTGTAAAATATTTTCGGTTGTTTCGGAAAAGAAAATGCGGCACTGCGTGCAAGAGGTAGATAGACGATTCCTCTTTTTCGATCAATTCAGCAGCCTTGCAAACCGCTACTTCGGTGTTCAGCGAAAAATCAACAGGAATCAATATGTTTTGAAACCGTTCGTGCATGTTTCTGCTTGTGCTGCGAACCTACGTTCCGCTCATTAAGGCGTAATTAGTTGTGCATTAGAATTGAATTAGAAATGGTGCGGCCGGCTGGCGGCCGGTGGAAAGGGATTGAAGTTTGCTAACTTGCCCAAGGCTATAAACATGGAAGAACGTAAAATTTTACTGGTAGAAGACGAAAAGAAAATTGCCGATGCGTTAACGATGGGCTTAACGGAAGCGGGCTTTCAGATAGAAACGGCTTACGACGGAATCATTGGCTGGAAGCTGTTTCAAACACACCCGTTTAATTTGGTTGTGCTTGACATTAACCTTCCCGGCATCAACGGTTACGAACTGTGTAAAAACATTCGGGCAAAAAATGTGCAGGTTCCTGTTATCATGCTCACAGCTTTAAGTTCGTTAAGCGACAAGATTGAAGGTTACGATGCCGGCGCTGACGATTACATCATCAAGCCTTTTGAATTCAGGGAGCTGCTGATGAAGATTCGCGTGCTGTTGCGGCGTACGATGCAACAAACCATTCCCACCGGCAGCGTCTTAAAAGCCGCCGACCTTGAAGTGAATTTGGACAGCAAAGAAGTAAAGCGCAACGATGCATCCATTCACTTAACGGCAAAAGAATTTCAATTGCTGGAGTACCTTCTGCGCAACAAGAATCGCGTGGTTTCGCGAAGCGACATTGCCGTGAACGTGTGGGACATTGATTTTGATACCAACACCAATGTGATTGACGTGTACATTAATTACCTGCGCAACAAGGTGGACAAAAAATTTGAACCAAAGCTGATTCACACGCAGGTGGGAATGGGTTATATTTTAAAAGACAACCAGTAGCCATGCCCGTTCGCCTGCGCATCACGCTGATTTTTTCCGGTCTTGTGTTTGTCATTCTGTTGTTGGTCTGTTCGGGTATTTATTATTTCTCTTACAAGGCACGCATCAGCACCATCAAAATCCGGTTAACCAACCGTGCCATCACAACGGCCCGATTGTTAAGCCAGCACGAAATATTCGACCGCAACCTGGTGCAGCGAATTGACTCGTCCACCACGCTTGCCATCACCAACAAAGTGGTGCAGGCTTACGATAACGAAAACCGCTGCATTTACCGTTACAGCAACGAGCCCAATGATACCTTAACCATTAGCGATGTGCAATTGGATAAGGCACGAACAAACGGCAATGCCTTTTTTGAGTCGGGTGAAAAGGAAGCCGTTGCCTATTCTTACGCAGACAATCATACAAGCATGGTGATGGTGGTGGCGGGTGAAGACGCAGAAGGAAAAAACAATTTGGAAAGCTTGTTGCGCATTCTCATCATTAGCTTTCTTGTGGGCAATATCCTGGTTTTAATCAGTGGTTATTTTTTTTCGAAAGGACTTCTGTTACCGATAAAAAAAATTTCCGAAGACGTTGCTGAAATCTCTGCGCAAAACTTGGCACGCCGTATAAAGGCTGGCAATGCTAAAGACGAATGGCATCAGTTATCGGTTACGCTCAACGATTTGCTCAACCGCTTGCAAGACAGCTTTGAAATGCAGCGGCGATTTATTGCCAATGCCTCTCACGAATTGTCCACGCCGTTAACCGCCATCTCCAGCCAGTTGGAAGTGGCTTTGCAACGGGAACGTGCCGCAGTAGAATACCGCAGCGTGATGCAGTCCACTTATCAGGACGTGCAACACCTGAACAAATTAACACAGACCTTGCTGGAGTTTGCCAAAGCTTCGGGCAATGCCGGCGGACTTGAAATTGACCTTGTGCGAATTGACGAAGTGGTGATGAATTTGCCGGCTGCTGTTTCCAGAACAAATACGGCTTATTCCGTGTCGCTTGAATTTGACGCACCGCCGGAGAACGAGGAATCTTTGCTCGTCTTCGGCAACGAAGAATTGCTGATGATGGCGCTAAAAAACATCGTCATTAACGCTTGCAAATACTCCGAAGACCACCGGGCTGTGGTCACGCTTCGTGTTTCGGAAGCGCAGTGTTTCATTCAGGTAAAAGACAACGGGCCGGGCATTGCCGATGCCGAAAAGGGAAAAATATTTCAGCCTTTTTACCGCATCGAAGACAACCGTTTTGCCGGTGGATTTGGTTTGGGCTTGCCGTTGGCGGAACGCATCATTAAAATCCACAAAGGCACAATTGAAATTGAATCAGGCTCCCAAAAAGGAACCGTTGTTACGGTGCAATTGCCCTTAGCCAAAACGCTTCAGCGCATTTAAGAAAAATGTTTCTGCATTGTTCAATGCCTGTATTAAAACTGCATTAGATTTTTTCGGCCCGTCTTCCCTCTATTTTGTTGCGGTAATTTTGTTGGTTACGTTAGTCCAACTCAGAACGAAAAATATTTCTTCATGAAAAAAATCTTTGTTTACTCGTTGTCGTTTTTTTTCTGCTGTTGCGGTTGCGACGTCCGCGAAAAAGAAGAGAAACTGCAAAAGGAAGAGACGAGGCTGAACGAAAAAGCGGCGGAACTTCAGCGCAAGGAACAATCGCTTGCGCTGAAAGAAGAAGAGTTGAACAAAAGGCAACATCTTCTGGACAGTGCAACCGCTATCAACGATACAACGCACCTTGTAAATCCTGTGCTTGCCGGAAACTGGAACGCAACCATGACCTGCACCGAAACAACCTGCGCGGGTTCGGCGATTGGCGATACCAAGAACGAACAATGGCAGTTTGCTTACGGGGGCAAAACATTGAACGTGCGTGTTACGGCAAACGGACAATTGGTGCGTGTTTACAAAGGTTATTCAAACGGCAATGCATTGGAGTTGACTGAAGACATTGCAGGCGCCATAGCGCCATCGGGTGCGCAGATGATTGTTCGGTTGCAACTAAAGGACGACACGCACCTCGAAGGCAAACGGGAAATCGTTCGCGGCAACGATTGCAAAATTGTGTACGCCTTGCAACTGGAAAAGCAAACCGATTAAAGAAAGGTTATGTACTTACTGAGCGACCTGAATTTTTCGCTTCCGCTGAGCAACCCGGTAGTGGTTTTTTCGCTGGTGCTTTTCATCATTTTGTTTGCACCCATTTTGTTCAACAAAATAAAAGTACCGCACATCATCGGGCTGATACTGGCCGGCGCCATTATTGGTCCTTATGGCTTCAACCTTTTGTTGCGCGACAGCAGCATTGTGCTTTTCGGAACGGTGGGGCTTCTGTACATTATGTTCACGGCCGGTCTTGAAATTGACCTGCAGGAATTTCGCAAGAACCGTGTGCGCAGCCTGGTATTTGGCCTTTACACTTTTTTCATTCCCATGTTGCTCGGCAGCTACGCCGTTCATTACCTGTTGCAGTTCGATTGGCCTTCGTCGTTTCTGCTCGCAAGCATGTTTGCAACACATACTTTGCTTGCCTATCCCATCGTCAGCAAGTACGGCATTACAAGGCTTCGCGCCGTTACGCTAACCATCGGCGGCACCATCTTAACCGATATCCTTGCCTTGCTTGTATTGGCTGCCGTCGTTGGCAGTGCAAGCGGAAACATCGGCCCGGCGTTGTGGACGAAGCTGGGACTTTCATCGGCAGCATTCGGCTGCATTTTGTTTTTTGTTTTTCCGCTTGTTGCCCGTTGGTTTTTTAAAACCTTTGAAGAGCCGGTGGCGCAATACATTTTTGTTTTGGCAATGGTGTTCTTGGGTGCTTTTCTTGCCGAAGCAGCAGGACTGGAACACATCGTCGGCGCTTTACTTGCGGGCCTTGTGCTCAATCGTTTCATCCCGCATTCATCGGCACTCATGAACCGGATTGAATTTGTGGGCAATGCTTTCTTCATTCCTTTTTTTCTCATCAGCGTTGGGATGCTGATTGATTTCAGCGTGTTGTTCAAAGGATTTGGTGCGTTGAAAGTGGCGGCAACGATGACGGTGCTGGGCTTTCTCACAAAATTCGTTGCGGCTTTTGTCACGCAAAAAACTTTCCGGCTTTCGGCTTTGGAGCGGCGCATGATTTTTGGCCTTAGCACCGCAAGAGTTGGCGCTACCTTGGCCATTGTGTTGGTTGGCTATAATGTAATCATTGGCGAAACGCCTGCCGGCGAACCCATTCGCCTGCTAAACGAGGACGTGTTGAACGGCGTCATCATCATGATCTTAATTACCTGCACGGTTAGTTCGTTCATCGTCGAAAAAGCCTCGCAGCAATTTGCCTTGCAGGAAGAAAGCATTGCCGGAGACGGGGAGCAAACGGAAAAATTACTCATCTCTTTAGCCTATCCGGAAACGGTTACCGAGCTGATTGATTTTGGCTTGATGCTGAAGCCAAAGCAAAGTTCCGTTCCGGTGTACGCCTTGAATGTGGTGAGCGATGAAAGCGAAGAAAGCAAAACAAAGGCAACGGCCGAAAAGATGATGAACAAAGCGGTTCGCCATGCCGCTGCCCGCGAGCAAAGCATCATTCCTTTATTGCGCTTCGATGCCAACATTAGCAACGGCATTATCTATACCCTGAAAGAACAAAACATCACGGATTTGATTATCGGCTTGCATCGCGAAGCCAATCAAAACAATTTTTTGGGCGCCACGGCCGAACGCATCCTGAAGCATACTTCCGAAACGGTTTTTATATACAAATCGGTACAACCGTTTAATACCTTAAAGCGAGTGGTGGTGGCCGTAACGCCAAATGCCGAACTGGAGCCGGGTTTCGGGCATTGGTTTGGCAAGCTGGCAACCATTGCCAAAGAAGCCGGTTTGGCTTTGTCTTTTTTCGGGACTGAGCAAACCCTGAAAGAACTGCGAGAGCTGCAACGAACGCAACATGCAGAAGGTAAAATGATGTTTTCTGAATTCAGCAATTGGGACGACTTTCTCATCTTTAGCCGGGAAGTGAAAAAAGATGATTTGCTGGTGGTTGTTTCTTCTCGAAAAGGTCATGTTTCGTATCAGCCTTCGCTGGGAAAGTTGTCTTATTATTTGTCCACCTATTTTACCGCAAACGGTTTCATTATGCTTTACCCGCAACAAGTGGAACGCGGACTCAAAATGAACGACGTGCAATACGTGGATGGTTCGTTGGCGGAAACGCTATCCGGCAAGGTTGCGTCTGTAAGCAAGACCCGAAATATTTTCGAAAAACTGTTCAAACGCAAATAGGCGTTAACGCTGATGAAAAGGAAACCAGATTAGAATGTTGTTAGAAATGCCCTTCGTGCTTGGCGGGGCAGGACTCTGTCGTCAATTTCGCAGTTGCTTCGAAGACACTGTCGGTTATGGACTTGGACGCAACGATTCAATACAACAATGGCCGGGCTCTCTTTCGCATACGCAGAGAAGCCGCCGGCATTTATTATGCCTCTCTCCTTCATTTTGATGGAGACCTGCGGCTCGCACCGCCCGGAGAAATTACCCTGGTGCGCGGCATCCGGCAATGGACGGGAAGCCTGGACAACAAAACGCTTCTAAACGGTCTCGGCCAAGCGGTCGAAGAGCATTTCTTCCCTTCTTCAAACAAAAGAAACGAACGTCTTCGCTGAACGCAGTACGTACAGTAAGCACAACCCATTCCTGAATTTTACTTCCCAAAAGATTTTAAGCACATTAAGCAAGACGGATTGAGTTATTCAAGGCACTCGCTTTTAGCCGGTACAGAGTTCCTTTGTTCGCTTTATCAAAATTTACTGCACCGTTTTTGGTTTGCACTTGTGCCGAAGAAAATAATCGCAAGCGCTTTGGTCAAACCGAAAGAAGAAAATCTTTATTACAAGAAAGCCAGAGGTTTTTATCTTCATCACGTACAGCCGGTTGCTTTTCCCGAAAGCATTCAAGACCGATGTTCGGAAATTGAATCACTCTTTCAAACGAAACAAGTAAATGAAACCAAAGGCATTCTTTTCAATCTTCTTCTATCTTTTCTTTTTTAGCAACGCTTTTTCACAGTCCAAAACAATTTATCACAAAGGCTGGATTGACTTCAACAAGAACGGCGTAATGGATGTATTTGAAGACCCTTCGCAACCGGTTGACAAGCGTGTAGAAAATCTTCTTTCGCAAATGACGCTGGACGAAAAGACCTGCCAGATGGCAACGCTTTATGGTTATGGCCGCGTGCTGAAAGATGAAATGCCGACATCGAATTGGAAGAACGAAATCTGGAAAGACGGCATTGCCAATATTGACGAAGAGCTAAGCAGCAACAAGCTAAAAACACAGTATTCTTTTCCGTTCAGCAAGCACGCTGAAGCCATCAACACCATTCAAAAATGGTTTGTGGAAGAAACGCGGTTGGGGATTCCGGTTGACTTTACCAACGAAGGCATTCACGGCCTCACACACGACCGGGCCACGCCTTTGCCGGCGCCCATCTCCATTGGTGCTACATGGAACAAAGCTCTTGTAAGGCAAGCCGGAGAAACCGTTGGCCGGGAAGCAAAGGCTTTGGGCTATACAAATATCTACACGCCCATTCTCGATCCGGGAAGGGACCAGCGATGGGGAAGAGTGGTGGAATGTTACGGTGAAGATCCTTTCCTGATTGCCGAACTCGGAAAGCAAATGTGCCTTGGTGTGCAAAGCGAAGGCGTCGCTTCAACGCTTAAACATTTTGCTGTGTATAGCGTTCCAAAAGGTGGACGTGACGGCAACGCAAGAACCGACCCGCACGTAGCGCCGCGGGAAATGCAACAGTTGTATTTGTATCCCTTCAAAAGAATTATCCAGGAAGCGCATCCGCTTGGCGTGATGAGCAGCTACAACGATTGGAACGGAGAACCCATAACCGGCAGTCATTATTTTCTCACCGAATTGTTGCGGCAGCAATTTGGTTTCAAGGGTTACGTTGTTTCCGACAGCCGTGCGGTGGAATACATCTGGGAAAAGCACCACGTGGCGGAAGATTTTAAAGAAGCAATACGGCAAGCCGTGGAAGCGGGTTTGAACGTTTACACAAACTTTCGCATGCCCGAAGTTTACATTGTTCCCGTGCGTGAATTGGTAAAAGAGGGCAAGCTTTCAATGACGAAAGTAGATGAAAGAGTAAGAGACGTGTTGCGGGTAAAATTTACGCTCCGCCTGTTTGATTCGCCTTACGTGAAAGACACAAAGCTTGCTGATAAAATAGTGCACACGGCGAAAGATGATTCATTGGAATTGCAGATGAACCGCGAGTCGCTGGTGCTGTTGAAGAACGCAAATAATTTGCTGCCTTTAAATAGAATTGTGGCAAAAAATATTTTAGTAACGGGCCCACTTGCCAACGATGCGGGTTATGCAGTAAGCCGTTACGGTCCAAACAACAATTTGCTGTCAACGGTGCTGGACGGCATCAAAGCAAAATTGGGAAAGAACGTAAACGTTGTTTTTGAAAAAGGTTGCAACGTGGTAAACACTGGCTGGCCCGAAACGGAAATCATTCCAACGCCGTTAAGCAGCGGCGAAAAAGACAGCATAGACAGAGCGGTTGCCGCAGCTAAAAACGCTGATGTAATTGTGGCTGTTTTAGGCGAAGACGAAACAACCGTTGGCGAAAGCCTGTCAAGAACATCGCTTGATTTACCGGGAAGGCAACAACAGTTGTTAGAGGCTTTGTACGCAACCGGTAAACCTCTTGTGTTGGTGATCATCACAGGACAACCACTTACCATTAACTGGGCCGATCGTTATGTGCCGGCCATCATTAACGCAGGCTTTCCCGGGCCTTCCGGCGGCAAAGCCGTGGCCGATGCGCTTTTTGGCGATTACAATCCCGGCGGAAAGCTCACGATGACCTGGCCGAAAACGATTGGACAAATCGAATTTAATTTCCCTTTCAAGCCCAGTTCACAGGCTTCGCAATCTTCTACACCTGATCCAAACGGTGCGGGCAAAACAAGCGTTAACGGACCTCTCTATCCCTTTGGCTTTGGATTAAGTTATACAACCTTTCAATACAACAACCTTGTGGTCACGCCGGAAACGTCCAATTCGCAAGGCAATATTGTCGTATCGGTTGACGTAACGAACAACGGAAAAACAAAAGGCGATGAAGTCGTTCAACTTTATCTAAAAGACGTTATAAGCAGTGTTACAACCTACGAATCGGTCTTGCGCGGCTTTGAACGAATCGGTTTAAATCCGGGCGAAACAAAGACGGTGAAATTTACGCTGCATCCCGATGATTTGGCCTTGCTTGACAAGAACATGAACTGGACTGTCGAACCGGGACAATTTCAAATTTGGGTCGGAAGTTCTTCGGTTGACATCCGGTTAAAGAAAACAATCACCGTAAAATAATACAGGGCGTTGCTTGCATCTTTCAACAAAGTTTGAGCGTCTGTTACAAAACAATAAGCTCATTATACATTGTAAATAATAGATTGCCGTTTTGCGATGTTAAAATAGCTTAGTACAATGTCAATCGGAGCAAATCAGTCTTTCTGAAATCTGATTTACTTGCGAATAGATACGACTGCTTCAAATTTTATTAACCAGGTCGGACCTGAAAATGATTGCTGTATGAAAAAAAACTGCATCGCTGCAAAGCGTACAGGTAACTATTGTTATCTCCGCTTTTTCCTCTTCGCAACGGTTTTACAACTCCTCTCTTTTACCGTTTTGCACGCCCAGGTAAAGGTTACGGGTGTTGTGCAGGACAACAAACAAAGTCCGCTTGCCGGCGTTACAGTCACAGTTAAGGGAACATCAACGGCCGTGTTTACCGATGCCGATGGCAAGTATTCGGTTACGGTGCCGGGCACGAAATCGGTATTGGTTTTCACCAATGTGGGTTTCACTGCAAAAGAAGAAACGGTTGGTAACCGCACCACCATTAATGCAAGCCTGGCAGAAAATGCCGCTGACCTCGAAAACGTAGTGATTATAGGTTATGGTGGAACGTCAAAGAAAAAAGATTTGACAGGAGCCACCGCGCAAGTCGGTTCCAAGCAAATTGAGGAAAGGGTGCCCGTAACGCTTTTTGACGCCTTGCAAGGGCAGGCTGCCGGCGTTTTAATTACCAACGATAACGGCGATCCATTTGGGCAGGGCACGATCCAGATTCGTGGCGCCTCCACCATCAACGCCGAAGGCAACGGACCGCTTTACGTGATTGATGGTGTGATAAGCGAGAACGGAAATTTTGTGAACCCGCAAGACATTGAAACCATTGATATTTTAAAAGACGCTTCCTCGGCAGCCATTTACGGTGCAAGAGGCGCGAACGGGGTGATTCTTATCACAACCAAAAAAGGCAAAGCCGGGAAGCCAAACATCAACATCAACACCTATCGTTTGTACGGACGATTGGCGCATAAATTGCGTACGACGAGCGCAAGTGAATTACGGTATTATCGGGCCAACAGAGATAACAATTCAGGGTACAATGCCGACTCAACGAACCCTTACCTAAATGCGGATAATGACTATCAGGACCTGCTGTTCAGAACGGGAATTAAACAAGTGGCATCCGTAAGCGTAAGCGGCGGTGGCAGCGGGTTAAATTATTACGGCGGTGTAAACTATACCGATGACAAGTCTATTGTATTGAATAGCTGGATCAAAAGGCTGCAGGGAAGAATTAACCTTGGTTACAACGTTGGAAAACTTTCCGTGAACCACAACTTTTCCTTTGAATGGGAAAGAGGCAATGTGATTCCTGTAGGCAACACGGTTAAACAGGTCTTTGAAAGAAATCCCTGGACGAGCATTTACCGGCCGGACGGGTCTTATGCAAGCTATGTCGAATCAAAAAGAAACCCGGTTGCCCAGGCGCTTTTCAACGTGGACTTAGATAACAATTATACCTCGCAATTTAACACAACCCTAGGCTACCAGATTTACAAGGATTTAAAATTTACGGGTTTGTTCAACATTCAATTGGACAACAATAACAACAACCAATTTTCGCCAAGCTCACTCACCTCCGGCGGCACCGGAAACGCTACGGGCAGCAACACGTTTGAGAAAATATCAAGGTGGCAGATGCAGAGTTATTTGAACTACAGCAAACGATTGGGTCAGCACCAGTTTACGGGCACAGCCGGCGTAAGCATGGAGAAGAGAAGATGGGATTACTTTACCTACGCCATGAAATCATACGTTACCGAAAGCTTCAACACATCAAACGCCGGCGACATTGATTTGACGAAAACGCAAACCGATGCTAAAGCATGGACACTTGCTTCTTTCTTTGCGCGGCTTGGCTATAATTACGGCAGCAAATACATTTTGCAAGGCACGTTCCGCCGGGATGGTTCCTCGCGTTTTGGTACCGAGAACCAGTACGGAAATTTCTTCTCGGGTTCTGCCGCGTGGCGGTTTTCGCAAGAGAACTTCATGGCATGGGCAAGGAAAGTTTTGTACGATGGCAAACTCCGTTTCAGTTCAGGCAAAACGGGTAACGACGCCATCAGTGAATATGCGCACTCTACCTTAATGACGTTTGGTAATTATTACAACGGCATCAACGGCGCCGGGATCAATCCTACGTTGGGCAACGAACGAATTCAGTGGGAAACCACCTATAACAACAGTTACGGTTTGGACTTAAGTTTTCTGAATGGTAAGTTGAATTTCTCCGCTGATTATTATACCAAAATCACGGAGGACCTGCTTTACTCCGATCAGTTGGCAAAAGAAACGGGTGCTTCCAGCGTGCCCGTTAACATTGGTTCCATTACAAACAAAGGATGGGAATTTACACTTCAGGGAACACCGGTAACAACCAAAGATTTCGGTTGGGATGTTTCCGCCAATATCTCTTTTCAGGACCCCCGGATCAAAGAATTGGCAAGTCATTCTACCTTCATCTCCGGCAACATCTGGCTGATCCAGGAAGGAGGCCGCATCGGTGATTTTTACATGTGGAAAAACCTCGGCGTGTTTCCGTATGATGCGTCCAACGCTTATACGACGGACGGTGTAAAGCTGGAAGCCAGAAACGTATCGGCCGACGGCAAAACGGCTGATTATTATTTGAACGGCAAAGCCTACGGTGGAACCGTAAGGCAACTGACAAGAAACGGTATTGTTCTGCAAGGCGGCGATACGGAATGGCTCGACAAGAACAACGACGGCATCATTGACGAAGCAGACAAAATGATCGTGGGCAACGGCCTTCCTGATTATTTCTTTGGCATCAGCAACACGGTTCGTTACAAAAATTTTTCGCTGAACTTTTTGTTCAACGGGCAAATGGGCAACGAGATTTTTAACCTTATTCGGAACGCACAGAACAATACCAGTTCCACCTACACGCCGCCCATTTGGGATGCGGTAAATACTTCGTGGAAGCAACAGGGAGATGTAACCAAATATCCTTTGTTCTCACGCAGGGATACCCGCGGAAGCATTTCGAGCGGTTACAACAGCCTTTACATTGAAGACGGTTCATTTATCCGCCTTGCTAGTGTGCGGTTGAATTATACCCTGGAGCAAAGATTTGCCAAGGCCGCACACCTGAAAAACGCAAGCATTTACGTTTATGGCAACAACCTGCTCACCTGGACAAACTACAGCTGGTACGATCCTGAATTCAGCTCTACCGGATTGAACATTGGTCAGGATAACGGCAAGTATCCAAAGAGAAGAGAAGTGGGTGTGGGCATAAACGTTAATTTCTAAAAAGAAAACGATGAAGAAAATATTTTATAGTCTCTGTTTTGTATTGATCCTTGGCGCCATCGGCGGATGCAAAAAATTTCTGGATCAGCAGCCGTTGAACAGTGTGCCCAACAGTGAATTTTTTAAGTCGCTGAAAGACATCAATTCTGCGCTTGCCGGTATTTATTCTTCGCTGCAGCAGGACATGACCGGCACCGGCACGGGCTTCACCGGCTTTTATTTTCAGTGGGGTGAACTGCGCTCGGATAATTTTGATGACAACGGACAATACTCCGCGGCTTCGTACAAAGAACTTTCGCAAAATGCGCTTACCTCGGGCAATACATCTGCCAACTGGACTGGCTTTTACCGGACGGTTGGCCGCTGCAACACGGCCATCAAATACATTCCGCAAGCCGCTTCGTACGATGCCAACGCAACACCCACGGTAGTGAACAATGCCTTGGCGCAATGTTATGCCATGCGGGCTTTTTGTTATTTCA
>Ga0308175_100000484_pt1 | contig 27735 bp, 22 predicted proteins | sample PhyCR1_3_FD_203893 | JGI IMG/M metagenome (GOLD analysis project Ga0308175, IMG submission 203893) | Soil microbial communities from UC Gill Tract Community Farm, Albany, California, United States - DLSLS.C.R1 | ecosystem: Environmental > Terrestrial > Soil > Agricultural land | place: USA...
CGCCTTCACATTGAGCTTCTCGAGCAGTCGATGAACGACCGGCCCGGCGGTTCCATTTCCGGCGTCCATCACCACAGAAACGGAACGCTCAAAACGGAATTGCTGGGCGATTTCGTTCACGTACGGAGTGACGGCATCCACCTGCTTGACGCTGCCCTGCCCTGTCTCGAAATCCGCTCCCGTGATCAGCTTGAAGACTTCCTGGATCGACTCGCCATGCAGCGTTCCGGACCCGCATACGGTCTTGAAACCGTTGTACTCCGGAGGATTATGACTGCCCGTAATCATAATGGCGCCATCGGCTTTGAAGTGCACGGCGGAGTAGTACAACACTGGTGTCGGTACAACACCGAGGTCCAGCACGTTGCAACCGCTGGCGAGAAGGCCTTTACACAACGCCTCGTGGAGCCTGGTTCCGCTCAGGCGGCAATCCCGGCCAAGACATATGATGCGCCCGCTGTGGCGGATCAGATAAGTTGCTAAGCCGCGCCCCAGAAGCTCAACGTCGCGATCCAGCAACTCCTGGTCAGCAATGCCGCGAATGTCGTATTCGCGAAAGATACTCGCCTTGAGCATAATTCCTAAGAATAACTTTAGACTTGGATGACCGAACGCAAGGTTCTGTTACGCCACGATCTCCCGGCGCGCGACTAAGCCTTCGAGATAGTCCGTGTCCAGATCGTAGCCGAAACCTGGCTTGTCTGTGAGTTCGATGGTGCCTCTCGTCGTAGTATTCACAGGTGGAACGATAATGTCGCGCTTCCAGTAGCGCTTACTCGCAGAGACATCTCCGGGGAGAACGAAATTCGGAAGAGTCGCGAGCGCAATATTGTGTGCCCGGCCGATCCCGGATTCGAGCATTCCTCCGCACCATACCGGAACGCCGGCCGACATGCAGATGTCGTGGATCTGTTTAGCAGCACCAAAGCCGCCCACGCGCCCGAGCTTGATGTTCACAATCCGTCCCGCGTGGAGACGTATGGCCTGTTCTGCGTGATGCGGAGTACGAATGCATTCATCCAGACAAATCGGCGTCTCGAGACCACTTTGCAGAACCGCGTGGTCAATGATGTCGTCGTGAGCCAACGGCTGCTCGATCATCATGAGGTAAAACTCGTCCAGTCGCTTCAGATGCTCCACGTCCGCGAGAGTGTACGCGGAATTGGCATCGGCCATGAGCTTAATCTGCGGGAAGCGTTCTCTGACCTTGCGAATGACGTCGACATCCCAGCCTGGCTTGATCTTCATTTTGATGCGCTGGTATCCGGCATCTAACTCGATCGCGATCTTATCAAGTAATTGCTCAACGGTGTCCTGAATGCCGATAGAGACGCCACACGGAATTTCGCGCCTCGCACCGGCACCGATGGTCTGCCACAAAGGCTCGTTCTGCAGACGCGCTTTCAGATCCCAAACGGCAGCTTCAGCACCGCCTTTCGCCATGTAATGCCCGCGAATTTGTGAGCACAGGGGCAATACATCCGAAGGTTCGTTGAGTTCGCGGTGCAAGATACGAGGAGCAATATAGTCTTTTACGAGACTCCAGACGGAAGTCGTCCATTCTTCGTTGTAGAACGGATTCTCTCCGGCCGTTACTTCGCCCCAACCCGAGACTCCGTCGCTGACCGCTTCGATTAGAACGATATCTCGCGAGAACGTGCGGCCGAAGCTCGTCTCAAAGAAATGAACGAGAGGCATTTTGATCTGCCTCAAAATGATGCGATCTAATTTGATTCCCATGGACTCAACAGGTAGGTCCCAAACTCAGCCGTTCGCTCGAACCCGGTCACAGCCAAACTCTTACGGAACGCATCATCAAATTGTGATCCGACCGAAGCCTGCACGGCGCGGGCACGCTCAGGATCTTTGCTTCTGATCTCGGCGATATCGGCAGGAACTGCGATCCGCACCGTGGTTGCATTCGGAGTTCGGGCCGCCTTCTCGCCGCCTAACGCTTCGATTGCACGGAGCGAACGCAAGTGCCATTCTGAGATCAGCCGATCGGTCGGGAGGCCACCATGGAGATGACTGCTTGTGGTTCCGTACTGGTTGTGAACAAAGCGGCGCACGGTAGCGCCGAGCTTCTCTATATTGAAATACGCGTTCTTAAGCTCCAAGGGATCGAAAGTCCACTCGATCAGATCGACACTCGAGCCGAGTGCGAATTCACGCTGCACAAGTTTCATGCGGCGCCCTAGTCCCGTATTCCGATACGGACCGAGCACTCCCAGCATGTGGCTGTAAAGATAGGGACGGCCGCCGGGCTTCAATCCTGGAATACAGAGGCCGAACGCGACCAGTTTGTCCCGATCGTATCCACCGAGCACTTGCCCCCCAATCTTGCTCGCGACCACAAACAAACGGCGGGGCAACAACTCCACATCCTGAAACCCCCAAATCTCCTGTTGTAACGCCACAACATCCGAGAACTGAGGGAGAGTTTCGAGTTGGCGGATCTGAAGAGAAGAAGGCTCCATTCGCGAGTCAGTCTGGAGTTCTCATTGTAGAAGACGCGTGTCACTTGGGGCATGCAGCGACTTCTGGGGGAGAGTAGACTAAACACGAACATCGTTCGCCTTTAGGAGGTAAAGAATCCCATGCCATTCGAACAAAGAACCCTATTGCACGGAACGGAGAGTGTTCACCGTCCAGGCCTGGAGGCCACGGGGCCCGCGAAATCGGATGAGACGGTCCGAGTGAGTGTTTTCCTCCAACGTTCAGGTGCGGCGCGGAGTCTGGAGGAGAACGCGAGCAATATGGCAGCCGGAGAAGCTCCTGCCGGAACCAGTCCGGCCGACATTTCGGCGGTCGAAGAATTCGCACATCATGCCGGACTCACCGTCGTTGACAGCAACGCGAAAAAACGGCGCGTAATCCTGACTGGAACGGTTGAGGAATTGCAGAAAGCTTTCGGCGCCGAATTGGTCACGTTCCGACAATTGGCGACTGGTCGCGAATATCTCGGCCGCCAAGGTACGCTTTCGGTTCCGAAGGAACTGGAAGGGGTCGTCACTGCCATCCTCGGGCTCGATACCCGCCCGATCGCAAAGCCGCATTTCCGTACGCGCCGGGCAGCGTCCCCCACGAGTTACACGCCGGCGCAAGTCGCGGCTATGTACAACTTTCCGACGGGAGCGAACGGCAGTGGCCAGACAGTCGCGATCATCGAACTCGGTGGAGGATATCGTAAGGCCGATCTAGACGCTTACTTCAAGGCTCTGAAGCTGAAGACTCCCAGCGTAACGGCGGTATCGGTAGACGGAGGAAAGAACACGCCGGGCTCCGATGCTGACGGTGAGGTGATGCTGGATATTGAAGTCGTCGGCGCGGTTGCGAACGGCGCCAAAATCGCAGTCTATTTCGCCCCCAACACCGATAAGGGCTTCGTCGACGCAATTACGGACGCGGTGCATGATACGACACGGAAACCGTCAGTGATCTCGATCAGTTGGGGAGCATCAGAAGACTCGTGGACGGCACAAGCGCGTAATGCGATGAATGCTGCGCTGCAGGATGCCGCTACGCTCGGCGTGACCGTAACCGTCGCCTCGGGCGACAACGGATCTACGGACGGCGCCACTGATAAGAAGCTGCACGTTGACTTCCCGGCGTCGAGCCCCTTTGCACTGGCCTGCGGCGGCACAACACTGAACGGAGACGGGAAGACAATCTCTTCCGAGGTCGTTTGGAATGAGACGGCAAAGAACGAGGGTGCGACTGGTGGCGGAATCAGCACCGCCTTCGCTTTACCCAGCTATCAACAGTCCGCCAAAGTTCCCAAGCAACCGCAAACGAATTTCGCAGGCCGGGGTGTGCCAGATGTGGCCGGCGATGCCGATCCGACCACGGGTTATCAGGTTCGAGTCAACGGACAGAACCAGATCATCGGTGGGACCAGTGCCGTTGCTCCGCTCTGGGCTGGGTTGGTTGCGCTCTTCAATCAGCAGATCGGAAAGCCGGTTGGTTTCTTAAATCCGAAGCTGTACGGGCTCGGCTCGGGCGCTTTCCGTGACATTACCAGCGGTAGCAACGACGACAGCAATCTTGGCTACTACAAGGCGCAAACGGGATGGGATCCTTGCACAGGTTTGGGAAGCCCGAACGGAGCAGCTCTGCTGAAGAGCCTGTCGAGTTCGTCCAGTACGAGCAGAGCCGCCATAGCGGGCAGTGCTCCGGCCCACAGCACATCCGCGAACTGGTCGGAGCTACCAAACCCTGACCAGCACCCAATCGAGGCCACGATTCTGCTCCGCCGGCAGGGCGGTGACGCTGCCGATCAGTTATTGCTGGGCGGAACGCCCCAGGTCTCGTCCGGTGATGCCGAGGCTGCAACCGCAGCATCGCCCGAAGATATCTCCCAAATCTCTGCTTTTGCGGAGCAGCACGGACTGTCGGTCAAAAGCGCGGATCCTGTGAAACGAAGGGTTCAGGTGCAAGGCTCGGCGGCACAAATGCAAAAAGCGTTTGGAGTTGATCTGGGTTTAGTTTCGGAGAGTGGGAACCGCTATGTCAGTCATCGCGATGCGATCTCGATTCCGCAGTCGCTCTCGAACCTGGTTACCGCCGTGCTCGGGTTAGACCAACGCCCCGTGGCAAAACCGCGCGATAAATCCAAGGTGTAGCGGGCACGAGAGCCGTTCAATACAGGGGCGGCTCACCGGCGGGCCGCGTCTTCCAGCGGCGGTGAATCCAAAGCCATTGATCCGGGTGCTGGCGAATAATCTGTTCGAAGATGGCGTGGATCGCTTGTGTATCCGCCGCAATATCACCCGTCATCCTCACTTCCGGGTAAAAGCGCAGAACGTATCGGCCCAGCTTGTCGTCCCATAGCGCAAACCCGGGTACGACAGCGGCTCCGGAGTGGTGAGCTAATTTCACGAACGCAGACGAAGCACAAGCGGCCTTCCCGAAGAAATCAATCCAGACACCCTCGGCAGGGGTTGTGTTCTGGTCGATCAGAATACCCACCGCGGTGTTTGCCCGTAAGGCCCTGATGACCAGTCTCGCGGCCTCTCTCTTTTCGATAAGTGTGTTTCCCGAGAGCGCCCGCCGAGTTTCGACGAGCCCGTCGATCAGCTGATTGTCAAGCGGGCGAACCATGACATGCATCGGTTCAGTCATAAGCGCGTGAGCAAAGGCACTGAGTTCCCAATTGCCCAGGTGCGCCGTAGCGACCAGCACGCCACGGCCGCTCTTTTTGGCATCAGAGTAATTCGTGAGCCCTTCGTAATCGATCCACGTGCGGATGTTGGAACCGTTCAGGCGAGGGAAACGCGAAACGGCTAAAAGCAGTCGCGCAATACTCGCGAACACGCCATCGACGATCTCTTTTCGCCTCTCAATGTTCAGTTCAGGCAAAGCGAACGAGAGATTCGTCATCGCCACCCTGCGCAGTTTTGGGACCGCCACGTCTAATAGCCGCGCTGCTCCCGAACTCAGAGCTCTTGCCGCGGAAAGTGGAAGAATCTCGAGAGCACCGGTCAGAGTGCGGGCAATGGCATACTCTGCCCAGGTTTGGAGTTTACTCTTGTGTTCAGCCAAGCAGATTCAGGAGATCCAACCGCCGCCCAGCACCAGGTCGCCCTCGTAAAAAACGGCGGCTTGCCCCGGAGTGATGGCTCGCTGCGGATCGCGGAACTGAACAGTGACAACGGACGGATCTGAAGTAGGAACAATGGTTGCCTCAGCAGGCACGTGCTTGTTACGTATCTTTACCTTCGCCCTTCGAGGTTCCTCGATAGGAGAAATCGATACCCAGTTGACGTCCCGGGCTGTCAGCTGCGAACGCATCAACTCCGAGCCCTTCCCGACCGTGACACGCTGCGTCTGCGGTTCGGTCGCAATCACGTACAGCGGTTCTGCTGCCGCCACGCGGAGTCCGCGACGCTGGCCGACCGTGAAGTGATGTGTACCGGAATGCTCGCCTAACACGCGACCGCCCGCGTCGATGATCTCGCCTCGAGTCTCGGCGGGATCTATGCCCTGTTCGCGGAAATAAGAATCAATAAACGCGGCGTAGTCGCCGTTCGGCACAAAACAGATCTCCTGACTATCGTTCTTGGTCGCGACAGCCAGACCCAGTTCTCCCGCGAGTTTTCGCACATCGGACTTGACAAGGCCCCCCAGAGGAAATGCTGTTCGGGAAAGCTGCTCCTGTGTCAGGCCGAACAGGAAATAGGTCTGATCCTTCGTTCCATCCACGCCGGTGCGCATCTGGTAACGGCCGGTCGCGCCGTCATATCCGATGCGGGCGTAGTGACCCGTTGCAATCTTCTCAGCTCCGACGCTGTCGGCCATCGCAAGGAACTGATCGAACTTGATGAAGTTGTTGCAAAGCGTGCACGGAATCGGCGTACGACCGGCCAGGTAATCAGCGACAAACGGCTTAACCACCTGTTCTTCGAAGCGGTCCTCGAAGTTAACGACATAATACGGGATACCGAGTTCTCCAGCCACAGCACGCGCGTCGTAGACATCATCAAGCGAACAGCAGCGACCGACCGCTCCGCCTTCGGGCGCGAGTTCCGGTAGACGTCGCTGGTTCCAAAGCTGCATGGTCAACCCTACGACACGATGCCCGGCTCGATGGAGCAACGCCGCCACTACTGAGCTGTCGACGCCGCCCGACATCGCCACGGCAACGGGGCCGTTCCCGAGCTGCAGGTTTTCGACCGCTAGTGACTCAGACAGCAACACGGGCTCCCTTCTTGGACTGAAGCCGCGCGACCGTCGACAGCAGTGTTTCGCTTAATTGCCGTAACTCTTCGGCGCTCTGATGAGCACCTAGCGAAATGCGTACGCTTGAGCGAGCCTGTTCCCGGGTCCGTCCCATAGCGAGCAAAACGTGGGAAGGCTCGAGAGAGCCGCTGCTGCACGCGGATCCGGTCGAAACTGCAATGCCCTTGAGATCGAGCGCAATGACAACATTCTCGGCAGAGATACCTGGAAAAGAAACACTGGTTGTATTCGGCAGCCGGGGAACACCGAAGCCGTTGAGCTCGGCATGGAGATCGGAGGTCAAAATCTGACGTTCAAGTTCATCTCTGAGAGCGGCAACACGTACGGAAGCGTTGCTGTCCAGCAGTTCGACTGCCTTTGCGAACGCCATCGCACCCACCACATTTTCCGTTCCTGCGCGGCGCCCGCCCTCATGCCTGCCGCCGACAATGGTCGAAGCGAGCGATACGCCTTTGCGTACGTATAGAGCGCCCGTTCCCTTGGGCGCATACACCTTGTGCGCACTGATTGAATACAGATCAACTCCGAGATCACGAATTTCGAACGGAATCTTGCCGAACGCCTGCACGCCGTCTGAATGGAACCAGATCTCCTGCCCGCGCGCACGCCGAGCCAGAACAGCGTCGGCAATCTCGCGAATGGGCTGAATCGTTCCCACCTCATTGTTGGCGTGCATGACCGTGACAAGGACGGTGTTATCACGCATTGCTCGCGCAACCGCCTCGGCGTTCACAACACCATTCGAGTCAACTTCAACGCGGGTCACCTCCGCGTCGTCGCTCTCAAATTGACCGCAGGCCTCTAGTACAGCCGGATGCTCGATGGTGGTTGTGACGACGTGCACTGCCCTGCCGCGGAAGCGGCGGACGATGCCGAATATGGCAAGATTGTTCGATTCCGTCCCGCCACTCGTGAACACCAGTTCGCCCGGCGTCGCACCCAGTGCGGAGCTGACGGCGCGTCGTGCCTTCTCCAACTCCTGGCGCGCGCGCTGCCCCACGCCGTGGATGCTCGATGCGTTACCGGGCACGTCGCTTAAGGCTCGCGCCACAAACTGCGCAACTTCCGGCAGAACGGATGTAGTGGCGTTGTGATCGAAATAAAGCAAGGTAGCGAACGCAGGGGTAAACGACTGAATTGAGGCGATAAACGCCCGTATTTACACTACAATTCTAACAGCGATGCTATGCCGGCCGAAGTACCCTGTCATCACTCTCACGACGGATTTCGGCGTTCAGGACCACTATGTTGCCTCTATGAAAGGCGTCATTCTGAGTGTGAACCCGGCAATGCCGGTGGTCGACATCACTCACGAAATCCCTCCATTTTCGATCCTTTCCGGCGCCTATGCCATCAGCCAGGCCGCCCCTTGTTTTCCGCTCAATACCGTTCACATTGTCGTCGTTGATCCCGGCGTAGGCACCGCACGCCGGCCGATTCTCGTGCAGGCAGGAGGACAGATCTTCATCGGCCCGGATAATGGCGTTTTCACTCTTGTCGGGGCCAGCGACGAAAACTCGAAGTGCTTCGAGATCACTCGACGGGACCTGATGCGTCCCCACGTTTCAGCGACATTCCATGGCCGCGACATCTTCGCTCCCGTGGGAGCGGCGGTCGCGTGCGGAAAGGTCCTCGCTGCCGACGTTGGGCGCGAGATTGCCGATTCGATCAAACTTGACGGCTTGGTGGCTGAACAAGCGGACAGCACCACCTGGCGCGGACGGGTCCTCAGCATCGACCGGTTTGGCAACATCATCACGAATTTCCGGTCGTCCGCGTTTTCTTTTCTCCGCTCCGAGGAGTTCAAAATAAACGTCGGAGGACACCCGATTACCAGATACGGAACGACCTTCGGCGAGATTCCCGAACGAGAGACGTTCGTTTATCCGGGCAGCTCGGGATACCTCGAAATCGGCGTCAACCAGGGAAATGCAGCCTTAAGCCTCCAATGTGCATCAGGACAATCTGTAACGCTGAAGCGTGGGGCACAGCCGCAGCGCCCACCGGAAAAGGCCTAAAAAGCGGTATAATAACCGCAACTAGCCCCTTCCGATACGCGCATTTAAGTATCTCTATCTGAGCATGACCGCAACCCTAACCGCTTCGTCTACCCGCGCTGCTGAACTTCGCGAAAAACTCAAGTCCAAGATCATGGTCGCCGACGGTGCCATGGGCACGATGCTTTATTCGAAGGGCATCTTCATTAATCGCTGTTTTGATGAACTGAACCTCTCCTCCCCTCAACTGGTCAAGGGAATTCACCAGGAATATGTTCGTGCCGGAGCCGAGATCCTCGAAACGAACACTTTCGGGAGTAACCGCGTTCGCCTCGGCGCGTTCGGATTGGTCGAGAAGCTGCGGGCGATCAACGAAGCGGGCGTGCGTTTGGCGCGTGAAGCAGCCGGTGAACACGCTTTCGTTGCGGGGGCCATGGGCCCGCTCGGCACAAATATCGAACCGCTTGGCCCTATGTCATTCGCTGAGGCTCGCTCCGTCTTTCGCGAACAGGCGGATGCGCTTCTTAATGCCGGGATTGACCTCATCGTTCTCGAAACGTTCTTCGATCTCAACGAACTCCGGGAAGCTGTCTATGCTGCGCGGGAGGCGGCCGGACCCGATATGGTCATCGTCGCGCAACTCACGGTTGAGGACGACGGCAGCCTGCGCGGCGGCACCAGCACCGAAACGTTCACGCGAACAATGGATGGGTGGCCGGTTGACGTAATCGGCGTGAACTGTTCAGCCGGACCAAAGGTTGCGCTCGAGACGATTGAGAAGATGTCCGGCTTCACGTCCAAGCTGCTCAGCGCTATGCCGAATGCCGGATTACCCGCAACGGTTGAAGGCCGGAACATCTATCTCTGCTCTCCCGAATACATGGCGCAGTATGCGCGACGCTTTCTGCAGGCCGGCGTGCGCGTTATCGGCGGCTGCTGCGGCACAACGCCGGAGCACATCAAGGAAATCTGCGGCGATGTCCGGTCCTTACAGCCTTTGCAACATAAGGCAGCGACCGTCGCTGTCGTTGATAACTCGAAACCGCCCGTCAAGCCGCTCGAGAAGATCCCCCTCTCCGAAAAATCGCAGTTGGGGAAGAAGCTGGCTGCCGGTAAGTTTGTTTCGTTCGTTGAGATCCTTCCTCCGCGCGGAGTCGATGCATCTAAAGAGATCGCAGGTGCGCGCCTCTGCAAAGACAACGGCATCGATTGCATCAATGTGCCCGATGGGCCACGCGCCAGTGCTCGCTTGAGTGCGCAGGTGACTTGCCAGCTAATTCAGCAGAAGGCCGAAATCGAGACGGTGCTTCACTTCTGCTGCCGCGACCGGAACATTCTCAGCATTCAATCTGAACTCCTGGGAGCTCATACAACCGGCGTTCGCAATCTGATCTGTATCACGGGCGATCCGCCGCGCATGGGAACCTATCCCGACGCAAGCGCGGTCTTCGATGTCGATTCAATCGGTCTCACGAATATCGTGAACAATCTGAACCAGGGCCTGGATATCGGTGGAAACCCGATTGGTTCGCAAACGGCCATGCTCATCGGTGTGGGGGCAAATCCGGGCGCCTTGAACATGGACGAAGAGCTGAAACGGTTTGCCTGGAAGGTCGAGGGGGGCGCCGAGTACGTGGTGACGCAGCCCGTGTTTGATCTCGATTTACTGGAACAGTTCCTCCGCAAAGTCGAACACTACAAGCTGCCCATCATCGCGGGGATCTGGCCGCTGACCAGCTACCGTAATGCGGAATTCATGGTAAACGAGCTTCGCGTCCCGGTTCCGCAGGAATACATGGACCGGATGCGGCGCGCCGACAGCACCGAGAGCGCACGGGCAGAAGGTATCTCGATCGCTCAGGAAATGACGCGCCGCGTGCGGGGTCTGGTGCAAGGCGCCCAGCTAAGCGCTCCATTTGGTCGCTACGAAATGGCAGTGCAGGTTGCCGAGGCCTTAGGCGAACGGTAAACTGACGATTGCTCGACGCAAAGCGTTGAGTGGTCACTACTTCCCTTTCTCGTGGCTACAGACCTTATCGAAATCAATCCCGCGAACCCTTCGCCGGAGGCAATTGAGCGCGCTGCCAAAGAAATTCAGCGCGGACGCATTGTCGGAGTGCCGACCGACGCACGTTACGTCCTGGTAGCAGACGCGTTTAACTTGCATGCTGCCGGACGTGTCTTTGCGGCTAAGGGCCGTGAAAGCATCCGTTCTCTTCCGCTCGCCATTTCCGACATTCTGATGGCCGAAGACCTCGGTAAAGACTTAACCAGCCGCTTCTATATCCTTGCCCGCCATTTCTGGCCCGGCCCGTTGACCATCATCGTTCCCGCTGCAGCCAAAGTACCGCTGAAAGTGACCGGCAACACCGGACGGCTTGCGATCCGCCACGCCGCTTCGACCACCCTCAACGCCGTCATCGACAAGATCGGCCACGCCGTGATAGCAACCAGTGCCAATATTTCCGGCAGCCCCACGGTTCCGAGCGGAATCGAGCTTTTTGCCCTCATGGATGGCCGCGTCGACCTCGTGCTCGATGGTGGCCTGTGCACTGGAGAGGGACCCACAACCGTCGACATCACCGAGCCGTATTGGCGCGTGATCAAGGAAGGCGCCGTCTCCGAGCGAGAGATTGCGGAACGATTGCAGGCGAATTAGATTCGGTTCAAATAACGATTAGCAGTACCGCAGCGAATGACCGGTTAGCCGAATGCTTGCAGCAATTAGAAGCCGGTAGAGTTGGGCTGATAATTGATATATGAGCACGGCGAGCCTGCCTGTCCCGATGTCCCTGGAGGAGGTCCAAGCTCGGTCGCCACGAACGGACGGCGGCCGTGAGGAACTAATCGAAGGAGAGCTCGTTGTATCACCTGATCCCAAAGCGGATCACGCCTACATTGTCGAAATAATTCGGGAAGCACTCCGGCCGCTCCTGGCAGAAGGCTATTTCATCACCAATAACAGCTCATACGTGCTACCGCCGCGCTCAATGCCCTCGCCGGATTTGTTCGTTGTACGTCGTGATCGCATGATGGACGCAGTGCGCCGCAGAGACTGGATTCATGGTGCTCCCGACCTGGTAATCGAGATCAGTTCGTCTAGTAACCGGCGCGTGCAGACTAAGGCAGACTTATACCTGCGACACGGCGCCGAGCAAGTCTGGACGGTATACCCGAAGCAGCATGTTGTTCTCGTCTCATCGGAAGATGGTCCACGCGAAGCGCGCGAAGACGAGACGCTCGAATTCCGTGGCATCATCCTGAACGTACGCGATCTGTTCGCCTTCTAAAGCGTTCCGAAGACCGGACCACCTGTTAAGCTGAATGAAGACGGGGTCAAGCGGGCGGTTCACGCCCGCGACGCGCGCTCAAACAAATGAATATCCTCTTTATCGGCGACATTTTCGCTGCCGCCGGTCGAGGAATGGTGGTCGAACATTTAAGCCGGATCGTTTCCGAACGGAAGATCGATCTGGCGATAGCCAACGGCGAAAACAGTGCCGGTGGCTTCGGGATTACACCAGCCATTGCCGAAGATCTGCTTTCCCTTGGCCTCGATGTAATTACCGGCGGCAATCACAGCTTCGATAAACGCGAAATTCACGACTACTACGAGCATCAGCCGCGACTGCTTCGACCGGCTAATTATCCTGGCGGCTTACCGGGCGTAGGAGTGTGGACGTCCAAGGCGAGGAACGGGGTGAAATACGCCGTCATGAACCTGCAGGGGCGCGCGCTTATGACGAACATCGATTGCCCCTTTCGGAAAGCGGATGGAATCCTGGCGGCGCTCGATCCCGAAATCAAGATCCGGTTCCTCGATTTTCACGCCGAGTTGACCAGCGAGAAAGTAGCGATGGGTTGGTATCTGGATGGCCGCGCAACGGCCATGATCGGCACTCACACGCATATCCCGACAGCCGACGAGCGTGTTCTACCCGGCGGCCTTGCCTACCAGACCGACGCCGGGATGACCGGACCTTACCAGTCGGTGATTGGTGTTGACAAAGACATGATCGTCCGGCGATTTCTCACAGGTCTGAACGGCCGGATGGAAGCGGCCAAGCATGGTGCGGAACTGCACGGCGTCATCATCGATGCGGACGAGAAAACGGGGAAAGCTCGCGCTATCGAGCGCCTGCAGATCGTCCGGGGCGCTTAGCGTTGCCACGAAGGCATGTTCCAATCCTTGCCGGCCGGACCGCCAGAATATAATCACGATCGAACGGCAGCTCAATGAAATACATCTTGGCGCTCGACCAGGGAACTACCAGCTCACGCGCGGTTATCGTCGGACAGAACGGCAACGTGGTCGCGTCCGCGCAAACACCTTTCCGACAGATCTTCCCCAAACCGGGTTGGGTCGAGCATGATCCTGCCGAGATCTGGTCCTCGCAGTTTGGAGCCGCGATGGAGGCCCTCGCGCAAAGCGGCATGCGGCCCGAGGACATTCTCGCGATCGGCATCACTAACCAGCGTGAAACAACGCTCGTTTGGGACCGGCGTACGGGTGAGCCGATTCACAACGCGATTGTGTGGCAGGACCGCCGCACAGCCGGCTTTTGCGATCAACTGCGAAGCGCCGGACACGAGAAGGTCATTCAGGACAAAACAGGTCTCGTCATTGATGCCTACTTTTCGGGCAGCAAGATCCGCTGGATTCTCGACAACGTACGCGGTGCTCGGGAAAGGGCGGAACGTGGCGAGTTGGCGTTCGGAACAGTGGATAGCTGGCTCATCTGGAAACTCACCGAAGGTTCGCGTCATGTCACCGACGTGACGAATGCATCCCGAACCATGCTCCTCAATCTCCAAACGGGCGCCTGGGACGATCAGCTCCTGTCGATGCTCGGCGTCCCGCGTTCGATGTTGCCCGAAGTTGTCTCGTCAAGCGGAGTCTGCGCTCACTCGAAAGGCATTCTCGAAGGCATACCCATCGCGGGTATCGCCGGTGACCAGCAATCGGCCCTTTTCGGGCAGATGTGCACCTCGCCGGGTATGGTGAAATGCACTTACGGCACCGGGAGCTTCATGCTTCTGAACACGGGCGAAAAGCCGGTGCCCTCAAAGAATCGCCTGCTGACAACCATCGCCTGGAAGATCGGCGATCGCACGGAATACGCTCTCGAAGGCAGCGTGTTCATTGCCGGAGCTGTCGTTCAGTGGTTGCGGGATGAACTGCAGATCATCCGCACTGCCGCCGAGATCGAAGAGCTTGCCGGCAGCGTTCCCGATACCGCCGGTGTGTACGTTGTACCGGCCTTCTCCGGCTTGGGTGCGCCGCATTGGGATCAGTACGCAAGAGGGACCATCCTCGGTCTGACTCGCGGCAGTTCTCGCGCCCACATTGCCCGCGCTGCGCTCGAAGGCATCGCGTTTCAGATTGCCGACATCATCAGCGCCATGGAGAGCGATTCCGGCGTCGCTCTTAGCGAGTTGAGAGTGGATGGCGGCGCAGCCAGGAACAATCTCCTGATGCAGATTCAGGCGGATCTCCTGGGCGTCCCTGTCACCAGGCCAGCCAACCCGGAAACGACCGTATTGGGCTCCGCTTACCTTGCGGGATTGGCTGTTGGTTATTGGCCGGACGGCGAGTCAATCGCGAAGCAGTGGCAAGCGGACGCGCGCTTCTCACCTGCAATCGCATCCGAAGAACGACAGAGCCGGAATGCCGGGTGGGCTAAGGCACTCGAACGAGCCAAAGGGTGGGAGACACACTGACGGATGCCTGCTTCCCTGAACCGCGAAGACGCTCTTCGAACCGTCGGAACGGAGAAGACATGGGACGTGATCGTCGTCGGAGGCGGCGCGACGGGGCTCGGCACTGCGGTCGAAGCAGCGTCGCGCGGATATAAGACACTTTTGCTCGAGGCGTACGACTTCGGGAAAGGCACTTCGAGCCGAAGCACCAAGCTCGTGCACGGAGGCGTTCGCTACCTTCAGCAGGGCAACGTAAAGCTTGTGCTCGAGGCACTGAAGGAACGGGGACGCATGCTTCGCAATGCACCTCACCTCGCGCACCGTCGGGCGTTTATTCTGCCTACTTACTCGTATTTCGGCCTGCCCTTCTATGGCATCGGCTTAACTCTGTATGACCTGCTCGCGCGCCGCGAAGGCATCGGGCGATCGCGCCTGCTTTCACGCAGACGGGTGCAAGAAGCTCTCCCAACCATCCAGGGCAAGGGCTTAAAAGGCGGCATTCTCTACTACGACGGTCAGTTCGACGACGCACGCTTTGCCATCACATTGTTTCGAACCCTCGTCGACCTGGGCGGGACCGCATTGAATTATATGCGCGTCACCGGGCTGGTAGAGCGCAATGGAGCAGTCGCCGGAGTTCATGCGGAAGATGTCGAATCAGGCGCATCACTCGATATCCAGTGCAAAGCAGTCGTTAACGCAACCGGCGTCTTTGTCGACGAACTCAGAAAATCGGATGAACCGGATGCGGACCCGATCTTGACCGTGAGTCAAGGCACGCACGTTGTTCTGCCCCGCCGTTATCTGCCGAGCAACTCTGCCCTGATGATTCCGCGAACTGCCGACGGGCGTGTCCTGTTCGCCATCCCCTGGCACGGCCATGTTGTGGTTGGTACAACGGATGATCCCGTGCCGCGAAGCGAGATTGAGCCGAAAGCCCAGAAGAGTGAGCGCGAGTACCTCTTCGAACACATAGAACGCTATCTCACACCGAAGCTTACGAGCAGCGCCATTCAGAGCGTCTGGTCGGGACAACGCCCACTGGTGAGAAAAGCAGGTGCGAGAAACACCGCCGCCCTTTCGCGTGACCATACGATTCTGATCTCCCGGACGAAACTGATCACGGTCACAGGTGGGAAGTGGACGACTTACCGGAAGATGGGCGAGGACGCTGTCGACCGTGTGGCAGAACTCGCGAACTTGCCGCGGTCGCGCTCTCGCACCGCCAACATGAAGCTGCACGGCTGGGCTAGCGATCTCACGACGGAGAACGAATGGGAGCGCGTGTACGGATCGGATCTCCCGAAGGTCCGTACGCTTGCCGACGGCAGAGAAGACTTGTTGGAACTCATCGACCCCGATTTGCCATTCCGCAAAATCGAGATCGTCTGGGCCGCACGCGAAGAAATGGCTCGCTCTGTCGAAGACGTTCTGGCGCGCAGAACCAGGGCGCTGTTCCTTCACGCTAAAGCAAGCGTAGGCGCCGCGCCCGTTGTGGCCAAACTGCTCGCCAGGGAATTGCATAAAGACGAGCGGTGGCAGGAAGAGCAGCTTGCCCAATACAATAAGCTTGCATCGCAGTACATTTGGTAAACCAATCTTTCTATGACGCTGAGTGAAGCAGTAGTTGGGGAATTTGTCGGCACTGCCGTGTTGATCCTCTTAGGCAACGGGGTCGTCGGTGGTGTGTTGCTGGCGAAATCAAAAGCGGAGAACGCCGGATGGGTTGCGATCACGGCCGGCTGGGGCCTTGCTGTGTTTTCCGGAGTAGCCGTGGCCATTTCTATCGGAGACACCGATGCGCATTTAAATCCGGCTTTCACAGTCGCTTCTGTTCTGATGACAGGCCACGCCGAACGAATACTCTCCTACATACCGGCACAGATCCTCGGGGCTATGCTCGGTGCAATTCTTGTGTGGCTCTTCTATCTGCCGCACTGGAGTGCGACGGCAGAACCCGACAAAAAACTTGCTTGTTTCTCGACCGGACCCGCCATCCGCAGTTACGGAAGCAATTTCCTGAGCGAAGTCATCGGAACGTTTGTTTTGGTCCTGGTTGCGTCTGCGCTCGTCTCTCGCAGATTGGCACCGGGAGGAGTCGCACCGGGATTAGGTCCTGTGCTTGTCGGCGCGCTTGTCTGGAGTATCGGTTTGTCGTTGGGCGCGACTACGGGGTATGCCATTAACCCGGCTCGCGATCTAGGCCCGCGCTTGATTCACTCGCTCGTTCCCATTCGGGGCAAAGGCAGCTCTGACTGGCCTTACGCCTGGATTCCCGTGCTCGGCCCGGTGTGTGGTGCGATGGCGGCAGCGCTCTTCATCCGTTGGACCGGGATCTGACATTGCGCGGGCATGGCTTACCGGTTCGCGCAGGGCTTCGCCGCGCTCATCGTCGCCCTTAGTTTCTTCCTCACCCAGCTTCCGCTGGACGCGCCCATTCTCTCGCCCCTTGCTTTGACCGTGGCTGCGATCTTTCTGTTGGGCTATATCGTCCGCGTTGTAGCCGGCAACATCGCGGGCGCAATAAGCCTCCTCCTGCTTCCGTTCTACCCGGGCTTCCCTTCATCAGTGGATGGAGCACTGGCACTATTTGGTCTCTCGGCTCTGATGACCCTTCTGGTTATCCGTGACTACTCGACCGACCGAAACCACACCGCAGCCCTTTTCTTAGCGCTGGCGGTCCCCACCACACTTGCCTTCCGTATGAGTCTGTGCCTGCTGCCTCTTTCGGTCGCTGTTGCTTTCGCCTACCTGCTACTCCGCTACGTTCCACCCGATGCGATTCGGCCGTATCGGACGCTCTTGAAGCGCTTGCGGGCAAACCGCTCGTGCGCAAAATGGCAGTTTGTAATGATCGCCGTAGCTGGCCTGCTCTCCTTCCTCCCCTTGTTGCTCTCCGGCACTACTCGAATTCACTCCGCCGTTACCTCCGTAATTGCTGATCCACCCGGCTACTTACATGCCGTCGCCGGTCTCTTCGTTGAATATCTTGGCGTGGGAGAGGTCATGGATACCTTACCTATTCTTCTCACCCCACCCCTTCTCATCGCATCCTCCGTTACGTTATGGTGGCTCTTCGTGTCGGTCCGTTCGGGAACGGGGCTGCCGTTCTCATTGACAGCGATCCCTCTCGCGTATCTGCTGTGCGGCGCTCTCGGGTTGAGGGCGGGACGCTCTTACGCCCACCGCGTCCACCCCATCCTGCTGGCAAACCTGATCGCGTTGCTCGGTCTCTGGTGGAGAGGACGAGCGAACAAACGCGTGCTAGACTCGACGACGAATTGAACCCGTCTGCCGTCATCCATCGCCCGTCTTTACACTTCAAACCACGCCGTTACAAACCACATGGAATCGGGTACTGGTCTGGACACATTCCGTTCGCGTGCGACCTGATTGCGACGCTTCGGCCCTCACTCTTCGTTGAACTGGGCACTCACACGGCCGAATCCTTCTTTGCGTTCTGCCAGTCCATCGTCGAATCCAGAGTGCTATGCCAGGCTGTTGCAGTGGATACCTGGAAGGGCGACGCACATACCGGCGCTTACGGCGATGAAGTGTTTCGGGAAGTCGATGCGTACGCGCGAGAGCACTATCCGTCCTTCACCAGACTGCTGCGCATGACGTTCGACGAAGCAAACCCGGGGTTTGCTGACGGTCAGATTGACTTGCTGCACATCGACGGCATGCATACCTATGAAGCAGTGAGGCATGACTTCGATACGTGGTGGCCCAAGGTTAAACCCGGCGGCGTAGTCGTGATGCACGATTCCTTCGATCGCCACGACGGCTTCGGTGTTTGGAAGCTGCTCGAGGAATTAAGAACGGAGTTTCCAGTCAGCGAGTTCTTCCACAGCCACGGTCTCGGCATCGTGCTCAAGCCGGGAGGAGGACATGCCGACCATGTTGCAAACGCAATGGTGAACGCCGATGACGAAGCGCTACACGATATACGCCGCTATTACCAGGTCTGTGCGGGAAATCTGGAGCATGAATACGAAACAGCAAAGCGCATACGGTCTGCGGAATGGGACGTCACTAGTCAGCTCTTCTGGCGCGATGCCGCTGGCGGCTTCCGTGAAGAATCGAGTGTGCGGCATGCGCACATCGTCCGCGCTGATGGCTCCGAAGCAAGATTAGAGTTACGGCCGGCCGCTACTCGTTATGTTGAATTTCGTCTCGATCTGACGCTTCTCTTCGCCTTACTCGAGCTCCAATGCATCCGCGTTCTCGACAACGACGGAAATGAGCTATGCCGTTGGAGCATGCCGGAGAGTCTTCCAGTTCTCCAGGCCGGAGGATTACAGGCCATTCTTTCGAATGATGAAACAGGTGCGCTCGTGCTGAATAGTCCGGTTGGCTCGCAGATTCGACTGCCGGTTCCCGATGCGGCACTCGAGCGGCTACAGAGCGGCGGAGGCTTCGTAATTCAGATGAAGGCGCTGGACGTTAGTAGCTTCGCCCAAAGAATAGCCGCCGCATACGCGACAAGTGAGACAAAACATCGGCACCGGGAAGAAGATCTGCGAAGCGCATTGCAGTCTGCTCAGGACACCGCGGCAGAACGCACCAGGAGAGTGGAAGAAGTCGAGAGATCGTTTGCGTATCGCCTCGCCCGGCGTTTCCTGTAGCAACCCTCATTGGGACGCCTCCCCATCACTCTTCCCTTTTCGTCCTGCGTGAGCAAGGTTTCGAAGCGGTTTGGTGATCTTCCAGGAGACAGACTGCTGTAGCGCATCAATCACTTGTTCCCGGTGGGCAAGCTCAGCGCGCACCTGCTGCAGGGTTTGTTCCGCTTGCGCAGACTGCTGCCGTGTTGCCGATAACTCATCACCGGCACGAATGACAGCCCGCCCTAACTCCTCAATCGCGAGCGCTAACGTCAGTGAACCATTGCTCGTTCCTGGTGGCTCGCCTTCGGACGATATGCCCGGTTCGGGGCCTGGCGTGAAATCTACCTCGAGCCTTCCCGCGCCTTGCGACTCGGCTAATGCGGATTCGGGAATAGGCAGAATCACATGCGGGTCATTCCCGAAAAGACATAGAAAGAGGCCCCGGTTCTCACCGGCCCGTTCGGTCAATGCGAAGCTCTGCACAAATTGCGCATCAGAAAAGTGTTTCGAATCGAGATCGGCAGCCCAAATGAGTTCGTCTTTTCGCCCTATCAGGACGATACGGTGCAAAAGGATAAGCCCGGGACGGGTACCAAGATCCAAACGTAGCTGTGTCGGGACATTCCCGGGAGTGACGTAGTCAAGCCGGAGCGTCTGCCGCGATGACCCGCGCGGAAACGCCATTACGCTATTCCGTTCTGAGAATCCTTCGTCCTGCGTCCTCCAATACAGTTGCAAGCCGCGCTGTTCGCTTGGCGCAGGGGCGCTTGGGCCATTGAAGTACAAGCGGGAAGAATACCGGATCTCACCCAGTTGGCGATAATCCCGCACCATCTCTTCCGGCGAACGGAGAGCAAACCCTTGAAGCGCTTCGTGAACTCGTCGCAATTGGGACCTGTCGCCGGACAAAGTGCGCAGCAGATGGAGCAATGGCCCCGGTTGCGGATCGGAAAGGAATCCATTCTCTCCATGCTGGATCCAGTCCGCAAAGCTCCCTATCCGTGTTGCCACCGGCGGCACACGCATGCTTTGTAGTTCATGAAGCGTGTAACTGAATGCTTCAGGAACAACGGAAAGAAGCAATCCGGCATCTGGCCGTAGCTCCTGAACCAATTGGCAGAGCGACTCACGGCTGTATGAGGGAATCACGCGAATTCCGGGATTCGAGAGGAACTGTTCAGGAAAATCGAAACATCCGGCCAACGTCAGATCGGCAAATTGGAGAAGGTCCGGCAATAGCGATTCAAGCAGAAGGCGCCCTTTGTGAATGGCCATGCTCCCCAGCACAAGCAGCCGGAGGCGACGGTCGTTCTCGAAACTCGTCTCCGTTATCTTGCATGATGGACGCCGCGTGCCGTGGGGTATGACCCGGAAGCGCTCAGCCACGTCAGGCAATGCACGCGAGTAATTTTCTTTTACAGAGGGAGACGGAGCGACCAACGGGATCTCGCGGCCGTTGACCAGACGGACAAACTCTTCGCGAATGGCCAGCCACTCGGGAACGGGCACGTTGGGGAACGAATGGTTGAAAGGATTCTCTTCCAGGCACGCCTGTAATCTAGGAGCTTCACAGGAACGACATACTTCGCCGAATGTGAGGTTGATGGCCGAGCAAAACGGGTAATAGTCGTGACAAACGACCGCGGTTGGGACCGGCAGCCTCAGACAGTCGAGCGAATGGCCTATCAGCGACGAGACCAAAACCTTGCCGAAGCGATACCTCTCAAAAAGCTCTCGCAACACCGCCGCGTAACGCTCGTTCCGAAGATCCGTGGCTTTGATCCGCGGCTTGAGACTCCATTTACCGAGTCGTTCGGGCGCCCGGCCAGTCCGGTAATTGTAAAGTGCAAGTTCGCTGCCGTAAGCACCGTGAGGCCCTTCGGATTTGAGCACGAGATTGTTGTTCAGGTGATCCGCGTCAATAAACTCGGACAACCATCGCTCAACACCACCGCCCCAACTGTGGGCGATGTGAAGCGTAGGGGACGTCCCGGGCGTCACTGCCTGGATCGGACAGGAGTTCCAATCTACTCTGTGCGTGCGAAGAGTGTCACGGAACTGATGGATCGACCAGCGATTGGTACCAAGCATTTCAAGACGGTCCGACGTCTGTCTCGGCACATTCCATCCGACACAAACATGAGTGGCAAGCAAATTCGTATACCGGAAAAGGGCCGCTTGGTTTTCAAGATCGGCAATGCTGGCCGGCTTGCGAACGCCAATGATGTCCAGGAGCGCGGAAGCCTTGATGTAAACGCAATCGGTTTCGAGCGAGGCTGCTTCTTCGTCGCTCCCTCGCCGATACCAATAGCAGTAACAGTCAAGGGTACGAACATCCAGTTCGGCAAACACGCCAGATGTGTCGAGCACTCGCCGGTCAAGAGGGGCAACACTCAACGCACCGGGCTGACGCGCGGCGCTCCAGGCCAGACGAAGGTCCCAAAAGGGCGGCGTCTCGGCACCCGCTCTGACAAGCAGCAGGTCCTTGCCCGCAAACTGCTCGAGTGCTTTCAAACAAAGATCCGAGTACCGGGTCGCGTCGAGCCTGAAGGTCTGAAATGCCGGCGGCAGCGATGCAAGTACGGTCACCGAGTTCGTCACAACTGCCAGTTCGGTGAGATTATGACTCGACTGCAGAATCCGGTTGCAGGTCTCGGCGGCGAAGGCCGCATCGGAGCCGATTGCGAGAACCACGATGCGGTAGTCAGGAAGATGCTCCTCGTCCGCCTGCACCTCGATGGCGCCCATAGACGCCGCAGGATCCACGTGAAGATTGAACCAGAGCAGATAGCTATCCAAATCGGGATCCGAGCGGAACGGATCGGGGAAGAGTTCCTGAAGCGACGGTGTTGCGCGATAACGCTTGCGGTGAGCGCGTAAGATACGCTCGCCGTTGTCGAAGAAATCGTACTTCCACGAAAGGCGGGAGAACCCGTCAGCATCCATTTCGGCGCAGGAGTTCAGGTACCACTGACGCAACTCGTAGAGCGCCGGCATGGCGGAGCCGTATCGGTCCAACATGCTCTGCTGCGCTCCGCTGTCGAATCCTGAGAAGTGATAAAACGCTAGCGGGTTTCCGTTGACAAACAGACCCTCGGAAAGAGAACCAGTGACGGTTCGATGCGTCAGGTTCCACGTACAGACGTTGTAGATTGGATCGCGCAGGACACGATAGTCCGAAAAATAGGCAGGAACAAGATCGGCCCATCGCTGATCCGTAAAGAGTCCATGAGGGATGTCATCGAAACAGAAAGACTGAAGTCGCCGGCACCACCAGTCCGCGAACCGGTGACCTTCCGGGCTATTCCTGATACCGAGGAACCCCAGGTTATAAATGCCGTGCTGCAGAACTGAGAATTCATTGTCCACGATGCCCTGCTCCGTCGTTTCGGGTTCGGCCAGATGTGGAGTCAGCAGGATCGAGCTATTGTCGAACTCACGAATGAGGTGGTCGAGACGCGAAAGGACTACGATGTCCGGATCGAAATACAGAACGGAATCGCAATCCGGCAAGGCCAGGAGCTTGCGCAACGCGAAACCCTTGACGGCTGTACTGGCTTCAACGAGCGTGTGCTGAAACAGCCAGGACTTGAGATGTGGAATCTCGAGGTCCGTCAGTTCCCAGATTGTGTCGAAGCGAACGGGATCTGTGAAATTAGGCGGGCGCTCGTCGCAAAGGACGAGGTGGATCCTCCACTCAGGATGAAGTTTTCGGATGCTGCTCGCGAGAACGCGAGCTTTAGGAAGGTAATTGGCTGCGGCGCTGGTGAAGATGTGCGTTGCCATGCGAACTCAGAACTTTACCGCAACCGCAGTCTGAGGCAAATGGGTGAGGTGCGCGAAGCACCTCACCGTAGATCACTTACTCGGACTTTTCAGCTCCGACCTTGAGCTTTTCCCGTTGTTCCTTGAGAATCGCTTTCCGGCTGAGCTTAATTTTGTTGCCTTCGAGCGCCAGCACCTTCACCAGGATCTGGTCGCCTTCGTTGAGCTCATCGCGAACGTTCTTGATACGGCTCTCGGAGATCTCGCTGATGTGGAGAAGTCCATCAGTACCGGGGAAGATTTCAACAAACGCACCGAAATCAGCGATCCGGACCACCTTACCGAGATAGGTCTTGCCGACTTCCGCAACGGCCGCGATATCGCTGACCATCTGCAGCGCCTTTTGCGCAGAGTTGCCGTCAGAAGCGAAGATGTTCACCGTTCCGTCATCAGACACATCGATTTTGACGCCGGTCTGGTCGATAATTCCCTTGATGACCTTGCCGCCTGGTCCGATCAGTTCTCTGATCTTGTCGGTCGGAATCTTCGTCGTGTAGATACGGGGCGCATATTGCGACAGCTGCGTCCGATGTTCCGGAATTGTCGCAATCATCTTGTCCAGGATTTCGAGCCGACCCCTTCGGGCTTGCTCGAGTGCTTCGGACATGATGGCGGTCGTGACATTCGGGACCTTGATGTCCATCTGAAGAGCCGTGATGCCCTTCTTCGTTCCAGCGACCTTAAAATCCATGTCGCCGTAGTGGTCTTCGGCGCCTGCAATGTCCGTTAGGACCGCATACGAGTTGTCTTCGAGCACCAGACCCATGGCGATCCCGGCAACAGGCGACTGAAGCGGTACCCCGGCATCCATCAGCGATAGAGTTCCACCGCAGACGCTGGCCATAGAGCTAGAACCGTTCGATTCGAGAATGTCGCTGACCACGCGGAGGGTGTACGGAAAGGATTTTTCGTCGGGAATCATCGGCGCGAGCGAACGTTCCGCAAGAGCACCATGCCCGATTTCACGCCGACCAGGTCCACGCATAAAGCCGACTTCACCAACACTGAAGGGCGGGAAGTTGTAATGCAGCATGAAGCGCTTCGAAGTCTCTGCGGCATCGAACATTTCGATGCGCTGCTCGTCATCCTTAGTGCCCAGCGTCGTGGTAACCAGGGCCTGCGTCTCACCACGGGTAAAGATGGCAGAACCGTGTGTGCGGGGCAACACTGACACTTCGCAGGTGATGGGACGAATCTGGTCGAAGGCACGCCCATCCGGACGTCGGCGATCCTTCAACATCTCGTCGCGGAAGATACGCTCCTTGAGAGCGTCGAATACCTTGCCGGCTTCGGCCTTTTCAGCCTCATCTTCGAACAAGCCGATCGCCTTTTGCTTTGCCTGGTCGACGCGGCTATAGCTTTCGAGCTTGCCGTATTTCTGAGTGTTCAGGGCGTCGCTGAGCTCAGCACGGACTGCATCCGAAACCTTCGCCAGGACCTCCTGATTGGTCCCAGGGGAAACGAATTCTTTCTTAGGCTTGCCGGCGAGATTCACGAGTTCCCGGATACCGCTCGCGATCTTGCGGCAGCAATCGTGGCCGTATTCGATGGCCTCGACAACTTCCGCCTCGGAAGCTTCGTTCGCGGCCGCCTCAACCATGACAATCCCTTGTTCGGTTCCGGCGACCACAATGCTCAACTTGGCATTTTTGACGTCGTCGTACTTGGGATTGGCCTGGAAGGCTCCATTGATCAAGCCGACGCGAACACCGCCCAGAACATGGAGGAAGGGAATGTCCGAGATGGCCAGCGCTGCACCGGCACCGATAATGGCCAGAACTCCGGGATCGTACTGCGGGTCCGCAGACAACACCATGGCGATGATCTGCGTATCCCAGCCAAAACCTTCCGGGAAGAGCGGGCGGATCGGGCGGTCAATTAAGCGGCTGGTCAGGGTCTCCTTCTCGGAAAGCCTGCCCTCTCGTTTGATAAAGCCGCCTGGAAATTTCCCGGCGGCGTAGGTGTATTCACGATAGTCAACCGTAAGCGGGAAGAAGCTAGCTCCCGGCTTCGGCTTTCCGGATGAGGTTGCGGTGACTAACACCACCGAATCACCCGAGCGAACAACAACAGACCCGTTGGCCTGTTTGGCAATCTTGCCAGTCTCCAGCGAGACCTTTGACCCAAATAGGTCGATTTCAACTTTATGCGACATTTAAAACTTCCCGATGCGTGATCCGCATCCAATTCCAATGCACGCTCGTAAGCAGATGTGTACCGGCGTGCGGACCTACTTTCGGGATTAAGAGTGGGGACTCAGAGCAGACGTAACAATTTGCTTTACGCTTAGTGGAGGGCAACAGCCGACCTGACAGCGACATCAACGCTCGACGGCATGACCCCGGTGGCGCCATACCTGAACGGGCCTCGCCCGTTTTGCTTCGTAAACGTTCTAGCGGCGAATTCCGAGGCTCTGGATCAGAGTCCGGTAGCGCTCCGGGTTGCGATCTTTCAGATATTTCAGCAGCTTGCGACGCCGGGAGACCATCGTCAGCAAACCACGCCGGGAGTGATGATCCTTCTTGTGCGTCTTGAAGTGCTCAGTCAACTGCAAAATACGCTGACTCAGAAGCGCAACCTGTACCTCTGACGATCCCGAATCGGACTTGTGAATCTTGTACTTGCCGATTATGTCTGACTTACTTTCAACCGCCAGGGCCATGCTAGAAAACGATACTCCTCGCCTTTATCCTAATCTCGATTTATACCGTCTCATGTTAACACACTGAAAACACAAGTACGATCATTATGCGCTTAGCGCCACGTGAGTTCGGTTACTTTTCCGTCGTTCCGCCGCTCGCCGCTGATCGCGTGCAGTTTCATCGTGATGTTTTGGGCTGAGAACGTCGCGTCGACCCACCCGACGGGATACGGGTCCGAGAAGTTGTATCCGACTGCCGGCAGGTTTATCAGATGTAAGCCGTCCCGCTTGTCGCACCGGTACTCGTGAGTGTGGCCGAAGATGAGCGCTTTCACAGCACGACGGGGACGAAGAATGGCGAGCAACGCCTCGGCGTCGACCAGCGCACCATCGTCGTTGGGATCCGGTTGATGGTGGACAAAGACGACCAGGTTCTTCCCGGCGTTCGCGTCCAGGTAGTTTGCGAGCCAACCTCGCTGAGCTTTGCCCAACTGTCCGGGCGTCACGTTCGTCGCCAGGAGCGAATCGAGAAAGACCAGGCTGACCGGGCCGGCATCGATCGTGGTCACCAGTTTCTTTTGGACGGGCTGGGGCGTCCCGCTCCTGCTCGTTAGCGCAGTTTGCGCGTGTTCGCGGCCATCATGGTTACCCATGGTGAAGAGAGTCGGCATCGCATGGAAGACCGGCTGCATCAGAGAGGCGAACTGGGCGTAATCGGCAGGCTCGCCGGTCAGCCGCGCAAGATCCCCGTTCACGACCGCCAGATCGAAGTGTTGCTGTCCAACCTGGCCAACGACGGTCGTCAGGTTCGAATACGGATTGAATCCACGGAATGTATCGTTCTTGTCCGCGGCGATGTGTGTGTCTGAGAGCAGAGCAACGCGAGCGGCAGAGCTGTCCGGGCGGGCTAGTGCCAGGCTGGAAGCGCCGGCCGCGTACTTCAGAAAAGAGCGGCGATCAAGTACGATCGGCATTGGATCAGCGCACCCGGTCGGGGAACAAATTTTCGTCCTTGGACCGTTCGCCCCGGATGAGCTGCTTTACATCCTCGAGTTCTTTTTTCAAGCGTGCACCACGTCGAGCCAGGGTGACCACGTACAGCATGATGATCAACCAGGCGGCCGTGAAGCCGTAGAACATGTAAGTGAAATTTCGAGCGTCCACAGTGATTACCTCTAACTTGCGTGTGCCAAACGTCGCAGCGAATCAATCTCGCGAGCTGTCGATTCCTGCCGAGTGCGAATCAGGACTAAAACAGTCGCGACCAGGAGAAGAGCCAGGAAATTCATGAAGAAGACATGCGACATGGCCGGATCCATACGTCCGCCTCCAGTTCGAAAATCGAGAACCGGTCCGGGATGCTGATTACGGAACCACTCGATCGATTTCCACACGATCACGACGTCTACGCAACCAAAGATGCACAGAGCCGAAGACAGGCGCGCTCGTTGTGTCGGTTCGTCGATCGCTCGACGCAACATGAGGTACCCGCTAAAAATGAGGATGCAGACTAGCGCCGATGTCAGGCGGTAATCCCATGTCCACCAGATCCCCCAAATGATGCGGGCCCAGATGCTACCGGTGACAATATTCACCAGAGAGAAAGCGAGGGAGACTTCAATGACTGACGCAGCCAGTGAATCGTATTTAAAGTCTCCGAAGCTCAGATACATAATGCTGAGCGTTAGCGCGACGAAGTAGCCGATCATGCCGACCATAGCGGCAGGCGCGTGGAAAAACAGGATGCGATAAATGGCGCCTTGCATCGCTTCGTCCGGGAGGGACAGAAACATGGCGTGGAGGTTGTTCGCCAGCAAAAGTGCCGCAATCGCTGCCAGCACGATCGACAGTCGTTCTCTCATTACTGATTTCTCCCTATCAATACTAGTTGACCAAAATTGTTTCCGCCAGAACGGAGGCTAGCGCCGTCATGACAATGTCGAACACCAGAAGAACACGTGCCCAGAGCCATTCATAATCGGTGACTGGATGGTTCGCGATCAAGGTGTTCGTGACCTCAATCGCACCGATCAGAAGCGGGATCAACAGCGGGTAAATGATGACGGGCAGCATTAATTCCCGGAGCCGCAGATTTACCGTTAAAGCGCCAAATACTGCGCCCACGATGGCGATTCCCCACGTGGCAAGCACGAAGATCCCGGCAAGCTCGGTCGGATGCAGCCACCAGCGAACGTTATAAAACATTCCGAAGACGAATAACGAA
>Ga0308175_100000485_pt1 | contig 27722 bp, 24 predicted proteins | sample PhyCR1_3_FD_203893 | JGI IMG/M metagenome (GOLD analysis project Ga0308175, IMG submission 203893) | Soil microbial communities from UC Gill Tract Community Farm, Albany, California, United States - DLSLS.C.R1 | ecosystem: Environmental > Terrestrial > Soil > Agricultural land | place: USA...
ATGTTGCCCTTGTCCGGGTCGTAGACCTGGATCCAGGGGAAGTAGTACGCGCCGTACTTCGAGTCGCGCGGCTTGGGCAGCTTGTCCACCCCGCCTGAGATCGTCTCGGGCGAATCCAGGATCGCGAACCTGTCCTTGCGGGTCTCGGCGTGCGAGAGCAGCGCATCCTGCACGGCGGGTGAGATCTGGCCGGGAGCCGCGATGATCGCGATCTCGTCGATCTCGTCCAGGCACTTGAGGCCGGTGCGCGCGCCCGGGCCGCCGTCGCGGCCGATGTACAGGCCGTCACGGCCACCACCGCCGACGTGCACGGTCGCCGGTGCCTTGTCGTCCTTCTTGTCGCCCGTCGCGGCGGGCTTGGTCTCCACCTTCGCTCCCTCGGGTGCGCCGACGTTGATGACGAAGCACCGGGAGCCACCATTGTTGAAGAAGCCATAGACCGCGTGCGCGAGGTGTTCGCTGCAGTCCTTGAAGTCACCGAACGTCTTCACGAACTGCGACCAGTTCGTGATGAGCACGGACTCGTTCGTCGGGCCCTTCGCCGATTCACCGAGGAACCCGACGGTGTTGGTACCGACGGCCTCGATCGGCTTGGAGCCGCGATCGACCTCTTCGACGTATACGCCAGGGGACAGGTAACTGGTTGCCATTCTCTTGTTCTCCTTGTCATTGCCGATAACGGTGGTCTTCGCCCGTCTATCGGGTCACCGCACGTGCCCCATGCACGCCGCGGCACAAAACATTGGTCACTTCTTGCCGGGCGTGCCGCCTCCCAGATCGAGCCGGCGCGCGGCCATGAACGGATTGCCGCTGGGGCCCGTCTCGGCGACCCGCGGATCGGTGATCGATTTGTATTCGAGCTGGCGGGTCTGGACGCGCTTGAACTCCTCGAGCTTCTCGGGGAGGATCGGGATGGCGGTCCAGGCCTGGACCGCCGGACGGACCGGCTGGTTCAAGCTGCCCCAGAACCGCGCGAGCGTGCCTTCGTCGAGCCGCGCCGACATGAGGATATTGAGCCGGAAGTCGTCCTCGAACGACTGGCCCTTGAGCCGATCGCGCGTGAGCTCGGGGTTCTCCATGACGGTCCGGATGATGAGGCCCAGGAGCAGCTGCTCGTCCTCGGGCGTCTGCGCCCACGCCGACAGGAGGTAGTCGAGCCGCACCCACAAGCGGCGGCGGCGGAAGAACTCCTTGATCGAGCCGTCGTCCTGCGGAACCTCGACGAGCTCGGAGTGCGGCGTCGAGTCGTAGCCCTCCGGATCGATCGACATCTGGTAGAGGTAGACCGAGACCGCGGGGAGCTTGCCCTCGATCGCGTCGGGCTTCGGGGCTTGCTCGACGATGTGGACGCGCTTGTAGCCGTTGCGCTTGAACTCGTCCTGGAGCAGCCGGGACAGGGTCTCCGACGTCTCCTTGATGATGTGATGTTGAGGCGTCATCGAGCTCTCACGCCGCCCACTCCCCAGCGGACATGCTGCGAGATGTTAGCTGCTCCCTCTCAACCCTCAAGCGCCAGCGGGCGAAAACGACCAGCGGCACGAAATCTCGGCAAGGGCTGGCACGCGGGTGTCGGCGCGGCCGTTGACACGTCGCAGCGGAACCAACATGGTCGGTTCGTGCCCGGCCGCCACCTGTTTGTTTGCACGAACGACCGCTCGGCGGGTAAGCCGGCCTGCGGGCCGCGCGGGGGAAGCGCCCTGATCGCGGCGGTCGAGCACGAGCTACTCGTGCGCCGGGTGAGCGATGTGCTCGTCACTCCTTGTGGATGTCTGGGTCCGTGCTTCGACGGGCCCAACGCCGTGATCTATCCGGACGGCGTCTGGTACGCGGGGCTCGACGCCGGAGACGCCGTGGGCCTCGCCGAGCACCTGATCACGGGAGCACCGCTGGCCGCAAAGGTCGCGAGCCGGCCGGGCGACTCCGAAATTCCCTGATCATCTGGATACCGTGGACGCCCGGTCAGGGCCGCCACGGGCTGGGGGCCGCCGGTCTCAGACGACGGCTTCGGCGATGCGGGCGATCGGGGTCGCGTACCAGGTGTTGATCGCGTGGTGCGTGGTCGCGTCGAGGTCATCGGTGATCTCGGCGACGGAGACCCAGGGAAAGTTATCGGTCAAGACCGCGCGGAGGTCGGTCGACGGCACCCCGAAGCCGGGAGCGAGCAGGCATACCCCGACATGGAGCTGCGACCGCGTCAGCAGATCGATCGCCTCGAGGGGGGTCTTGGGGGCAAGCGGGGTCATCCCGCGGTTTGCCAGGCGCGCGATCAGGTCGCGCTTGCGATCCGAGTTCTCGTCGATCACGAGGATCGGCCTCCGGAGCGCGGCCCCCCGTGCGGCCGCGATCGCGGCTTCGATGGCCTCACGCAACAAATCGTCGGCCCGGAGGAAGCTGACCGCGATCCGCCACTGGCGGCCATGTGGTTCGACCCGCAAGATCTGCGCTTCGACCCAGCCACCGCCGTCGGCCAGGCGGAGCTCCATGTCGAGCTCTTGTTCGTTGGGACGGCTGGCGACACTTACCAGCGCGCCGCCTTGCGAGAGGTTCTCGATCATACCGTGAAGCGGTCCACCGCTCGCGTAGAGCACGGCGACCCCGCGAACCGGCACACGCAAGGTCTTTCGACGTTCTGCCAGGATTACTGGATTAGCCATTCGTCCTCCACCTTCCCAGCATACGGGAGGGGTTCCGGGGTTTGATCGTGAAATGTCGATGGCCCTTCGAGAACTTACGGCGACGCGCGGCGTTAATCCATCTGCACCGGAACAATCCGTTGGCACCGGATCAAGTGCTTATCTACCTGTAAGTAAGGGTCGTCGAACGTGCGATGTCGGCTAGTACGTGAGCAGCGCATCGAGGTGACGGCGCTCCCAGATCTTGGCCTGGTCGTAGAGCTCGAAGCCGGCTTCGTCGGCGAGGAACTCCTTGGAGTGGAACTCGCGCCGGCCGTTCTTCACGCGGATGTCGTGGACCTGGTGCAGCATCTCGTGGAAGACGATCCACGCGACGAAGAACCGGGGGACGAAGTCGCGGTCGAGCGAGCGGTGGATCCGGATCAGGCGATCCTCCACGGAGTAGCTGCCCATCTTGATCGAGTTGCGGCGGCGCGGGCGCCCCGAGCGCGCCCCCCACGTGATCGCGGCGTCGATCCGGTTATCGAAGTACCGCGCGTTGAGCTCGTCGAAGATCGTGCGGAGGTCGTGGTGCTCGCCGGCCGTGAAGATCAGCTGGGTCGGCGCGCGGCGCGACCGGCCGCGCACGTGGTCGGCGTTGGCGTCGATGAAGTCGCCGAGGATGCGCGAGGCGTCGGCGTCGTTGTCGGCGATGTAGTGCGCGAGCGCGCGCGTGATCACCGGGTCGGCGTCGGCGAACATGTGGTGGAGGCGAACCTCGTAGCGGCGCTCGTTGCGCTCGGTCCGCGACCGCGAGGAACGCGGACGATCCTTGGGAGCGATCCGCCGCACCGAGATCATCGTGTACCGGTTGTCGGTCAGCGTGACCTGCACGTGACCGCGCGCGAGGTGGGCGCGGATCCGGCGCTCGAGGCTGTCCTGGGCGGCGAGGATCTCGCTCGACACGGCCGGGGCGGTCGACTTCACGCGGCGCAGCGCCTCCGCCAGCCCGGCCGTGTGAGTCATGCCGTCGGCCTCGTCAGGGAGCGACGGACCGCAGCAGGGCTCGACGTACAGCGCAGGGGTGGCAGGCAAAGCATCACTCAACGCAAACTCCTCTTATTGAAGCACATAGCCAAGTTGAGAGCTCCCCGGGCGTGAACGCGCACGTCGGCCATTCGGACCGGTACAGGGGGTCCGTCGGTCGCCGAACCTCGCCACCCCCACCCCGCCAACGAGAAAAATGCTAACGCGCCGCTTCCGTGTGGATCAAATTTCCCACCACGGGAGGGATCGGATCCGATCGCAATTCTTGAGAAAACCAGATGGTTGGCGGGATCGCCCCGGGGGGGTGCGCCCATACGCTATCTTGCCCATCCCATGAGCGCGTTTCTGGCGACACACACACGGACTCATAGCTGCGGCGCGCTGCGCGCCGCGGACGCAGGGAAGCAGGTCGTCTTGACCGGCTGGGTTCAGTCCTATCGCGACCACGGCGAGCGGATCTTCATCGACCTGCGCGACCGGGAGGGCGTCACCCAGATCGTGGCCGACAAGACCCGGCTGCCGGCGGTCCACGCCATCGCGGACACGCTGCGCGCGGAGTGGTGCATCGGCATCACCGGCGAGGTCCGGCTGCGCGGCGAGCAGCTCGCCAAGGCCGATCCGGGCGCGGAGCGCAAGCTGAAGAAGATGACCAACGAGAAGCTCCCGACCGGCGAGATCGAGGTCTGGATCGACGAGCTCGAGGTGTTCTCGAAGGCGGAGACGCCGCCGTTCGCGATCGAGGACGACGTCGAGACCAACGACCAGCTGCGGCTCAAGTACCGCTACCTCGACCTGCGCCGGCCGCGGATGCAGAAGAACCTCATGATGCGCTCGAAGATCACGCGGACCACGCGCGACTACCTCGCGCACAACGGCTTCCTCGAGATCGAGACGCCGTTCATGGTGAAGTACACGCCGGGCGGCGCGCGCAACTTCCTCGTGCCGTCGCGGCTCAACCCGGGCTGCTTCTACGCGCTCGCCGAGTCGCCGCAGATCTTCAAGCAGCTCCTGATGGTCGGCGGCTACGAGCGCTACTTCCAGATCGTGCGGTGCTTCCGCGACGAGGACCTCCGCCTCGATCGCCAGCCCGAGTTCACCCAGATCGACCTCGAGATGTCGTTCGTCAACGAGACGATCCTGCAGACCACGATGGAGGGGCTGGTCGCGGCGCTGTGGAAGGAGGTGCTCGGCATCGAGCTCACCCTGCCGCTGCGCCGGATGACCTTCGCCGAGGCGATGGACAAGTACGGCGTCGACAAGCCGGACCTCCGGCTCGACCTCACGCTGTGCGACGTGACCTCCGGGTTCGCGGGCAGCGGGTTCAAGATCTTCGAGGGCGTGATCGCGGCCGGCGGGATCGTGAAGTGCCTGCGGATCCCCAGGAACGACAAGCTGACCCGCGCGCTGATCGACGCGCTCCCCGAGTTCGGCAAGTCGTTCGGGCTCAAGGGCGTCACCACCGTGCGGCTGCAGGACGGCGGCGCCTGGCAGGGCCTGAAGGGCGTGTCCGACGAGGCGCGCCTGCGGGTCAACCAGATGGCCGGCGCCGAGGTCGGCGACGCGCTGATCATGGTCGCCGACAAGGCCAAGGTCGCGAACACCGCGCTCGGCGGCATCCGGCTCCACCTGGGCGACAAGCTCGGCCTGACCCGCAAGGGCGAGTGGCAGTTCATGTGGCTCATCGATCCGCCGCTGTTCGAGGTCGACGACGCGACCAAGGAGATCGCCGCCGCGCACCACCCGTTCACGTCGCCGCGCGTCGAGGACGAGCACCTGCTCGAGACCGCACCCGAGCGCGTGCTCGCGCGCGCCTACGACCTCGTGCTCAACGGTGTCGAGGTCGGCGGCGGCTCGATCCGTATCCACCGCAGCGAGCTCCAGGCGCGGGCGTTCAAGGCGCTGCGGATCAGCGAGGACGATCAGCGCGCGAAGTTCGGGTTCTTGCTCGACGCGTTCAAGTACGGCCCGCCGCCGCACGGCGGCATCGCGTTCGGCCTCGATCGGCTGGCGATGCTGATGACGGGCGCCGAGTCGCTGCGCGACGTGATCGCGTTCCCCAAGACCCAGAAGGGCTCCGACCTCATGACCGAGTGCCCGACCCCGGTGTCCAAGAAGCAGCTCGAAGAGTTGTTCATCCAGGTCCGGCCGGACCTGGAGCAGCGCTAGCCTTGCGCTAGCCTGCGCTGGGCGAGGCCCCCGGCCGCTCCAGATCAACCGTCTGCGCGCTCACCGGCAGCGGCGGCTCGGTGTCGTGGAACTTCTCGAAGTCGAGGTAGTTCCGTCCGTTCGCGGGGTCGGTGTGGAACAGATCGACGAACCGGCGATCGAACACGATGTCGTCGGCGTTGTAGGCGTAGCGGGTGTGGACCGTGGCGGCGAGCCGATCGTCGGTGCCCTGGAACGTGACGATGAGGTTGACGTTGCTCGCGGCGAGGCTGTCCGGCGTGAGGTCGGCGATCGGGCTCTGGGCGTCGATCGTATGCGTCGCGAGCCAGGACAGGCTGAAGATCGGCGACGTCGAGCGGCGCAGCGTGAGGTCGTAGATCCGGCGCATGCGCTCGCCGCTCGCGAGCACCTCGTCGCGGCTGACGTAGACGTGGCAGGTCGCCTCGACGATCGCCGTCGAGCGCGCGTTCGCCATCCGGAACATCAGCGTGCGCTTGCCGTCGTGATCGCCGATGATCGCGACCCTGGAGAAGATCACCTTGGCGTACGGCGTCGCGAACCGGGCGAAGAACACCCCGGTGATCATCGCGGTCAGCCCGATGCCGGCGAAGCTCTCGACGGTGACGACCGCGTTGGCCAGCGTGTCGTTCGGCGCGAGGTAGCCATACCCGATCGTCGCGAGGGTCTGGACGCTGAACCAGTAGTAGTCGAGGAAGCCATGCGCGTTCATCACGTCGGCGTGGCCGGCGTACAGGATGACCGCGAACAGCAGGTTGACCAGCAGGAACACGCCCGCGAACAGCAGCGTGATCCGCGTCCACGTCGCGGTGCGCAGGAGGTGGTACGCGTCCTTGCCGAGCTTGGCGCCGATCATGCCGGGCAGGCCGCGGCGCTCGAGCAGGAGGCGGCCGCGCGCGTCGACGACCGGCTGGACTGTCTTCTTGGTGGCCACGGGGTCGGGTAGCTTAGCGCGAAATCTCAGTGCGCCTCGATCGGGAAGCGCTGCCAGCCGACGCCCCCGTCGGTCGCGCGCACGACCACGACGAGCTCGCCGGCCTGCGAATCCGCCGGCTGCACGTGGACGAACGCCGCGTGCTCGTCGTCATCGTGCATCGTGCCGCACGAGGTGAGCCAGCTGACCGCCGCGGCCGGATCGGCGGCGACCGAGAGCGCGACGTCGACGTCCGCGGGGATCGTGAGCGGCGTGTCCGGTGCGGCCGCCATGCCGCCGACCATGACCGCGCCCGGGCCCGGGTTATCCGCGGCGTCGCCGAGGAAGATCGTGTGGTTCACGGTGAGCGGGATCGGACCGAACGTCTCGATCAAGACCAGCGGGATGGGCTGACCGGGCGCGATCTTCTCGCTCGCGCGCACGGCGTCCAGCACGTCGGCCGACGGCGCCGTGACCTGCACCCCGGTGTCGGAGGGGCTGACCATCATGGCGAGCGCGGCCGGCGTGCCCGGCGCGGTCACGACGCGCACCGGTGGCTCGATCGTGGTCGGCGAGCCCTTGTGCGCGATCAGCCCGTCGATCGTCGCGGTGGTGCCCGCCGGCAGGTGCGGAGGCGTCGCCCGGGCGGCGACCACGCGATCGTGGTTGAGCTGCCAGCGCGGATCGGAGTCGGGCACGCAGCCGGCGGCAGCGCCCGCCGCGGCGATCGCGACGGCCACCGGGAGCCGGCGCCTCACAGCACGCCCCGCAGCCCGACCGACGGGATGATCGGCAGGCCGGTGAACGCGAGGCGCTTGGAGTAGTCGTAGCTGTACGTGTAGTTGGTCACGGTGTCGTTGAGGTAGACGTTCTGGACGTCGAGGAAGTAGGTCATCATCATCGAGCCCCAGGTCCAGCTGCGGTCGATGCGCAGGTCGAGCTGGTGGTGGAGCGGCAGCCGCTCCGAGTTGGTCACGCCGTAGATCGGATCGTAGCGGTTGGTGTTGGTGTCGAACACGGCCCCCAGGACCGGCGTCGTCGGCGAGCCCGAGTACAGCTCGAACCGCCCGCCGAACTGCCACTTGCCCCGCTTCCAGCTCGCCGCGGCGTTGATGTTGATCGGCTGGTCGTAGTCGAACAGCCGCCGGTCGGCGCCCGGGAAGTCGACGCGCGTCGAGTGCGACAGCGTCCCCGCCAGCCAGACGAACCACGGGCCCCGGCGCAGGGTGCCGAGCAGCTCCGTGCCATAGGTCGTGCCGCGGCCGTCGTTGCCCAGGACGCCGTGCGCGTCGCTGGTGATGAGGTTCGAGCGATCGGTGTAGTAGACCGAGGTCTGGAGCCGCACCCCGGACACCGGCTCGTACTCGAGGCCGCCGATCGTCTGCGTCGCGCGCTCGGGCTCGAGGCTTCCGTGGAGGGGCTCGTCGCGGTTCTCCGGCGGACGGCGATACGCGCCCGCCGACAGCCGGAGCTTCCAGCGATCGACGAGCTGCCACGCAAGCTCCGCCCGCGGCTCGACCGAGACGTCGCCGCCGCGCGTGAACTCGTCGACGCGCACGCCCGTGGTCATCCGGATATCGGGCCCGAGGTTGGCGGTGACCGCGGTCCACTGGGCGATGTCCGGCGTCCACACGACGCCATCGAACTGGGTCGACGTATCCTTGGGATTGAACATCCCCATCGGCTGGCCTTCTCGCGGCAGCTGCGGCAGCGCCAGCGTGAGGTGCTGGCGGCCGAGCACGGCCTCGCTGCCGGCACGCCACACCACGTTGCTGAGGCCGGCGAGATCGCCGATCGTCCGCGTCAGCTCGCCGCGCGTCGACCACGACAGCGTATCCATGAGGCCCCGCTGCAGCGTCCCGAGCTCGAAGTCGATCTCCTGCGCCAGCCCCGAGGTCGCGATCGTCGCCGACCACGGGCCGTCGTGCCAGTGCGCGCTGGTGGTCAGCCGGAGGAACCGCGTGCGGCTGTACAGGCGCTTGTCGGGGTTCTCGGCCTTGTCGAGGAACAGCTCGAGCAGATCGTCGGAGCCGATCGTCGAGACCGCGAGGTTCCACGCCGGCGACAGCTTGACGTCGATCCGCCCCTGCTCGTCGTAGTACCGCGGCACCGAGGTCAGCGACAGATCGAGGTCCGACGGCAAGACGTAGGGCAGCAGCAGATCGATGAGCGATCGGCGGAACGCCACCATGTAGCGAACATCGGTGCCGGACCCGCCTTGCGCGATCACGCCACCGTCGATCACCGAGACCTCCCCCTGCTCGCTGCGCTTGTCATCGCCCGCGCGCGTGGTCAGCGCGACGATGCCCGAGGCGGCGTAGCCGTACTCGACGCCGAACCCGCCGGGCAGGTAGTCGAGCTTGTCGATCGCCTCGGTCGGGACGATCGCGCGCGCGCCGATCGTGTGATAGAGCAGCGGCACCTCGAAGCCGTCGATCAGGAGCTTGGAGTCCTGCGGCGCCGAGCCGCGGATCACGATCCCGTTGCGGCCCAGCGACGGGCCGGTCGGTTCGACCACGCCGGGCATGATCGACAGCGTCCGGACCAGATCGCCGCCGGTCCCGGGGATCCGGGTCATCTCGGTGCGCCCGAGCTTGGCCGCCCCCGGGCTCTCGGGCGGGATGTCGCTCCGGATCTCGATCACCTCGGCGGCTTGTTGCTCCGAGAGCAGCACGATGTCGGTGATCGTGGCTCCCGTCGCCGTCCCGAGCCCGGTCGCGTAGCCGGCGGCGTCGATGACGAGCGACGCCCCGGGCGCGATGCCGGCGAGCCGAAAGTGTCCGGCCGCGTCGGTGATCACGACGCCCGGCTTGCCCTCGACCGAAACGCCCGCGCCGCGCACCGGGTGGCCGGCGGTGTCGATCACGCGCCCCTCGACATCGATCGGCACGCCCGTCGGATCGGGCGCCGCCGGTGCCGCGGGTTCAGGCGGCAGTTCCGGCTGTGCCCGGGCCACGCGTTCGTGGGCCGCGACGAGCACGACGAGGATCAGGGAGAGGCGAAGCATCGGCCGGAGCATGGGCAGGTGATGTCACCTCGGCACGTCGAGAATGTTAATTTATGATGCTCTGCCGTCCAGGGCCGCGATCAGGACGGCCTGTTCGTGATCCACGCTCCGCGAACGTAACCCTCCCTACAATCTTCGGGCGCTCACGCCGCCCACTCCGGGGTGATCTCGACGGTGAGCCGCACGCCGCGGCGGATCACGACGAGCGTGGCGGCTTGGCCGGCGGGCCAGGTGCGCAGCACCCGGTGGAGCGCATCGACGCCATCGAGCCAGACCGTGCCGAACCGGACGAGCAGATCGCCCTCCTGGAGCTGGGCACGCGCGGCGGGGCTGCCCGGCTCGACTGATTGCACCTCGACCGCCGCGGCGCCGAGCTCGTGGCGATACGCGAGCCGGCGATCGAGCGGACGGCGCATCGCTCCGACGCCGAGGAAGGCGCGGCGGACCCGGCCATGCGCGAGCAGCTGCCCGAGCACCCAGGCCGCGGTCTCGACGGCGATCGCGAAGCCGAGGCCCTGCGAGCGCGCGATGATCGCGGTGTTGACGCCGATCACGCGGCCGGCGCCGTCGAGCAGCGGGCCGCCGGAGTTGCCCGGGTTGAGCGGCGCGGTGTGCTGGATCACGCCGTCGATCAGCCGGTTGCCCTTGCCGCGCAGCGAGCGGCCGAGCGCCGAGATCACGCCGGTCGACACCGTCGACTCGAAGCCGAGCGGGTTGCCGATCGCGACCGCGAGCTGGCCGACCCGCGGCGCCAGCGCGCCATCGATCGGCAGGTACGGCACACCGGTGCGCTGCGCGGCGAGCGCGGCGGCGTCGACGCGGATCAGCGCCAGATCGGTCGCCGGATCATCGCCCACCACCTGCGCGTCGGCGACCTCGCCCGCCGGCGTCTTCACCTTGATCGCGCGCGCCCCCGAGACCACGTGGCTGTTCGTCATGACGTACCCGTCGGGCGTCACCACGAAGCCCGACCCCGCGCCGCCGGGGTGGCTGCCACGCGCCGCCGCGATCTCGATCGCGACGACGGCGGGCCCCGCGTGCTCGACCACGCCGACCACCGCCCGCGAGTAGGCGTCGAGCAGCGCTTGATCCCGATCGTCGATCCGCGGCCCCGGCCGTGGCCCCGGCGGTGAGTCGGGTTCGGGATCGGGGTCGGGCACCACGGCGATCACGGCTTGCTCCCCAGCGTCGCCGTGAGCGCGTGCTTGGCACCGCCGCGCAGCACGGTCAGCGCCACGGTCTCGCCGGGCCGATCGCCGAGCGCGAGCCGGAGGCTATCCGGATCGGTGACCGGCGTGCCCGCCACCTCGACGAGGATGTCGCCGATGATGACGCCGGCGACCGCGGCCGGCGAGCCGTCCTCGACGCTCGCGACGAGCGCGCCGCGATCGCGACCCGCGAGCTGCGCGAGCGCAGGCGGCAGCTGGGCCGGGAACGCCCCGACCCCGAGGTAGCCCCGGCGCACGCCACCATGCGCCGCGAGCTCGTCGACGACCCGGCGCAGCGTGGCGGTGGGGATCGCGACATCCTCGCCGCGCAGCAGCGTGCGCGTGTTCATGCCGATCACGGCGCCGTCGGCATCGATCAGCGGCCCGCCGGCGAAGCCTCGCGGGATCTGGCGATCCGACTCGACGTAGCGATCGAGCTTGCCGCCGTGCGGCGTGCGAACCGCGGGTCCGAGCACGCCGATCGCGCGCAGCGAGGCCCGCACGGTCCGCCCCGGGCGGCCGAGCGCGAGCGCCAGGTTGCCGACCGCGAGGTCGCCGATCTCGCGGAACGTGGCCGGCTCTAGCCCGCCGCCGGTCACCCGCAGGAGCGCGACGTCGCTGCCGGGGTCGCGGCCGATCACCTCTGCGTCACGCAGATCGAGCTCGCCATCGCCATCGGCCGTGGCGATGCCTACCTTGGTGCGGTCCGGGGTGTGAAAGCTCGAGCTAACGACCAGGTCATCGGCCCAGACAATCCCCGTGCCGGAATGACCGTGACCGCGGGAGACATGGACCACCGATCGGCCGGCGGTCGCGACCGCCGTGGCAAGGGCCTGATCGAGGGCGTGAAAGACATTCTGTGCTGGTTGCGCCATGGGAAAACTCTCCTTCTCGTCCCTCATCCTGCGCCTCGCAAAACCCTCCGCATATCGGCCGTTTGGCGAGGTCCTCGACGGAAAAACGGCGAGGATCCGGCCAACCACCAGGCCTTTGGGTACCCCTCCCTGCCCGTCCAGGCAGGGTTGACCTGGGCCTTTGGCGTGACCAGACTGCTCCTAACGTATGCGTCAGCTTTCCCGCCTAGCCTCCGGCGCAGCACCCAAGGACCCATGACCCGCAATCCAAACCTTCCCATCGCAGCCGTCAGCGACCCGATCAAGGTCGCGCTGCTCTCCGACGATCCCTTGCTGCGCGCTGGTCTGTCGAGCTTGCTCGCGCAGCTCGGCTCGATCGACGTCGTGGAGCGTGATCGCGCCGAGGTCGCGCTGTGGGACGCGGGCGTGGATGGCGGCAAGACGCTGGCGCGGTTGAGCGAGCTCCGCAATCTCCCGATGCCGGTGGTCGCCGTGGTCGGCGATCCGGCGCACGTCGCCCCTGCCCTCGCGGCCGGCGCGCGCGGTGTCGTGCTGCGCGATCAGGTCGGCCCCGGCATCCACGCGGCCCTCGCCGCCGTCCGCAGCGGCCTGACCGTGATGGACACCCAGCTCGCGTCGAGCCTGGTCCCCAACCAGCCACCGCGCGAGCCCAAGGGCCGCGGCGATCTGACCGAGCGCGAGCGCCAGGTCGTCCAGCTGCTCGCCGAGGGTCTGTCGAACAAGCTGATCGCCGATCGGCTCGGCATCAGCGACCACACGGCGAAGTTCCACGTCAACGGCGTGATGATGAAGCTCGGCTCGTCGACCCGCACCGAAGCCGTCGTCGAAGCCATGCGCCGCGGCATGATCCGGCTGTAAGCAGGAACCTCGCGCTCACCAGATCGAGCGTAGATCGAGGATCAGCCCCGGCAGCTCGGGATCACCGCGCAGCTGTAGCACGTGCGACCAGCAAGGAGCGTCGTAGAGCCGGAGGGCGCGGTACCGGCAAGCTTCTTCAGCGACGTCGCCGCTGGTCCAAGGGATCACGATAAGCACTTGCTACCACCCGCAGGTCGAGGCGTTCCTCGCCCGAGTCCGGCGACAGTGGGCCGACGTTGTAGCACCAACCCATGTGGGTGAACCGGCCTGAGCATGTGCAACGCCGATCCACTGGCGGAGAGGACTCATGATCCGGTCGATCAGCGGCGCCGGGAACCGGCGCGTGAAGCTTGCGACCGGCCCGGCTTCTTGCGGCGAGGCGAGGCACCGGGCAGCCAGCCGTAGCGGTCGAGGGCGATGAGGCCGGTTTCGGTGATCGTGACGCCTTCGTCATCGAGCAGCTGGCGCTGGACGGCGGCGCCGACCGGATCGTGAATGGCGATCCGGCCGCGGTTCTTGCCGGCCTTGCCGATCACGCGCTGCCACGGCAGGCGATCGCTGGGCTTGCTGGTCTTCAGCGCCGCGCCGGCCACGCGGGCGCCGCCGGGAATACCCGCGAGCTCGGCAACCTGGCCATAGGTCGCGACGTGACCGGTGGGGATTCGCCGTACCACGGCGTAGATCGACCGATAGAGCTTCGCGACATGATCGGTCATCGCGCTGGACGCCATCGGCGGACGACGCTACCACCGGTGGATGAAGCTTCGCGTCCTCTACTTCGCCGTATTCCGCGAGAAGCTCGGGCGCGAAGACGATGTCCTGGCGCTCCCGGCGGGAGCCTGCGTGCGCGACGCGATCGCGGCGCTCGCCGCGCGGCATGACGGCATCGCGAAGCTGCGGGGCAAGTTTCGCGTCGCCGTGAACGAGGACTTCGTGGACGACGATCGCGAGCTCGCCGACGGCGACGAGCTCGCCTTGATCCCACCGGTCGCCGGCGGGGCCGATGCCGTGCCGCACGCCGGCCGCCACGTCCAGCTGCTGGCCACGCCGCTGTCGCTCGATCGGTGCCTCGCCGCGGTAAGCGGCGCCGGCATGGGCGGCATCGTGACGTTCACCGGCATGGTGCGCCGGCACAGCCGCGGCGTGGCGGTCGATCACCTCGAGTACGAGGCGTACGGCACGATGGCGGTCCGCGAGATGACCCGGCTATGCGATGAGATCGAGGCCGAGATCGCCGGGGCCAAGCTCGCCGTCGAGCACCGCACGGGCCGGCTCGAGGTCGGCGACATCGCCGTGGTCATCGCCGCCGCGGCCCCGCACCGCGCCGAGGCGTTCACCGCGTGCCGCGCGATGATCGATCGGCTGAAGGATCGGGTGCCGATCTGGAAGAAGGAGGTCGGCGACGACGGCGCGGAGTGGGTCGGCCTCGGGCCCTAGCGCCTCCGTTATTGCAAGGCCCCCGGCGACGGCTCCGCCGCGCCGTTTGGCGTTGGAATTGTCACCGGCGCAGGCGAGGGAGGCGTGGTGGGGATCGGCGGAGCGGTGTTCGGCGGCGGCGACTCGCCGGTCGGCCCGGATGGCGGAACGTGCGGCGCGGCATTCCCGCCATTCTGAGGCACCGTGGCGGGTTGCGGCGGGGGCTGCGCCACCTGCGACGGTTGCGGGATCGTGATGCTGTTACCGGATCCGGCCGGCTTGGCCGGTGGCTCCGGCGTGATGGTGAGGTTCGGCCGGGCCGTCGTGCCGCCCTGGCCTTCAGGCGGCTTCATGCCCGCCGCCGTTGCGCCGCAGATGATCCCGAGGCGGCGCATCTGCTTGAGGGTGCCGTCGAGCTTGATGTGGAACAGGTTGTCGGGGCCCAGGGGCGCGCCGGTCGTCGAGATCGCGGCGTGGGTCTTCGGCTCGCGCTTGAGGAGCGCCGAGCTGCCGTTGTACCGGAGGCAGCCGGCGACCTGCGACTGGGCGAGATCCTGGTTGAGCGTCAGGCCGAAGTCGACGTGGAGCTCGCCGTCGCCCGACTTGGCCTCGAACTTGGTGATGTCCAGCTTGCCTTCCTTGAGCTCGATGGTCGCCAGCAGCGAATCGATGTTGACCTTGCCGAAGTCGATGCCGTTCTCGGCGAACGCCTGCTGGCTCTTGTTGGCGACGTTGAACTTGAGCTTGGTCTTCCCGTCCCCCACCGTGCAGCCCGACGGGCAGGCGAGCTCGGCGTTGCCCTCGGCCTTGAGCCAGTTGGGGCCGACCTTGCCGGTGGTCTTGGCCTTCTCGTTCGGCAGCTCGAGGTTGAACGTGAAGCGCAGCTTGCCGCTCATCGGCAGCCCGAGCACCTCGCGCATCGGCAGGCTCGCCGACGGCAGATCCGTCCCGGCGAGCTCGATCGTCGTGGCATCCTTCGAGAGCGCGATGTCGCCCTTGAGGTGGCCCGGCCCGATCTTCGCGTCGAGCTTGACCACGATGGTGCCGTGAATGAGCGGCAGCAACCCCAGGTCGACCTCGAGCTGCTCGATGTAGAACGTCGTCGCGACGTCGTCGGCCTTGGCCGGCCGCGTGCGCAAGGACACGGCGTTGAAGTACACCCGGCCGGGGATGAAGCCGCGCTCGACACCGCCGATCGAGACCTCGTACTTCTCGGTCAGCTGATCGACGACCTTGTCCTTGACGCGATCGAACGGGAAGGTCATCTGGAACGCGAACACGAAGGTCACCAGGCCCAGGACGGCGAACCCGAGGTACGAAAGGACCTTGCGGACGCGCGGGCGGGAGCCGAGGTTGGGGAGTTGCAACGCCATGATCAACTCCCCTGCTTGCCGGCGGAGCCGGTGTCCGAGCCGCTGCCCTCGGATTTCTTGGGCGCGTCCTTGGAGTAGGTCGACACCTCGAGGGTCGCGTCGAGCTTGTCCTTGCCTTTGTAGTCCTTCCGCGCGATCTCGAGCCGGGTGACCGCGACGTACTTGGACTTGGACTCGATCGCGCCCAGGAACTTCTGCAGCTGATCGATCGTCAGGTCCGACACGCTGAGCGAGACCGAGCTGGTCGTGAACCCGTTGCGCGGGACCGGGGTGCGCGGCGTCGTGCCCTTGAGCGAGAACCCGGCGGTCTGCGCGGCGTTGGTCAGGTAGGTCTCGAGGCCCAGCGCCTCGGTCGGCATGTTCGCCACGAGGTCATCGGTGGGCTGCACCGGACCGCGCGCCTTGAGATCGGCCAGCACGATGAGCGCCTTGCGCGTCTTGTCGTTGCGGGCCTCCATGCTGGACAGGCCATCGCCGATCGCGAGGCCGAGCCAGATCACGATCGTCACCGGCGCGGCGACCGCGGCGAGCATGATCAGGCCGCGCTCGCGCGGCGAGATCCGATCCCAGAAATCACGTGCGCGTTCGGAGACTGCCGACATTGCTAGCTACCTCCCATGCATTGGGCGGTGATCGTGAGCTTGAACCGCTGCACGCCGTTGTTCAGCGTGTCGGTCGGCCCGCGCGTCACGTTGTTCTTGAAGCACTCGATCTTCTTCAGCTCGGTGATCAGCAGATCGATCTCCTCGGGCTTCTTGGTCGTCCCGCTGATGTCGACCTTCGTGTCGTCGATGGTCACGCGCTCGAGATCGAGCGTGATCTTGTCCTTCGGTGGCACGTGCGAGTTGACCTCGAGGAGCAGGTCGTAGGCCGTGAGCTTGGGCATCGGCGATGCCGCCGAGCTGCCGCTCGGGCTGTTGGCGTTGATCACCTCGTCGGCGGTGCGCGGCTGACCGAAGTACTCCTCCGACTCGGTGGCGAGCCGGGTCGCCAGCACCTTCTCGGCCTTGCGCAGGCGGTACAGGTCGGCGTACGCGCTGCCGGCGGCGAACGCCGCGATCGCGAGCACGGCGGCACCGAGCGGCACGGCCTTCGCGCGCAGGTACGAGAAGTCGACCTTGACGGCGAGGGCCCCGGACCGGAGGTCGAAGATCGGCCGGCCGCCGGCGGCGTCGAACGCCATGCCGATCGTCATCGCGGCGCTGTCGATCGGCGCGTGGGCGGAGGCCTCGGCGCCGAGCCGGGGGCCGGCGAGCGCGACCACGTCGTCGGCGGTCGGCCGCCACGCCGAGGTGCCGAGCTGCTCGCTCAGGTAGGACCCGATGCCGCGCAGCCGCGCGCCGCCGCCGACCAGGAGCGCCGCGATCGGGCTGTACCCGGTGCGCGCGCGACAGGCCGCCAGGGTCTGGCGCAGATCGCGCGCGAACGGCGCGAGCTCGCCGATCGTGACCTCGTGGATCCGCTGCCACGCCTCGCTGGTCGCGGGCTCGGCGGTCGAGGCCACGAAGCCGTCGCTGTGCTTGGCGCGCTCGGCGTCGATCCACGGCAGCTTCCAGTGGCGCGCGATCGCATCGGTCACCTGCTTGCCGGCGCGCGCGACGCTGCGGCTGAACACCGCCTTGCCACCCGCGACGACGACCACGTCGGTGCGCTCGTGGCCGATGTCGATCACGGCGACCGCGCCGTCGGCCCGGGCGCGCACCAGCGAGGGCGTATGCGCGACCAGGCGAACCGCGGCCCCGCCGCACGCCAGGATGCCCCGCGGATCGAACCCGCACGACTTGCCGAGCTCGATCAGGTGCTCGGCGCGGTCCCTGCGCATCGCGTAGGTGAGCACGCGCATGCCCTCCGGCGGCGGCGCCACCCGGCCGCGCGGGATCTCCGGGGCGGCACCGGGCAGCGGGCCTCCGGCGCCGAGCGCCCCGGGCGGGGGCACGGGCGCGCCGGTCGTCGCCGCCGCCGAGGGCAGCGGCTCGAAGGCATAGACCATGTCCTCGAGGTCGACCGGCACGACGCCCTCGAGCTCGCCGCCGACCGCCTTGTCGAGCTCGGCGCGCCGCAGGCTCTTGAACGGGAAGTCGAGGATCTGGGTGAACACCTGATCGCCGTACACGCCGATGTAACCCGGCTCGTCGCGCAGCCGCAGCTCGCCGATCAGGCCGGCGAGCACCGCCTTGGCGCGCACCTCGGCCGGCTCGTCGCCCGGGGGCACGAGGCGCTCGATGACGTTGGACAGCGTGGCGCCGCGAAGCCCGGGGCTGGCGGTCACCAGCTTGACGCTCCACGCACCGAGATCGACCGCGAATATCCGACTCGCCATGGCTAGTCTTCCCTCAGGAACACCCAGGCGCCCTTGGGCACGGGTGGCTTGCGCACGTTTTGTGGAACGACCTTGGTGTCCCACACCCCAGTGACCGTCGAGCGGATCGCCGGAAACACGGGCGATCCATCGGCCATCTTCTGCTTGCGCTCGATCTCGCCCCACGCCTCGACGCGATAGGTGCGGCGCGGGCCCGCCGTCCCGAGCTGCCCGAGCTTGTTCGCGTCGAGCTCGAGGCCGAGCTTCTGCCCGCCGCTGCACCCCGGGATGCCCGAGTTCAACCCCGCGCGCGCCGCGCTGCCATCCGCCCCGCTGGACTTCGTGGCGAGCAGGCCGAGCGCCGCACACGGGTCCTTCACGAAGGTCGTGAAGTCGGCGAGCTTGGAACACGTCACGCCGAACTGCCTGGCCTTCGCGACCAGCCCGGCCAGCGCGAACAGCTTGATCGGATCCTGCAGGATGGGATCGTTAGGGTTCTTCGCGGTCAGGTAGAGCACCGCCGCGATCTGCTGCGGGTTGGTCTGCGCGCAGACGTTGGTCTTGCAGCCGCCGTAGACCGTGAACATCGAGCCGAACAGCGTCCAGAACCGATCGTCGACCCCGCGGATCAGCTTGGCCTCGCCGACCGTATCGATGTAGTTGTTCTTCGCCTTGTACGGATCCTTGAGGCTCTCGTAGCCGTAGTCCTCGCTGGTGCCGCGGTCGCGCACGTGCACGTTATCACCGTCGATGTAGTCGACGATCGCCGCGGCCTGGGTGTTGCGATCGCGGCGATAGTTCTCGGCGTCGGGCTCCTCGAACACCGGATCGTAGGCCGGAAAGTAGAACAGCGCGTCGAGCATGCTCTTGACCGTCTTGGCGGTGGCGTCGGGGCCGTTGGCGCAGTTCAGGTTGATCTTGTCGTCCTCGGTGGTGATCTGGCCGACGATGCCGCAGGTGCCGACGTCGGCGCCCAGGCCCTTGGCGTCGCTCGACGACAGGCCGATCGCCGCCTGGACCTCCTCGGGGTTGCCGCAGAACGCGAGCAGCACCTGATCGGCGAAGTCGGTGATCTTGATCCCCGAGTCGCGTAGCTGCTGGACGTTGTCGATCCGCTGCTGGACGCGGATCACGAGCTCCGACAGGTTCGCCGCCGAGCGCGCGAGGAAGTGCGCGCGCATCTGATCGCGGTAGTTCGCCGCCGCCATCAGGTCGACGTTGGTCGAGGTCCCGAACTCGTCCGAGATCACGAGCGTGAGGGCGATCGCGATCATCACGGCGACGATCGCGACGCCGCGTTGCCGGTTGCGCCGCCGGCGGCGCGGCGTGGGCGCGGGGCCCCGCCCGAGCATGCGCTCGCGGAGCAAGAACGCTTTGATGGCTGCTAGGGTGGTCATTGCGTTTGCCCGCTCATCCCGAGATCGTGAAGTTGAGGGCTTCCTGCATCCAGATCCGAGCCTCGGTCATGAGCTTGTACTCCTTGTCGTCGGGCCCCTTGGTCGTGATCGTGATGCGGACGCGGCTCGGCAACCAGCCCCGCTGGCCGTCGGCCTGCATCGTGTTCCAGGTGTCTTGCCACTCGGTGGTCTTCCAGTTGAAGAACTCGAGCTTGGCCGACACGATGTCGTGGATCAAAACGTCGTACTCCGCGGGCTCGATGTCGGGCAGCTCGTTCGACAGCCGGCGCTGCTCGCGCCGGACCCAGTCGACCACGCCGGCGTGCGCCGGATCGTCGTGCGCGACGTACGAGATCACGGTCTGCTCCGATTCGTTCGCGTCCGCCCACAGCACGCGGTGGTCGAGCGTCGAGAACCGGACGTCCGGCAGCTTGAAGCTCGACTTCGCGATGAACATCGTGCGCGGGTTGGTCGCGTTCGGATCTTCGTTCTTCGACAGGTAGGCGCTCTCGAAGTCGCGCACGATCCGGCCGAGCGCCATGCGTAGCTCGTGGTTGCGCTCCTCGTACTTCTCGAACACTTTCTTGCTCTCCGAGGTGTTCGCGATCGTCTTCCACGCGAGCGTCATCATGATGACGAGGATCGCGACGGCGATCATGACCTCGAGGAGGGTCATGCCGGCTTGGGGGTGGCGCACGCGCATCACGGCTTACCTCCCCCCGGGGTGAGGGGGATGCCGCCGCCGCCCGTCGTACCGCCACCGCCCTTGCCGCCGCCGGTCGTGCCGCCACCGCTGCCGCCCTTGCCACCGCTGCCGCCGCCACCGCCCTTGGCATCGTCGAGATCCTGCGATCCCAGGCCCTGGATCACCTTGTCCATCGACGCGGCGTCGGTGAGGAACTCGACGACCTTCATGTCGCGGTCGTTGCCCAGGACCTTCCAGTTGATCGTCAACGTGACCTTGCGGATCGAGACCTTCAAGATCTGCTGGAACATCGAGTACTGGCCCTGCACGAACGAGGCGCCGGCCGCCGCGCCGACATCGCCGCTGCCGCTGCCGCCGCTCCCCCCGCCGACCCCCGCAAACCCGAGCCCACCAAACTGCGACAGCATGCCGCCGAGCGCGCTGTTCGCAAACGCGTTGTCTCCGGAGCTGGAGCCCGAGCCCAGGCCCGAGCCGAGCCCCGAGCCACCGCCCGCCGAGCCCGCCGAGCCCGAGCCCGAGCCCGCCTTCGCGTGGCCCTGCGCGATCGCCTGCAGATCATCAAAGCTCGGCAGCTCGACGACCTCGATCTTGTAGGAGTACTTGATCTGGGGCCAGCCCTCGTCGCTGAACGACTGGTCCTCTTCGTGCTGCTCGGTATCGGAGAACCCGTCCTTGAGCAGCTTCTCCTCGATGTCGTACATCTTGGCGCGAGAGAGATCGGTGGCGACCCCCATCATGTGCGCCTGCTGCGAGTTGAAGATGCTGCCGGCCGCGCTCTTGATGAGGACGGTGAGGCCCAGGCCCAGGAGGGAGAGCGCGATCATCACCTCGAGCAGCGTGAACCCGCCACGTGCGGCGCGACCGGTGCGACCGGCGCGACCGGCGCGACCGGCGCGACCGCCCCCATGCCTGGGCCTGGTGAGAATGATCGTCATTGCTGGCCCTCGCGCTTGGCGTCCTTCTGGCCCATCACATTCCTCAACATGTGGTCGTTGACGTTGGCCAGCGCCCCATCGTGCAGCTCGACGCGGCCGGTCAGTCCGTAGACCAGCACGCTGAACGTCTCGCCGCCGTCGGTCAGCTCGATGACCGACTTCTCCGAGCTGCCGAGCGGGAAGAAGTAGATCGCCACCTGGCCCTTGGTGACGCCTTCGTCGCGATGCTGGACCCAGACTTCCTTGAACTTGACACTCGGGTGCAGCTTGCGCATCCAGCCCTTGCCGCTCGTGTCGCCGGTCAGGCTATCGGTCGCCGGGTGGCACGTGCGATCCGCGATGTGGTGCCCCGCGAGCGCGGTCGCGCGGCGCGTCGCATCCTGGGGATCGCCGGCGGCGAGCGCATCGGGCGGCAGGTTGTTCAGGCGCTGCTTGCCGCGCTCGAGCGCGCGCTTGGCCTCCTCGGGATCGGCCTGCAGGTTCTCGTTGCGCATGACCGCGACCTCGCCCTGGCAAACCTCGATCACGTAGCTCGGCTTCTTCGGATCGTAGTCCGGCTTGTCCGCCTCTTGATGGTCGAGCTCGATCACCACGCGGTGCAGCTCGCCGTGCTCGACCGCGAGCTGGCTCGCGCGCCGCATCACCGCGGTCAGCGCGCTGGAATCCTCGACCAGATCCGCCTTGGTCACCATGCGAAACCCCGAGCGCACGATGAAGACCATGCCGCCGATGACCGCCAGGACGATCATGATCTCGAGCACGGTCATGCCGACCTGGCCGGCCTGGCCGGCCCGTGCGCGTGTAGCTGTGGCGGAGTGAGTCATGGTTCGTACACCTGTCGGCGGCTGCTCGGGGAAACGCTCAGTCCCACGAATGGAGATCGTCTTGGGTGCCGTCCTTGCCGTCCTCGCCGATCGAGGCCACCCCGAGGCCCTTGACGCCGGCCGGCAGGTTCTGGCCGCAGTACATCTTGAGCGGCTTGCCCCACGAATCGTTCGAGTCGTCGTTGTTCATGTACTCGTTGAGATCGGAGAGCTTCTCCGGGCAGCTCCTGTCGGGGTGCGCCGTCGACCACGACGGGTAGGCCTCGAACGCGTACTTCTTGAGCTTGATCCTGGTCGTGTCGACCTTCGACTCGCCGAACAGCTTCATGACCCGCGGGCCAACCAGGAGCCCCATCACCAGGGCGATGATCGCGAGCACGATCATGATCTCGAGCAGGGTCATGCCGCGGTGAGCACGGGCGATGGAACGAGCGAGGCGGTTGCGTAGCGTTTGCATGACGGTTGTCTCCTTGTGCGGGCTTACTTCGGACCAGACAGCTGACCGAGGTCCATGATGGGTTGCAGGATCGAGAACACGATGAAGGCGACGGCGCCGCCCATGACCACGAGCATCAGCGGCTCGAGCAGTGCCGTGAAGCGCGACAGCTTGGCATCGATCTCGGAATCGTAGGTGACGGCGACACGCTCGAGCATCTGCTCGAGCTGGCCGGCCTTCTCGCCGACCGCGACCATGTGGATCATCGTCGGAGGGAACTGGCCCGATTTTTTTAGCGTCTGGGCGAGCGACTCGCCTTCGGTGACCGCGCGCTTGGCGTCTTCGATGGCTTGCTGGATCAGCACGTTGCCGACGATCTGCTTGGCGGTCTCGAGCGCGCGCAGCATTGGCACACCGGACTGGAGCATCGTGCCAAGCGTGCGCGAGAATCGACTGACGTTGATGGTGCGGACGAGCTCGCCAACCACCGGCAATCGCAGCGCGAACCCGTCCCACACCTGACGGCCGTCCTTGGTCTTCGTCCACCGCATGAACAGGATGATTGCACCGACGAGGCCAAGTGCGATCGCCCACCACCAGCTGCCGGCTGTGTCCGATGCCCAGATCAGGAGCCGGGTGTTCCACGGCAGCGTCTTGCCTTGCTGCTTGAACATCGACGTGATGTTCGGGATCACCTTGACCATCAGGACGGTCATGATGACGACGCCCACGACGACCATCACGACCGGATAGATCATCGCGCCCTGGACCTTCGACTTGAGCTTCTGCGAGCTCTCGAGGAACTCGGACAGGCGGATCAGCACGTCATCGAGGTTGCCGGCCACCTCCCCGGCGCGCACCATCGACACGAACAGCTCGTCGAACAGCTTGGGGTGCTTGGCGAGCGCGTCGGCGAACGAGCTGCCTTCGTTGACCGCGGCGCGGACCTCGGAGACCGGGGTCTTGAGCCGCAGGTTCGCGATCTGATCGACGAGCGCGCCGAGCGCATCGGCGAGCGGGATGCCGGCCTTGACCAGCGTCGCCATCTGGCGCGTGAACGCCGCGATCTCGGACTTCTTGACGCCCCCGATGAGCCCGCCCAGATCGACGTCGCGCGACAGCCCACCCTTCTTGGCGTTCTGCTCCTTGGCGAGCTTGCCGCCGCGCGACAGCTCGAAGCTCATCACGTGCACGCCGTCCTTGCGCAGGAGCTGGCGCAGCACCTTCGGCGACTCGGCGTCGCGCACGCCGGACACGGCCTTGCCCGACGGAGCCACGCCCTTGTATGCGTACATCGCCATCAGTCACCGCTCTCCGCGGTCATCAGCATGACCTCTTCGGGGGTCGTCATCCCCTGGACCACCTTGCGCGCGCCGTCGAACCGGAGCGAGACCATGCCGGCCTCGACCGCGGCGTTGCGGATCGCGCCGGCGTCGGACTTGTCGAGGCACAGCCGCCGCACCTGATCGCTGATCATCAGGAGCTCGTAGATGCCGGTCCGGCCGCGATAGCCGAGCTGGCCGCAGTCGTTGCAGCCGACCGGCTCGAACACCGTGCCGGCCGGCGGCGGGCGCAGGCCCTTCACCGACGGGAAGTTGTACGCGCCGGCGAAGAACGTCGCCGGATCGAGGCCGAGCTCGCGCAGGATCTCCTCGGACGGCCGGACCGGTCGCGCGCACTTGTAGCACGGGCGCCGTACCAGGCGCTGGGCGAGCAGGCCGACCAGCGACGACGCCACCAGGAACGGCTCGATCCCCATGTCGATGAGGCGGGTGATGCCGCCCGCGGCGTCGTTGGTGTGGACGGTCGAGAACACGAGGTGGCCGGTGAGCGACGCGGTGATCGCGACCTCGGCGGTCTCGCGATCGCGGATCTCGCCGACCATGATGACGTCGGGATCGTGGCGCAGGAACGAGCGCAGGCCCGACGCGAAGGTCAGGTCGATCTTCGAGTTGACCTGGGTCTGCGAGATGCCTTCGAGCTGATACTCGACCGGATCCTCGACGGTGAGGATGTTGATGTCGGGCGCGTTGATCTCGGACAGGCAGGCGTACAAGGTCGTCGTCTTGCCCGAGCCGGTCGGCCCGGTCACCAGCAAGATGCCGTGCGGGCGCTTGATGATGTTGCGGATCGTGACGAGGTGGTCATCCGCGAACCCGATGTCGGCCAGGCCGAGCAGCACCGAGCTGCGATCGAGGAGGCGGATCGTGATCCGCTCGCCGCCGGCGGTCGGCGCGGTCGCGACGCGCATGTCGACGTCCTTGCCGGCCATCTTGCGCCGGATCCGGCCGTCCTGCGGCAGCCGCTTCTCGGCGATGTTGAGCCCCGCCATGATCTTGACGCGCGCGGTGATCGACGCCTGGAACTTCTTGGGCGCGCGCTTGGCCTCGCGGAGCACGCCGTCGACACGGTAGCGGACGACGACGTCCTTCTCGCCGGGCTCGATGTGGATATCCGAGGCGCGCTCCTTGGCCGCCTGGAACATCAGCGAGTTGACCCACCGGATGATCGGCGCCTCGTCGTTGGCGTCGAGCATGTCGACGAGCTCCTCGGACTGGAACTCGGCGTCCTCGTCGTCGTCCTTCTTGACGCCCTCCTCGAGCTCGTGGCTGCCGCGCAGCCGCGAGTAGGTCTTGTTGATCTGGTCGACGATCTTGGCGGCCGACGCGACCACCGGCTCGACCGGTTCGTCGAGCAGCACCGCGACGGCGTCGATCACGTCGACCGCCGTCGGATCGGCGACCGCGACCATCACGCGGCCGGCGCCATCGCGGCCGAGCGGCAGCACCAGGTGCTGGCGCGCGTAGTTGATCGGCAGCTTGTCGATCAGCTCGACCGGGATGTCCTCGGCGCGCGGCAGATCGCGCAGGTAGGGCATCTCCGACTGCAGGGACAGCGCGAGCGCGAGCTGGTCCTCGTCGACCAGCTTCAGGTGCAGCAGGATCTCACCGAGCAGGCCGCCTTCCTCGCGCTGCTTGCCGAGCGCGCGCTCGATCGCGTCCGGCGTGACCCCGCAGCGCGCGATCAAGATCTCGCCGAGCAGCGGCGCGATCAGCCCGACCGCCGGGGCCGGCCCGATGTACCCGCCGTGGCCGGCGTCCGGCCCGCCGGGAACGAAGCCCCGAGGGCCAAAGCCCGGCGTCGCCATTACTTGCCGTCCTTCTTGGGCTCGGGCTTCTTGGCCTCGGGTTGCTTGGCCTCGGGCTTCTTGGGCCTGGGCTCGATCACGGGCTGCGTCGTGCCATCGCCGTGGCCGTCCTCGGGCGCCTCGATCTGCGACGGGCCGTACTCGATCGGGCCCGGATCGACCCAGCGGCGATGGCCGAGCGCGCTGGCCGCGTTGACGTCGTCGTCGACCGACTGGAGCGCGCGGTTGATTTCCTCGACCAGGCCGCGCTTGCGGCGGTAATCGACCTTGGGCTCGTACTTCATCTCGTTCAGCGACGCGAACGACTGGACGAACTCCTCGCGCTCGCGCACCTTGCGCTCGCGGATGGTCTGCAGATCGAGCTGGTCCTTGATGATGTACGGCGTGAGGAGGATGAGCAGGTTGGTCTTCTTCTTGGCCTTGGTCGAGAACTTGAACAGGTAGCCGAGGATCGGGATATCCCCGAGCAGCGGGACCTTGGTGACGCTATAGGTATCGCGCTCCTGGATGAGGCCGCCGATCACGACGCTCTGCTGATCGTGGACGACGACCTGCGTCTTCAGCTTGCGCTGCGACCACGTGGGGCCGAGCTCGGGATCCGAGCCGGCGATGTCCTTGGTCTCCTGCTCGATCTCGAGGCGAACCACGTCGTTGCTCGAGATGTGCGGCGTGACGTTGAGCGACAGGTTCAGGTCCTGGCGCTGGATGTTCTGGCCGATCGACCCGGTCGGCGTCGCGGCGCCGCCGGTCGCGCCCGGCAGGCCGAAGCCACCGAACGACAGGCCGGCCTTGTACGGGATGTTGTTGCCGACCGAGAACTCGGTCTTCTCGTTGTCGATCGCGATGACGTGGGGCGCCGACAGGATATCGGTGTTGTCCTGGCTCGCGAGCGCCTGGAACAGGATGCCGTACGACGGGATGCTCGTGCCGAGGAACGTCTGCGAGTTGTCGAGCGGGTGGCCGATCAGGCCGCCGATCAAGCCCGTCGCGCTCGCCAGCGAGGTCGCGGCGCTGATCGATCGCAGGTTCGGGGTCTGCACGCCGCCGAGCACGATCGCGGACGAGCCGTTGACCGGCAGGCCGCCGTGCGAGCTGCTCCCGATCTCGAGATCCTTGGACAGCTGGACCTCGAGGATCAACGCCTCGATGAAGATCTGCCGCCGCGGCTGATCGAGCCGGCGCACGACGTCCTTGATCGCGATGAAGTCGCGGCCGGTCGACATGATGATCAGCGAGTTGGTCGGCTTGTCGCCGATCACGCGGACCTGGCCTTCGAGCGAGGCCCCGAGGTTATCGCCGCTACCCGCAGGCGGTTGCGGGGGCGGGATGTTGGGGGCGCCGGGCGCACCCGGACGGCCGGGGGTCGCGCCGGGGCGCTGCTGCTGGCCCTGGCCCATGGCGTTGTTGAGCGTGGTCGCGAGCTCCTCGGCGAGCGCGTTCTCGAGGGGATAGACGTGGATCGCCGAGCCGCTCTCGGTATCGAGCGAGATGTCGAGCCGATCGACGAGGCCCTTGACGCGCTGGTAGGCGGCTTCGCTCGACACCACGATCAGCGTGTTCGAGCGATCGTCGACCAGGATCTTCGACGGCACGGCGCTCGACACGTCGTCGCTCGAGACCTGCTGGGGCGGCGCACCCGGGGCGGTGGGCGGCTGGAAGTTGCGCTTGCCGGTGCCCGCGCCACCCGGCGCCCCGCCGCCCGCGTTGGCGCCGGAGATGCCGAGGATCTCGTTGAGCTTCTGGGCGAGCTGCGTCGCGTCGGCGTGGTGCACCGGGATCGTGTAGATGCCGTCGCTGCCGCCGGGCACGTCGATCGAGCGCGCGAGCGACATCATGTCGCGGACCTGGCTCGAGTAGTCGGTGATGATCAGCATCGTGCCGGCGGCCCGCACGTCGCCGGCCGGCGACTTGATCGACTCGAGCGCCCCGCGCAGCGTCTCGACCTGCGTGTAGGTCGGCCGCAGCACGTAGCGCACGACCTGATCCTCGTCGTTGGGGACGCCGCGCTTGAAGATCGGCACCGTCTCGGTCCTCGCGGTCGCCGACTCGACGATGCGCAGCACGTTGCCCTTGGGGACGATCGTGAGGCCCATCGTCGACAGCGCGACGAGGAACACGCGATACGCCTCGGTGGAGCTCATCTTGTTCGGCGCGATCACCGTGACCTTCTTGCCGGTCGACACGATGCGCGGATCGAGGATGAAGTTCTTGCACGTGAAGCCCATCACCCAGGTGATGAGATCCTTGAGCTCGGTCTCGGGCTTGAACGTGACCGCGACCTGACCGGTGCGCCGCTTGCAGCTGTACAGCGCCTCGTCCTCTCCCGGCGCGGTCGCCGGCGGGGTCGGCGCCCCCGCCGCCGGGGTCGGCGCCGGTTGCGCAACCGCGACCCGCGGCGCCCAGACCCCCGTGGAGAGGCCCGTGATGAGGCTCGTGATGAGAATGGTCGCGACGAGCGATCGTTATGCCTGATACATGGTCTTC
>Ga0308175_100000486_pt1 | contig 27686 bp, 22 predicted proteins | sample PhyCR1_3_FD_203893 | JGI IMG/M metagenome (GOLD analysis project Ga0308175, IMG submission 203893) | Soil microbial communities from UC Gill Tract Community Farm, Albany, California, United States - DLSLS.C.R1 | ecosystem: Environmental > Terrestrial > Soil > Agricultural land | place: USA...
TCGACCCCGGCGAGGTGTGCGACGACGGCAATACCGTCGGCGGCGATGGTTGCTCGGCCGACTGCCGATCGCTGGAGGTATGCGGCAACGGCATCGTCGACCCCGGCGAGGTGTGCGACGACGGCAATACCGTCGGCGGCGATGGTTGCTCGGCCGACTGCCGATCGCTGGAGGTATGCGGCAACGGCATCGTCGACCCCGGCGAGGTGTGCGACGACGGCAATACCGTCGGCGGCGATGGTTGCTCGGCCGACTGCCGATCGCTGGAGGTATGCGGCAACGGCATCGTCGACCCCGGCGAGGTGTGCGACGACGGCAACTTCACTGATCGCGATGGCTGCTCTCACCAGTGCACGGCGGAACCAGGGATCTGGAGCTCGCTCGACGCGGGGCCGGGGCGCAGGGCGGGCCACGCCATGGCCTACGATGCCGCGCGCGGCGCCGTCGTGCTGTTCGGCGGCCTGGACGCGACCGGGCTGTCCAGCGAGACATGGGAATGGAACGGCGTGAGCTGGCGCCAGCGCATGCCCACCACCGTTCCCCCCGCCCGCGCCGGTCATGCCATGGCCTATGACGCGGCTCGCAAACGCGTCGTGCTGTTCGGGGGCAATGGCCCGGCCGAGTCCAGCACCTGGGAGTGGGACGGCCGCGACTGGACTGAGCAGCGGCCGGCGACCTCGCCGCCCCAGCTCACCGGCGCCGCGATGATCTACGACGCGACGCGCGAGCGCGTCGTGCTGTTCGGCGGCGCGCTCGGTGGCGTTTCCCAGGACGCGACGTGGGCCTGGGATGGCGCTCGGTGGCAGGCGATCGCAGCGACGACGACGCCACCGGCACGCGCCGACCATGCGATGGCGTACGACAGCTCTCGCGACCGGATCGTGCTGTTCGGCGGCGTCGCCGGTGGCCAGCGCCTCAACGACACCTGGGAGTTCGACGGCGCGGACTGGATCGCGCGCGCGGCAGCCGTCACGCCGGGGCCGCGTGCGCATGCAGCGATGGCATTCGACACCGCGCGCGGCCGCGTCGGCTTGTTCGGCGGCGAACGCGACGGCAGCGAAGACGCCGCACTCGATAGCTGGGAGTGGGACGGCACGCAATGGTCGACGACCGCGCTCGGCGATCCGCCACAGGCACGTAGCGCATCCGCCGCCGCCTTCGACAGCGCGCACGGCGCGGTGGTGCTGTTCGGTGGCCAACTCACCGCCCGTGGCGCGGCGGTCGCGGCGCCGCTCGGCGACACCTGGATCTGGGATGGCGTCACCTGGGCGCCGCGCGCCGTGGCGACGGGGGTGCCCACCCCGCGCAGGCAGCCCGCGGTGGTCTACGACCCGAGCCGCGGCACGATCCGGATGTTCGGAGGCGCCCCGTTTGATGTGCCGACCCGCGATGCGTGGGAATGGGACGGCGTGAGCTGGAGCCAGGACGCGGTCGCAAGCCTGCCTACGCCGCGCAGCGGCACCGCGATCGCGACCGACGGTACGCGCATGGTGATGTTCGGCGGATTCATGGCCGGCGTGCTCGGCGACACCTGGGCCTGGGATGGCGCGCGGTGGATCCAGCAGACGCTCTCCGTCGCGCCGAGCCCGCGCTACTCGCACGCAATGGCCTACGATGCCACACGCACCCGGTTCGTGCTGTTCGGTGGCATCTCCGCGACCGGCGCGACCCTCGCCGATACATGGGAATGGGACGGAGCGCAGTGGATCCAGGCGAGCCCCGTCCACATGCCGCCGGCCCGACAAGCGCCCGCCTTCGCCTACAACCCCGGAACCAGGCGCGTCGTCATGTTCGGTGGCCTGAGCATTGCGGGCAGCGTCGGCGGCATCGGTTTTCTCGATGATATGTGGGAGTGGGATGGCACCGACTGGATCAAGGACACGCCGGCAACCACGCCGGTCGGGCAGTCGTCGGCGACGATGGTGTACGACGCGGGGCGCGACAAGCTCGTGTTGTTCGTGCTGCTCGACGACGGCTTCGAGGGCTCCCAGACCTGGGAGTGGAACGGGGCCGACTGGCAGCGGCAGACGTCGGCCCAGCTACCGATGTTGCTGGGCACGACATCGCTCGTGTACGACGCGAGACGAGGGCACGTGGTTCTCGTCGATGGCGGCGACGCCTTGAATGACGACGATCGGCTGAGTGTCTGGGACTGGGACGGCACCGGCTGGCACGATCGTGCGATCACCCAGACGTTGCCCCCGAGCCTGACCAGCTTTGCGATGGCGTACGATGCGGCGCACGCAAACGCGATCCTGTTTGGTGGAGAGGATACGGTGGCCGAGGTCTTCGGCCCGGTCTTCAACGACACGTGGACGTGGAGCGGCGCGGTGTGGCAGCAGCAAACGCCGGCGACGTCACCACCCGCTCGCTACGGGCATGCCATGGCCTACGATTCGGCCCGCAACCGGATCGTGCTGTTTGGTGGCACGGACAACGACGTCCCCGCGGTCCGAGGTGACACATGGGAATGGGGCGGTGTCAGCTGGCAAGCGGTGGCGTCAACGGGGCCTCCCCGCCGGTTCGGCCATGCAATGGTCTACGACGCTGCGCGCGGGCAGACGCTGCTGCTCGGCGGATCTCTCTCCGAGGAGATCGCGCTGTTCGATCAATGGGCGTGGGACGGAACCAGATGGACCGAGATCACGCCCACCACGATGCCGCCCAAGCGGACGAACTTCGCCATGGCGTACGATCCCGTGCGTCAGCGCGTGGTCCTGTTCGGCGGGGTCACCGCGACGAACCAGCTCCTGAACGATGTGTGGGAGTGGGACGGGACGACCTGGCTGGAGCGCACCCCGACCACGCCGGGTCCGCAACCGCGCCGCGACCACGCGCTGGTCTACGACGCGATGAACTCGCGGGTTGTCGTGTTCGGCGGCAGCGGCGGTTTCCAGCTCCTGAACGATCTGTGGGCATGGGACGGATCGCACTGGACGCAGCTGGCGACAACGCTTGCGCCGTCGCCCCGGGCCGGCGCCGCGTTGATCTGCGATCCGATGCGCGGCCTCCTCGTTCTGTTCGGCGGCATCGGCAATGGCGGTGTGGAATTGCAGGATACGTGGACCTTCCGCCAGGCCAACGAGGACGAGCTGGACCGCGATACGTCGACAGCAGCGGGCGGCGCCACGAGTTCGAGATCCGGTGCCGTGAGAGATCTCGAACCGGCCGTTCCCCCGATCACGCGGTTCTTTACGGATCGCGGCCGCGTGGCGAAGTAGCCCCCCACCGCGCACGCACGCACCGGTGGCGGCCTAGTCGGGGTTCCGATAGCAAACGGGTGAACCCAACGAACTTGATTGGACCGACGGAGCCGCGTCACTCGTCGTCGTCCAGCGAGCGCTCCAGGCGGGCGTGGGCGCCGACGAAGTCGCCCTGGGCATGGAGCACGTCGGCCAGTTCGTGGAGGGAGGAGGCGACCTCGGGATGATCCTCGGTGCTATGGAGCTCTCAACCAGCTGCACCTTCACGATACTCGGCCGAACAGCGGGCCGATCTGCCGAGTCTGGCGGCGGAGTTGATCCAGTGGGCCCCACGACGGCATACATGCGCGGAGGACAAATGGGCGAGGGAGGATCGCGTGATCGGGTACGCGGGCACGTCGTCTAGGCGCATGCTCCGCCGTCCGCGAGCAATCACCACTGACCGAGGACGGCCCTCCCGCCGTCTCGAATCCGTGAAATTGAAATCCATTTTCACCAGACGGAGGTAGCCCGGACCACCCGATTCTTGCTGCCACGTGGCTGCCACGCGGCTCGGTGATGGCTGGGATCAACGGGTAGAAGGCGGGACACCGGTCCGGCGCAAGCCTGCGTGGTCACTGCAGGGACGCGAGATGGTTGATGATCTCGGCTTGCGCTGGTAGGTTCGATCCCCTTTATCTCCACCCGTTAACTAGAAGTAACCATTAAAGTTAGATCCTCCGACACCCGGTTTACTGCCACCTGGCTGCCACGCGCAGCGAGCATCTTGAGGATCCGCCGTTCCGGATCGAGCTCCGCGGCAGCGGCTGCCGCGATGGTCTCCGGGATCTCGCGCCGATGGTTCTCCACCACATGGACGTAGATCATCGTCTCGTCGATCCGCTTGTGGCCCATCCAGGACTGCAGCCGCCAGGGGTTCACCCCGAACAGAAATCCGGAGGATCACCGCGTTCGCCTGGCCATCGGTCTTCTGCGAGCCATCCAGGTTGCGGACCACGAAGCCCCGCCGGCGGTGCAGGCAATCCGACGGTCCCAACGCGGTCGCGTAGGCGCCGTGCGCGCAGCATCGGCCGGCGGTCGCTGCTCGCGCCGCGCGAGGTCCCCGAGGACCAGGTGCCTCCTCGACGAGCGAGCGCAGATATACGGGCCGGACGGCGGCGACGCGCTGAGGCTCGAGAACGCTCAGCGGATCGTTGCGCTGGATCCGCTACACACGGTCGTTATCGGCGTACCAGGTGATCCAGGTCCACCGAGTGGCGTAGGGTGCGGCCATGGTCAGCGCGATCTTCGATCCATCCCAGTGGAGCCCCGTCCCCGGCTTCGCCCTCACCGACATCACGTACCACCGGCACGTACGCCTCGGGATGGTGCGCGTCGCGTTCAACCGGCCGGAGGTGCGCAACGCGTTCCGGCCGCACACCGTCGACGAGCTCTACGCTGCGCTCGAGCACGCGCGCACGTCCAGCGACGTGGGCGTCGTCCTGCTGACCGGCAACGGCCCGTCGCCGAAGGATGGCGGCTGGGCGTTCTGTTCCGGCGGCGATCAACGGATCCGCGGCGAGCACGGGTATCGCTACGAGGTCGCCGGGGCCTCGGCGGCCGATGCCCCCAAGGTCCCCGACCTGGCCAAGCTCGGCCGCCTGCACATCCTCGAGGTCCAGCGGCTGATCCGCTTCATGCCGAAGGTCGTGATCGCCGTGGTGCCCGGCTGGGCCGCCGGCGGTGGCCACAGCTTGCACGTCGTGTGCGACCTGACGCTCGCGAGCGCCGAGCACGCGATGTTCAAGCAGACCGATGCCGATGTCGCCAGCTTCGACGGCGGCTACGGCTCGGCGTACCTCGCGAAGATGGTCGGTCAGAAGAAGGCGCGGGAGATCTTCTTCCTCGGTGACGCGTACACGGCCGCGCAAGCTGCCGCGATGGGCGCGGTCAACGCGGTGGTCGCGCACGGCGAGCTCGAGCAGACCGCGATCGCGTGGGGAGAGAAGATCCTCGGCAAGAGCCCGACCGCGGTCCGGATGCTGAAGTACGCGTTCAACCTGACCGACGACGGCATCGTCGGCCAGCAGCTGTTCGCGGGCGAGGCGACCCGGCTGGCGTACGGCACGCCGGAGGCGAAGGAGGGCCGCGACTCGTTCCTCGAGAAGCGCGACGCCGACTGGTCGGGGGTCCCCTGGTACTACTGAACGGTCGCGTCGGGGGAGTAAGGCTGCGCCGACTTGCGCTGGGCCGACGCCCGCCGGGCGCGAGATCCGGCGCGGGATCCGGCGCGGGCTCGGGCTCGGCCGCCGCGAAGCTGGCGAAGCCGCGTAACAAGTTTCCCGAGCTCGGTCGCGAGATGGGGAGCGCGAGATGATGGCCCCCCCGACATGGATCGCGACAAGGAGTCGTGGGACTACGGCGCGACGGTGCGCGAGCGCATGTCGCCGGTGCCGCACTACATCGCGGATCGCTGTGTCACGCAGCCGACGTGCGCCGGATGGTCCCACATGGGTAGCGACTGGAAGGCCATCGGCTGGTGGGGCTCGGTGTTTTAACGCTCGCGAGCTAACCTTCGCGCATGGCCAAGCTCGTCTTCGGGATGTCGCAATCGCTCGACGGCTACGTCGACGACGCGGCAGGTACGCTCAGCATGCCGCCGCCTTCCGCTGCGCTGTTTCGTCACTTCATCGACGTCGTTGCCGGCCACGCCGGTGCGATCTACGGCCGCCGCATCTACGAGGTGATGCGCTACTGGGAGGTCGATCGGCCGGAGTGGGACGCGGCGGAGCACGAGTTCGCCGTCGCCTGGCGACGGCAGCCGAAGTGGGTCGCGTCGCGCACGCTCGCGTCGGTCGGGCCGAACGCGACGCTGATCCGCGGCGACCTCGACGCGTTCGTGCGCGATCTCAAGGCGACGGTCGACGGCGAGCTCGACGTCGCGGGGCCCGAGCTCGCGGCCGCGATCGCGCCGCACATCGACGAGTACCGGCTGTACTTCAGGCCCTACGTGCTCGGCCGCGGCAAGCCGTACTTCGCGGACACGCGCCCGCCGCTGCGCCTCGTCGCCACGGACCGGATCGGCGAGGACGTGGTCCAGGTGACCTACGTCCCCGCGTGAGGTGTTGATCGAGCGATCTCGAGCACGGTCCCATCGTACCGCGAGGCTCGGGATCGGCGAGCTTCACATCCCAGTCGATCGGGAGTGCACTCACTCGCGACCCGTCAGGATGGCGACGGCAGGATCATCTTTCACGGCCGGGATGCGTACAAGGAGCTCGTCGTAGGCAGCCACTGGAATCAGATTCCATTCGACCATCGCGGCGAGATACCCGCGCCAGGCGACTGCCGTCATCTCCGGCAGGGTTCCGCCGAAGTGATCGATGTCAGCCTGGATCCGATACGAGAGCTCAGCAACCACATCTCTGGATTCCGTCATCGAAGTCTCCACGAAAAGGACGTCAGCAGTGCGCATCACGGCACCGCCGGCGGAGTTGCAATACGAGGAACGGTCACGTCAAACCCTTGGCCAATCAGCCGGATGCTCTGAATCCGCGCCGCGCGATCCGCACCGTAGGCCCGGCGCGCCGCACGCTGCGCCAGCTCCAGCGTCATCCCGGCTTGCTGGCGAACGTCCGCGATGATGTTAGGGGCCTGGCCTGCGCCGTCCAGGATGCGCCGGCCCAGCGCACCGGATGGATCACCAGAGGTGATGTTCGAGATGCTCTTCAACTCGGTCCTGACGCCGTCGACCAGAAAGTCCGCCGTTCGGACCGATGACTCTGCGAGCGCTTCAACGGTGTGACCTTCGGCCACGAGTTGATGCGCGATCGCGGTTTCCTCGGCGGATAGCGTCCGGCCCGCCGGCACGATCAAGCGGCCAGCACCGCCGCCGCCCGCACCGCCAGTACCTCCTCCTCCGGGACCGCCGCCGGTCTGATCCAGCGAGGAGCTCGCCATGTGAAGGATGTAGACGCCACCCGGCCCACCGGAGAGTGCGGTGGCGACCGTCCCCACCGGCACCGACACGGTCGCCCAGGCCAGCTCGCCACGGCCGGAGAGCGTCAGCGCGCGGATGGTTATGTTGCCAATATCTCCGGCAGCCGCAGCGATCCGTGTCGTCGCACCGGCAGCGGTCCCGTAGAGCGTCACGAGTATCGTGATGATCTTCGACACCTCCCGGATCTGGTCATTCATCGGCATGGCGCGAAACAGCTCCCAGTAGTCCGGAGCGTTCTCGATAAGCTGGGCGATGGCACCGGGTAACTGTCGCAAGGCCTGGATGCTCTGGATCGGGTGACGGATCAGCTGATACAGCCCGGCTGCCATGCCGACCAGCGCGTCTGCCGCTCCATCGAGTGCGCTGTTGACGGCGTCATGCTCGAGACCGAGCTCACCGATCGGCGGCCCGACCTGCTGAAGGCTATCGCTGGCCTGATAGAACACCCCGCCATTGGAATAGTAGAACGTGCCGGCGGTCAGCCCACCGGCTCGCAGGGCTCCGTTGACGAACTCGGTCCGTCCTGCTCGCTGGATCGCTTCCCCGCTGAGGGCATGCGCGATGTAGCCGTCGGGGCGAAGGATGATGATCGGCCCGAACGAGGCGAGTCGCTGCGCGACGGCAGTCATGCTGGTATCGGCGCCGCGATCACGACCTCCTGCACGATGCGAGCGGCGACCATGCGAGGGCCAACCCCCACCACCGATGGCTCCGCGCGCAAGAGCAGGTTCAGGATGCGCGTGGCATCTGCCACGGTCATCCCCGCGGCGGGGAGCTGCTGCTGGCTGGCCGGGAGGCCGGCGCGCGTGAACAGCGCCTGGAGCTGAGCAACGGCCGCCGGATCGCCTTGCGCTCCCTGGCCAGGTGTGACCGGGTCGCGAAAGATCGCATCCGTAGACGAGGCGCTGGCCGAGGACTTACTCGACGCCGCGCCGTCTTGCGCTGCGGGAGCGACGGGATTGCCAATGACCGACGGTGATTGGAAGGCTCGTTCTGCGTCGCCTGCCTCCCGCTCGGCTGGCTCATCAGGATGCGAGACCTGCGGAGCATCCCCATTCGCCTTCTGCAACCGGCCCTGGTCGTGCTGCACCACATGCGTGAGCTCGTGGATCAGCAATCGATCTCCCGCGGGCGTCTCAGGAGCAAACTGCCCGGCCCCGAAATAGATGTTCGTGCCCCGCGTCATCGCCTTCGCGCCGAGGCTCGCCGCAGCCTGGCCGCAGCACTTCCGGTATGGATCCGCACGTGCGAGAAGTCGTGGCCGAAGCGCTTGTTCATCCGCTCGAGCGCGGCCGCTGGCAGCGGCTCGCCGCCCCCTTGCTCGAGCGTAGCGTGCGGCGGATCGCTGTGCCCCGGTTTGGCTTGCGCTCCATCCTGCGGTCGTGCTCCCGCGCCCGCCGTGTCGTTCCAGCTCGCGTACAGCTTCGAGCTCTGGAGCTGCTGGACCGCAGTGTGTTTACCCGGCCAGGGGCGTTGGACTGCTTTCGGATCCGTGGACGTGCCGTGCCCCCGGTCGTCGTTTCGATGCCGAACACTCATACCTGCAGCCTTCAGCTTGGAGCCTAACATGGCGCACATTCGCCCGGTTTCGCTTCGGGGCGCATGATGTCCTCATCCTCACCGAGTCCCTCATCGCCGGATGACGCAGGCGTAGCATGGATGCGGTAGCCTCGATCCATGCGAATCGGCGCTCTCGTCGTGCTCGCGGCCTGCGGCGGGGCCACCGTCACGGGCACCGCGATCGAACCGCCGGAGCCGCTGCCGGAACACGTCACCGACCATCTTCATGAGGCGCCGCAGCACACCGCCGATACCTCGCAACTCTACGTCGAGATCACGAGCGACGGCGACCACGGCGACGTCCTCCGCCAGAGCGCGACGGCCGGTCTCGGCGCCGTGTCATACGCGCGACCGGTCGCCGGCGGCGGCGACGTCGAGCTGCACGTCGAGCTCGCGGCGCTAGCCCCCGCGCGCGACGTGACGACCTGCAAGGTGAAGATCTTCGTGCTCCGCCTCCCTCAGCACGACCTGCTCGCGATCGCCGACGGCGGAGCGCGCGCGACCGGAGCGGCTCAAACCAGCACGTGCCTGTCGACGGTCGGCACCGCGATCGTCCGCGAGAAACTGCCGGTCCTCCTGCAGCGCCAGCTCGACGCGAAGAAGTAAGTCGCCGACCCTCTCCGCGAGTTCGCCGACGAGCTACGCAAGCAGATCGCCGAGCCGGAGGTCGCCGCGCTGCCACGCCGGCTCGGCTCGCTCGACCAGCTCGTCGCCTGCCGCGATCTCGAGGAGACCGCGAGGTGGTTCGCCGCCTTGTATCGCGACTGACCAGGAACCAGATGGCAGCCGAGCGTGGCGCACGCACGGAGCCCCCGGACGTGACGGGCATCATCCGCGCGATGCCGATCTGTGCGTCACGTCGAGAGGCGCTCCTTCCTGCAGCAGCATGATATGAAGATCGGGGTAAATCATGCGTCGTCTCCTGTTGCTGCTCGCGATGTGGGTGGTGCTGCCATCGCAGGCCAGCGCCGCGCGGACCGTGGCGATCGCCTACTTCGACAACAACACCGGCAAGCCCGAGCTCGCGCCGCTCGCCAAGGGCCTGGCCGACATGTTGATCACCGATCTGTCGAACGTGTCGTCGCTGCAGATCGTCGAGCGCGACCGACTGAACCAGGTGCTGGCCGAGCTCCAGCTAGGCCGCAGCAAGTTCATCGACCCGAAGACCGCCCAGAAGCTGGGCAAGGGGCTCGCGGCCGAGTTCATCATGACCGGCGGCTACACCCTGGCGGGCGACGTGCTGCGGGTCGACGCGCGCGTCATCGAGGTGGTGAGCGGCAAGGTGCGCGCGAGCGAGAAGGTCGAAGGCGCCAAGGACGAGTTCTTCTCGCTCGAGAAGGATCTCGTCGAGATCCTGGTGCGCACGCTTGATGTCAAGCTGGCGGTCTCGGAGAAGTCCAAGCTGCGCAGCAACGCCACCGAGAGCTACACGGCCTGGTCCCAGTACTCGGCCGGCCTCGACGCCAAGGACCGGGGTGACGACGCCGAGGCGCGCCGGCTGTTCCAGGCCGCGCTCGATTCCGACCCCAACTACAAGGCGGCCAAGAACGCGACCGAGCGCCTCAAGGTGATCTTCGAGCGCGACGACAGCGCCAAGGCCGACGCCTACGCCGGCCTGCGCAAGACGCTCGATCCCAAGGCGCCCGACTTCGCCCGCAAGGTGGACGCGCTGCTCAGCTCGCTCGAGAGCACCGACACCGAGCAGCTGCGGAAGAAGGTCGAGCTCTTGACGTGGCTGGCCGAGCGCGATCTCACGCCCAGCACGCCGGGCATGTCGCGCGTGCCGCTCGAGGCGCTCGGCATCGCCTACCGCTTCACCGACGACCCCGGCCAGTGGGACGTGATACCGCGGGTCTGCGAGTACTTCGTGAGCCACTACCCCACCGAGGACTACCCCAAGAGCTACTGCCGCGGCCTCATCAAATCGATCGACTCCAACCGCAAGAACCGGGACCCGGCCGAGGCGCTGAAGCGATGGAACGAGGATCTCGCGCACGACGCCAAGCTCGATCCGGACGACTGGCGCGTGGCGCTGGTCAAGAACAATGCGGGCATGCGCAAGCTGCTCGCCCTGTACGCGAGCAAGGTCAAGGGCAAGTAGCCCAGCAGCGACGCCAAGCACCACCCTGGCCGAGGCAACGCTGGCGCGCTGCGAGCTCGTCCGGCCCGCGGCGCACGCATCAGCTCCACGCGTGGCCGACAGGCCATCGTGTTATCGTGGGGAATCGCGCGTAATGGCACACTGGCGTAGCGTGTGTGGGGCTTCCGGTGTGGCTTCGATGCAGACCCCACGAACGACGGCGGCGAGCAGCACGCGAATCGCCGGTTGCAAGAGTCAAACTCCAATAAGATATCCGCACGAGCGACGTCCGGTCACCAACCAACATCAGGGAGAATCTCATGAACGCACACACAGTCCACCCAGCCCACCACAAGCTCCACGGGTCTTGACGCCATCGAACTGGCCGGCATCGCCCACTACGGACTCTCCGAGGCGAATCTCGGCAATCGCGCGCCCTTGCCGACAGGCTCGGGCACCATCCCGGTCTCGATATTCTGGCAGGGCCAGTCCGCGCGGTCGTGCGATGCTGGTCTTCAGGAGGTCATCACGGCAATGAACGATCGCACGTGGCGAGTCTACCCCTACCGCTGGGTCGTGCTGGTCGTGTACATGCTGGTCCAGCTGACGATGCAGACCCTGTGGATCTGCTTCGCGCCGATCATCGGGGTCGCCGCGGCGTTTTACCGGGTCTCGGACCTGCAGATCGGCCTCATCGCGATGTCGTTCATGATTGTCTACGTGCCGCTCTCGATCCCGGCGTCGTGGCTGATCGACAAGCTGGGCATCCGGCGCGCCATCGGAGCGGGCGCCGTGATCGCGGGTGCGTTCGGACTCCTGCGCGGCGTCCAAGGCACGAGCTACGGCTGGGTGCTGCTGTGGACCATCGGGATCGCAGCCGCCCAGCCGCTCCTGCTCAACTCGATCACGACGGTGGCGGCGAAGTGGTTCCCGGTGAGAGAGCGCGCCACGGCGACCGGGCTGGCCCTGATGGCCGGCTTCCTCGGTACGGGCATCGGACAGGTGGCGTCGCCGCCGTTGGCCGAGCGGATGGGCGTGCCCGGGATGCTGCTCGTGTTCGGCGGCGGTGCGGCCGTCGCCGGCCTGGTGTTCGTGCTGCTCGTGCGCGACGCGCCGCCGAGCCCACCTTGCGCGCCGGGCAACGACGCGCGCGCGCTGGTGCTCGACGGGCTCGGCCAGGTCGTGCGCATGCCGGCGATGTGGTCGCTGCTCGCGGTGTCACTCATCGGCCAGGGCATCTTCACCGGCATCGCCACGTGGGTCGAGGACATCGTGCGGCCGTCCGGCATCACCCCCGATCAGGCCGGCACGCTGGGCGGGCTGTTGCTCGCTGGCGCGCTCGTCGGCGCGATCGGCTTCTCGCTGGCGTCGGACCGGCTGCGCCGGCGCAAGCCGTTTCTCGTGCTCGCCGTGTGCTGCGCCGCCCCGAGCGTCGCCGGTGCCGCGTGGGCGACGAGCTATGCCGGCTACGCCGCCGCGTTCGTCGCGCTGGGGATCTTCCTGGTCGGAGCGGCGCCCATCCTGTTCCAATACGCCGCCGAGATCACGCTGCCGGCGCCCGAGGGCACGTCCAGCGGACTGCTCAACCTCGCGGGCCAGGTCTCGGTCGTGTTCGTGTACGCGATGCAGTGGCTGCGCGGCGCCGACGGATCGTTCACGGTGCCGCTGCTCGCGGCCGCGGGCCTGCTCGCGGTGTCGCCCGCGCTGCTCGTCCGCCTGCGCGAGTCCGGGGTGGTCGCGACCGAGGGAGCGCGCAGCGAAGGCCCTGCCCGTGGTGAAGCGTAGCGGCGCTGACGACGAGCGCACTCGAAGCCGACCATGGCAATTGTGTCACCAGTGGTGACACTTTCTTCTGGCCCCGATACACCTCGAAGAACTGTCGCATCCGGAACAGATTGCGCCGCGTGTAGCCGCGCATGCCGGGGTACTGGCGAGCGATCGTCGCCGCGAGCTCGTCGACCACACCGTCACCCCACTCGGCCGACGCGATCTTCTTGCTGATGTACGCGCCGAGCTCCCAGTACAGGCCCACGAGCTCAGTGTTGATGGCCTGGTACGCGCGCCGTCGTACTGCATCAATCAGCGCGAGGACCTCGTCGAACCTCCTCGCCGGAGCGAGCGTTGCCGACCGTCGCTGTGCCGTGACGGCTACCGGTGTCCTGTCCTTTGCGGATGTCTTGCGCGACTTCGTCACAGGTCTCACCTTGCTCATGGCCGGAGCCTGCTCAGCGCGGCGATGCGCGGCACGTTTTCAGACGATCTCGACTGCTTCGCGCGAGAGCATCGCCTTCGGCAGTGTCGCGACGCTGCGGACATCACCCAAGTCGAACTACTCGCCGCCGAACGGATTGTCGACGGCCAGCAGCCAACCGCCGTCCGGTTGGCGACGCAGCACGTCGGCAAAGCGCGACACACGCTCGAATGGCGTGCCATCGTGGCGCCGGCCCGACAGCGTGAACTGGCCCAGGACGAGCACCAGGTCATCGGAGCGTACGAACGAACGCGGCTCGATGGTCAGCCTGCCGCGTAGCTCGATGTTGTGCTTCATCGCGGCGTGCAGCTCCGCCGGTCCATCGGTGACCCGGCCAGGCTTGATGACATAGACTGCCTTGGGGTCGTAGAGCGCCATCAGGGCCGCGAGGTCGCCCGCGTTGTAGGCCTCGCAGAGGCGTGGATGCAGATCTTCGGGCCGCGTCACCATGGCCGAGCATAGCCGGAAGCGCGCTCGTGGGTGCTCATGGATTCGCGCCCACGCGATGCCGGCGAGCGCCGCGGCGACCACCAGGCCGGCGGCCGGCTGGTCGAGGAGGCGCCTGAATCTCCGTCGACGCCGTCGCCAGATCGACGCCGTGCGGACCCTGACACAGCCTCACACGAATGCTTCGCAGCGAGATCGCAACCTCGCATGCCGCTATGCAGAACACGTAATCGCCTTCAGCCGCCTCGGCCAGCAGCAAGGTGCCACATGTGTGGCGCTGGCACCATCGACGAATGACATCGGTCACAGGCAAAAATCAGCCCCGACTGACTGTCTGATGCTCATTCCAACTCCGCATTTGATACAAAATGCGACATAATGGCATTTCAACTATTCACGAAGAAGAATATTTTATACAAGCCTTCAATGAGAAGGTGTTAGATCGCGACAGTGGACCATCTAGCACCTGCTCCCCACCTGCGGCTTCTCAGCGCGAGGCCAGCGGCCTCTTGCCTCGAAAGGAAAACCGAATCATGAGGAATGTACAGTCCATCTTGCTTTCTTTGGGAGTCATCATTGGCTCGGCCGCGTGCGGCGTGGAGGCTGAGGACGAGTCGCTCGGGACCGACGTCTCCGCGCTGGCGCCGGCCGGTTACCTGGACGTCACGAGCTTCGGGGCGATCGGCGACGGCGTGACCGACAACACGGGGGCGCTCAACAACGCCGCGTCGTGGCTCAACTGGTTCTGCCCGAACCAGGGCCTCTGCGGCCTCTACTTCCCTCCGGGGACGTACCTCAGCGACACCGTGACGCTGCCGCCGAACATGCGGATGACCGCGAACGGCGCGGTGCTGCGGGGCAAGCCGGGGTGGGGGACGGGGCCGCTGGTCGTGCTCTCGGCAGGGAGCTCGATCTCGATCCTCGGGATCGACGGCAACCGCTTTGCCCGGCCGCTCGGCGGGGACTGCGTCTACGGGAACTTCGCGTCGGGGGTGAACGTGAGCAACGTCAGCGTATACAACTGCGTCACCAACGGCGTGGAGCTCGCCAACACCTCCAACTACACCCTCAACGCGAACTCGATCTACAATTGCACCCTGGATAACCGCTCCGCGGGCATCAACCTCGGGTTCTCGAGCGGAGGGCAGGTCACGAACAACGGGATCAGCTCGTGCCCGCACGGCATCCTCTGGTGGGGTGGGGACTCGGCGGTGACCTCGACCCCCGGGCTGAGCAACCTGACGATCAGCAACAACTCGGTCTCGAACGTCACGGGCGGGTGCATCTGGGGCAGCGACGGGCAATGGGTCACCGTCTCGGGCAACACGGTCAACGGTTGCGGCGATGTCGGCATCGACCTGGAGGGCACGTCCAACTCGAGCGTGTTCAGCAACTGGGTGTTCAATGCGAACCACGGGGGCATCACCACCTTCTATGGATCGAGCAACGTCACGATCTTCAACAACTTCATCAACCAGACGGCGAACCCCGGGCCCGGGATGCATTTCTTCGGCAATGGGCTGTCGTCCTCGATCATCGTGTCCGGGAACACCATCTATACGTCGAGCAACTGGGGCATCTCGATGGAGTCGAATGTCATCAACGGGCTCACGATCAGCAATAATACGATCAACGTCGCGGGGAGCATCGGCGACATCCAGATCATCGGCGCGCCCGGCCCCGTCCGCATCGACAGCAACAACCTGACGGTGTCAGGGCCGTTCGCCATCTCGGTCCAGGGGTCGCCCAGCACGGTCGTGACGAACAACACGATTCATTCCTGGACCGGTTTCTGAGCCCGGCAGTCCCCGGCAGTCCCCGGCAGTCCCCGGCAGTTGCGGTTGTCAAACACGTCCCCCCAGAAACGAACAGCATCGCCTTCGAGCGCGTACAAAACCGGCGCGCCGGCCCGCTACTTGATGGCGATCGCTCGATAATTTAGCGCGCGCTGCCGGTGGGTTCGCCAGGCCGCCGCGAACGCGCTCGTTCGCGAACGGCAAGTCGCGCGATCCCAGAGCTTGTCACTGGCCTGCGCGCCGACCAAGATCGACGCTCGATCGATGAAGCCCGGACACCTGCTCGGCGACCGCGACCGGTTCGAGATCGAGCAGCGGGTCGGAGCCGGCGGCATGGGGCAGATCTTCCGCGCGCGTGATCGCGAGACCGGCGAGCCGGTGGCCGTCAAGATCATCTCCGACATGCGCGAGCACCGCGCCGCACGGTTCGCGCGCGAGGTGGAGTTGCTCGCGGAGCTGACGCATCCGGGCATCGTCCGCTACATCGCCCATGGCGACAGCCCCGACGGGTCGCGGTTCCTGGTGATGGAGTGGCTCGATGGCGAGGACCTCGGCGCCCGCCTCGCCCGCGCGCCGCTCACGGTCGGCGAGGCGGTCAAGCTCGCGACACGGGTCGCCGAGGCGCTCGGCGAGGCCCACGCCCGCGGCGTCGTCCACCGCGATCTCAAGCCGAGCAACTTGTTCCTTCCCGGCGGCCGCGTCGATCAGGTCAAGGTGCTCGATTTCGGGATCGCCCAGCGCGAGGGCCGGACCCGCATGACGAACACGGAGATGCCGCTCGGCACCCCGGGGTACATGGCGCCCGAGCAGGCCCGCAGCGCCAGGGACGAGATCGACGCCCGCGCGGATGTGTTCGCCCTGGGGTGCGTGCTGTTCCAGTGCTTGACGGGAATGCCGGCGTTCGACGGCGAGAGCGCGGCGAGCATCCTTGGCGAGATCCTGTTCGGCGAGGTGCCGCGGGTCAGCGAGCTGTGGCCGGAGGTGCCCCAGAACCTGGACGCGCTGATCACGCAGATGCTCGCGAAGGAGCCGGCGAAGCGGCCGAGCGACGGGACCCAGCTGGCGGCGGCGTTCGCGGCGGTCATGCCCTCGGCGCCGGACGCGGCCCTGATCCCGGCGGTGCGCGCGGAGCGCGCGGCGAAACCCACGCCGCTCACCGGCGGCGAGCGGCGGTTCCTGTGCTTCGTGCTGCTCGGGCTCACCGCCGAGGACGGGGAGGCAAGCGACGAGGCAAACGACGAGGCGCTGCGGCGAGCGAGCGCGCCGTTCGGCGGCCGCCTGGAGCGAAGCGCAAGCGGAGACACCATCGTCGTGATCGAACCCGACCGGCAGGTGGCGACCGATCAGGCCGCTCGGGCCGCGCGCTGCGCCCTCGCGCTGCGGGAGCTCGCGAAGGAGCGGCCGATCGCGCTGGCGATGGGCCGCGACGAGTCGAACCGGAAGCTGCCCGAGGGCTCCGCGCTCGACCGCGCCGCGTCGCTGCTCGCGCGGTGGACCCCGGCGCCGGAGCAGCCGCCGCCGATCGCGCTGGACGAGGTGATCGCCGGCCTGCTCGACGCGCGCTTCGACGTGGTCGAGGGCGAGGCCGGCCTCGGGCTGCGCGGCGAGCGCGGGCTGGTGCAGGGCGCCCGGACGCTGCTCGGCCGGCCGACCTCGTGCGTCGGCCGCGACTGGGAGATCGGCATGCTGACCGCGGTCCTCGACGAGTGCATCGACGAATCGAAGGCGCTGGCGGTGGTGGTGACCGCCGCGGCGGGGGTCGGCAAGTCGCGCCTCGCCGCCGAGCTCACGAGCCGCGTCCAGCAGCGCGACGAGCAGGTGGCGATCTGGATCGGCCGCGGCGACTCGCTGCGAGCCGGCTCGACGCTCGACCTGCTCGCCCAGGCGCTGCGCGGCGCGCTCGGCATCGGCGGCGGCGAGCCGCTCGCGGAGCGCCGGGACCGTCTCCACGCACGCGTGGCCGAGCACGTCCCGGCGGCGGAGCAGCGGCGCGTCACCGAGTTCCTCGGCGAGCTGATCGGCACGCCGTTCCCCGCCGGCGAGGTCACCGCGGCGCTCGAGGCGGCGCGCCAGGACGCCCAGCTCATGAGCGAGCAGATGCGGCGGGCCTGGCTGGATTTCCTGCAGGCCGAGGCCGCCGCGCACCCGGTCCTGCTCGTGCTCGAAGATCTGCAGTGGAGCGACTTCGGCACGGTGCGGTTCATCGATGTCGCGCTGCGCGAGCGCGGCAAGCAGCCGTGGATGGTGCTCGCGCTCGCGCGCCCCGAGGTCTTCGAGGTGTTTCCCAGGCTGTGGGCCGATCGCCAGAACGTCCAGGTGATCCGGCTCAAGGAGCTCGGCCGCAAGGCCGGCGAGCGACTCGTCCGCCAGGTCCTCGGCAACACGGTCGGGACCGACACCGTGGAGCGCCTGGTCAAGCTGGCCGCCGGGAACACGTTCTACCTCGAGGAGCTGATCCGCGCGGTCGCCGAGGGCAAGGACGGCGCGCTGCCCCAGACCGTGCTCGCCATGGTCGAGACCCGGTTGGGCCTGCTGTCGCTCGAGGCGCGCCAGGTGCTGCGCGCCGCCAGCGTGTTCGGTGAGGTGTGCTGGGCAGACGGCGTGGTCGCCCTGCTGGGCGACACCCTCGGGGCACCGGCGGTGAGCGAGTGGCTCGGCAGGCTGGTGGAGCAGGAGATGCTGGCGGTGCGGCCGGACGGCCGGTTCTCCGGGGAGCGCGAGCTCGCGTTCCGGCACGCGCTGCTCCGCGAGGGCGCCTACGCGACGTTCACCGAGGAGGACCAGCGGCGAAACCACCGCCTCGCCGGTGAATGGCTCGAGCAACGCGGCGAGGCCGATCCGATGGTGCTGGCCGGCCACTTCGAGCGCGGCGGTGACGGCGCGCGAGCGGCGGTCCATTACCTGCGCGCGGCGGACCAGGCCCTGCACGTCCTCGATCTGCAGGGCATGATGACCCGGACCAGGCTCGGCCTCGCCTGTGCGCCGTCCCAGGAGCTCCGGCTCGCCCTGCTCGGCATGCGCTGCGAGGCCGCGACGTACGGCTGGCATCTGTTCGGCGAGGTGATGCCGGACGCCGCCGAGCTGGTGCACTCGACGCCGCCGGGCTCGCTCCCCTGGGCGCAGGCGGTGCTGCTGTACCTCGCCGGGCTGTTAGCAGCCGGCCGGATGGAAGACCTCTGGGCGACCATCGACGCGCTGCGGGCGGCCCTCCCGGTCCCGGAGGCCGTGCCGAGGATGGTGCTCGCCTATGTCACGACGATCAACATCCTCGACAACCTCGGGCGGGTCTCCGAGGGGGCCGCGCTGGTGAACCGGGTCGCCAGCGTCCTCGGCCCGGAGGAAGCTCGGGGGCCCCGCGCCCAGTTCTGGTGGAACCTCATCCCCGCGCTACGGGCCGCCTATGCGGACGAGGACCCGTGGCGCGGTCTGACACACTCGGCCGCGATGCGGGCGAGCTACGAGGCGGCCGGCGGCGAGCGGATGTTTCTCAGCATCCACCTGTTCAGCGGGCTGAACCTCTGGTTCCTCGGGGCGGCCGGCGAGGCGGAGCGCCTCCTGGAAGCGTCCACGGCGGTCGACGAGACGCTGGGCCCGATGAGCTCGCTGCGGCGGTTCTCCCTGGCGTGGCTCCTCGCCGACCGCGGCGCGTTCGAGGAAGCGCGCGCCATCGCGGCCGAGCTGGCCGAGCACGGGCGGGCGCATCGCTTGCGGCTCGAGGAGGCGCGCGGCCGCTGGGCGCTCGCCGAGGTGCTTCGCCGCATGGACGACCTCGCAGGCGCCGACCGCGAGATCCAGGCCACGCTCGGCATCGTGGTGCCGCTCGAGCGTCCGGGCGCCCTCGGGACCCTCGCGATGATCCGCCTCACCCAGGGCCGCTCCGCCGATGCGCTCGCCACCGCCGAGGAGGCGATCGCGGCCTGTACGGCGATGCGTGGCTGCGGCATGTTTCGCGGCGCGTTCATCCGCCTCGCCCGCGCCGAGGCGCTCCACGCAACCGGCGACGTCCACGCCGCGCGCGCCGCCATCGCCGATGCTCGAGCGCAGCTCTACGCCCTCGCCGACAAGGTCCCCGATCTCGCGTACCGGAAGAGCTTCCTCGAGCAAGTCCCCGAGAACGTGAGGACCTTCGCACTGGCGCGCGCGTGGCTCGGCGAGGCCGGGCCCGGTACGGCCCATGTAAGCTAGCGATGCGACGAAGTTGACGAACAGCGTCGTACCGCGGCGTGTCGAGCTACTCGACCTACTCGACACCTCTTCAGTGGCGGCGCGACCGCCGGTGCCGTGCCTTGCGTCGCCGGCAACCCTCGGACTTGCGCATGATGAAGCGCCACGCGTCGCGACGCTCGTAGCAGGTCATCAGCGCGCCGTTGGGCGCCGCGACGAGGATCCACTCCTCGGCGCGCCGGGCGATCATCGTGTCGCGTAGCTCCGCCGGTAAGCCCTGGCGAAGCACGGCGATCTGTCGCGCACCCGCCGCCCAGGTCTCGGTGCCCCACGTCCGTAGAAAACACTCGATGTCCGACGGCAGGGCACGTTCAGCGGCGCGGAGGCGGTAATGTAGGGTGACATAGGGCGTCGGACCGAACATGTGGATTCGCTTCATCAAGGATGATGCCAGGCGCAAACCTCGCGTTTTCGCACGCGCCTGTTGGCCGCAGGCGGGCAAACGCGCAGCGCTTGCGTGGCGTTCGTGCTACTTGCGCGTCCCGCGCACACCGCGCCGGTCGCTCCGCGCGATCCGCGGCTTTGGGTCCCGACGTCGTCCGCAACCGCGGCGGTGATCGGGACCGGACCACCTCGAAAAATCGCAGGGACACTTTTCGGAGGCTGCGGTGTTACACCGCGGTCCGTCACCTGCCGTGCCCGTCGATTCCTACACGTACTACTGCACTTACGGTCCGATGGTGCTCCGACGGTGCCGGAAGCTCCTGGGTGACGAACAGACTGCCCGTGACGCCATGCACGACGTCTTTGTCCAGGTCCTCAGCCGCGCCGACGAGCTCGCCGATCAAGCGCCGTCTTCTCTCCTGTTCCGGATCGCGACCAACGTGTGCCTCAACCGCCTCAGGACCCGGCGCCGCCGCCCCGAAGACGGCGATCCCGAGCTGCTCATGCAGATCGCCGCGCACACCGATCCGCTCGCCCGCAGCGCGGCACGCGCGGCCCTCGATGCGCTGTTCCGCCACGAGCCCGACGACACCGCGCTGATCGCCGTCCTGCACCTGCACGACCAGATGACGCTCGAGGAGGTCGCGGCCGAGGTCGGCATGTCGGTGTCGGGGGTGCGTAAACGCCTGCACAAGCTCCGCACGAAACTCCACGCCTTGGAGGTCTCACCGTGACGTCCCTTCCCGACTGGCTCGTCGAACGCGCGGCGCTCGACGAGGTTTCCCCCGCGAGCCGCGACCGCATCGAGCGCGCGGATCCGGCCGAGCTGGCCGGCCGCGTCGCCGCCCTGGCCGCCGATAACGCCGCCGAGCTCGCCCGCCACCCCGCGGGCCCCGCGGTCGCGCAGATCGAAGCGCGGGTCGCGGCCGAGACCCGGCAGCGGCGGCGCCGCCGGCTGGGCTGGCTCGGTCTCGCGACCGGCGCCGCCGCCATCCTCGTCGTCACCCGGCTCGGCGCGGAGCACCCGCCGGCCGGCGATCCGCTGCGCCCCGGCGTCACGCAAGACGACGGCACGCGCGCGAAGGGATCGGCGCGCCTCGTCGCGTTCCGGCAGGTCGGCGGCGAGGTCGAGCGCCTCGCGCAGGACACGGTCGTCCGCGCCGGGGACGTGCTCCAGCTGCGCTACAACGCCGGTGGCCAGGGCTACGGGGTGATCGCCTCGGTCGACGGCGCCGGAGGCGTCACGCTGCACTTCCCGCTCAGCGAGGACGCGCCGCCCGAGGCCACCGCGGTGCCGCCGGAGACGAGCACGCTGCCCAACGCCTATGCGCTCGACGACGCGCCGCGGTTCGAGCGCTTCTTCTTCATCACTGCGGACGGCCCCGTCGATGTGCAAGCGGCCCTCGCCGCGCTGCGCGCCCTCGCCCCGCGCGACGACAGCGCCACCGCGCCGCTCGACCTGCCCGCCGGCCTGCGCCAGTGGTCGCTGCGCCTGCGCAAGGCCGATCGCCCTTCCCCCAACCACGAGTCGCCATGAGGATCGCCATGACCTTCCGCCTTCTCCTCTGCCTCGCCTGCGCCGCGCTGCTCGCCCCGCCGGCGAGCGCCGCGCCCGTTCCCGCCAACCCGGCCGCGAGCACCCCGCTGCGCCGCTTCGCGCTCGTCATCGGCAGTAACCACGGCGCCAGCGTGCGCGAACAACTGCGCTACGCCGGCCACGACGCCGAGACCATCGCCGACGTCTTGCGACAGCTCGGCGGCGTGAACCAGGTCGACCTCTCGCTGCTCAGCGAGCCCGATACCCACGAGGTCGACCGCGCGTTCGACACGCTGTCCGAGCGCGTCCGCTCCGAGCACAAGCGCGGTCAACGGATCGAGCTCGTCGTCTACTACTCCGGTCACGCCGACGAGTCCGGCATCCTGATCGGCGGCGCGCACTACGACTACGCCCGGCTGCGCCAGCGCATCCGCGAGGTGCCCGCCGACGTCCACATCGCGATCGTCGACAGCTGCGCCTCGGGCAGCTTCACCCGCGCCAAGGGCGGCGCGCGGATGCCGCCGTTTCTGCGCGACAGCTCGAACCAGGTGTCCGGCTTCGCGTTCCTGTCGTCGAGCTCCGCCGACGAGGACGCCCAGGAGTCCGATCGCATCGGGGCCTCGTTCTTCACCTACTTCTTCGTCGCCGGGCTGCGCGGCGCCGCCGACCGCAACCGCGACGGCAAGATCACCCTGACCGAGGCGTACCAGTTCGCCTACGAGCAGACGCTCGGCCGGACCCAGAACACCGCGCACGGCCCGCAGCACCCCGCCTACGACATGCACCTGTCCGGCACGGGCGACGTCGTGATCACCGACCTGCGCAGCACCGAGTCGGCGCTGGTCCTGCCTGCCGCCCTGCGCGGCCGCGTCACCGTCGTCGACAAGACCGGCCGCGTCGCCGTCGAGCTCACCAAGGACGCCGGCGAGCCGCTCAGCCTCGCCCTGCCGAACGAGACCTACTCGGTGCACGTGGAGAACGGCGGCGGCGAGTTCGTCGCGACGGTCACGCTCGATCACGGCGGCGAGTTCGTGTTCGAGCAGGGTGCGCTGCATCGCGTCTCGCCCGAGGACACCGTCGCGCGCGGCGTCGCCCGCCGCGAGCCGGAGGGCGAATCCCGCGACCACGACTCCGACGACGACGCCCGCTCGCCGTGGTACCGGCGGGTCGCGGCCAGCTTCGGCGGCGGCCTCCGGGTCGAGCGCCCCGAGGCGCCGGCGAACTTCGACGCGCTCATCACGGTCGGCGGCACGTCGCGCGAGGTCCACGGCAGCCCGGTGATCGGCGTCGCCGAGACCGGCGACCTCTCGCTCGGCATGACGCTCGGCGGAAAGGTCGGCTTCGCCTACGATCTCAGCTTCGGCATGGGCCCCGGCGTGTTCCTCGGCGATAACCTGCAGGTCGGCGCGACGATCGGCTTTGGCCTGAGCGGCATCACCGGCGGCGTGCTCGAGTTCGCCTGGAAGGTCCCGACCGAGGCGTTCGTGATCCTCGAGCTGTCGCCCGAGCTCCGCCCGATGGCGTACTTCCGGCAGGACTACCTGTTCGGCGCCGCTTCGCGCAAGAACGGCTCGACGCTCGCCCGCTGGGGTGACGAGGCCGAGGCCGGCGCCGGCCTGCGGTTCAGCGGCCGGCTCGACGGCTTCTTCTACGGCAGCGTGCGCGAGATGGCCGGCGTGCGCTACTGGGGCATTGGCATGGGCGCGATCCTGTAGGCCGGTCGCCCTGCCCGGTCTCGAGCCGTACCAGATCGCCGGTCCCGAACTGGGCTCCTGAGCCCGGGCCTGCGAGTTGTTGGTAGTGCCACCAGCTGGGCACTACCGTGAAACGTCTACGCACGACACCGCGCTCACTCGCGCACCGTGCGTCGACGCGCGTTCTTACCGTCATCGCCACACCTTGCATTTGCGGCGGCGTCGTCGATTGGTAGCCTCGATCATGCAACCCACCATCAGTCGTGAAACCGTCTTGATCGATATCGATCGTCGACAGCCCGCACTACGCTGGAGCGCGGTATTTGCCGGCGCGGCCTGCAGTGTCGGATTCTGGATGCTATTACAGCTCCTTGGGCTCGGACTCGGACTCTGCGCGGTTCATAACGCGGAGTCGCTGCGCGGCGTCGCCGCCGGTACCACCATCTGGTCGCTGGTCTCGCCGCTCGTCGCGATGTTCTTCGGCGGGCTCCTCGCCGGCAGGCTGGCCCAGACCTACGATCGCAAGGTCGCCGGAGTGCATGGCCTCGTGATGTGGGCCCTCACCTCGATCCTGGGGCTTTGCGCGATGATCTGGCTCGTGGCCATGCTCGCCGCCGGCGCCGCGCGAGCCGGCGGCGTCACGATCGACGCCACCGGACACATGACGCCGGGGACCGGCGACACGGAGCAGCGCGCCCCGACGCTGCGCGAGCTCGGCCTCGATGCCGGCAACCTGCTGGGGCCGGTCAACCAGCGGCTCGCGGCGGACAACAAGCCCACGATCACCGTGGCGCAGTTCGAGACCGCGGTGCGTAGCATGGTGCAGAGCGGCGTCGCCCGCGGTGACTTCGACCAGGAGCTGCTGATCGATCCGCTCGTCGCCCATACGTCGCTGTCGCGCGCCGATGCGACCGAGGTCGAGCGCCAGATCGAGGCGCAGATCGGGGCGCAGATCGATCCGCTCGACACGCGGCCGCATCACCTCGAGCATCGCGCCGAGCGCTTCGTGGTCAACGCGGTCGACACCTCCGGCAAGGCGCTCGCCACCGGCGGGTTCGCGCTGCTGCTCAGCCTCCTCACGTCGGTGATCGGCGCGATGGTCGCTCCGCGCCGGCCGCGCGCAGGTGAGGGTGGATCGCAACGCGGCGTGCGGATCACCGAGCCGGGATATGCACCGCCGGGAGCCGAGCCGGTGATCACGTCGTCGCAGGCCGGGATGCCCAGCATGACCGTTCCCCCGTCCCCCGTGATCCCGCCCGGCGACGTCACCTCCCCGTGACGCCGCCGGTTCCCCCGGGCGCCGCGGCCACGCCCGACCAGCCTCAGGTGAGGGTCGGGCGATCGACGGCCACGCCCATCGCGTGATAGCCCTTGTCGACGTACACCGTCGACCCGGTGATCCCGCTGGCGAGCGGGCTGCACAGGAACGCGGCCGTGGCGCCGACCTCCTCGGCGGTGATCGCCTCGGGCAGCGGGGAGTTCAGCTTGGCGTAATCGATCATCTGGCCGATGAAGCCGATCGCGCTCGCCGCGCGCGACGCGAACGGGCCCGCCGAGATCACGTTGACGCGGTGGCCCCACGCCCGCCCGGCCTCGTACGCGAGCACCCGGGTGTCCGACTCGAGCGCGGCCTTCGCCGACGACATGCCGCCGCCGTAACCCGGGACGACGCGCCCGGACGCCAGGTACGACAGCGACACGAAGGCGCCGCCGCGGCGCATCACCGGCCCCAGGTGGCTGACCATCGACACCATCGAGTACGCCGACGCTGAGACGGCGCTCAGGTACCCCTTGCGCGAGGTCTCGAGCATCGGCTTCTTCACCTCCGAGCCGTTCGCCAGGCTGTGCACGACGATGTCGACCCCGCCGTCGGCGGCGACCGCGGCCGCGAGCCCGCCGATCGTGAAGTCCCCGAGGTCGCGGTAGCGGCGGCTGTCGCGGAGCTCGGCCGGCACGTCCTCGAGGCGATCGAACTCGGCGTCGAGCGGGTAGATCTTGGCGAACTCGAGCTTGCCGCCGCCGCGCATCGCGAGCGACGCGTCCAGCTTGCCGCGCTCGAGCATGGTCTTGAAGATCCCGAGCGCGGGCGGCCAGGTCCCGACCGAGACCTTCGCGCCGGCAAGGGCGAGCGCCTTGGCGATCGCGAACCCGAAGCCCCCGTCGTCGGCAACACCGGCCACCAGCGCCTGCTTCCCCGTGAGGTCGATCGTGAGCATGCGGACTTGATCGCGCGAAACCATCGCAGAAGCAACCCATGCGCGGCCCCCGCGCTTCGATCCCGCCCCACGAGCCGCGCGCGCGATCACGCTCCTGCCCACGTGCCGGTGATAACGTCGCGCCCGTGAAAGATCGGTTGTTTCGTGGTGCTGCCCAGATCATCCTGCGCACCCCGCTCGTGCGCGTCGTCTCCCGCGGCCGCCGGCGTGGCGTCGACGCCGCGCTCGATCGCCAGGTCGCGGCGGTGCTCGAGGCCCAGCGGATGCTGCGCATGCCCCCGCTCGATACGATGGAGCCGGCGCGCGCCCGCACGTTCGCCGAGGAGGGCCTGTCGCCGCTCGAGGTCGCGACCGCCGCGATGGCCGAGGTGATCGACACGACCGTCGCCGGACCTGCCGGCCCCATCCCCGTGCGGATCTTCGTGCCGCCCGAGGCTGGCCCCCACTGGATCGTCTATCTCCACGGCGGTGGCGGCGTGATCGGCTCGATCCGCAGCGCCGAGCCGGCGACGCGCATCCTGGCCGCGCAGACCCGCTGCGTCGTGGCCTCGGTCGAGTACCGGCTCGGCCCGGAGCATCGCCACCCGGCCGCGATCGACGATGCGTGCGCGGCGTTCCAGGCGCTGGTCGCCCGCGTGCCCGCCGGCGGCCGGATCGCCGTCGCCGGCGACAGCTTCGGCGGGTTCCTCTCGGCGCACGTCGATCACCACGCGCTCACGACCGGCAAGCGGCAGCCGGACCTCCAGGTCCTGATCTATCCGGCGGTTGACCTGACGCTGAGCTCGCCATCGATCGAGCGCCACGCCACCGGGTATCTGTTGACCAAGTCGATGATCGAATGGTTTCGCGGCAACTACCTGAAGCCCACCGACGACCGCCGTGCGGCCTCGCCGATGTTCTGGCCCGATCACCGTGGCTCCGCGCCGGCCCTCATCGCGACCGCCGGATACGACCCGCTCGTCGATGAAGGCGATCGCTACGCCGACATGCTGCGCGCGGCCGGCACCGACGTACGCCTCCGCCGCTACCCATCGCTGATCCACGGGTTCCTCAGCATCGCCGGCGGGGTCACCGCGGCGCGGGCGGCGATCGACGAGCTCTGCCGCGATATCCGCGAGCTGCTCGGCACAGGGTGATCGCGGTATCAGCATGGCCTCCGTTCTGCTTGCGACCTTAGACGGGCGCTTATCTGGTGTCATGCTGACTAGCCCTCTGTCGCCGGCGTATGGTTGGAATGACGGCTGACCTTGCGGCCCAGACCGCATTTAGTCGGCTCGCTATTCTCAGGATAAGATTTTTGCTAAACTAGTCCGGTCACCCGACTGCTACCGAACTGAAAGAGCAGCACAAGCAACGAGTCCAAACAGCGATAGAAAGCCAGGAAAATGTCCAGACTACTTGGCGTTAGAATCAAGAATTTCAAGGCATTTGAGAATCTTGCCATCGGGCAAGTTCAATACAGTAGCGGAGATCCCCTACCGCGTTTCGTCTGCTTCATTGGGCCCAATGGGTCTGGAAAATCATCTCTCCTAGATGCATTTGGTTTCATCGCTGATTGCCTTCTTGAAGGTGTCGAAGCGGCCTGCGATAAGCCGCATCGCGGTGGGTTCGAAAGACTCCGAACACAAGGCGCCAAAGGTGCTATCTCGTTTGAGATCTTTTTTGAAGACGAAGACCCTTCTAGGCCAATCGTCTACGATTTTGATATTGATCTCAAAGACGGAGTTCCTATAGTTGTCTCCGAGAACCTTCGCCAGCGCCGCAAAGGAGAAACACTTGGGAAGCCATACTACTTCTTGAAACTCAAAAAAGGGCATGGCAAGGCCTGGAAAGGTGATTACGTCTCTGGACAGGATACAGCCACAATCATCGAACTGGCAGATCAAAACCGGCTGGGGCTAACAACGCTTGGTAACCTAACGGAACACCCGCGTATCGTACGACTACGCGAATATGTAGAGCAATGGTATCTCTCGTATTTTGTTCCCGAAGCTGCGCGCCTGCAACCCCCTGCTGGTGCACAAAGATGGCTCGATCGCACAGGGGCAAATATAGCCAACGTTCTTCAATATTACGAGCGTACTTACAAAGAGGCATTCAAAGGTATTATAAAACGCGTAACAGATGGCATACCCGGACTTAAGGGTATTGAGATCGAAGTTAGCAAGGACAAGCGTCTGCTCTTGAAATTCAATGAAGCAGGTTATAAGGACCCATTCTATCAGCAGAGCATGTCTGATGGAACATTAAAAATGCTAGCATATGCAGTCCTGCTTGCTGATCCTGCACCTCGACCCTTTATCGGGATTGAGGAG
>Ga0308175_100000487_pt1 | contig 27656 bp, 20 predicted proteins | sample PhyCR1_3_FD_203893 | JGI IMG/M metagenome (GOLD analysis project Ga0308175, IMG submission 203893) | Soil microbial communities from UC Gill Tract Community Farm, Albany, California, United States - DLSLS.C.R1 | ecosystem: Environmental > Terrestrial > Soil > Agricultural land | place: USA...
CTCGATCAGCGCATCGTAGGCGGCGGGCGCGGGCTCGATGTAGCCGTCGGGGATCTCGCAGCCGAACTCGGAGTAGGGCTGTCCGGCCATCAGCACGTAGTTGTGCTTGAGCTGGCCGTACGCCGCGGTGATCGTATTGAACCGGAGGTCGGCGCCGGCGTCGGTGGTCGCGAACGACGGCAGGGCGCCGGCCGGCGTGACGGCGAGCGCGCGGATCGCGGCGAACCACGCGCTGTAGAGGTCGTCGCCGAGCGGGATGGTGTGCTCGGTCGTGCGGGCGATCTCGAGCTGGGCGGAGAGCTTGGGGAACGCGGCGAGGTCCTTCGCGAGGTAGTGCTTGGCGCGGTCCCAGCCCATGCTGTAGACGACGTCGGCCGCGTGGACGGTGTTGCGGTCGGGGACCGCGCTGCTCACGATCGGCATGAGCGCCTGGGCATCGGGGACGACGCGCGGGCCGATCAAGGTCGCGATCGCCGGCAGCACGGTGGACCCCTCGGGCATGGGGTGCAGCCGCGTGGTGCGCTGGAAGCGGTCGCCGATCGCGCGCTTGAGCGCCGCGAACGCCTGCGCATCCTGGAGCTTTGCGATGTTCCCTGTGCGCGCAGCGCCGCGAGCTGGCCGATCGAGACATCCTCGCGGCGTCCGGCGAGCAGCGTCCACGCTCGATCCACGGTGTCGATGCCGGCCGCCGCGCCGCTTGCGGCCGCGAGATCTGCGAGCGCGAGGGCGTCGATCGCCTCCCGCGGCGTCTCGCTCGGATCGGGCTCGGGGCCGGGCGCCGAGCTACGCGACGACCGCGACACCAGGTTGAACTCGATCCGCGACGCCCACATCGCCGTGAGGAAGTAGCGGGTCAGCTCCTCGGAGCTGGTGTAGTGGCCGCGCGGTGTGTACTGCGTGAAGTCGACGAGCCGCGGCCGGCCGAACATCATGATGGTCTCGGCGCCCGCGGCGGCGTGGACCTTCGCGACGAGGTCGGCGGCCTCGCGGTCGATGCTCGCGTCACCGCGGATGCTCCGCACGGCGTCCGTGCCGGCGAGGCTGCGCGCGACGGTCAGGTACAGGTCGAGGTCGTGCGCGGTCTCGGCGGGGTAGTCGACCGACGCGGCGGGCAGCGCGCAGTGCATGCGATCGAGCGCGCTGGCGAGCGCCGGGGCGATCGACGAGCGCTCGAGCTGCGCGACGGCCGCATCGTGCGACGCGAAGATCGCGTGGAACAGCGAGTCGGCCGTGGTGTAGACCGGTAGCTGCGACTGGAAGATCTCGTGATAGCCGTACGCATAGCTCGGCAGCTCGAGCCGCGCGGGCACCACGACGCCGGTCTTGTTCAAGAAGTCGAGCTCGGGCCTGGCGAGCTCGAAGCGCCGCTGGATCAGATCGAGGCGCTCCGGAGGCGTCTTGTGGTTCCACGCGGTTCGCGGGATGGGCTTGCCGCCAGCACGCGGCGCGGCGAGGATCGCGGCGGCCTCGCGTGCGAGGTTGCCGTCGTTGACGGTGCACGCGTTGGTCGGCCTGGGTGGATGCCGTCTCCGGGGCTCGTCGTCGCTGATCGCGGCGGCATCGCCGGGATCGCTCGCTTCGCTCGCATCGCCCGCTTCGCCCGCTTCGCCCGCTCCGTCGGGTGCCGGCTCCTGGACACAGGCCGGATCGGCCACCGGCACCCGCGGTTCGGCCGCCGGTGCGGTCGCGCTCGCCGTCGCCGTCTCGGGCGGCGTGATGGGCCAAGGCCTGGGCGCCGTCGAGCCCGAGCATGCTGCGAGGACGATTGCGAGATAACGCGAGGTCGACATGCGGTTCCCCCGCCGAACAACGCAGCCTCATCGGGCGTTATTCGCAAAGCGCCGGTCAGCGCCGGTGACCGCGCCCGCTTTTGCTTCCAGGTCGTGTTCGCACGCTGTGGGGGCAGCTGCGATACGCGAACACCACCCTAGCCTTCGCTGGCGCGCCGATCCTCCACCGGGTCGGCGACGTGATCGGGCGCGGGCGCGCTGGCCGCGGCAGCCGCGGCCGAGCTCGATCGGTTGGACAGCGCGACGATCAAGCCGAGCAACGCGGCGGTCGCCGGCACGAGCGTCCATGCGAAGAGCCAGTGCAGATCGAGGAGCTTGCCGCCGGTCGGCGGCGCCAGCATCATCGCGAGCGAGTTCAGCGAGCCCGAGATCCCGAGCGCGATCCCTTGCTCGTGGCGACCAGCGCGCTGCGTGAGCATGCTCGTGATCGCCGGGCGCAGCACGCCATTACCGAACGCCGAGATCGTCGAGGCCACGAGGAGCACCGCGAGCACCTCGGCGAAGCCGAGCAGGGCGTAGGCGATCACGGCCGCGGTGAAGCCCGCGAGCACGAGGCGCGCCTCGCCGAACCGCTTGACCAGGCGTCCCAGGATGCCGCCCTGCAGGATGATCCCCAGGAAGCCTGAGTACGCGAACAGGAAGCCGACCTCGCGTGCCGTCCAGGGGTGGCCATCAGCGGTCGTGAACCGTCGCTCGGCGAACAGCGCGAAGCCGCTCATGAACGCCGAGAACGCGAACGAGAACAGGAAGAACTGCAGGTACAGCGGGCCGAGCGTCGGTCGCCGGAAGTACTCGAGATACGTCGCCAGATCGAACGCGCCCGGCCGCTTGCCACCGGGGCCACCGCCATTCGCCTCGCGCACCAGCTTCTGCTCGGGCAAGCCCTTGAGCTGCGGCTGACCCGCGCCCGGCTCGAGCAGCGTGTACGTGCAGATCATCGACCCGGCCGACAGGCACGCGGCGACCATGAACGGCACGTGTTGTCCGTAGCCCACGAGCCAGCCCGCCATCGCCGGTCCGAAGAAGAACCCGATCCCGAACGCGATGCCGATCACCCCGAACGACTTCGCGCGATCCTGCGGCTGGGTGTGATCCGAGATGTAAGCCTGCGCGAGCGACAGGTTGCCCGCGGTGATGCCATCGAGGATCCGGCCGAGGAACACCATCCACAGGGCACCGGAGAACCCGAGCACGATGAACCCGGCGCACGTGCCGGCCTGGCTGAGTAGCAACAGCCGGCGCCGGCCGAACTGATCCGACAACCGGCCGATGACGGGCGTCGAGATCAGCGAGCACAACGCGTACACCGACACCAGCGTCGTCGCGACGAGCGGCCCGGCCCCGAACTTCTCCGCGTAGAACGGCAGGAGCGGGTACACGATGGTGAACCCGAGGACGTCCACGAGGACGACCAGGAAGATCGGCAGGAGCGGGGACCGCTTCACGAGGGCGCAGGATCGCGAAAACCGACGAAAACTGAAATCCCGCTGTCCCGGTTTCGCCGAAAACCTGTACGCTTCGCACGAATGGGGTTCTCACGCGGCGCGCTGGCGCTGATCGCGGCGACCACCTTGCTGGCGGGTTGCTTTGGCTACAACAAGTCGGCGAAGCGCTGGGCGTATGTCGGCGATACCGTGCTGATTCTCGGCGGGGGCGCCGCCATTGCAAGCGATGTCACGACCAAGACCGCGCCCTGCATGCCCGACGCCATGAACAACGGCTGCACCTACCAGTCGTCCATCCACGGCGCGGTGGTTGCCGGGGTCGTCCTGGCCGCCGCCGGAATTTTCGGAATCCTGTTCAACGCCACCCGCGACAACGTCAAGACGTCGCGTTAGCAGACCAGCTCCAGCGCTCGCGGCTCCAGGTTCCACAGTCATCTCCGGCCAAAATGGGATCGAGGAACGCCTGGACGGCGCCGAGTATCTCCTCCAGCGTCTTCCAGCGGAGCCGTTGTTCAGACGCGAGCGCCGCGTAGGACGTTCGCCATGCGGGCGGCGGCGCGGGCAAGACGGCCGGTGCATCATGGGTTGCGCGTGCACGAAACGTCTGCTGGATCGCTTCGGTGATTCGACGGGCGTGCAGCGGGTCCGGGGCGGTGGCCAGGAGAGCCATGTCGGGGAGATCGCGCACGCGTGAGTTCGGCGATATGCGCGGAAGCGTGTATGCGTGCAGCTTCTCCGCGAGGTGCGTCTCGATCGGGACCAGCGGAAGCATGGGGGCCTCGATTCCTGCGAACCCGAGGTAGTCTTCGCCCTGGACCGCCGTTCCGTCGCCCAGCATGTGACCGCCGAACACGATGTCGAGCCCGAAGGGGTTACCGAAGAGCTTTCCCGCGAGCCTGCACTCGACCCGAAACCGCTTGCCTCCGTAGAGCACACCGTCACCAGCGACGTCAGGTGTGGTTTTCTTGGGCTGGATCTCGAAGGTCATGAAGTCACCCAGATCCAGCTGTCCCAACGCTTGAAGCCGTTCGAGGAGCGCGTCCTCGGTACCAAACAGAACGAGATCGATGTCGCCCGTCGTTCGTGCTGCGCCTAGCCGGACCTCGAGTGCGAGCCCGCCCTTGAGCACGACGTTGCGTCCGAGGTTGGGCAGGACGCGCGCGAGGAGGCGCTGGAACGCCAGCAATTGACGGCGCCGTGAGATCTCGGAGCCCGTTGCACCCCGCCGCAGCCGCTCTTCCAGCGCTTGCTTGAAATCGACTGCGGAAGAGTAACGCCGTGTCAAGGCTGCAGGCTCCTCCGCAGGAGGTCCACGCTGGGGGCCGTCCAGATCTCGGCGGCTGTAATGAGTCCGCGCTCCGCGGCTTGCGCGGAGGCTTGAGCAACCAACTCCGGCGCGACGGGCGCACGCAGGCAGTCAGCCAGAGTTCGCCGGACACCCGTCACGGGAAGCGGGCCCACCCAGGTGCGGTCACCCTCGGTGATATCGCCGTAGTAGGTCGCGACATCCTCGGGGATCTGGATCTCGCGCATCTTCCAGGCCGTTGGCAGCGTGATGTGAGCACGGATGGGCAGCGCATCGGAGAGGTTGTGGAGGAAGAGCGCGGTCTCGTGCGAGAACACCCCCTCATTGCGGCTCCAGAGCCAGACCGCGATGAGCCCTTCGTGTTCGCCAGCGGGGAAATCGGGGATCCGGTACAGGGCACGTTGGATGCGCTCGATGCGTCCGCTCACGACGTACTTCGAGAGCAGTTGCTGGGAACAGCCCACGCTGGCTGCCTGGTGAGCGCTGAAGATCCCTTCTTGTTTCGCCGCTAACTTGAAAAGGGCCCGCCAGGGCGATTCCCGAGCGGGTCGTGGCATCAGGGTCACAGGGTCAGCCAGTTGAGGGCCGGATCAAAGTTTTCGTCATCGGGAAGACCTAGCCCTTGTAGGCGTGCCTTCTTAGGTCGGAAAAAGTAAACCAGAAGATGATCTTTTTCAGGTATATCACTAAAAAGATCAACCAGTAGTTGATCTTTTTCTTGATGCGACCGAAAAAGATCAACCAGTAGTTGATCTTTTTCTCGGGTCACGGTTACTGAGCTAACATCCCAATTTATATAAGCATTCCTTGGGATGGGTCCGGATTCTTCTCCGCAGCCCTGCCTCGCACGAGCGCTCAGCGAAGGAGCAGATGACCGATCTCGAGCTACTGAGGCGACGACAGTTAGAACGCCCTATCTAGCCACGCGAGGATGGCAACGCGCAGCGCAGCGACGCGGGCTGGGTCACGGCGCGAGATAAATTGCACGGCCGGGCGGTCGATCGTCGGCGGGTCGTGGAGATGGCGCCACCATACATTCTCGAGTCGGCGGTCAACGGACGAGCGACGGACCCAGACCCGCGTCGCCAGCGCGCGTGTGCGCGTTCTTCCCGAGCTCCGCAACCGATCAAGACCTCTGTCTGAAGTACTAGCTGGCGCACTCGCCTTCGCCGCTGACGACCTCGAAGGCGGTGGTCTCGCCCAGATCGACGAAGTCGGACTCGACGGCCTCGTCGTCACGGAGCTCGGTGAGGTCGGCGATCAGGGCGCGCAGCGTATCGATCGGGACGGTGGTCCAGAACGCGTGGCTGGTCCCACCTTCGCGGATGTAGAAGTCGAGCAGGCGCTCGAGGGCGGCCGCGGCGCGGCGCGCGGGGACCTTGCTGACCAGGCGGCCGAAGTCGGCGCCATCGGCGCGGATGCCGCCGCCGACGTAGACGAGGTACTGCGGCGCGGGCCGGCCGCCGACCTTGCGCATGCCACCTTGAAAGCCGATGCCGGCGATGTAGTGCTGGCCGCAGCCGTGGGGGCAGCCCGAGACCTTGACGTCGAGGCCGCGGGCGGCCGTGACGAGGTCGGGGCGGCGATCGAGCAGGTCGGTGAGCTGGCTGCCCAGGCCGCGCGACGCGGTGACGGCGAGCTTGCAGCTCGACGCGCCCGGGCAGCTGGTGACGTCGGCGAGCGTGTTGGCGTCCTTGAGGGCGAGGCCGGCGCGGACCAGCTCGCGGTGGAGCGCCGGGAGCCGGGCGTTCGGGACGTAGCGCAGGACGAGGTTCTGCTCGTTGGTGGTGCGCAGCTCGCCCTCGCCGAACTGGACGACGAGCGTGGCGAGCGCGCGGAGCTGCGCGGCGGTGATGTCGCCGAGGATGAGGCGGATCACGACCGACGAGAACCCGGCCTGCTTCTGCGGCCGGACGTTGTGCGCGGCCCACGCGTCGTAGCCGGGCTCGGGGTGGCTGATCTGGGCGAGCGGGGCGCGGCGCAGCGGGACCGCCGGTTGCGGCGGCAGGACCAGGGGCACGCCGCCCTCGGCGCGGATCTTGTCGCGCTCGGCGTGATACTCGGCGAGGAACGCCTGGGGGCCGATCTTGTCGATCGCCCACTTGAGGCGCGCCTTGGCCCGGTTGTGGCGGTTGCCGATCCGGTGGAACACGCGGACGATGGCGTCGGCGGCCTCGAGCAGCTCGCCCGCCGGGACGAAGTCCTCGACGGTGAGCGCGCTGCGCCGCAGGGTCGACAGGCCGCCGCCGGCGAGCAGCTGGAAGCCGAGCTCGGCGCTTCCGTCGGCGCGGGTGCGCTTGCGCGCGAGGAAGCCCAGGTCATTGATGAACGCCTGCGAGCAGTCGGTGCCGCAGCAGCCGCCGAGCGACGGCTTTAACTTGCGCGGCAAGCTCGACGAGTACGGGCCGCGGAGCAGGTGGCGCGCGAGCGCCTCGACGTAGGGCGTGGGATCGAACGGCTCGTCCTTGGCGACGCCGGCGAACGGACAGCAGGTCCAGTTGCGCACCGAGTGGCCGCAGGCTTCCTTGGTGGTGATGCCGGCATCGGCGAGCCGGCGCAGCGCGGCCTCGACATCGGCCATCGGCACGAAGTGGTACTGGACGTTCTGCCGGGTCGTGACGTGGCCCTTGCCGCCGCCGTAGGTCTCGGCGACGTCGGCGAGCGCCTCGAGCTGCGCCGGGGTGACGAAGCCCCCCGGCAGCTTCGCGCGGAGCATCATGACGCCGTCCTGGCGCTGGCCGTAGACGCCGTTCAGCAGGCGAAACGACCGCCAGTCGTCGGCGGACAGCTCGCCGTTCTCGAACGCCTCGAGGCGCTCGACGAACAGGTCGACATCGGCCTTGCGGGCGAACCCGAGGCGGCCCGGCGGCGGGGCCTGGAAGGGAGGAATGGACGGGCCCGGAGGCGGAAGCTCGATGACGCTCATAGCGACCTCTCTGCAAGCGGAACGGGGTGCACGTGACCGATGACGTCGGCGAGCGAGACGACCTCGCCGATCACGAGGACGGCGGGGAGCTCGGTGGCGGGCTCGGGGGACTCGGTGCCGGGTAGCTCGCCCAGCCCACGCAGCTCTCCGAGGGTCGTGATCTGCGTGAAGCTGCCGGGCTGCGACGCCCCGTAGAGCAGCGCCGCGGGGGTGTGCGGCGCCCAGCCGCGGGCGATCAGGCGCGCGGCGATCTGGGCGCGGCGGGCGACACCCATGAGGACGACCAGGGTGAGCGAGCCGGGCGCGATGCCGTCGAGGATCGGCGCGTAGGCCGCCTCGGCGTGCCCCGAGATCACCGCGAAGCCCGACGCGAGGCCGCGATGGGTGACCGGGATGCCGGCGAGCAGGGGCGCGGCGGTCGCCGAGCTGAGGCCGGGCACGACCTCGTAGGCGATCCCGGCGGCCTCGAGCGCGAGCGCCTCTTCACCGCCGCGGCCGAACACGAACGGATCGCCGGCCTTGAGCCGCACGACGCGCTGCCCGCGGTGCGCGGCGCGGATCATCAGGTGGTGGATGCCGGCCTGATCGATCGAGTGCCGCCCGGCGCGCTTGCCGACGTAGAACCGCTGCGCCTTGGGCGCGAGCGCGAGCAGGTCGGTGTGCACGAGCGCGTCGTTCAGCACGAGGTCGGCCTCGCCGAGCCGGCGCAGCGCCCGAAGCGTGAGGAGCTCGGGATCGCCGGGACCGGCACCGACGAGCGAGACGAAGCCGGTCATGACAGGCTCTCCGCGGGAACCGGATCGTAGCTGTCTTCCCGGTGCCGGTAGATGCGATCGAGCGCGCGCAGGAGCAGCGGCCGGCGCAGCGCGATCGGCGTGCCGGACGATCGCCACTCGGCGCGCACCGCGACGGCGACATCGATCCAGCGCTCGAGCTCGTCGGGGAGCACCGCCTCGAGCGCCTCGCGAACGAGGCCCGCGAGCGCCGGGGCGAGGCCGCCGGTCGAGATCGCCAGGACGGTGGGTCCGCGCTCGATCACCGCGCCGAGGTAGGCGCTCGCCGCGGCGACGTCGTCGACGGCGTTGACGAACAGGCCGCGCACGGCGGCAGCCTCGGCGACCGCGCGGTTGACCTCGGGGGTGGCCGCCGCGACGACCCAGCGGGCGCCGTCGAGATCGCCGGGCGCGAAGCCGCGCTCGACGAGGGTGATCGAGCCCGCGGGGTCGCGCGCGCGGATCGCCTCGCTGATCGACGGCGCGATCACCGTGACCTGCGCGCCGGCCTCGAGGAGGCCGGTCAGCTTGCTCGCCGCGACGGTGCCGCCGCCCACAACGACGACCGGCAACCCGGCGAGCTTCAAGAACACCGGATAGAGGCGGGGGGCGCTAGGCTGCATCGGTCTTCCTTTGGGGCAGGTGCTGGGCGAGCCGCTCGGGCTGGATGACGTGGAGGCCGCATTCCTTCTTCGACTTGCCGCGCCAGCGGCCGGCGCGCGCATCTTCCCCGGGCTGGATCGCCGCCGTGCACGGATGGCAGCCGATCGACGGATAGCCTTGCTCGTGCAGCGGGTTATAGGGGACGTCGTGGGCGTACAGGTGCCCCCACACCTCGTCGTGGGTCCAGGTGACGAGCGGGTTGACCTTGATGAGGCCGAACTTGCGATCGTTCTCGACGACCCGCGCGTAGGCGCGCTCGGCGGTCTGGTCGCGCCGGATCGCCGTGATCCACGCCTCGAAGCCGGTGAGCGCGCTCCGCAGCGGGAGCACCTTGCGCAGCTCGCAGCAGCGATCCGGATCGCGCTCCCAGAGGGTGGGGCCGTGCTCGAGCGCCTGCTGTTCGACCGTGTGGGTCGGCCGCACGGCGCGGATCGTGATGCCGTACTTGGCCTCGAGCCGCCGCCACAGCTCGTAGGTCTCGGGGAACAGGAGGCCCGTATCGAGCGTGAACACGTCGATCGGCAGCTGGTGGCGGCCGATCAGGTCGATGATCACGCAGCCCTCCGCGCCAAAGCCGGTCGCGAAGGTCAGCTTCGGGCCGATGTGCTGGCTTGCCCAGCGCAGGATCTCGACGGCGGATTCCCCCTCGAGCTCGCGCGCCGCGGTGACGACGTCAATGATACCGCTCATGCGTCCGCCATAACGGATACATGTCTATATCCTGGACGGATGGATTGTCAACTATAACGGACGCGGGTCACGGGTATCGGGCGCTGCCGGCGCTGGCTTGGCCAGCGATCACTTGCGCTTGAGCTGGTTGATGAGCTCCCTGGCTCGCTCGCGTTCGTTGTCGTCCCTCGACGCGTACTTGAGGAACAGCTCGTAGTTGTCGATCGCCGCGCGGTACTTGCGCTTGGCGGCGTAGGCGTTGCCCAGACACCAGTAATTCTGGGCGTTCTTGGTCTCCTTGCGGATCGCCTGGATCAGGTACGGCTCCGCGTCGTCGTACTGCTTGGTGTCGACGAGCGTGCAGCCGAGCTTGCCGGTGGCCTTGGCGTACGGCGGGTCGATCGCGAGCGCCCGCTGGTACGCTGCGATCGCCTCGTCGTTGCGATTCTGCACCCGGTAGATCTCCCCGTACGCGTACCAGAACAGCGAGTCGTTCGGTGAGTACTTCACGGCCTTGCCGAACGCGGCCTCCGCCTCGGCCTGCTTGCGCAGGCGGTTGTAAAGCCGGCCGAGCTCGAAGTAGGCGCGGCCGTTCTTCGGATCGAGCTCGAGCGCCTTGTCGAGGTACGACCGGGACTCGTCGAACTCTTCCTGATCGCGCAGCGCGGCGCCGAGCATGACGTGGACCTCGGGATCGTTGGGCGCGGCCTTGAGCGCCGCACGGAACTCGAGCGCCGCCTTGTTGGCATCGTTGATCTTCAGCAGCGCCGTGCCGAGCGACATGTGGTACTTCGCGTTCGCCGAGTCGAGCTGCACGGCCTTGCGGAGCTCCTCGATGCCCTCCTCCGTCCGCTCGAGCAGGATCAGGGCGCGCCCGCGCTGGTCGTGCGTGCTCGGGTTGTCGTTGTCGAGCTCGACGAGCTGGCCCGTGATGGTGAACGCCTCCTGGCCGCGGTTGCCGGCGAGGCAGGCCTCGGCATAGAGGTGGTAGCCCTTCAGATCTTCCTGGTTGGCGTCGAAGTACTGCTTGGCGACGTCATGGGCGCGGCTCGGACGGCCGGCGTGGGCGAGGAACTCGACCCACTCGGCGAGGATGTCCCAGGCGAGCTTCGGCGCTTCGTCGGCGTTCGCGTAGGCCTCGCCGTACGACCGATCGGCGTCATCGGTCTTGCCCGCCGACGCCTGGTCGCGCGCATCGGCCAGCAGCTGCTTGGCGGTCTTCTTCTTGTCCTTCTTGACGGTCTTGACGATCGTTTCGCCGCCGCAGCTCGGCGCCGCGAGGAGGAGCGACCCGGCCAGGGCGAGCCGGAGGAGGACCGTGAACATTGCGTGAAGCGTAGCGAAACCACGCGTTTCATGCCACTTCGGTGGCCACCGGCTGCGCGGTGGATGTCGAGTCAGTGGGGGCGCGGCTTGCCGAGCGCGAGCGCCACGGCGCCGACGATCAGGGCGTTCGCGACGAACGTGCTCACTCCGAGCGCCTCGCCGGACACCGCGGCGCCGATCAGGACCGCGAGAATGGGGTTCACGTACGCGTAGCTGGTCGCGATGACCGGGCGTGTGTGGCGCAGGAGCCAGTTGTACGCCGTGAACCCGACGAGCGAACCGAACACGAGCAGGTAGCCGAGCGCGAGCCACGACGTGGTGCTGGCATGGGTCGGGAGCTGCTCGCCGCGCACGACTGCCACGACGGCCAGCGTCGCGCCGCCGGTGAGCATCTGCATCGCGGACGACAGGAACGTATCGGCGTTCGCCGCCCTTGCCTGCCGCCGCGCGAGGATCGAGCCGGCCGCCCAGCACACCGGGGCGAGCAGGATGTAGACGATGTGCCGGGGCTCGCCCGCGAGCGATGGGCCGCCCATGAGGACAAGGACGCCGACGAACCCGACGAGCAGCGCCAGCCACTCCCGCCGGCTCGGACGCTCGCCCGTTGCCGCCGCGAACACCCCAGCCCACAGCGGCATCGTCGCGCACACCACCGCGGCGCCGCCCGATGACACCGTCCGCTCGGCGATCGCGACGAACCCGTTGCCGCCGAGGAACAGCAGCGCCCCGGCGGGGACCACCCGCAGCCACTCGGCCGCGCTCGGCCACGCCGCGCCGCGCCGCTTCGCGATCGCGAGCATCACCAGGCCCGCTACGGTGTACCGGAAGCCCGCCATGTACAGCGGCGGCAGCTCGGCGACCGCGATCCGCATCGCGAGGTAGGTCGAGCTCCAGATCAGGTAAACCGCGGCAAGGCACGCGATCAGCCGCGGATTGATCCCACGGGGGAGGCGTCCCGCCCCGCCGGCGAAGCCGTCGAGGTCCCCACCCCCCGCGATCTTGCTTCGCGGATCGATCCCACGGGGGAGATCCCCCGCCCCGCCGGCGAAGCCGTCGAGGTCCCCACCCCCCGCGATCTTGCTCCGCGGATCGATCCGCGGCCTGGTCGTGGATCTGGTCGCGGCGGAAGCACCGCTCAGCACGGTCGGTGCAACGGTCGTCGAATTCTGCGTCACCACGGGCTTCACCATGACGTCTCCCCGCCATCAGCACAGAGACACAGAATGAGCGACTGTACCAGCACAGGCCATGCTGTGCCGGTTGGGCGATCTGGAACTGTGATGGTCGATCTCGAGGTCGACGAGTACACTTGTCGTGTGGTGGCAACCTCCAGTGGGTTTCTGTACGAGCACCTGGCGGACGAGCTGGGCCAGGCCATCGATCGCGGCGCCCTGCGAGCGGGGGATCGGCTCCCGTCGGTCCGCCGGCTCGCCCAGGAGCGCAGCGTCAGCGTCGCGACCGTGCTCGAGGCGTACATGCGGCTCGAGAACGCGGGCCTCATCGAGGTCCGGCCGAAATCGGGGCACTTCGTCCGCCGGCGCAGCGCGCTGACCGCGGAGCCGCGCACGCCGCGCACCTGCAAGGCGCCGTCGCGCGTCACCGTGTCCGACGCGTACACCAAGATCCTCGCCGCGATGCGCGATCCGGAGCTGTTGCCGCTGGGCTGCGCCACCGTCGATCAAGCATATCTCCCGATCCAGGCGCTGAACCGGCTGGTGATCCAGGTGACGCGCGAGATGACCACGGTGGGGGCGCGCTACGAGGGCGCTCCGGGGCTGCTCACGCTACGCCGCCAGATCGCGCGGCGGGCGAACGAGGTCGGGGTCGCGCTCGGCGAGAACGACGTGTGCACCACGGTCGGGGCCACCGAGGCGCTGTCGCTCGCGCTGCGGGCCGTCGCCAAGCCCGGCGACGTGATCGCGGTCGAATCGCCGGCGTACTTCGGCGTCCTGCAGACGATCGAGGGCCTGGGGCTGCGCGCGCTGGAGGTGCCGGCGAACCCGCGGACCGGGCTCGACGTCTCGGCGTTCGAGGAGACGCTGCGCGGCCAGCCGGTCCGGGCGGTCGTGGTGACACCGACGGTGTCAAACCCGCTCGGATCGATCATGCCGGACGAGGAGCGCGAGCGGCTGGTGCGGATCACCCGGCGCCACGACGTGCCGATCATCGAGGACGACGTCTACGGCGAGCTCGTGTTCGATGGCTCGCGGCCGCGGCCGCTGCGCGCGTTCGCGGGCCCCAGCGAGGACAGCCACGTCCTGCTCGTCAGCTCGGTGTCCAAGACGCTCGCGCCCGGCTACCGGGTCGGCTGGCTCGCCGGGGGCCGCTGGCACGATCAGATCGTGCGGCTCAAGTACTCGAGCACGCTGGCGTGCCCGACCTTGCCCGGCATGGCGGTCGCCGAGTTCCTCGCCAGCGGCGGCTACGATCGCCACCTGCGCCGGTTGCGCGCCGCGCTCGCCGGCAACCTCGAGCGCTACCGCGAGGCGATCGCGACGGATTTCCCCGAAGGCACGCGGGTCTCGGCGCCGCGCGGCGGGTTCGTCCTGTGGGTCGAGCTGCCGCCGGGAGTGGACGCCCTGCAGCTCCACGATCAGGCGCTGCGCCGCCGGATCGTCGTCGCCCCGGGGCCGCTGTTCTCGGCCCGCCAGCGGTTCACCAACTTCATCCGGATCTCGGCGGGGTCGCCGTGGTCGGAGCGGATCGCCGAGGGCATGCGCACGCTGGCCCGGCTGATCGCGCGGGAGTAGCGCGGGTTTCTCACGGTGCTATTCCCGGGGACTCCAGGGCGGCGCCGTCGCGTGTGCGCTACGGTGGCGGCGCCGAGCGACGCATGTAGCTCCAATACAATATTTGCGGGATGACGATGCCGGGGTTCGGCGTTTGACAGGCACGGAGGGAGACCCATGATGAAATCGACTGTTCTACTCGTGATCGCGCTCGCGGCGGGGACCGGCTATGCCGACGACGCCAAGCCGCCGACGGCGGCAGATACCACGCCCAAGGACACCAGCGGCGCGTCGGCCGAAGTGAAGGCCGGCACCGGGGTCGAGAAGCACGAGATCGCCGGCGAGGCGACGAGCTTCCCGGCCGGCACCACGGTGTGGGTGTGGTCGCGCATCACCAACGGCGAGGGCAACATCAAGCACGTCTGGAAGCACGACGGCAAGGAGGTCTGGTCGGCGACCTTGCCGGTCGGCAGCAAGCTGTGGTCGACGCAATCGCGCCGCACCATCCCGTCGGCGGGCAGCTGGGAGGTCGAGGTCCAGACCGAGGCCGGAGCGTCGATCGGCACGGTCTCGTTCACGATCCAGTAGCCACGGCTCGTCGTGCAAATGCCGAACCGGCCTAGGTCAGGGCTTCGTCGGGGAAGCGCAGCGAGACGCGCTGCACCTCGGGATGCTTCTGCCGCACCGCGGCCTCGATCCGTCGTGAGGCATCGACTCCGGAGGCCTCGGGCGCGAGCTGGATATCGATGTCGACATGGATGAGCTCGGGCCCGAGGTGCCGCGTGCGCGGCGTGCGGGCCGCGACCACGCCGGGTTGTGCCCGCGCGATCGTGTGGATGCTGTCGACCACCTCGCTCGAGGCGCTCTCGCCGAGCAGGAGGCTCCAGGTCTCGCGGCCGAGGATCGCGCCGGTCGCGACGAGTAGAACGCCGATCAGGATCGACGCCATCCCGTCGTAGATCGGCGCGTGGAGCAGCCACGCGAGCGTCAAGCCAGCCGCGGCGATCAGGAGGCCGATCAGCGCCGCCGAGTCCTCGAGCACGACGACGAACGACGTCGGATCCTTGCTGCGCTGGATCGCCTCCCAGACGCCGCGCCGGCCGCGCATGCGCCGGAACCCGCGCAGCGAGATCAGCCACGACGCGCCCTCGAACACGAACGCGATCGCGAGCGTGGCGTAGCTCCACGCGAGCGCGCGGGGCGGGTGCGGTTCGATGATGTGGTGAATGCCCTCGTAGATCGAGACCCCGCCGCCCATCCCGAAGATGCACATCGCCACGATCATCGACCAGAAGTACGTCTCGGCAGCGTGACCGTACGGGTGACGGCGTGACGCGGGGCGGTGACTCAGCCGGATCCCGAGCAACAGCAGGAGGCCATCGCCGGTATCGATGACCGAGTGTAGCCCCTCGGACAGGAGCGCCGAGCTTCCCGACAGGCCGGCCGCGATGAACTTCGTGATCGCGATCGCGACGTTCGCCGCGATCGCGGCGTAGACCGTGATGCGGCGTTCACTCACGGCGAGCGCCCGTGCCTCATGACCTCAGTGAGCTCCCGTGCGCGTCGCATCAACATGGATCCACATGGATCGACGGCTTGCAGCAAGCATTCCGATGCGCGGATCTTGCAGATCTCCAGGGCATGCAGACAACGCAAACAGTGGAAACCTCTTCGCGGCCGAGGCGCGTGCTCGCAGCACTCGGATTCGGTGCGCTCTGCTTCGGCGTCGGTGCGCTCGGGGCTTTGACGATGCGCGGTCGCGGCCGGCCCGGCGGCCTCTGGTTCCGTAGCCTCGAGAAGTCGCCGCTCCAGCCGCCCGACCGGGTGTTCGCGCCGGTGTGGACGGTGCTCTACGCCGCGATCGCCTACTCCGGCTACAAGATCTGGAAGGCGCCGGCCTCGCCGGAGCGCACGCGGGCCCTCGCGCTGTGGGGCGCGCAGCTCGCGCTCAACGGCGCCTGGACGCCGATCTTCTTCGGGGCGCGACGCCCGGTTGCGGCGCTGGCGGATCTGCTCGCGCTCGACGCGGCCGCGACCGCGTACGCCCTGTCGGCCGCCAAGGTCGATCGCCCGGCGGCCGTCTCGGTGGCGCCGTACCTCGGCTGGATCGGGTTCGCGACATACCTCAACAGCCACATCGTCGCGAGTAACCCGCGCGCCCGCCTGACGCCCTGAGCGCCTGCTGCACACCGCGCGATGACGCGGCGCTCGCGGCGGCGCGAACCGGCACCAACCCGCGTGAGCGCGTGGGCCCGCCGCGCGCAGAAGGCCACGCCATGGGGGAGCGCGCTCGCCAAGCAGGCGACCTCGGCCTACGGTGCCGTGACTCCGTCGCTGGTGGAGCGCGGGTTGGAGGTCTCTGACTGCGCGCGGTGATCGCGGGGTGGTCGCGCGAGCCCATCCTCGGTCTGGTAAAGGAGGAACTCGGAGACCGTCAGCGCATGATCGTCGTTAGCCATCGGTGCACGTGAGGCCATCGTGGATCGCAGGTCTGACGCTTGCGCGCATCACCAACGGCGAGGGCAATATCGAGCACGTGTGAAGCACGACGGCAAGAAGGTCTGGACCGCGACCCGCCGATCGTCAGCAAGCTGTGTCGACGCAGTCGCGTCGCACGATTCCATCGATGGACAGCTGGGAGGTCGACGGAGAAACCGAGGCAAGGGCGTCGATCCGCGGCGGCTCGTTCACGATGCCATAGCGGTGGCGCGGCGGCGGCGGAACCAGGCGCGGGCGGCGCCGGCCCAGTAGTAGCTGACCGGCAGGACGATCAGGGTGAGGAGCGCCGACGAGATCGTGCCGCCGACGACCACGACGGCGATCGGCCGCTGCGTCTCGCTGCCGATCGCGTGGGACATCGCCGCCGGCAGGAGGCCCAGCGAGGCGAGCATCGCGGTCATGAGGATCGCGCGCAGCCGCTCGCGGGCGCCTTCGATCGTCGCGGTCCACAGGTTCTCGCCGCGATCGAGCCGGGCGCGGATCGCGCTGACGACGAGGACGCCGTTGAGCACGGCCTGGCCGAGCAGCGCGATGAAGCCGACCGCGGCCGACACCGAGAGGGTCATGCCGACGACGCCGAGGCCGACGAGGCCCCCGAGCAGCGCGACCGGCATGTTGACGAGGATGATCGTCGCGTCCCACACCGAGCCGAACGCCGAGAACAGGAGCAGGAAGGTGAGCAGGATCGACAGCGGCAGGACGAGGGTGAGCCGCTTCATCGCGCGCTCCTGGTTCTCGAACTCGCCGCCCCACAGGAGGTCGTAGCCGGTGGGCAGCTGGACGCCGGCGGCGACCTTCTGGCGCGCTTCGTCGACGAACGAGCCGAGGTCGCGGTTGCGCACGTTCATCCGGATGCCGACGTAGCGCTTGCCGCTCTCCCGCGTGATCGCCGCGCGGCTCGAGTCGATCGAGACGTCGGCGAGCGCCTTGATGGGGACGAGCGCGCCGTCCTTGAGCGGGATGCGCAGGTTCTTGATGACGTCGACCGATTGCCGGGCGGCGACCGACAGGCGCACGGTGACGTCGAACCGCTTCTCTTGCTCCCAGACCTCGGAGGCCGTATGACCGGACAGCGCGGTCTCGACGTACTCCTGCAGCGAGCCCAGGTCCATGTCCCAGTGGGTGAGCGCGTCGCGGGTTGCCACCGCGCGGGTCCCTGGTACCCAGTGTTCCCGGTGGAATCGGTACCCTCTATCGCCGGTGGCGACAAGAGGCACGATAAGCGAAGATTGGGGACTGCACGAGCTCGGCCGCGCGATGACGCCGGTGTGGGCCGCGCAGGTCGACGGCGAGCTGGTCAGCTTTGCTTCCGCGCCGTGGCCCAGCGCCACGTGGTTCGACTGTCGGTCGACAAGCTAGCGTCGGTGCCAACTCGGGCTCGCGACGATCGTCGCGGCGGCGATGATCCGCTATGAGTGCACGCACGGTCGCGAGCCGGTGTGGGGCGCCGACAGAGGGAACCGCGCGTCGCGCGCGCTCTCTCATCAGCTCGGGTTCACGCCGGTCGACAAGATCTGGGTCGCGCTGCCCGTTGGCTGACTACAGCTCGACAAGCCGGCCGATCAGATCGGCGAGCGACGTGCGATCCTCAACGGCGGCGAGCCCGCCATCGAGGATCAGCCCAAGCAGCCGATCACCGCGCCACGCCCGGCGTCTGCCGGTGGCGATCGACACGATCTGGGTCGCGCCGACGCCGTCGAACGGATGCTCGCCGGTCGCCCACCGCGCGAGCACGGCGCACAGCGAGAACACGTCGGAGGCCGGCGTCGCGGGTTCGCTGGCGAGGACCTCGGGCGCGACGTAGCAGTCGTCGAAGCAGGGCGCGACCCCGTAGCCGCGCGGCTGCGCGGTCGCCAAGAACGGCTCGCAGCGCGGTGCGATCGCGATGACGTGGTCGCCGTCGACGTAGATCAGCTGCGGGCGCAAGCCGCCGAGTACGAACCCGCGCGCGTGTGCCGCCGCGACGATATTCGCGACGCCGACGCCGAGCGCGGCGACACGCAGCTGGGTCATCGGCTCAGAGGCGAACTCCGGCGCGCCGGGCGGCTCGTCCTCTACGAGCGCGACGTGATCCGAGCCAGCCACCGGCCCGACGTGGCGTAGCCGAGCAATGCCCGGAACCTCCAGCGTGAGCGCGGTCCCCAGCTCGTCGGTGCTCCGCCGCTGCGGCGCGCTGGTCGTGACGAGCGCACGGCGGCCGGTCGCGACCTCGATCGCGCGGTAGAGACCGCGATCCGGACCGCCCGATAATCGCTCCGCGATGCGGAATCCTTCGACCCACGCGCCGAGCGGAAACTGCTCGAGCCAGAACATCCGCCGCATCTCGTAGGCGATGTCGTAGAGCTCCTCGATCTCCACAGTCGTGAGCGTGGTCGCGGCATCGCCATGCGTGATCCGCCAGCCGGCGGCGACACGATGGGCCACGAGGCCGCCGCCGAGGCGAATCTCGCTCTGGGCGGCGAGGCGGAGATGGTCGAGTGGCGCGTCGTCGGCGAGCAGGCATTCGAGGAACGGCGTGACGATCCCGCTCGGATCATCGGCGATGGTCACCCTCGTGTCGTCGGCGGCTTCCACGCGAGGCACGTCACGACTCCGCACTGAACAGCACGTCGAGATCGCGAGCCTCGGCCGTGATGTCGTTGAGTTCCTCGTCCATGACCTTGAGCTCGTAGTGACCGCGCAGCCAGTCGACGAATCTCCGCGCGGGTGCGACGCGCGAGGTCCGGTACGAGATCTCGATCCGCTCCTCTCCAACGTCGATCAGGATCACGCTTGTCGGGAACCGTTTCGGATCGCGCTTGCGCGCCTCGTGCGCCTCTCGCAGTTCGTTGTCGTCGTCCGCGATCATGTAGATGTCGTGGTTCGTCGCGTCGCGCGCGGTGTGCGGCACCTTCGCGAGATACGCCTCGATCTCGGTACGTGCGAACGTGCGCCCGATCGGCTCGAGATAGATGTCGGTGATCACGGCGCCTTCCGGTGGCCAGCGTCGAGCACCGTCTTCTCGAAGATCTTGTTCTGCTTCGGATACATGCCGTGATTATACGGGTTTTTGATCTCGTCTGGACCCTTCGGCACGGGGCGACCCTGGGCGTCGACCTTGAACGCCACACCGGCCTGCCCCGGCTTCGACGAGCCGGGCGGGACCTGCTTGACCTCGACGCTGTACATCATGTCGCCGGGGTTGAACTTGTCGCCCTTCGGCTTGATGCGGATCACCGTGCCATCGCCGAACTCGTAGACGAGCTGGTCCTGCGTGGCGCCTTTCGTCGTCGGGTCTGGAATCGGCTGCGTCGCCTTGCTCGCCTTGCCCGCCGCGACCTCGGCATCGAGCAACGTCTGCATGTCGGCGAGCGACGTGCCGTCGAGCTGCGACGCCAATCGCTTCGCCTCCCCGCCGCTCGTGCCGAGGTTGAAGTTCTCGAGCTGCTGCTTCGCGTCGGGCGGCATCTTCGACGTATCGAACACGTCGCCGCTCGTGATCTTCTCCTGGACCTTCGACTTCGCGGCGGTCTCGGCTTCGGTCGCCGCCGTCGTCTTCGCGGCCTTCTTCGCGGCGTCGCTCGCGGCCTTGCGCGCCTTCGTCGCGTCCAGCTTCTTGGTGTCGACGGCGTCGCGATACGCCGCCTCCGCCGCATCCTTCGCGGCCTGCCGTACCCGCGCCTCGGCGTCCGCCGGCACCTCGTACTGACCGAGCTCGCGCGTGCAGTGACCGTCGGCCGACTGGACGACCTTCAGATGATCCGCCGCCGGGATCGGCGTGCCGCCTCCGCCCGCCGGCGTGGATGTCGGCTTCGGTCCACCGGCGATGTTCTTCGTCATCAGCGACGCCGGCGGCTCCTCGAACATCACGAGGCTACCGATGCCCGGGTGATCGATCGTGTGCACCTCACCGGTCCACAGGATCTTCCCGTTCGCGTCGACCGCGACCATCTTCGTCTTGTACACGCCGATGTCGGCGTTGCCGTTCCACGACCCGACGCGCTCCGGCTGGACGATCTTGATCGACACGAGCGGCTCGTTCGCACCCGGCGTCGGGTTGCCGATCCGGCCGCCGCTCTTGGACACATACGGCGTCTGTACGACGTGCTCGCCGAGCCCGTGCGCGACGCAGAACTGCACGTCCGCCGCCGACGGGAACACGTTCACCTTGTTGAGCTCGTTCGCGCCGCCACCCTGGACGAGCTGATCGAACGTCACGCCGCCGCCCCTGATCATCGTCTGCGCCGTCAGCGGGTGCGAGTGCGCGACCGCGCGCACGCCCTTGAAACCCGACCAGTCGACCGCACCGGACTCGCCACGGATGATGATGAAGCTGCCGTCGGGCATCTGGCGGATGCCCCACTCAACGGTGCGCGTGTCGAACGTCTTCGGCGGCGGCTCCATGCCGAGCGCCTTGAACGCCGAGCGATCGCCGCGCGTGAGCTTGCCGAGGATCGCCTGCGCCTCGCCCTCGCTGGTCACGCGCGTCCCGACGGCGATGTTCGACTTCGCAACGAGGTCTGCCGGCTCGAGCGTCGGCTTGACGTCGGCGACGACCGGTGCGGGCTTGTCGGCGGGCGCATTCGGATCGGTGGCCTTGCGGAACGTCCACGCCTCGTCGATCGCGTCCTTGAACGGCTTGTCCGACGGCAGCTCGACCTTGTAGTCTTCGCCGTCCTTGGTGACGACGACCTTGTCACCCTTGGTCCGTTCGATCGTGACCTTGTCGGTACCGAGCACGTTCTGCAACTCGGCCTGCTTGCCCGACATGTCGAGCTCGTAGGCCGTCTTCAGCTTGTCGAGCGCCTCCGGCGACAGCTTCGCGAACGCCGCCGGGTCGCCCTTGATCGTGCCGGTCTGCGGGTCGTAGTGCGGCTCGCCCTTGCCGCCGCTGAACAGACCCTCGGACTTCATCTGCGCCGCAGACTTCGCCGCCACCTTCGCGTGCAGCGCCTTCAAACCCGCCATCTGGACGAGCATGATCGCGCCGGACTTCGCGAGCTGGTCGATCACCTTCGACGACTCGTCCTGTGCGTCCTTGATCATCTTGTCGAGCTCGGCGCGCATCGCCGGCAGCCGCGGATCTGACTTGTTGGTCGCCTCGAGCTTGCGGATCTGCTCGTCCTTTTCGGCGATCTTGCTGATATCCTGGTTGCGCAGCTTGCGGATCTGATCGACCGCTTCGATCGTCATGATCGCGCCCATGCTGACGAGCGTGACGCCGTCGAGTGCGTACATCGCCACCTTGCCAAACTGCGCGACCGGCTTCATCTCGCCGACGTACGGCAGGAAGTTGAGACCGACCTGCGCGACGCCCGTCGCGACGTTCGTCCAGGTCAGGTTGCCCTTCGTGTTGAGCTCGGCGAGGTTGTCGATCGTCTGGATCGAGTTGTACGCGCCGAGCAAGCCGATCATCAGCGGCGCCGTCACCGGCACGAACACCATCACCGCCGCGCCGACGATGTTGACCGCGAGCTGGACGTACTCGTTGTAGGCGACCGACTTGACGTCCTTCCACGCGGTGCCGGTATCGAACTCGAAGCCGAGCGTCTGGTTGTTCGGCTTGAGGTCTTTGTCGAGCGCCTCGAACAGCGCCGACACGCGGCCCGGCGGATACGACTTGCACATGTCGACGAACGTCTGCTCCGTCGCCTTGTCCCAGGTCGTGCCGGATTGCGAGAACGTGTAGTTCGTCGGCTCGTAGAGCTGCGTGAAGTCATGGATGATCGTCTTGATCGTGGTGCCGTCCTTCTTGGACGACGCGACCAGCTTGAGCTGCTTGTCGGGGATTCCGTTCTTGCGAGACAGGAACGTCGCGCGCGCCTCGAAGAACACGTTGCCGTCCTTGTTCTCCTTGTCGAGGGTGGCCTGCGTGTCGCCGAGTTCCTTGAGCCGATCCGTGGCGTACTTGACCATGTCGGCCCACCGCGGATCCGAGGCGTCGCTGTTGAGCGTTCCGTCCTTGGTGTGCGCCTTGATCATGTCCTCGAGGCGCTTTTTGTCGTCGCCGAGGAACCTGACGCGATCCACGTACGACTTGCGCGCGAAGTCGTCCGGCGTGGTATCCCAGCTGATCTTGCCGTACTCCTCCTTCTTGCTGCCGAACAGCGTGTTGAACCACGACACGTCGAATGGCCAGTCGTAGGCTCGCGCCGAGCCCTGCAGGCCTTTGAACGCCTCGTCGTTGAGCTCCTTGGTTCGCGCTTCCTCGGTCTTGACCTCGCACTCGATCTGGAAGTGCGCCGGCTGGTAGAACGTGTGCGTGACGAATGCGTGGACGACGTGGATGCCCGTCTCCTTCCATGCGTAATTGAAGTAGTCGGGTGTGTCGAACTCGCGGTGGTGGGTACTTCCGTCCTTGAGGTGGACGGCCGGCTTGTCGTTCTTGACGACGACCCACTTGACGTAGACGTCGGGGATCGCGAAGGCGTCCTGACCGTTCTCGGTCTGGAAGAAGAACTCGACCTCCTGGCCGACGTAGTTGAGCTCACCGCGGTTGACGATATTTCCGCGTACTGGCTCGTCGAACAGCGGCTTGTACAGCCTGTCACCGGTGTCCTTGAGCCCGAGGTCGGACTTCGCCTGATCGGTCTCGACGGCGTTGATCACGTTGCGCAGGAAGCCGGTGTCGAGCTCCTGCGGCGTACCGCCGGTGCCCTTCGCCTTGAGCTGCTCGATGATCTTGTCCTTTTGAGGATGGTTGTCGATGTCGTGCAGCGCCTGGATCAGCGACGGCGTGATCGCCGTTGTGTCCTTCGTCGGTGCGTCGCTCCCCGGTGTGATCTGCTTCATCCAGTCGAGGAAGTAGTTCTGCTCTGCCACCGGAATGTCGGTGGAGAACTTGACGCCGCCCGACGACACTGTGCCGCCGGTGTTCTGCGGCTGCGGCTTCGCCAGGTAGTCCGTCCACACCTTCTTGCCGTACAGGTTGGAGAGGGTCTCCTCGCGAAGCGGAACCTCGATACCTTCGTTCTTGGGCGCCGCTTCCGGCTGGTACGGCTCGGTGTCGTTGACGAGGCCGTTCTTGATCTTCGGGTCGAGCTTGAGGCCGGTGTAGTCCTCGACGGCGGTCCACATCTTGTTGCGCACCGGCGAGCTGAGCGGCAGCCTGGTGTTCGCCGTGAACGTCGTCGTCGTCATCTCCGTCGTGCGGATGATCGCCTCGAGCCCCTTGCCCGAGCGAAACACGAAGACCGACGATCCGGGCGGCGGACCGATCATCGCGTAGAGGTCCGCCGCCGGCTGGAACCGCAGGTACGGCTCCTTGCCGAGATTGCCGTAGAGATGGACGCGCTGCGAGTACTCGGGGATCTTCGCGTCGTCCATCCACGAGAAGAAGCCCGCTCGCTTGAGGCTGCGCAGGATGTCTGCCGAGCGACTAGGAAAGTAGGTCCCGTCGGGCGCGACCCGGAATCCAGGATCGGCGCGCAGCCACTCGGCCGATGCGATCACGGCCCCATCGGGCTGGATCGCCAGGTTCGTGCCCTTGGGCAGCGAGAGGGTCTCGCTCTGCTTGTCACCGTCCTTGCGCTGGATTGCTGGCGCGCGGCCACCCGAGCCGGCAAGCCCGTCGAGCAGCGGCTCCGCCGACTTCCCGGACACGACGGCGTCGCCAACCGCATCGGCATGTTGCTCGTAGCGGTCGCCGGTCGCGCCGATCCCGTCGGCCAGCGACACACCGGCGCGCTGCTGGACGACGTGCGCGGCCTCGTGCGCCGCGGTGTGCAGGTCCGGCGCGCCGTTGAACGCAACTGCATCGCCGTACGCGAACGCGCGGGCGCCGAGGGTCTGCATCGCGCCACGTGTCTCGCTGCCCTGGAACGCGCGGATGTTCGAGACGTCGTGGCGGCCGAAGCTGGTCTGGATCTGCGCTTGGTGCGGCAGAGCACCGCCGAGGCCACGCGTGGCCTCGGCCACGACCATCGACGCATCGGTGCCGGGCTCGGCGTCGTCGGTGGCCTTGCGCTGGACCGGCGGCTCGGGCGACGGCTGGTTGACGACCGGGAACTCCTTGCCGCGCGGGTCGGCCCTGTGCGCCGACTTGATGTTCCACGGGTACACGCGCTCGACGCCGTGGAGATCCTGCCCGCCCTCGACCATCGGGCTTCCGGGCGCGTAGATGCCAGGGAGCATCGCGTCCTTGTCGATCACGATGCGGAACGCCTTGCCCGGCTCCGAGATCTCGAGCTGTCCCGTCACTTCGTCGTGGTGGATCTTGGCGTCGAGCGACTGGCCGTCCGCACCGCCAGCCGAAGCACCAGGCGGAGCGAATAGCCCGATCCCATGGCCGCCATCCCACGCGCTCCGTGGGCGACCTGTGATCGGGTCCTGGGAAACCGCACCGACCAATGCCGGAGATCCCGTCACGCGAGCGATCCGCTCTGCCACCACCTCTGCTTCTCGCTCGAGCGGTTCATCAGGCTGGCTCAACCGCAGGCCATCCTGGGTCGGTCCCGGATCGCTGCGAAGCGCCTGGACCACGTGTGTCAGCTCGTGCGCCAGAAGCTTCCTGCCGGAAGGCGTATCTGGCGCAAACGTACCTTCGGCGAAGAAGATGTCCTCTTCGAGGGTAAACGCCTCAGCGCCTAGTGCACGCGCGGCTTGTGCTGCCACCGCGTCGGTATGGATACGAACGCCGACTAACGAGACCCCGAGCTCGAGCTCCATCTCGCGGCGGATCTCCGTAGGAAGTGGTTGGCCGGTGCCCCGCTTTTGAAGCGCGGACTCGACTGCGGGATCGTACTGGTCGGCTGCTCCACTACTTACCGCGCGGCGATACAGCGTCGCTGCGTGACGCTCGCCAGCCTGCCATAGTGCTTTCCCATTCGTCATCGGGATGCTAGTCAGTGGCGCAGCCCATTGCGCCGTGCCCGCAATGGAACGTATCGGATTGGCAGTGGCTGCGATGAGTTCCTGTCTCAACCGGTGGTTCGGCCCGATCCGCTGGAGCACTGCCTTGAGCGCGGGCGCGAGATACGGCTCGAGGCCAAAGCCAAGGCTTGTCCTCTTCCCGACCGGACTTTGCCGTTCCGGAGTCGCAGGTTTCGCGGCATCTCCTATCGATAGTCCGTGCGTCAGCCAATCGCCAACCTTGGTGCTCGGTCCTACAAGCATCGGCTCGGGCTGCACGTTGCCGCTCTGGCGGCTCCCGGCCTGAAGGGCTGCCATCGCCTGCGCTACTTCGCCGGCACCGGGCGGCTGTCGCTGTTCTTTCTCTTCGTCAGCTCCCCTCGCCACCAATTCCACTGGTTCACCCGCCATCTCGCCCACCTTCTTCGCCCACCGTTGTGCCTCGACCGCGGCCAACGTCTGCCGGCCGGGCACACGAGGCATGAGCTGGTCAGCGACCCAGGTGCCCATCGGTTCGCCGCTCAGCTCAACGCCTACGCGCGTGAACCGGCCGGGATCTGGCCGCAAACGACCACCACGTGCTGCGATGCGCACGGCAAGCTCGTAGAACTTCTCCCGCGCTTGTTCCTCGTTGCGTCGCCCGAAGGTATCGGTTGCGTCTTCTGAGACCCGCTTCCAGATCGCGAGCGACAGCTCGCGTGACAGGCCGTAGCGCTCCCCCTCACGGATGGGATCGAATTGGTTTCGCTCGCGCGAGCGCCTAAGCTCGGGCGGATAAAACATGCGCGTCACTGGCCCACCCAGCCGCCGTTCGCGTTATTATCCGGCGCTCAGGGCACCGACGTCACCCGGCGCGCACGCGCTTTCACGCCGGCGGAGAGACCGCGCTGGTGGGTACTCTTCCACGACCTCCGCGCTGAAGCGATCACCACAAACGAGGGCACTCGACGCATCACGACCTCCGACGGCCTCGCAGGAACGAGGTGACCAGAGTTTACCGACTTCAACTAGCTTGCGGTCTCTGCTTCCTCTGCCGCAAATTGTTGCGGAGCCTTCGTGTCGAATTTCGTGCAATGCTCCGACCATTCCGGAGTTTGTGCCGCAGATTGCTACGCCCGCGACTACCGCACAGTCGTGGAACCTTCATATCCAGAAATTATCCAGAAATTGCTCCCAGGTGCTGCGGTCGTGCGACAGAGACCGAAGCAGCTATGGTCGGGAGTTGGCATCGTCCTCGATGTAGGAGGGTCTGCTATCGGCCGGGTGGCAAGATCCGCCCGAGATCCGACTCGAAAAGGTGACGGCCGACGGCTTTCTCGTCGTCCGTTATCCGCAGCTCCTAGCGCAGCTACCCGCGCCGTGGCCCGAGGCGCGACCCCATGGCGAGGTGATGATCGAGCTCAAGCTCGCCGGCAACCACCTCGATCGGGAGGCGCTCGAGCGCGCCCTGCTCCGACGGCAGGCCCGTCAGCTGCAGCGGGTCGTGGAGCAAGATGCGTCGTGGCGGGGCGAAGAGCCGCTCTGGCTGATCGCTCCACACCTACCCCAGTGGCTGGACGAGATGCGCTCGCCCGTGCGCGGTGCGCCCGGCTGCTACTGGATCGAGCCACAATGGCAGAGATTTCTGTGGATCGCGGCGAACGAGCTCCCGCTCGTCGACGAACTGATCCCCTTCTTGCTCGCCCGGTCCGGTCAAGCGCTAGATGCGTTCTGCCGCTGGGTGGCGCCGCGTCGTCCACTCGACTGGGTGCTGGCCATGCTAGACTGCTTGCCGATGTCGATGCCGACGCATGAGGAACTGCTCTGGAGGTTCGGCAAGGCCGAGGATCCCGTGATCGAGGCCCGGCGACAGCGCCTCCTCGACTTCCTCCTGGAAACCAGCCCCAGAAGAAGCAGCAACTCCAGCGGGAAGGTCAACAGGAAGGTCAGCTCGAAGGTCAGCTGACCGCGACACGCGCTTCTCTGCGCCGGGTGCTCGCGCGCCGGCAGCTCACGCCGAGCAGGGACGACGACGCGCGCATCGATGTGTGCACCGATCTCGCGACCTTGGAGCGCTGGCTCGACCGAGCCATCACCGCGACCAGCGTCTTGGACGTGCTGGGATAGCCAGCCGATCCGAGAGTACCGTGGCCGGCGACGAGCATGCCGACCATGTGCAGGAACACATCAAGTCGACCGATCCGCAGTCAGCACTGCGGCCACGGCTGTCGCGGAAGATACGGCCTGCCGAGGTCGGGTTGGCTGCGGCCGGGGGTTGCTTCGTCGATCGGCGGCGTCTCGTTCACGCTCCAGTAGCGCCCGTAGCGGTGGCGCGGCGGCGACGGAACCAGGCGCGGGCGGCGCCGGCCCAGTAGTAGCTGACCGGCAGGACGACGAGCGTCAGGAGCGCCGACGAGATCGTGCCGCCGACGACCACGACGGCGATCGGCCGCTGCGTCTCGCTGCCGATCGCGTGGGACATCGCCGCCGGCAGGAGGCCCAGCGAGGCGAGCATCGCGGTCATGAGGATCGCGCGCAGCCGCTCGCGTGCGCCTTCGATCGTCGCGGTCCACAGGTTCTCGCCGCGATCGAGCCGGGCGCGGATCGCGCTGACGACGAGGACGCCGTTCAGCACGGCCTGGCCGAGCAGCGCGATGAAGCCGACCGCGGCCGACACCGAGAGGGTCATGCCGACGACGCCGAGGCCGACGAGGCCCCCGAG
>Ga0308175_100000488_pt1 | contig 27567 bp, 22 predicted proteins | sample PhyCR1_3_FD_203893 | JGI IMG/M metagenome (GOLD analysis project Ga0308175, IMG submission 203893) | Soil microbial communities from UC Gill Tract Community Farm, Albany, California, United States - DLSLS.C.R1 | ecosystem: Environmental > Terrestrial > Soil > Agricultural land | place: USA...
AATTCGGTGGCGAGCCAGTCGAGCAATTCGGGGTGTGTGGGCTTGTCGCCCTGTGTGCCGAAATCGCCGAGGGTGCGGACGATGCCGCGGCCGAAGAAGGCCTGCCACTGGCGGTTGACCGTGACGCGGGCGGTGAGGGGGTTGTCGCGCGAGACGAGCCAGCGGGCGAAGGAGAGGCGGTTGGCGGGCGCGCCTTTGGGCAGCGGCGGGAGGACCGAGGGGACGGCGGGCTGGACTTCCTCATTGGTCTGGAGGAATTCGCCGCGGTGGTGGATGTAGGTGGGGCGGGTGTGGCCGGCGGGGCGCTCCTGCATGACGAGCGTCGTCGGTGGCTTGGGGATGCTCTCGCGGAGCTTTTCGATCTCGGCGCGGGCGTCGGCGAGCTCGGGGGCGACGGAGAGGAAGTGTTGGAAGATGCTGTCCTTTTGTGTGGCGGTGCGGTTGCTCTCGGGGGTGGCCAGGGCGAGTTGCACGTCCGGCGGCAGCGGGGCGGCGTGGGCGGCGTTTGGATCGGTCGTCACCCAGATGCGGAAGCGGCCGAGTGGCGAGGCGTAGTAGCGCTCGAAGAGCATGTGCAGCGAGAGGTCCTTCGCGGCGGTGGGCTTTTCGAGGGTGAAGATGGCGTAGTGGGGCTTGCCCTGGCCGCCAGCGATGGCCCAGCCGGATTGCGGATCGGCGTCGATGGAATTGGCGGCGACGTTCTTTCCAGCGGCGAAGTCCTGGACGGCGGTGGTGAACTTGGCAGGCTTGCCCGCTTCGCTGAGCGCGATCGTGCTCAGGAAGAAGTCGCCGGGCTGGCCTTCGTAGAAGACTTTGCCGGGGCCGTTGGCGGGGAGGCTGGGGTGCGGGAGGACTTCGAGCATGACGGCGGTCACGCCGGCGGGGGCGTGGGGAAGCGTCATGTCATACGTGGTGCTCTTGACGACGTCGCCGCTGACGAGGACGGAGTTGTCGTCGAGGGCGGTGAGCGTGCAGGCGTTGGACTTGAGGTCGGCGGGCTTGAGGACGGTCCAGGGGACGGACTTGGTCGCCTGCTGGTCCTGCCACGTGGAGAATGCCTTGGCGAGGGCTTCGGATCGGCGGATCTCCATGGGGCGCGTGTCGGTGACGATGATTGCGCCGAGGCTGAGGCGGAAGTGGCCGATCGTGTGGCGCTGGCCGTGCTGCTGGTCGAGGCGGACGGTCCAGGTGGAGGGGCCGGCGAGGGCGAGGGGCTTGTCGAAGTAGAAGGTTGCCGTGCGGTTCTTGTGGGCCTGGGCCTTGGCCTTGGGGCGGGGCTTGCCGGCGGCGTTGGTGGGCTGCTCGGCGATGGCCCAGCCGGTTTCCGTTTTGCCGTCGATGGCGTTGGTGACGGGGAAGTTTGGCTGGGAGAAGTCGGCTTCGGCCTTGGAGAACTTGACCGTCTGCGGCTTGTCCGGCGAATCCTTGGGCGTGACGGTGAGTGTGATTTCGGAGAGGACGAAGTTGCCCTGGGGTGTGCGGCCGGGGCCTTTGGTGGGCGAATCGATCAGGGTTTCGAGGCGCAGGCGGTCGATGGGTTTGGGTTTTGAGTCGGCGGGGGTTTCGAACGTGAAGGTGTAGGTGTCCTTGTCGGGGCCGGGGCTGAGGACCTTCCAGGAATTGTCCGGCTGGCGCTGGGCGGATTCGTCGGCGGTGGTGGTGAGCTTGGCGGTTTCGGGCGTGGGCTGCCAGCGGATCTCGTCGTGCACGGCGAATTTCTTCGGCAGGTCGGCCGTCAGGGCGGCGATCTGCTTTTCGACTTGCGCCTTCTTCGACTCCGTCTCGGCGCTGGGCACGTCCATCACCGGTTCGTCGGCGTTGTTGAGCAGCGCCATGAACTGGTAGTACTCCTTCTGGCTGATGGGGTCGTACTTGTGGTTGTGGCACTGGGCGCACTGGACGGTGAGGCCGAGCCAGGTCATGCCGGTGGTGGCGACGCGGTCCACCATGGCGTAGTAGCGGTACTCGAGGGGGTCGATGCCGCCCTCTTCGTTGAGCATCGTGTTGCGGTGAAAGCCCGTGGCGACCTTCTGCTCCGTCGTCGCGTTGGGGAGCATGTCACCGGCGATCTGCTCGACCGTAAACTGGTCGAACGGCATGTCGTTATTCAGCGCGTTGATGACCCAATCGCGGTACGGATACATCGAGCGGGGGCGGTCTTTTTCGTAGCCATTGGTGTCGGAGTAGCGGGCGAGGTCGAGCCAGCGTCGGGCCCAGCGCTCGCCGTAGTGGGGGGAGGCGAGGAGGCGATCGACGAGCTTCTCGTAAGCGTCGGGTGAGGCGTCGTTGACGAACGCTTCAACTTCCTCGGGCGTGGGGGGAAGGCCGATCAGGTCGAGGCTGAGGCGGCGGATGAGGGTCGGGCGGTCGGCTTCGGGGGAGGGTTGAATGCCCTCTTTTTCGAGGCGCGCGAGGATGAAGTGATCAATGGGATTGCGCGGCCAAGTTGAGTTGTGGACGGAGGGGAGGGGCGGGCGGACGGGTTTTTCGAAGGACCAATGCGTCTCAATTTTCGCGCTGGCGACCGAGGCCGTGTCGGGCCAATTTGCGCCCTGGTCGATCCAGGCTTCGATGGTGCGGACTTGGGCTTCGGAGAGTGCGGGCTTGTCGAGGGGCATGCGGTCTTCGTTGCCTTGGCCGCGGATGCGCTGGACGAGGTAGCTCTTGGCGGCTTGGCCGGGGAGGATGGCGGCGCCGGTCTTGCCGCCTTGCATGGCCAGGGGTTTGGAGTCGAGGCGGAGGTGGCCTTTTTGTTTCTTTTCGCCGTGGCATTCGTAGCACTGGGATTCAAAGATGGTTTTGACGTCGCGGACGAAATCGACCTTAGCGGCGGCAGTCGGGGCGGGCGAATCGCCGTACAGCCCCGAAACGGCCATGACGAGCGCGGCTACTGCGGCAATGCAAAGAATGGATGAGGCGGGTTGGATTCGTCTAAACATGCTCTGAACCGTGACTTGCGAGAGGGCCCTGGAGCGGCGGTATAATCCACCCCGGGAGCACTTTATGCACAGGTGCCAGAATATCTTACACCGTATCTACGCCGCTGTGGCGGCGGTGATCGCAGTTTCTTTCATTGGGGCGAGCCCTACTACGGTGCCGGCCCCAAGGGCGGGGGGAGACGTGGTTGGGAAGAAGCTGGACACATCGGGGCTGGGGCAGTGGCTGAATGTGGCAGACGGTGCGGCTGCGAAACTGCAGGCGAGGCGGGTGACGCTCTACCGATGGTGGACGGATGGGTGTCCGTTTTGCGCGGCGACGTTGCCGGCGATTGAGGAGTTGCGGAAGAAGTACGAGGCGCAGGGGCTGGTGGTGGTGGCGGTGTATCACGCGAAGCCGCCGCGGGCGGTGTCGGACGAGTTCGTGCGGGAGGCGGCGAAGCGGATCGGCTATCACGGAGTCGTGGCGGCGGACGGGGACTGGGCGGTGCTGCGGAAGGTCTGGCTGAATACGGGCCGGCGCGCGGCGACGAGCGTGTCATTTCTGGTGGACGGTAACGGCGTGATCCGTTTCGTACATCCGGGCGTGGAGTTCTTTCCGTCGGACAAGCCGGACGAGGCACAGCAGGACGCGGACTACCGCGCGATGGAAGAGGCTGTCCGCGCGCTGCTTGGCGAAGCAAATGCCTCGGCGGGCGGGGGCCGTTGATTGGGACCGTGCCCGATTAGCGCTGTCCGAGCTCCCACAGCTTCTGCCAGGCCGATGTGCGGTTGGAGGGCGGGCCGTCGGGGTCCGATTCCGCGAGGACGGGATCCTTCACGGCGGCGACTTCGGAGCGGATCATGGTCGCGGCGTGGCCGTCCCAGAAGACGATATTGATCTGGGCGGAATCGACCTTTTTATCCCGGCTGTGGCGGTAGGCGGGGTAAGCTTTTTCGCCGGCGGTATCGACGTCGGAATCGTCCTTCAGGTCGTCCCAATCTTTCACCCGGTAGTAGTGCTGGGAGTGCTGGGGCTGGACGAACTGGGTCATGGCGTCCATGAACTGAATCTTCATCGCGGGGTTCTTGATGCGGTTGGCCTTGATGCCGCCGAACTCCGTGTTGTTGTTCCAGGTGGACTCCTTGGGGAGCGTCAGGATCAGCGGCTTGGGGTCGTAGTTGAGGTGGCGGATGTTGTAGCCGTAGCTGTGGTTGATGTGACCGCCGTTGAGGTTGCTCTCGTCCCTTGCCTGGGTGGCGCTGGGGCAGATGAGGCCATCGGGGGCGCGATCCTTCTGGTTGCTGTTGGCGCTCCATTCGCCGAAGTTCATGTTGCGGCGGAAGGCGAAGTTGTTGTGCCATGCGGCGCGGCTCTTGACGGTGGTACCGGGGAGGACGTCCTTGTTATTGCCCGAGATGCCGGGGACGGCCCAGCCTTTCCACTGGGAGATGTACAGGGAGTTGCCCTGGGCGATCTGGCGGAGGTTGGAGAGGCACTTGACCTTGTTGGCGGCCTCGCGTGCCTTGTTGAGCGTCGGCAGGAGGATCGAGACGAGCAAGGCGATGATCCCGATGACGACGAGCAATTCGACAAGCGTGAAGGCGCTGGTGTGTGCGCGACGTTGGGCGGGGGGGAAGGGCGCGGTCATATGAAATTCTCCTGTCTATCGCTGCCGATCGATTGACGTGCGCCCCGGAAGGTGGGCGGGCGTGGCAGCCTTAATAGTTAATATAGAGGACTTATGAGTCCGTTGCAAGGAAATCTTGCGACGCGATTGAGGCGAGATGACGAAATGATGAAGACAGGAGAGCGAAGAATTTAATTGCTGGAAGCCGCGGCTGTTGCGCTGCCGGAATGCTGGAGGTACTGGATCAGGTCGGCCATCTCCTGCTTGTTGACAGTGGCCTCCAGACCCATGGGCATCAGGGAGTGGCCGGTACTTTGAAGGGACTTGATGTTCGAGCGGAGGACGGTTTGTTCTTTGGCGTCCAATTGCTTGATCGTGATGCTCGAGCCGGTGTCGGCGGTGATGAGGCCGAAGAGGGATTGGCCGTCGTGCAGGGTGGCGACGTAGGCGAAGAATTCGGGTTTTACCTGGCGGTCGGGGTCGAGGATGTTGGTCAGGAGCATGTCGGCGGACCAGTCGCGGACGGAAGTGAGGCTGGGGCCGATGTCGTTGCCGACGTTGTCGAGGCGGTGGCAGGTGGCGCAGTTCTTGGCGAAGACGGCGCGGCCGCGGGAGATGTCGCCGGTCATGGTGAGGACGGGGCGGTAGTCCTCGATCACCTTGTCGCGGACGGCGAGGGCGCCGCTGCCGAGGGCCTTGGCGGCGAGTTCGCGAACGCGGTCGGAGGAGTGCTTGAGCAGGCGCTGGCGGCGGGCTACATCCAGGTCGAGCGGGGCGACTCGGTTGGACTTGATCGCCTTGGCGAGCTGGAGCGACCAAGGCTCGCGGGTGAGGAGCAGGTCGATGATGGCCGATCGGAGTGCCGGGGCGTGCGCGGGCCAGTCGCGCATGAGGCGGTCGGGGATGGAGGGGTCGCTCAGGCGGCCGATGGATTTGACGGCGGCGAGTTGGACTTCGCCGGGGGTTTGGGGGACCAGGAGGGAGGAGAGCAGGTTCAGGTCGTCGGCGGCGCGGGCGGGGTCGCGGGCGAGCAGGGCGACGGCGGCGGAGCGGAAGGCGGCATCGGCCGAAGGATCGGCGGCGACGCGGCGGGCAGAGTCGATCGCCACGGGAAGCCGTTTTAGTTCGTCGGCCAACGCGTCATTGGATTGGCTCAGCTTCGCGACAGATGTCTTATGTTGCGCGAGCGTGTCGAGCCAGTGGGCGAGGGTTTCGAACTGGCCACGGGCTCGCGAGAGAAGCTGTGCCTGCGCGTCCCGATTGCCCAGTGCGACGGCCATGTCGAGGATGTTCTGGAAGATCGGCGCGGTCGGTGGCGTGTCGGAGTGCATCAGGGCGGAGGCGATGGCGGCGTAGTGAGGCTTGGCTGAGGTCATGACGGCGGCGGCGATCCAGGGGTCGTCGCGGCTGGCGACGGCGAGGCGGCCGAGGGCTTCGCCGGCCGTGGGGTCGGGCCACTCGCCGAGAGAGAAGGCGAGCTGAAGGCGGACCTTGGTGTCGGGGTCGTCGGCCAGCTTCGCCGCGGCTACCACAAGTTGCCAGGAATCCTTGGCGTAAGGCTCGGCGAGCCGGATGGCGTTGGCGCGCATCGCGGGAACATCGTGGCGTATCATCCGCGCGAGCGTGTCGGCATCTAATGCGTGAAGCGCGTCGAGGAGATAGAGCGCGTGCAGCTGCGCGAGGGGATTTCCGGACGGCCGACCGATGATCTGCTTCAGCGGCTCGACGGCGGCGGAATCGTTGCGCCAGGTGAGCAGGCGCTGGGCGAGGTCGCGCTGGATGCCGTTAGGTGTGTCGAGGGCGGCGACGAGTTCGGCGGTCGAGAGCTTATCGAGCCGCTGGATCGGGCGGGGGCGCTGGCCCTTGGGGAATACTCGATAAATCCGGCCCTTGTCCTCGCCATCCCGGTAAAACCGCTCGTAATCGGCCTTGCCCTGGGCGGGGAGCCAGTCGGGGTGTTCGATCATGTAGCGGTACATGTCGGCGACCCAGATCGCGCCGTCGGGGCCGGTGCGGACCATCACGGGGCGGAACCACGGGTCTTCGGCGGCGAGGAAATCTCTTTCAGGTTCGCCGGCGTCATGGCTTGCCGTGAAGGTGACGCCGGACTCGTTCAGCACGTTGTGCTGGACGAGGTTGTGCACCGGTTCGCAGACGAAGGTGTGCTCGGAGGGGCCGGTGCCGAAGAGCAGGTCGTCGCGGTATATGGTGGCGGAGCAGGCGGAGGTGAAGTGCCCGTGGTGCTCGAAGCTGTGGTAGCGCTTCTGGGGCGTGCTGACGGGGTACACCTTGGGGTTGGCGGGGACGACGAGCTGGACGCGCGGCTCCGGCGGGGTGAAGAGCGGATTGCGCTTCGTGTACTGCTCGTCAAGGACGAACTGCCAGAGGGGGTGTGAGTTGTCGCAGCCGAACCAGCGGCCCCAGTCGTCACGGTTGCGGCCGAACTCGGAGCCGCCGGCCTGGAGCTCGATCAGTCCTTCATCCGGCTTGATGCGGAAATCGCGGCGGCCGAGGTCGAGGGTCTTGCCGGTTTGGACGGACGTGACCTTGCCGCCGGACCAGCCGTTGGCGCAGTAGAGCCAGCCGTCGAGTCCCCAGCGCAGGCCGTTGACGCGGAGCTGGGGGTTGCCCTCGTTGAAGCCGCGGTAGAGTATTTTTTTCACGTCGGCCTTGCCGTCGCCGTCGGTGTCTTCGGCGTAGAAGATCTCGGGGGCGGCGGTGACGATCACGCCTTTTTTCCAGACGATCAGGCCGTTGGGGAAGTTGATGTTGTCGAGGAACAGCGTGGATTTGTCGTACTTCCCGTCGCCGTCGGTGTCTTCGAGCACGCGGACGCGGCCGCAGGGCTTCATGCGGTTGTCGCGGCCGTAGGGGTAGTCGGCCATCTCGACGACCCACAGCCGGCCGTCGGGAGCCCAGTCGAAGGCGACGGGGTCCATGGTGAGGGGCTCGGCGGCGACGAGCTCGATGTCGAAGCCTTCGCGAAGGTGGATCGTCTTCATCGACTCCTGCGGAGATTTGGGGTCGGACGGGCGGTGGATGGCGGGGCCGGTGGTGGGGGTGACGGTCGCGACGGGGGCGGGCATCCCTGACGCGCGGAAATGCTCGGCCGCGGCCTGCGCCTGGAGCACGCGGTCGTAAATGGCGACCTCGTCGATCTTGCCTTCGAAGTTGGCGAAGTTGTCGCAGCGGCCGCCGATGAAAAGCTCGCCGGCGCCGATCGGCAGGGTGGCGTCGGCGGGGCCGGCGATCTCGGGCTCGGTTTGGCCGTTGAGGTAGGCGGCGACCTGGTCGCCTTCGCGGACGAACAGGACGTGGTTCCAGGTGCGCGGCTGGATTGTCGTGCGGCCGGTGAGGATCTGGTTGCGCTTGTTGCCGTTGAAGAAGAAGAGTTTGCCGGGTGCGTTCTTCGTGCCGCCGATGCCGAGGTGGTCGCCGGCGGCGTCCTTGTCGTCGTTTTTGCCGACGGAGAGGAGGTAGCCGGTGACGGGGCGCATCTCGTTGCCCATGCCGCTGTGGAACCAGAGCTCGACGGAGTAGTTGTTGCCGAGCGCGTTCAGGTGGGTGGCGAGTCGGCCGCCGGCGAAGTGGGCGCAGCGGTTGATGTGGTCTTCGCCGCAGAAGCCTGGGGCGGGAGGGCCTTCGAGGTAGAAGAGGACGCCGTCTTCGTAGGCGGCGGCGTGGTCGCGCTTCGATGCGTCGGCGGCGGTGGGGCCGGACATCTCGGCCATGCGGTAATAGGCGACGGGGTTGGCGGAGAGGATTTTCTTCGCGTAGGGGCCGGTGGGTTCGATGGCCGCGCGGCGCGGCTTGCCGGCGACGGATTCGAGGAGCGTGAGGACTGTTTCGGCGATCCTTGGTTCGGCCTGCACTTCAAGGCCGGCCGTGCGCGCCGGCCACGTCGTGTAGCCGCCGAGCTTGTGCTGCTCCGGCGGCGGGATGTAGCCCTCGGCGCCGTTGGCCAGCTCGATCGTGAACGTCGGCGCGAGCGGGCTTTGGGCTTTGATCTTCAGGCCGGTGAGGGCGTAGACCTCGTTGGGGATGGCGGCGATGCCGAGTTCGCCGATGCGGATGGCCTGGAGTTTCAGCTCGCGCTCGGGCTGGTCGTGGAGGATAATCGCCTCGCGGGCGTAGATTTCCGCCTGCGTTTTGGGCTTGGGCGTTTTCATTTTGGCGAGGAGGTCTTTGGCCCAGGCGAGGCGCTTGTCATCCGGCACGCGCCGGCGGAGCTTGAGCTTCGTCTCCTTCATCGCGATCGGTGCCGTAGTGTGGTATTCGATCTTTCGCATCGCGTCGGCGGCGAGCTTGGCGATTCCTTCGGCGTAGCCGTCGATCTGGCGGTTCTCTTTTTTCGGTTTGCTGTAGTCGGCCCAATACAGATCGCCGCTGGTGCCCTGGGACATGATGCCGACGAAGCGGTCGTCGGCGTCGAGCATCTTGCCGAGTTTCTCGGCAAAGACGGCGAAATAGTCGGCCGAGAGCAGGGGGGAGCCGAAATAGTGCATCGAGTAATTCGCCAATACGGCCAGGGGCTTGCCGTCTGGGGTTTGAATCGAGACGACGGAGAGGCCGGGATCGATCGGGCCGGTGGGGCCGGTGGCGTCGGGGCTTTGGTAGCCGGGGTGCATATTGGCGCGGATGGTCAGGTCGCCGAAGGGGTCTTTGCGCATGCGGTCGGGGCGGAAGACCCAGCGGCGGCAGGCGGTGTCGTTCCAATCGTTCACCGTCACCCAGCCGATGCGGGCGGGCGTGAGGTTTTTGTTGGCCTGCTCAATGCCGGCGGCGATGCGGGGGATGAGGAACCTGGGATAGTCCGGGTCGGCGTCGCTGCCGAGGCAGCCCATCGAGGAGGGGGCGGAGTGGGAGTGCGTGGCGGAGACGAGGATGTGGTCGGCGGGAATGCCGGTGGATTTGCTCGCCAGGGCCTTGGCCTGGTCGATCAGCTCGCGCGGGAGCATGCAGCTATCGACGACGGCGATGGCGATCTTCGTGCGGCCGTCGTCGAGCACGAGGCAGCGGGCGTGCAGCGGGTCGTGGGCGGAGGTGGCGGTGCGCTCCTCGAACATGCCGTTGACGATCACGGGGAACTTTTGCGGCGTGACGTCCTGGGCGTAGGCGCCGGCGCGGAATGAGCCGGCGACCGGAGCGTCGGTCGCCGTCGCGCGACACGAGAACAGCAGAACCAAGGCGGAGAGTGCGGCGCGAACATAGGTCATCGTAATCACCCGAAGAAATGCCCCGTCGGTAGAGTGCTCGGTATAATGCCGCGGCATGAAAACCGGTGGCCTGGCGTTCATGCTAACGATGGCGGTCGTTTCGATCCATGCTGGCAGGGCTAAGGGGGCGGAGGGGCCGTCGCTGTCGGATTTCCCGCCGAATGACCGGGAGACCGTCGCCGAGCACGGCATGGTCGCGAGCACGCACCCGCTGGCGGTGCGGATCGGCGTGGACGTGCTCAAGGCCGGCGGGAACGCGATTGACGCGGCCATCGCGACGAATGCGGCGATGGGTCTGATGGAGCCGATGAGCTGTGGGGTCGGGGGAGACCTGTACGCGATCGTGTGGGATGCCAAGACGAAAAAGCTTTATGGGCTCAATGCGAGCGGGCGGTCGCCTTACAAGGCGAGTATTCAGGTGTTCAAGGACAAGGGGCTGGAGGAGATCCCGCTCGCGGGGCCGCTGAGCTGGTCGGTGCCGGGGTGCGTGGACGGGTGGGACCAGTTGCGGCGGCGGTTCGGGACGATGCCGCTGGAAAAGCTGCTTGCGCCGAGCATTCGTTACGCGGAGGAGGGGTTTGCGGTGCCGAAGACGATCGCCTCATCGTGGAAGTCGGCGCAGGCGAAGATGAAGGATTATCCGGATTCGACCGCGACGTATTACCCCGACGGCAAGGCGCCGCGCGAGGGGGAGACGTTCAAGAACCCCCGGCTCGCCCGCACGTATCGCGAGATCGCGGCCGGCGGCCGGGATGCGTTTTACAAGGGGCGGATCGCGAACGAGATCGTTGCATTTTCAGAGGCGAACGGCGGGTTGTTCTCGCAGCGCGATTTTGACGACCACACGTCCACGTGGGTTGAGCCGGTGAGTACGACGTACCGCGGCTATCGCGTGTGGGAAATTCCGCCGCCGGGGCAGGGCATCGCGGCGCTGGAGATGTTGAACATTCTGGAAGGGTTTGACCTGAAGAAGATGGGGGCGGGGTCGGCCGACTACTGGCACGTTTGGCTGGAGGCGAAGAAGCTGGCGTACGCGGACCGGGCGAAATACTACGCCGACCCGGAATTCGTGAAGGTGCCGACGGAGGCGCTGATCGCCAAGGATTACGCCGAGCGGCGGCGGAAGCGGATAGACATGGGGCAGGCGGCGAAAGACGTGCCGCCGGGTAACGTGGCGCTGACGCGCGGCGACACGATCTACCTGTGCGTAGTTGATAAGGACCGCAACTGCGTGTCGCTGATTCAGAGTAATTTCCAGCCGTTCGGGTCGAAGATGGTCCCCGGCGAATTGGGATTCGTCCTCCAGGACCGCGGCAATTTGTTCGCGCTGGACCCAAAGCACGCCAACCGGCTCGAGCCTCACAAGCGGCCGTTCCACACAATCATCCCCGCGATCGTCACGAAGGACGAGAAGCCGTGGTTCGTGTTCGGCGTCATGGGCGGCGACATGCAGGCGCAGGGGCACGTCGAGGTCCTGTGCAACATGATCGACTTTGGGATGAACGTGTACGAGGCGGGCAAATACCCGCGGCTGGAACACGTCGGGTCGGCCACGCCGACGGGCAAGGCCGCCAAAGGCGTGGGCAAGGTGGAGGCCGAGCCGGACATTCCCAAAGACGTCGTGCGCGACCTCAAAGCCCGCGGCCACGAGGTCGTTCGGGTGAAGAAGAACGGCGGAGGGTACGAGGGGATCCTCATCGACCCGCAGACCAATCTCCTGCACGGCTCGTCGGAGGTCCGCCGGGACGGGCGGGCGATCGGGTACTGACCCTAGGCGGGTTCGAAATCGACGTCGCAGTTGAGCGTGTCGCACAGGGCTCCCAGCTTCGAGCGCAGCGTCTGGATCGACACGCCCGGCGGCACCGTCACCCGCATTTCCATCAGGAACAGCGGCTCGCCGGCGAAGGGGGCGGACTGCTGGTGTGCGGTGAGCTCCTCGATGTTGACGCCGAATTCGCGGAGCAGGTCCGAGACGCGGTGGACGATGCCGGGTTGGTCGAGGGAGTAGGTCTTGAGCTTGAACGGGATTCCCTTCACGGGCTGCGCAGGGGCGGCGCTGGCGTCGGTCAGCGTTACGCGCAGGCCGAGCTTCTCCGCCTGTGCGGGGAGGGTGTCGCGGATTTTCTTCAGCGATTCCGGCGGGACTTCGACGACGAGGATGATGGCGAACTGGCCGCGCAGGTTGACCATGCGCGAATCCAGCACGTTCGCGCCGGCGGCGTGGAGGTGGCCGGTGAATTGGCCGACGATCCCCGGGCGGTCCGGACCGATGGCGTTGACGATGATCTGCTGCACGGCGGCTCCTTTGCGATGGTGTCCGTCACTGTAACGACCCCGGGCCGCCTGTCACGCCGGGGATTGGTGCACCGGATTGCGTCGGTCCCAGAATGCGGCGTACCAGCATTCCCACGGTCAGTCCCTGCACGACGATCGAGAAAATGACCACGACGTACGTGACGGCGAGCACGACGTCGCGTGACGGCTCCCTCGGCAGCGACAGGGCCAGTGCCACGGAGATGCCGCCGCGCAGGCCGCTCCAGGTCATGATGACGACGGCGCCGCGCTTGAACTGCCGAAACGGCCGCAGCGCGGCCACCGCGCCGGCGACGCTCGCCCACCGCGCCAAAAGCACCACGGGAATGATGAGCACGCCGGCCAGAATGAAGCGGGGGCTGAAGGGCATCACCAGCACTGCCAGACCGATCAGCACGAAGAGGCAGGCGTTGAGGACCTCGTCGATCAGTTCCCAGAAGGTGTCCAGGTGTTGCTGCGTCTGGTCGCTCATCGCCAGCCGCCGGCCGACGTTGCCGGTGATCAAGCCGGCGACGACGACGGCGATCGGCCCCGACGTGTGCAGCACGTCGCCGAGCGTGTAGGTGCCCATCGCCAGCGCGATCGTGATCGGGACCTCCACCTGGTAGTGGTCAACGCGGCGGAGGAAGTGGAAGGCGACGACGCCGGTGACCAGACCGAGCAGGATGCCGCCAAAGACTTCTTCGAAGAGGAGCAGCGTCACGTGGCCGGCGGTGGCGCTTTCCCCCGACTTGATCTGGAGGAGCACGAGGAAGACGACGACGCCGAAGCCGTCGTTGAAGAGCGATTCGCCGGCGATCTTGGTCTCCAGCGTTTTGGGCGTGGCGGCGGTCTTGAGCATGCCCAAAACGGCGATGGGGTCGGTCGGGGAGATCAGGGCGCCGAAGAGCATGCAGTCGATCGGCCGCAGGCCGTAGGATTCGCGGAGGTGCAGCCAGCCGACGATCAGCCACGTGAGCGCGCCGACGATGAAGGTGGAGACGACGACGCCGGCGGTCGAGAGGACGGTCACCGCGCCGGCCTGGCTGCGGAGGTCGTCGAACTTGATGTGCAGGGCGCCGGCGAAGAGGAGGAACGCGAGCATGCCGCGGAGCAGGACGGCTTCGAAGTTGATGGCGCCCAGTAGTTTCTCCGCCGGGCCGCGCACAGGCACGCCCAGCAGCGCCAGGCCGATGACGGCCAGCGAGACCGCCAGGGAGAGGACCATCACGCCGATGGTCATGGGCAGGCGGATGTACTTGTAGTTGACGTAGCTGAACAGCGCCGCCAGCGTAAGGAGGATGGCGACGACCTGGAAGAGCGTCATGCGGCGCGCGCGCCCCCGTCTGCGTTCACTTGCCCGCCCCCTCGAAGGCCTCAGTCACCGGCTTACCGTCCCATTCCTTCGGCGCGGCGACGCCGAGCGCGAACAGCACCGTCGCCGCGGTGTCGTAGGTGTTGACGGTGCGCTGGATTTCGTAGCCCTTGCGCACGCCCGGGCCGGCGGCGATCCAGGGGATGGTCACGTCTTCGTCGGTGCCGCCGGTGTGGTTCTTGCCGTGGCCGCCGTGGTCGGAGGTGACGACGACCAGCGTCGAGGAGCGGATGCCGGCGCGGTCGAGCGCCCCCAGCACCTTGTCCAATCCGCGATCGACGTCGGACATCTTCGCGAGCTGCTCCGGGGAGAGCCAGCCGTACTTGTGCCCGGCGCCGTCGAGGTCGCCGAACCAGACAAAGAGAAACGTTGGTTTGTGCGCCTCGATGTATTTCGCCGCCACGTCGCCGGCCGGGGTCGATCCGCCGGGGCTGTGCTCGAAGTGGATCAGGTCCCTCCACTGCGGCGTCACCGGTTTTTCCAGCGGGTAGAGCTTCCAGTGGCCGAGGAGACCCGCCGATGACTTGCCGGCGCCGGCGAGTGACTCAAAGACCGTCGGCACCTTCACCTTCATGCCGGCCAGTTCTTGCGGCTCGATCGGGTGCTTGTCGATGCCGGTCTTGGCAGGCGTCGAGCCGCTGAGCATCGACGACCAGTTCACCTGCGTCACGCTCGGCGTCACCGCCTTCGCATGCCAGCACACCGCGCCCTCGGCGATCAGCCCCTTCAACACCGGGCCGCCGGCGCGCTGAATCGCCTCCGGCCGGCAACCGTCGAGGCCTATCACGACGACGTGCTCGGCGGCGTGGGCTGCCGCTGCACACGCCAGCAGGATGATCGTCAGCAGGATCCGCCGCATCAATCGCCCACCTTCTCCTTAATCGCCGACACGAGTGCGTCCACGTCGGGGTAGTGGCCGGCGGTCAGTTCCTGCATGGCGTGTTCGGCGGTCTGCGTGCGCTTGACCAGGTAATCGCAGATGGCGTCGGCGTCGCCGCCGGAGGCTTCGACGGCGGCCGACACGTCCGGCTTCCAGGTGCCCTCTACCTTCACCATGATCGTCGGCGAATCCGAGTCCTTGAACTTGATCCGCGCCTTGTCGCCTTCGATCGTCTGGTCGGCGGCGTCGATGTCGGCGTTGGTCGCGTCGTGGATCGCCTTGGCGACTTTCTCCTTGGCGGCGTGGCCGAACTTCTCCGAGGCGGCGCGCTCCAGCTTGGCGACGGCGATGTCGGTGGCGGCCATGAGCTGCGCGACCCGCCGCTCGGCGTCGTTATTCGCCTGCTGCATCGCGATGAGCTTGTCGGCGTCGCCGGCGGCGGCGGTGTCGTTGTAGGCCTTGAGCGCCTCCTTGGGGCTCTGCACGACCGCGACCGGCTCGCTTCCGTTCTTCGAAGCCGGCCCGGTCGCCGGCGACGCGCTGATCGGGCCCGCCAGCAATACCAGTCCGATCACACCGCACGTCCAACACGTCCAACGCCGCAGGCTCATGACACGCTCCGTTGCTCGCCGTTCTCGCTGCTCGCCCCGTTTCAGCCCCGCGAGTATAACACGGCCCATGACCAGTTCCGTCACGGCAAAACCGCGCATCCTCACCGGCGACACGCCCACCGGCAAGCTCCACCTCGGTCATTACGTCGGCTCCATCGAGAACCGCCTGGCGCTGCAAAACGATTACGATTGCTACTTCCTCATCGCCAACAAGCACGCATTCACCACGCGGGCCGACAAGCCCGACGACATCCGCCAGAGCGTCATCGACATCGCTACCGATTGGCTGGCCGTCGGCATCGACCCGGCGAAGGCGACCATGTTTGTCCAGTCCGAAGTCCCTGCCATCGACGAGCTGTCCAACTTCTTCGGCATGCTCGTGCCTTACCCGCGCCTGATGCGCAACCCGACGCTCAAGGACGAGATTCGCGACAAGGGGCTTGGTGACAACTATGCCTTTGGGTTCCTCTGGTACCCGATCGGGCAGATTGCCGACATCCTCGCGTTTCGGCCGGACATGGTGCCCGTCGGTGAGGACCAGTTGCCGCACCTGGAGCTGACGCGCGAGGTCGCGCGGCGGTTCGACCAGCTCTACTGCGGCGTGGACCCGCACACGCAGGACAAGGATTACATCAAGGCCGGGGGGCTGTTCCCCGTGATCGAGCCGAAGCTGGGGCGCATCCGCCGGCTGGTTGGCACCGGGGCGCCGGGGCCGGGCGGGCAACTGCTCAAGATGTCCAAGTCTCTCAACAACGCCATTTTTCTTTCCGACGATGCCGAGACGGTGCAGAAGAAGGTGATGGCGATGTACACCGACCCGAATCGTGTCCGCGCCACCGACCCAGGTAACGCGAACCCCGAGCAGAACCCGCTGTGGGCATTTCACGAGGCGTTTAACCCGGACGCCAAGTGGGTGGCGGAAAATGAGGACCTCTACCGCCAGGGCAAGGTCGGCGACGTGGCCATGAAGCGCAAGCTCGTCGAAGTGCTCAACGCGATCGTCGAACCGATCCGCATGCGGCGGAGGCACTTCGAACAGCGGCCGGATGAGGTGATCGACGTGCTGCGGGAGGGCACCAAGCGCGCCAACGCGGTGGCGGAGGAAACGCTGGCATTGGCGAAGAAGGCGATGCGGCAGGATTACTTCCCCCGAGTGCTGAATATCTAAGCTCCCGGTAAAGGCGGTTCGATCGGAGGCGGCGGGGAGGGGGGCGGCTGCTGTTGGGGTGGCTGGTAGCCGCCGTAGGATTGTTGCGCGTAGGCCTGTTGGTACGCGCGGTACTGGGCCTGGTATTGGGCGTACTGCGCCTGGTATGAGGCGCGCCACTCGCGGATTCGGCCGGTGGCGCGGGCGGCTTGAATGAGCCATGCGAGGAGAAGGCCGTACACGAGCAGCCAGAGGGTTGCCATGCACAGATTCGCGCCGACCTCCCGGGGTCCCTGCTTCCCAATCGTGAACGGCGTCGAAACCAGCATGAGCACGGGGTAGAGGAGGACGAGGCACACGACGACGATGCCGGTAACGGCCGCGCCGAGGCTGCCGCGGCGCACGAAGATGCCCAGGACCACCTGCGCAATGCCGAAGACCAGCCCGACGACGCCGATCGTCGTCGCGACGATGCGCATCGCCTGCTCGACGGGCATGCCGCCGAGCGCCTCCTGGAGCTGCTGTCCCATCGCGGGTTGCTGCGCGAGCAGCTGGTCCCACGGAAAGGCCAGGCCCATCCCGACGCAGCAGACGCCGGCCAGGAACATGAGGCCGCCGAGGATGGACATCATGAGCCCCGCGCGGCGGGCGGGGCGGAGGAGCTCGGCCTCGTAGGGGTTGTGGCCGTAGTTGCCGTAGTTCGCCTGGGTGTACGTGTACTGCTGGGGGTCGGGCGGCGGGGAATAGGGGGAGGGATATTGGCTCACGGGGTCGTCTGATGGTTGGGGGATTGGAGGGCCGGCGCCAGGACCGCTCCGACGATCGCCGCCGCCGCCACCGCCGCCGTTTCGACGCGGAGGATGGTCGCCGTGAGGCGCACGGGCGTCAAGGCGGATTGGGAGAAGAGGCGTAGCTCGTCGCCGGTCCAGCCGCCTTCGGGGCCGATGAAGATCGTCAATTGCCGTTGGCGTTTGGAGGGAAAATCGAGGACCGCCTGACCCATCGGCACGGCATCGCCCGCGGTGGAGAGGACCCAGCGGGCGGCGCCTTCGAGATGCTTGATCGCCTCCGGCAGGGGCGTCAGATCGGCGATCGTCATCACTCCGCGGCGCTTCGACTGCTTGGCAGCTTCGACGGCGATCCGCTCCCAGCGCTGGCGCTTGCCCCTGCCTTCCGGCAGCACCACGCTTCGACCGGCCGCGAGGGGCACGAACCGGCTCGCGCCCAGCTCGCTCAACTTCTCCACCATCCAGTCGGCCCGATTGCCCTTGGGCACGGCGGCGGCGATCGTCCACGTCAAACCCTGCTCCGCCGCCGCCGTCATCTCGTCGACGCGCACCGTAACGCCACGCACTGAGCACGCGACCACGATGGCCCGGCCGACCGCGCCGGCTTCGTCGAACACTTCCAGCGGCGCGCCGGCTTCCAGGCGTAGGACGTCGCGGAGGTGGTGGGACTCGTGCGCGTCGAGCGCGAGCTCGCCGGGCCGCACCGCCGGGACGTGGACGCGCCTGGGCATGGGGGGATTATGGACGGGGGGGTGAGAATTCAGAAGGGGGGCGCGGCCGGCGAAGATGGCGCGGCGGCGGACCTGTGACGGGGTGGCGCTGGTTGTCAAAGAGCGGCGGCGGGGGTTAGAGGCCGTATTGTTTCAGGAGGGCGTCGAAGCTGGGATCGCCGCTCCGGCTGGGGGGATTGGGGCGGGGGAGGCGGGGCGATTTGCGGGCGGGAGAGTGGGATTGGGAGTGCGCCGGCGGCTGGGAAAGGGTCTGGTGGAGGCGCTGGAGTTCGGCTTGGAAGAGGGGGTTTTGGCGCCAGTGGTAGAGGGTCTTGGGATCAATGCGGAGGTGGCGGGCGACGGCGCCGGCGGAGTTGCTGAGGAGGAGGCGGGCGGCGGTGAGGTGGCGCGGGGGGAGGGGGGAGTGACGGGGTGAGGGGGTGGGGAGTGAGGGGGTGGAAGATGGCGCCTGCGACTTCGGCGAGCTCAGCCGAGCCGTGGGTTCGTTTTTTCCCGGCGCGTGGTGTCTGGAATTTCCGGGAATTTCCGGGAATTCCCGGGCAGAATCGGGCGAAATCGGGCGGGGTTCGGTGGGTTCGGGCCGGGCAAAACCGGGCGTTTGCGGGCGGGACGATGGGTTTGATTCTGCGGCGGCGGGGGCCGGCGTGGGCTTAGCGGGAGCGTCGGAATGGTGTGTCGATGCGGTGGACATGAGTCCCCCCTTTCCAATAATGCGTGCGGTGGGCACGGACCATCCGCGCCCTGCACGACCGATTTTATATACCATACTATTTGCTAACTTGCAAGCATAAATTTTCCCGTTTAGCGTAGCGCTGCGTAGACGAGGTAAGGAGCCTTTGGTAGACCAGATCGCTGGTTCAATCTTCCCGGGGATCTTGATGACTTCGAAACGACTCACGGTGGCGGAACTGGTCGATCAGGTGGCTCGCAGGGCGGGATTGACCGTTGAACAGGTAAAAGCGGTCCTGAAAGCGCAGGCGGAACTCGCGTATGAGCATGCGGCCGAGGGGTTCCGGGTTCCGGGCATCGGGATCCTCAGGAAAATCGAGTCGCCGGCGCGACAAATGGTCATGCGATTCGGCCCGGATGCCGGACAAGAAAAGACAATACCGGCGAGCCGAAAGCTGAGATTCGCCGTGTCTCGCGTGGCGAAGGAGATGGTGCTCGGCCGTGCGGGGCCGATGCCGGACTTGTTCAAGGATCCTGAACTCGCTGAGTTCAAGTTCTCGACCGACTCGACCGAGTTGGCCGATCCGTCGTTGTTCATTGGGGAGTTGGGCGGGCCGCTTGCTGTCGCGAGGGACGGCAGCAACGTGTCTCTCGTCGTCCGTCGCCTTGCCGATCTTTGGCTTCCCACCGGGCGCATCGTGGCGGCGGACGCGATGATCGGCGGCAGCGAGCCGTTTGCTCGTTCGGTTCCTGCGGCCCGTTATCCAACGGCGATAGCGATCGCGCTGGAGACCAGCGAGCGTGTGGCGTTTGCGATCATTCGATTTTCCGAGGCGCGGGTTGCGAAGTGGGAGATGGCGGTGCCTGAAGGAAAAGATGCTTCCGCGCTTAAGTCCGGACAGGTGTTTGGCTACGGCGTTGACAGCGGCACCGGCAGCTTCTGTGATGCTTCCGTTCAGCAGCTCCTGCTCGAAGTAAATGAGGCTGACGCCGGGTTCTTCGAGCGGGCGGTGGAAGAGATGGGCGCCGGCAGATGGCTTCACGTGGAAACGCCCCAAGGGTCGCTTGCACTGTTTTCTTCGGGTTTTGGCGACGGGCGGTATGCGTCCTACTTTGGGTTGGATGAGGCGGGGAATCCGGCGATGTTGGTGACCGATTTCCAGGTCGTGAAGTCGCGCTTCTCGGAATGACCAACTGCATTTGGTTGTACGCTGGGGTGAAACGCGAGTCGGTCCGTGGTTTCCCGCGGCGGAGCCGCTGGGCTCCCGCCAGCCGGCGGGCGTGTTTCAGAACGGGGTCAATCCCACTGCAGGTTTTCGAGGTGGCGCTGGATGTCACCGGCGCTTTGGAATCTCTCCAGAATGAGGGAGTCCTTCTGCCCGCGAATGATGTCCTTCACGACCTTCGGCTGGTCGTGGTAGTGGGAGCGGCCGCCGACGATGGCGTGGAAGACTTGAATCAGGTTGAGGACGTCTTTGTGGACCTTTGACTTGGTGGGCCGGCCGAGGTCGAAGAAGTCGAGGAGTTTGACTTCGAAGCCGATGCCGGCGCGGCGGATCATGATGTTGTCGTCGTGGATGTCGCCGTGGTATTCGCCGCGGGCATGGATGGGGGCGATGCCTTTCGCGAGGACGTAGAGGACGTGGAGGGCTTCGAAGGTGGAGAGCCGGCCATCCGGTTGGGATTTGAGGAACTCGGAGAGCTTCTGGCCCTCGACCAGTTCGCTGATGACTACCGTGACCTTCCGCCGCTTGACGTAGGCGACCTCCTGGTGGTGGTACTGCATCAGGATGGGGCAGTGGCGCAGGGCGTCGAGCTTGCGGGCGTAGGAGATCGCGCTCTTGCCCATCGGGTCGCGGTGGGGGTAGTAGAATTTTGCGGCGCGGCGGATGCCGGTGGCCCGCTCGACGATGACGTAAACCTCGCCTTCGTAACCGCTTCCGAGGGGGCGTTCGATGACGTACTTGCCGGCGACGGTGCGGCCGGTGGGGAAGTCGAAGCGCTTGACCTTGCTCGCGCGGTACACGGGGGGCGGCTTGGGTGAGTGTTCGATGAAGCTCATGCGTCAACTCATGGGGGCCGAAGCGCATCATGGCGGGGACGGCGCGGGGCGTCAATCGAAAGGGGCTTACGAAACACCTCGAATTTATAAGGTCGTGTGAGGCTGGGGGCTTTGTAGAATCAGGCACGATGGAATGGCTCAAAAGCGTGACCGGGAAGGTGGTTAGCGGGCTGGTGGCGCTGGCGGTGGTGGCCGGCGGCATCTCGTGGTGGTCGATGACGCCGGACACGCGGGAGCAAGTATTGGCAAGTAGCGGGAAAATCCTGGGATGGCTCGGCATCGTGCTGGCGGTTCCCTGGGCGAGCTTTTTCCTGATCGGGAAAGTGTCGGACCTGGACAACAACCTCGCGGGCGCGGCGCTGGTGCTGGCGCTGACGATCCTGGAGCTGGTGGTGCTGGCCTGGATGTTCCAGTGGGGCATCCGCGGGAGCGGGGCGTGGACGGCATTCGTGGTCGGAGGGTTGTTCGCGGGTGTGTATAATCTGTTCACCTGCGATTGGATCGCGGAGAAAGTGGGTTGAGGCGTGCCGACGAGCGTGTGCGTCGGGTTGGGAGCGAAAGATGCCTACGGCCAATCAACGAATCAGCGAGTACGTCCTGGAGGAGAAGGTGGGGGGCGGGACGTTCGGCGAGGTGTGGCGGGCTCATCACCACGTCTGGGTGGACCAGCTCGTGGCGGTGAAGATCCCGACCGACCCGCAGTACGTGCGGAACCTCCAGCGCGAGGGCGTGGCGATCCACGGGCTGGTGCATCCGAATATCGTTAGGCCGATCGGGTTTGACCCGTACGCGGAAACGCCGTACCTGGTGATGGAGTACGTGCCGGGGACGAGCCTGCGGCCGCTGGTGCAGCAGAAGAAGCTGTCGGTCGGCGACGCCGTGGCGGTGATGCGGCAGGTGCTTACCGGGTTGGCGTACGCACACAAGCAGGGGGTGACGCACCGGGACGTGAAGCCTGAGAACATCCTGATCCACGAGCGAGCGTTCCGGGACGGATTCGGTTCCGAGGGCGTGGTGAAGGTGACGGACTTTGGCCTGGGCAAGGCGGCGGCGGCGACGAGCATGAACTCGATCGCGTATTCGGCGTCGATGAATTCGCCGGAAGGGCGCGACATCGCCGGGACGCTGGATTACATGGCGCCGGAGCAGCGCGGGGGATTGGACGTGGGTCCGCGGGCGGATTTGTACGCGTGCGGCGTCGTTCTTTACGAGATGCTCACTGGGGAGAGGCCGGCGGGGACGGACGTGCCGAGCGAGTTGAACCCGTCGGTGCCGCGGTATCTGGACGGCGTGTTTCGGCGGTCGTATGCGCGGCTGGACAAGCGGTTTAATTCGGCGGAGGAGTTTTTGACGGCGCTGGCGGCGGAGCCGCCGCCGCTGCCGGGGAAGAGGCACGAAGCGGAGCAGCGCGTGTCGGGCGGGTACGTGCCGGCGGTGCAGAAGGGATATACGTCGTCGCCGGGGACGGGGACTTGTCCGCAGTGCCGGCAGCAGGTGGACGGCACGGACCAGTTCTGCATGCACTGCGGCGTGCAGCTCGTGTCGAACATCCGGCGGTGCCCCAAGTGCGGGGCGTATCCGGATGCGTCGGACCGGTACTGCATCTTCTGCGGCGAGACGTTGGTGGAGGGGGCGGTGGCGTAGGAGAATGCTGAGTTCGAAGTGCTGAGTGCCAAGTCCGAATTGGCATTCAAAGCACCCTCACCCCTGCCCTCTCCCGGAGGGAGAGGGAGAAGAGGCGGATGGATCATGGGCGAGTTTGTCATTACATCGCTGATCTTCTTCGGGATCATCTCGGTGACCGCGGTGATCTTTGGGGTGTGGGTGGTGGGCTCGGTGTTGAAATGGGTGGTGACGGGAATTTTTGGGACGCCGCAGCGCCGGGTGCAGGGGCGGGCGGTGCCGCAGGTGAGGTGCGTGCGGCGCGGGTGTGCGGCGGAGAATCCCGTGACGGCGCGGTTCTGCCGGCGGTGCGGGTTGCCGCTGCCGGCGGCGGAGCAGGTGAGTGTACGGCGCGCGGCGATGTGGTAAGAGCGGGAAGGAGTAGTCAGTAGTCGGTAGCCAGTAGAAAGAATAGGCGTGGGGCGTGAGGTGTGGCTGTGGATCGGATGGTTGCGATAGATCCGTCGTTGCAGTCGGTGCACGGGGGGAGGACGCCGGATTATCTGGCGGGGGCGGTGCTGCAGAGCTTGTGCCGGCCGGTGGGGGCGGACGGGGGGTGGGGGGCGGTGAAGTCGGTCGTCGTGGGGGCGTTGAGCTTCGGGGTGGTGCCGTTGCTAACCTGGCCGGCGCGGCTGGGGAGTTTTATCACCGCCGAGCGGGCGGAGCTATGGCACCTGGCGGAGTGGGTGCGGCTGCGCACGGGGCGGGCCGAGGCGGTGGAATTGCAGCGGTCGGCGGAGCGCCTGGGGGTGAGGGCGCGATTATCGGGTTTGGCGCTGCTGACGGTGCTGGCGGTGGCGGCGACGTTTTTCGCGTATTTCAATGACTACTCGTTTTCATTCCATCGCCTGATCCGTGTCACGTATGTGGCGGGGTGGCCGCGGCATGCGGACGCGGCGTGGCGGGCGGAGGGGAAGCTGTGGATGGTGTGGACGGTGGGGCTGTCGCTGGCTTACCTGGCGCATTATGTGCAGGTGAGGCGGCATGCGCGGGCGGTCGAGGCGTTCGTGCGGCAGTTCAACCGGATCGGCGAAGGCGAGGGCTTGTCGGCGGCGAGGCTGCCGGAGCTCGGGTTGGGGATTCGGCCGCTGTGGGTGGCGGGGGCGATTGTGCTGGTGGGGGTGGGAGCGGTGTGGGGCGTGCCGATGATGCTGGCGGGTGCCGTGCATCGCCGGTATACCAGGGTTGTCAGTCGCGCGTACCGCGAGGAGCTCGCGCGGCGGGTGAGGTCGATGCTGGCGATGCAGCGGCCGGAGGTGGCGGTGCCGGTGCCGGTGAAGCTGAGGCGGGAGTGCCCGACGGACCGGTGCCGGGCGAAGTTGAAGGAAGGCGCGAACTTTTGTCACCGCTGCGGGGCGAGGGTGGCGGCGGTGTTGGATAGGGTGGCGTGAGAGAGTGACGTGGGAGAAATCCGAATGACGAAACCCGAAATCCGAATCAAATCCGAAACCAGAATGACGAATGACGAAACGGGGAGACCCGCCTTCGTTTCGTCATTCGGGCTTCGTCATTCGTCATTGATTCGGATTTCGGGTTTCGGGCTTCGGGCTTTGCCGTGAAAGTTATCTACACCATCCTCGCCGAGACCGGCTGGGCGTGGTGCGTCCTGTTCTTCGTGTTCCTGGCGGTTCGGTTGTGGCCGCGGCGGAGGGATCCGCGTGGCGCTGAGGTGAAGGTAACGGAGTCGCATGAAAAACAGTCCTGATCCATCGGTGCACCGGGAGCGCGAGAAGGAGCTGATCCGGCACGTCGAGCGGCTGCTGGACGACGACCGCCTGCGCATCGACACGACGCGGGGGCGGCGGCCGGTGAAGTCGTTCATCCCGGAGGTCAGCCGCAGCGACAAGGGTGTCGAGCTGAAGCGGACGATGAGTGAGATGGGCAAGCCGGACCGCGAGCTGGAGAAGCGGATGCCGGTGGGGGAGTCGCTGGAAGTGGTGGTGTCGAAGAAGAAGTGGATCTTCTTCAGGCAGCCGATCGGACGGCTGGAAGTGGTGTGTATTTCGCCGACGAAGAAGCTGCTGGCGGGGGAGTCGCCGGAGCCGATGGGGCTGGCGGAGCTGAACAAGGTGTTGCGGGAGAACCCGCCGCCGGTGAAGAGCGTGCCGACGACGCTGGTGGTGATGAGCACGTCGGGGTTCACGCGGGAGGCGCACGAATTGGCGGAGCGGCGGGCGGACCGGACGCTGATCATGGTCGAGCCGAACGACGCCGGCGGGTGGAGCGTGACGGGGCCGGTGGAGACCAAGGCGCTGGTGGATTTGTTCGACCCCGAGGCCGAGGGGCAGAAGCGCGACCGGGTACGGGAGACGATCGAGGCGAGCCGCACCGAACTGCTGACCGGCGGGGTGGCGGCGGACAAAGTCGTGGCGAAGACGCAGTTGCCGATCCAACTCGTCGAGGCGGAGCTGAAGGCGTACGCGAAGGAGCACGGGGGGCTCGTGGCCAAGCGGCTGGACGGGCGGGTGGTGCTGTTTCAGGAGGGGTCGAGCTCGCCGGCGGCGGCGGGCGGGGAGGCGGGAGGTTCGGATATGCCGTTCATCGACAAGGTCAAATCCCTGTTCGCCCGAAAGGGGGAGAACGAGAAGAAGATCGCGTTCCTCTCCGAGCGCAAGGCGGCGCTGTCGCAGCAGCGCGACCGGGCGTACGAGGACATCAACTCTCTGGAAAGCAAGGAGGAGGACCTGCGCAAGCAGTTCAAGGATTCGAGCAGCGCGATCACCAAGCGGCGGGTGACGACGCAACTGCTGCAGCTCCGCAAGGACATCGAGCGGCGGCACCAGCTGGTGTCGGTGCTGAACCAGCAGGTGAACGTGGTCAGCACGCACCTGCACAACCTGGAGCTTGTGCAGCAGGGTCAGGTGGCCAAGCTGCCGGACAGCGACGAGATCGCCACCGACGCGGCCAAGGCGGAGGAGGTGCTGGCGGAGCTGGAGGCGAGCAACGAATTGGCCGGGAGCGTGGGGGCGATGACGCTGTCGGGGCTGACGGCGGAGGAGCAGGCGCTGTACGAGGAGCTAGAGAAGGAGGCCGGCGGGGGGGCGAATGCGATCTCGCTGGATACGGTGCGGCCGGAGGAGGAAAGGACCGGCGAGCGGGCGGAGAAGGCGGAGGGCGGCGCGGCGAAGGAGCGGCGGCCGCAGGAGACGGCGGCGGCGCGGCCGCAGCCGCAGAGGAACGAGCCGGAGGCGGGGTAGCATGGCTCTGATCGACAAGTTATTCGGGAAGAAGAAGACCCTCAGCGAGCTCAATAAGATGGAGCTGCGCAAGGAGGAGATCCTGCTGGGCAAGCAGCGGGACCGGCTGTTTAAGAAGATCGAGACGATCGCGTCGGACAAGCAGAAGATTTTCCAGCAGGGGGCGCAGCAGAAGTCGCCGGAGCTGCGCAAGTCGTTGGCGCTGAACTTCGAGATGAAGACGCAGGAGCAGCTCATGGCCGCCCGAGAGCTGAACCTGCGAACCAAGGAGCTGATGACCGTCAGCCGGCTGCGGATGGTGAAGGAGAACAGCGAGGGGGGGAAGGCGCTGGGGCGGCTGAACCTGACCGATAAGGACGTGGCGCGGATCAGCCAGTGGATCGAGGACGACGGCGTCGGGCAGGACATGTACAAGGAGCGGCTGGATTCGATCCTTCAGCTCGGGGAGCAGGTGGACAAGGACTCACTGGAGACGGCGGGGCTCACGCAGGCGGGGCAGGAGCTGATGAGCATCTGGAACCAGATGGACCGCGGGAAGGTGAAGGAGGAGGAGGCGTTCGAGGAGGCGGACAAGGCGGTAAGGAAGCGGGCGGCGGCGCTGGATAAAGAGATATAGCCACGAAGGCACGAAGACACGAAGGAAGAGGGCGGGCAATGAGATCTTATGGGCCTTTTCAAGAGTAAAGACGAGCGGCGGATTGAGAGGGAGATGAAGATCAAGGGGGGGATGCGCGCGATCGAGCGGTCGATCCGGCAGCAGGAGAAGTTTGCCGAGGACTTCATCAAGAACGCGCAGCACGCGAAGAAGATCGGGGACGAGGGGCAGTACCAGTTCATCCGGTCGGCGCTGAAGAAGACGGCGGCGGTGAAGAAGATGCTGGAGCGGCAGCTGCTGGCGATCAAGAACGCGATGCTGATCCAGCAGCAGGCGGCGGCGAGCCAGCAGTTCGCCGAGTCGATGAACCTGATGGCGAGGGAGATCGGGCGAATCTTCGGGGAGATGGACCTGACGCGGACGCAGGCGGAGTGGGAGAAGGCGGTGGCGCAGGCCGGGAGCATGGAGGAGCGGATGGAGGTGTTTCTGGATTCGATGGAGCAGACGGCCGTCTCGGGGGCGGCGACCACGGCGCGGGAGGACTTGGTGAGCGACGACGAGATCGACCGGATGATCCAGGCGGACGTGCTGGCGGCGGAGAAGACGGAGCTGGGGAAGCTGGACGAGCTGGAGAGCGAGATCGCCAAGGAGCTGGGGGCGACGAAGCAGAAGGATTAGGGGTTCGTAAAGAAGGATCACCGCAGAGGCGCAGAGGACGCGGAGAATTTGTCAGAGGTGAATAGTTGTTTTTAGTTCAATTGTTATAAATTTAGCGGGGCTACTGCTCGCGGGAGCTGCCGGGGTTTGATTCGGGCTTTACCTGGTCCTTGAACTTTTCGCGGACTTTGCGGAGCTTGGGGAGGGCGAATTGCTGGATGTAGGGGTTGTCGGGGTGGTGGGTGACGTAGTCCTGGTGGTAGGCCTCGGCGGGGTAGAAGCCGGTGTAGGGCTCTAGCGTCGTCACGATCGGCTTGGCGAAGGCGTGGGACTCGTTGAGCTGCTGGATGTAGGCCTCGGCGACGCGTTTTTCGTCGGGGCTCTGGTAGAAGATGGCGGAGCGGTATTGGTGGCCGTGGTCGGGGCCCTGGGCGTCCTTGGTGGTGGGGTCGTGGATGGTGAAGAAGACGCGGAGGAGTTGGCCGTAGGTGATTTTGGAGGGGTCGTAGGTGATTTTGATGGCTTCGGCGTGGCCGGTGGTTCCGGTGCAGACGGTTTCGTAGTCGGCGGTTTCCTTGGTGCCGCCGGCGTAGCCGCTGACGACGGCCTTTACGCCGGCGAGCTGCTTGAAAGAGACCTCGGTGCACCAGAAGCAGCCGCCGGCGAGGACGGCGGTCCTGGGGGTTTTGTCGGAGGGTAGGGTGGTGGGGAGGTCGGTTTTGGGGAGGGGGAGATCGGCGGCGTGGGCGGGGCGGTCGCAGGATAGGCCGAGGGCGGTGAGGATCAGCATGGGGATGACTCCGTGGGTTGGTAAGTGGGTCTTGGTCACGGGCGGGGCCTCCGGGATGGGTTGAGTTATTCTAGGTGCGGGCGGGGTGGGGTTACAGGGGGCACGGAAGGGTTCGGGGTTCGGGGTTCAGGAGGGGGCGGTCTGGGGACTCGGTGGGTTCGTTTTGCGCGATTGCGGTGGGAGGGACACGCGGGGTCGTCGGGGGACAATCGGGGACATTTTGAAGCGCCAAGGACGCCAAGGTGGCCAAGAGCGCCAAGGGGAGGAGGTGGGTCGGTGGGTTCGTTTTGCGCGTTTGGGTGGGGTGGACGGGTTCGGACAGGTTTGGACGGAAGCGGTCGGCTTCGGA
>Ga0308175_100000489_pt1 | contig 27560 bp, 25 predicted proteins | sample PhyCR1_3_FD_203893 | JGI IMG/M metagenome (GOLD analysis project Ga0308175, IMG submission 203893) | Soil microbial communities from UC Gill Tract Community Farm, Albany, California, United States - DLSLS.C.R1 | ecosystem: Environmental > Terrestrial > Soil > Agricultural land | place: USA...
CGACCGGCACGTAGCGGTGATCCTCCGCGGCGAGGTGCGAATAGTAGGGGAGGAAGATCCGCGCGTCGTGCCCGGCGCGGCCGAGGAAACGGGAGAGCCCGGATACGACGTCGCCGAGGCCGCCGGTCTTGGCGAACGGCGTGGCCTCGGCGGCGAGCTGGAGGATCCGCAACGGCACCACGGCGTCAGACGATCGTCCCGGGGGGGATCACGGCGTTTTTGTGGACGATGATGATGCCGTCGCGGATCGAATAATTCTCGTTGTCGAATTGCTGGACGCCTTCCTCGTTGACCAGCCTGCAGCCGTCGCCGATGTGGGCGTTGAAATCGATGATGGCGTTGCGGATCGTGCAGTCGCGGCCGATGCCGATCGGGATCTGCTCGCTCCCCTCCGGGAGGATCTCCAGGACGTTGGCCCCCATCACGATCGAGCGCTCGATCACCGAGCCGGAGCGCACCATCGAGCGGATGCCGATGATCGAATCGGCGATGTGGCTGCCGGAGAGGATGCTCCCCTCGTTGAGGATCGAATAGCGCACCGAGCAGTCGTTCACCTTGATCCCCGGCAGGAAGCGGGGGTGGGTGAAGATGCGGAATTCGGGATCGTACAGGTTGAGCGGCGGCAGCGGCAGCGTCAGCTCGAGGTTCGCCTGGTGGAAGCTCGGGATGGTGCCGATGTCGGCCCAGTAGCCGTCGTGGGGGAAGGCGAAGACGCGATACTGGCTGAGGGCCTGGGGGATCACCTCGCGGCCGAAGTCGACGGTGGAGGTGCCCACCAGGAGCTCGCTCAGCACCTCGGGGCGGAAGACGTAGATGCCCATGCTGGCCAGGAAGGAGCCCTGCGAGACCGGGAAGCCGAGCGCCGCCCGGGTCTGCTCGTCGAGCTCGATGGCGTCGAGCTGCGCGGCCTCCTTGGGCTTTTCGACGAAGTCGACGATCCGGCCGGAGGGGTCGAGGCGCAGGATGCCGAAGGCCGAGGCCTCCTCGCGGGTGACCGGCTTGACGGCGATCGTCAGGTCGGCGTTGCGTTCGCGGTGGATGCGCACGAACTTCGAGATGTCCATCAGATAGAGCTGGTCGCCCGAGAGGATGAGGATCTCCGGGGGGTCGAACTCGAGCAGCCGGGGGAGGGTCTGGCGCACGGCGTCGGCCGTCCCCTGGAACCAGTCGCGGTTCTCCAGGGTCTGCTCGGCGGCCAGGATGTTGACGAAACCGTTGCTGAAGGCGCTGAAGCGGTAGGTCTGGGCGATGTGGCGGTGCAGGCTGGCGCTGTTGAACTGGGTGATGACGAAGATGCGGTCGATCCCCGCGTGCAGGCTGTTGCTGATCGGGATGTCGATCAGCCGGAACTTCCCTCCCACCGGCACCGCGGGCTTCGCGCGGTCGCGGGTCAGAGGCCAGAGGCGGGACCCCTGCCCCCCTCCGAGAATGGCTGTGACGATTTTTTCCATGAGCCCCCTCCCGCCGGGCGCGGGTATCTTATCTCAGGAAACTAATGGGGATAGGGGAGGTTTCGGTAGAATGGCCCCATGACCGCCGCCACCCCCCGCCGCCCCCTCCACTGGGACTATCTCGGCCGCGTCCCCTACGCGGAGGCGGTCGAGATGCAGCACGCCGCGCGGGCCGCCCTGAAGGCGGGGGAGGGGCCGGAGCGCTTCCTGCTGCTGGAGCACCCGCACGTCTACACCCTGGGCCGCAACGCCAGCGCGGAGGACGTCCTCGCGGACCCCGAGCAGTTGGCCGCCCGGGGCGTCGAGGTGGCCGAGTGCGACCGCGGCGGCCAGGTCACCTACCACGGGCCCGGTCAGCTCGTGGGCTATCCCGTCGTCAACCTGAGCCCCGACCGCCGGGACATCCGGCGCTACGTGCGCGATCTCCAGGAGGTGCTCATCCGTACCCTCGCCGAGTATGGCGTCGCGGCGCGGCCGGGCGAGGAGCAGGCCTTCATCGGCGTCTGGGCCGGGGAGGCGAAGATCGCCTCGATCGGGGTCCATCTCTCGCGGTGGATCACCACCCACGGCTTCGCCCTCAACGTGTCGACCGACCTCTCCTACTTCACGGGGATCATCCCCTGCGGCCTGCGTCAGGTGAGCATGACCTCGATCGAACGGCTGATGGGGCGGGCGCCCTCGCTCCCCGAGATCGCGGCGGTCTGCGCCCGCCATTTCGGCCAGATCTTCGACCGCGAGCTGGTCTCGGCGGCCGCTCCGGAGCCGGCCGCGGTGGGAGCCCCTTGAAGGTCAACCTCGGCCTCAACGCGGTGATCGTGGCGGTCACCGAGGAGGTCCCCCGCATCCTCACCGTCCCCCGCTCCGGCGGCTCCGCCGGCCGCGAGGAGGCCCTGCCGTTCGGCCCGCTGGAGCCGGAGACCGACCGCACCCTCGACCTCGGCCTGCGCCGCTGGGTGCGCGAGCAGACGGGCCTGGAGCTCGGCTACGTCGAGCAGCTCTACACCTTCGGCGACCGCTACCGCGATCCCCGCGAGACGCAGGGGGGGCCGCGTGGGGTCTCCGTCGCCTATCTGGCGCTGGTGCGCGAGGCCACGGTGCACCGGGGGGCCCGCTGGCGGGACTGGTACGAGCTCTTCCCCTGGGAGGACTGGCGCTCCGGCCGTCCCGAGGTGATCGACCGCGTGATCGCGCCCGCCCTCGACGCCTGGGTGGCGGCCGCCGCCGATCCCGCCCTGCGGCTGGAGCGGCGGCAGCGGGCGGACATCGTCTTCGGCCTCGGCGGGGTCGGCTGGGACGGCGAGCGGGTGCTGGAGCGCTACGAGCTGCTCTACGAGGCCTATCTGGTGCCGGAGGCCTGGCGGGACCGCGCCGAGACGGGGGGCGCCTACGAGGCGCGCCGGCCGGCCCCGCCGGAGGTGCCGGAGCTGCTGGCGGGGCGCCCCATGGCGCTCGACCACCGGCGCATCCTGGCCACCGCCCTGGGCCGGCTGCGGGGGAAGCTCAAATACCGGCCGGTGGTCTTCGAGCTCCTGCCGCCCATCTTCACGCTGCTCCAGCTCCAGCGGGTGGTGGAGGCGCTGGCCGGTGTGCGCCTCCACAAGCAGAACTTCCGGCGTCTGGTCGAGAACACCGGCCTGGTCGAGGGCACCGGCCGCCAAGACGCCCAGACCGGCGGCAGGCCGGCGGAGCTGTTCGTGTTCCGCCGGGAGGTGCTGCGGGAACGCCCGGCGCCGGGGGTGGGGCTGCCGGGAAAGACCAAAGCAAGGACATAAAGGACAAAAAGGACCCCAAGGACCAAAAGGACTCCAAGGACGGGAGAAGGTGTTTGTTGTCCTTGCAGTCCTTTCTGTCCTTTGGGTCCTTCCTGCTACGGCTGCCCCTCGAACAGCGCCTCCGTCGGCAGCGTCCGCGGACCGCCCTCGTCGCACACGGCGAATTTCGACGGATACATCGAAACCCCCGCGTACTCGCCGCGCGCGTTGAGAACGTAGAAATTGAGCCCGAAGTTGGGCTGGCGGCGATCGTTCAGCAACCTTTTTTCGATGGTGTTGGAGACCACCCGCTTCAGCGCCTCCATGCCCGCGTCCTTGGGGTGGGTCCCGCGGCGCATCGACTCGACGATGAGGAACGAGCAGAGATTGTAGAGGTTCGCCTCGCCCCGGCCGGTCGAGCCGGCGGCCCCGACCGCGCCGTCCACGTAGAGCCCGGCGCCGAGGATCGGCGAATCGCCCACCCGGCCGGGGATCTTCCAGGAGAGGCCGCTGGTGGTGGTGACGCCGCAGATCTCCCCCCTGGTGTTGACGCCGTCGCAGTTGATCGTGCCGTAGAGGTGATCGCGGTCGATCAGCCCCTCGCGGGCCATCTGCATCGCCGCCCGCAGCCCCGCCTCGGCGCGGTCCTTGGGGTCGAGATAGTGGGACGGATCGGTGCGGCGCTTCCATTCCAGCCAGAGCTGGCGGGAGTGCTCGGTGTTGAGGTCGTCCTCGATCTTGAAGCCCATGCCGCGGGCGAATTCCTGGGCCCCCTTGCCCACCAGCAGGTGGTGGTCGGTGTTCTCCATCACCGCCCTGGCGACGAGGGAGGGCGTGCGCACCCCTTCGAGGGCCGCCACGCCGCCGGCCCGCCTCTTGGGGCCGTGCATGCAGCAGGAGTCGAGCTGCACCACCCCCTCGGCGTTCGGCAGGCCCCCGTAGCCGACGCTGTCGTCCGTCGGGTCGAGCTCCACGAGATTGACCCCGGCGATCAGGGCGTCGAGGACGTCCGCCCCTTGAGTGATCATCGTGAACGCCTTCTGGACGCAGGTCACGTCGCCGCCGTTCTTGAAATGGTTGCCGTTGGCGGACGAGATCACCACGGGCTTGACCCCCTTCGGGGTCACCACGGCCGGGGCCTCCCCGAAGGCGCCCTTCGGCAGCGCCGCGGTCAACCCGGCGGCGGCGCCGGCACGGATGAGATCACGGCGGCTCAGCTTGTCGTTCATAAGACGGTCTCCTCTTGGAAAAATGAAAGTCGATCCTCGATCCATTGCACCACACCGGAGGAGCAGCCGATCCGGCTCAGCACACGCCGGAAATACTCCTGGTACTGAGGCTCCGCCAGGTAGTGGTAATGCAACAGAACGGGTTTGTAGCCTCGTCCCATGGGCCAGGAACGGCCGGGCTCGACGAGGTTGTGCAGAGGGATGTTGTATCGCGAATCGTAGGTGTGGACGTTGGACGTGCTGGACCAGATGGCCACGCTCAGCGCCGCCTGGCTGGAACCCCACCACTCGCTCGCCTCGCAACCCACGAAGCCCGTAGACGCGAAGACCTCGTCTTGCGTTCCGGCCCGTGGGCGCAGGTCTTCCTGGAAGGAGGCGAAGAAGATCTCCCGCGTCTTGCGGAGGATGCCGAGATCCCGCCGGACGACGATGAATCCGCCGTTGTAGGCAGCGCGGATGGGGACCTTGTCGATCGTCGTGGTGATCCTGGGCAGTCGCGACGGATCGATGCCTCCGAGCGCGCAGATGCGGGTCCAGTAGGACTCCTGCGCGTCGCCGGCTCCGCTCGACGCCGTGCCCTTGACGTCCACGGGCCGGACCCCCGCGTCCGCGCGCGCGAAGCCGGGCTCGCCCACGAAGACGGTATCCGTGTCGAGCAGAACGAGGTAGGACCGCTGGGAAAACACCTCGGCCCAGGCGCCGGCCACGATGCGGTTGATCGCGCCATAGGGGCTGCCGGTCTCGTTCAGGGGCTCCACGACATAGGTTACTCCGAGCGCCTCGAGGCGGGTCCTGGCCTCGGGACCGAGCGCGAGATGGGGCCGGGGGGAGACGGCGAGGATCGGGGCCTGCCGGTACCGCCCGCCGAATGTCCGGATGCTCTCGCACAGGAGCCGGGCCTGGGGCTCCAGCCGGTTCGCCTCGACGCAGATCAGGAAGGCGATCTCGCTCCCGTCGAGCCGGGGCGTGGCGTCCTCCCCGCGGCCGAGCCATCGTTTCAGGATTCCCATCCCCTGGAGCATAATCCGGACCGGCGCATCGCACCTATGGATCGATCCTCGGAAGAAGAAAGAAGCCCGCGCTTCGCGGGGCTGGTCGCCGCGGCCTGCGTGCTCCTGACCCTGCCGCGCCTTCTGCTACACGAGCTCTGGCGGGACGAGGCCTGGCTCTGGATCGTGGTCCGGGAGAGCCGCTCCGTCGCCGAGCTGTTCCGTCCCCTGGCCCGGAGCGGTCAAGGGTACCTCTTTCCCCTGCTCTGCTACCTGGCCGGGCAGGTGTGGACGTCGCCGCGCGCGATGCAACTCGTGCACCTCGTCCTGGTCGGTGCCGCGGCCTTCGCTTTCGTCCGCTGGGCGCCGCTCGGGCGCCGGGAACGCGTGCTCTTCGTGCTCGGCTACTTCCCGTTCTACGAGTACGCGGTGATCAGCCGCCACTACGTGGTGGGAGCCCTCCTCGCCTGGCTGGCCTGCGCCGCGGCGCGCGGCCGCCGGCCGGCGCTCGCCCTGGGGGTGTCCCTGGGGCTGCTCTGCCAGACCACCGTCTATGGCTACATCCTGGCTCTGGCGATCGCCTTCGGCTGGCTGCTCGACCGCTGGCTCCACCGCCGCGAGCGGCTTCCGCTGGCCCGGGCCGAGGCCGCGGCTGGCCTCGTCCTAGGGTTGGCCGGCGCCGTCGCGGGGCTCCTCGAGCTCATTCCGGCGCCCGGCACCAGCTTCGCGCCGGGTTGGCGCTTCGGTTGGGACGCGGCCCAGGCTGGCAAGGCGCTGGCGATGCCCTGGCACGCCTTCGTGCCTCTGCCGCGGCTCGATCTCCACTTCTGGAATTCCAATCTGCTCGACCCCTGGCCGCCCGCGGTCCAGGCGGTGGCCGGGCTCCTGGCGCTGACGCTGGCCTTTGCCCTGCTCTGGCGCTCGAAGGTGGCCGTGGCGACCTTCGGCCTCGGCGCGGCCGGCTTCCTGGCCTTCGGCTACAGCAAGTACCTGGGCGTCCTGCGCCATCACGGCCACCTCTGGCTCCTCTTCGCGGCGGCGCTCTGGCTGGGGGGCGGGCAGGGCTTCCAGGATCTCCGGTCCTGGCGCTCCCGGGCTCTGCTGGCCCTTCTGATTGTCCACTGCGGCGTGGCGGCCTATGCCAGTTGGATGGACCTCCTCCACCCCTTCTCGAACGGCGCCGCGACCGCGGAGCTGATCCGTAAGGAGGGGTTGGACCGCTACCCGCTGTTCGGCCATCGCGAGCCGCCGTCGGCCTCGGTCGCGCTCCCCCTCGGCCGGGCGCTGTACTCGCCGTCGCGCGGGATCTTCGTCACTCACCCGGATTACGGCCCCCAGCAGCGGGAGCTCAGCGTGCAGGAGGTGCGTTGCGCCGCCCGGGATCTGGCCCGGCGCGAGGGCGGGGACATCGTCCTGGTCATGAATTGGGAGCTTCCACCCTGGGAGGAGCTCACCCCCGCCGGCTCCATGACCGGCGCGATCGTGGCCACCGAGGACTATCACCTGTACCGGCTGAGCTATGGCCGTCTGGACGCCACGGCTCTGGCGGCAGGATGCGAGTGATCAATCCCCCTCATCGTTCCTCCGCCATTTCCGGACCTCGGCCATCAGCCGGTCGCGCCGCTCGGGAGCGCTGGTCTCCGACCGTCCGAGGAGGCGTCCCATCGTGGTGGTGACGGCGCGGCCGATTTTCCAGCTTCGCGAATCGAGGACGGCGGAGAACAGGGCGTCGAGCTCGTCGAGCCAGGAGTGGGCGCGGTGGAGCTCATCCATACCCGCGGTCGGCCCGGCCGGCAGGCTCCGGTGTCCGGTGAGCAGGTCCCGCGCTCCGGGGGAGAGGGGAGGGACCGGATCGAGGTCGAGCGCGGTGCCGTTCTCCAACGTCTTCAGCAGGTCGAGCTGAGGAGGGGTGAGATAGAGGCGCTCGACCTCGGGCTCGGGCGGATGATGCACGAGCGCCGGGTCCACCACGGAGCGGATCTCCTCGTCGGTGGGGAAGCGAAGGCGCGCGAGCTGGGGGGCGCCGAGCTGCCCCAGGTGGCGGTGCAGATCGCGGAGGACGGCCGCCGGATCGGCCATCAGCTCGCGATGGGAAATCAGACACCGGGGCAGGCCCCGGGTGGACGCGAGCGCCTGCCGCGTGTGCTCCTCCCAGAGCGCGATCCCATAGGGGATCGGAAGCCCGTCGCGCGCGGCGAGCGACCGGGCGACCGGCAGCGGCTCACGATAGATCAGGACGCAGAAGGGACGCTCGAGGATCTCCCGCCAGACGGGGAAGAGCAGGCAGAGCCGCGGGTCCTTGATCACCCAGGGGCCGCGCCGGTCGAGATCCCTGACGATCTCCCGGACGCGTTCCCCGAAGCGGGCGCGCGACTCCTTGCCCAGACGGGACAGGTCGAGATCCGCGATCCTGGACCAACTCGCGCCGAGCCTCCGGAGGATCGACTCGTCGACCGACCAGACGTCCCGGTGCTCCCAATATCCCGCCTGGTTATGGTCGTCCGCGGGAGGAAAATCGTCTTCCTCCCCCGCCCAGAGCCCCAGCAGCCGGAGGAGGCCGGTGAGGGCGGAAGTCCCGGACCGGTGCATGCCGAGGACGACGACCTGCGCGGCCGGAGATGCGGTGGAAAGGGGGGCCTCGGTGCACCTGCGGGAAGACAACGCCAACATCGTTCCTGGCTTTTACCAGAAGAGAGGGCGGGCGTCCATGGTCCGGCCGGCGGGCTTGCGAGCCCGCCGGCCGCGCTGGACCGTCCCGGCTACTGGAAGTAGCCGAACACGTCGATCAGCAGGTGCACGGTGCCTCCCGCGGTCATCTTGTTGGGGCTGACCGCCAGATCATTCGCCAGGGTTGAGAGAGGGACGATGGTCCCCATCGAGAGCTCCGGCTCGTTGGCGTCGAACTGGATCGTCGAGTATGGGGGGAGGGAGACGTTCGACGGATAGACGGACATGACGCCTGTCGAGGTCGGAACCGAAACCTTCAAACGGGCGACGACCGCCTTGGCGCCGACCGGGACTCCACAGTTCCCCTGGATCTGGAATGTGCGGACCACGTCGGTCACCAGGGCCGGGCCTCCCATCGCGGCGTCGGTGGTGTCGACCGCCCGGCACGGAGCGACGGGATAGTACTTGAGTGGAGCATCCGGCTTGAAATAGCCGTTGACGTCGAAGGTGGCGTTGACGGCCGCTCCCGAGGCCGCTCCGAAATAGACGGCGAAGTCCGGAGCCGTGGGCGAGAGATTCACCCGGGCGCCGTTGCGCAATGCTGAGATCCCGGCCTGGAAGCTCATCGTCGAGACGGTGGGAGTCGAGATGCTGCTCGGGTAGAGGGTGAAGTAGCCACCATAGGCCGGCGCCGTCACGCCGGCTTGGATCTGCCCGACCGCGGCCCCCGCCGGCACCCCGCAGACGCCCTGGGCGGTGAAGGTACGCACGGACCCGGCCACGAGAGGAGAAGAGGACCGGGTGTCCGCCAGGCGGCAGATCGGCAGCGTCTGATAACCCAGGGGGCCCTGGGCTCCCGCGGCCGGAGTCGTGTCGGTGCTGAAGTACCCCTGGACGTCGATCACCAGGTGAACCTGACCGGGTGAGCCCGTGACCACGGTGTTGATCCCCAAGGTGCCGGTGCCGTTGGTCGCCAGTTGGATCACGGCATCATTGGCTCGCGGCGAGGTGGCCGGAGCGAAGTTGAGGCTGCTCCTCTCCCCTGACCAGGAGGCGGTCAGGTTCCCTGGATAAAGGGTGATCTTGCCGCTGCCGGTCGGAGAGATCGCCGTTACGTTGAGCGAGATCGCCTTGGCCGTGCTCGGAATGCCGCAATTTCCCGCGATGGTGATGAGCCTGGGTTGATCGCTCGTCAGAATGGTGGTGTTGCGGGTGTCCAGGATCCGGCAGGGGACCACGGCGAAGTAACTCTCCGCCACAGCGACCGCATCGCCGCTCACCGAAACCTTTCTGCTCTTGGACGACTGCCGGCCCCACGAATCTGTGACTGTGAGGGCCGCCGTGTAGACGTTGGTGCCACTGACATTCGGGTAGCTATGGCCGATCGTCGCACCCGAGCCGGTGCCCGAATCCCCGAAGCTCCAGGCGTAAGTGAGGCCGGTTCCGGTGGAGCCGGCGCCGTTGAACGAGCATGAGAGGCCCGTGCAGGTGAAGGTGAAGTTGGCCACCGGAGCCGGATTGTTGCAGGTCAGCGTAACCGGGCTCAGGGAAAGATTCGTCGCGGAGCTTTCGAACCGCGCGCTCACCTGATGCGAGAGCCCGTCCTGGAACCGGGCCGGCGTGGTGATCGAAAAGCCGTGCAGCCCATTGTCGCCGAGATAGGAGCCCACGTCAGAACGGTAGAGGCTCGCCAGGACGGTGGTGACCAGGGCTCCGTTGTCGTAGACGGACACGTTGATCGGCGTGTTGAGGCGATTGTCGTCGGCCGCCCAGCCCGCGAGGGTATCGCATCCCGCATGGTCCAGACTTCCCGCGTAGTTGGGCGGCGGAGCGCAGGTCAGCGAAGCAGGGCTGGAGGCCAGCTCTGTGCTCGAGCTCTCGAACCGTACGCTGACCAGATGCGAATGCCCGTCCTGGAGGCTGACCGGCGTCGGGATGGAAAAACCGTGCAGCCCGTTGTCTCCCAGAGTGGCACCCACGTCAGGGCGGGAGCCGTTCGCCAGGATAGTGGTGATCAGGGTCCCGTTGTTATAAATGGACACGTTGATCGAGACGTTGGGGCGGTTGCGGTCCGCCGCCCAACCCGACAGCGTGTCGCAGCCGTCATGCTCAAAGGTCCCCGCGTAGCTGGGGGCGATCGGCGTGCCGGCCACACACCTGCTCACCGCGTTCGACCATTCATATTGATAGCTGTAACCGCCGGTACCGATGAACGGGGCGGGCGAAAAGGCGCACTTGTCGTCGGCCTCGCTGGCAGGGAAAAGGTTGTCAAACCAGGCATCGAGCTGCGGGTCGGTCACCGCCTCGCGTGTCTCGTGAGTGACCGAGCGCTCCTGGTTCTGGACCGCCGACCAACCGGAAGCCTGGCAGCCGCTGCAACTTGGGTATGGCTGGACGGAGTACTTCACGGCGTTGGCGCCGCTCGTGTAATAACCATGATAAGCGCAGTACGCGAGCGGCGTTCCGCCGCACGAGGTGCCTCCGATGGATGTCGATGACGAATATGAGCTGCTCGGCAGGACGACCTCGTAGATCGCGTTCGCGTCGAAGCCATGGGCCGACAGATACGAGCTCACCTCGCCCTGCAAGAGGTCGTCCGTGACGTTCGCCGGTGGGGTCGAGGTGTCGAACCAGTCCGGTGTCCCCGCGGCAAGGTTGGTCAGCGCGATGGTCCCGTTGCTGCCGCTGTACTGCGTGATGGTGTTGTATTCGGGGGTGGTGCCGAATTGGTTCCGGAAGCTTTGCAGAGTCCGGGCATAGCTGTAATCAGGCGAGGCGGCATCGTTGAAGCTCGGCCCCCAGAAGATGAAGACCACATGGGCCGAGGTGATCACCGGTCCTCCGTGGAAGACCAGATCCGCCGATGATTTCAGGATCGGTGTCTCGTGGCTGCCTTTGACACCTCGTGCAGGAAAGGAATGGATGCCGGATTTCGGTCGGGGAGCTTGCGCGCCGGCCAGCACGGCGAAGGCGAGGAGCATGCCGAGCCCGAGGGCCAGGGCACGTTTGGGGAAAACACGACCGCGACAGCATGAAAGGGCCATCAATGTACCTCTCTGAAATGCCAGGCCGCGTGGTCCGTCCTCCGAGGAGTTGGACCGCCCGGCCGGCAGGGTGGAAGAGCTCATCGCAGAGAGGTGTCGAGCCTGGGAGAAATGTTTCGGCAGCCCGCCCCACTGACCACATGGCGGTAGGGGCAAGACTACTCCATCCCATGTGGCGGGTGAAAGTCAGTGAGGCCTGGAGATCTGGAGTAGGATGGGGCAGAGATGGAAACCCATTCGCGGGCTTACTCCTGGATCGTCTGGATCCTGCGCGGTCTGGCGCTCTGGCTGTTTCTGCAGGGCCTTTTCTTCGTCGTCGCCGGTCCCTATGTACGAGAAGCCGGGGGAGCGCCCTGGTCTTTCCAGGCTGGAAGAGAGATTCCGCATCTCCTCTTCCTTCTCGGTCTCTCCGCTTTGCTCTGGTACGTGTCGGTCCGGGTTGGCCGGTCCCTGGACCGCGTCTTGGTCCGGGAGCTGGCGCTGCAAAGCCCGGACGGCCCGGCGGCCGTCCCGGGCTTTCCGGCCAGCCCGTCCGAGCCCCTCCAGCCGGGCTGGCGGGCCCGTCTGCGGCGCCGGCGAGCCTTCTGTTTCGTGGCCGTGGTCCTGGGGCTCAGTGTGTTCGGCGGGATCGACAGGGTCCGATTCAATTTCGATCAGACAGTGCTGGGCGTTCCGGAAGACTACCTGTGGCTCGGGGTCCTGCTGCTCGCGCCGGTGGCCGCCATCGTTGCGGTGGCCGCCCTATGGCGCTGCCCGGGATGTGGAGTGAGGCTGCCCAATTTCAAGCCACCGGCCTGCCCCCATTGCGGTCTCCGGCTGTTCGACGACGGCCCGGCGCCGCTGTGATCTGTGCCCCTCATCTCATGCTCCATGTGCCCCGCGTGCACCCCCACCCCGCGCGCGAACGTCACCATCCCCACGATCAACAAAAGCACCCCTGCCCCCCGCGCCAGATTCCGGCGCCAGTTGAGCGGGACCGCTGAGCCGAAGAGGGCCACGGCGGTGAGGGCGGGGACGGTGCCCAGGGCGACTCCGGCGAGGATCAGGGCTCCGGAGGCCGGAGAGCCGCTGGCGGCGGCGGCGGCGAGGCCGGCGTAGACGAGCGGGCAGGGGAGGAAGCCCATGGCCATGCCGATCAGCAGGGAGGAGCCCACGGGACGGGTCTGGAGGAGCGGCGCGACCAGGCGATGCCAGAAGGGGGCGACGCGGGCGGCCAGGAGGTCGCCGCTCTTGCCGCGCAGGCCCAGCAGGGTGAGCCCGGCGGCGGCGAGGGCGATTCCGGCCAGGAGGGCCAGGAGGCGGCCGGTCCAGGTGAAGGCGGCACTGCGGAGGAGGGCGGCTCCGAAGGCGCCCATCAGGGCCCCCAGGAAGGCGTAGGTCGAGGCTTTGCCGAGTTGGAGGAGGATCTGATCGAGGAAGACGGCGAGGCCTCGGCGGGTTCGGAAGGCCCCCAGCGCCGCCACGAAGCCGCCGCACATGCCCACGCAGTGGATCGAGGCGGCGAAGGTGAGGACGGCCGCGGTGAGCCAGGAAAAGGTTGTCATAGCTTCACCCTCGCCAGGCGCTGCGAGCGGAGGACGACCAGGAGGCTCGATCCCACCATGCCCACGGCCCCGAACAGCGGGTGCAGCAGGCCGGCCACCGCCAGGCCCATGCCGACCGTGTTGTAGCCGAAGGACCAGAGGAGGTTGGTCTTCGCCGTGCGCAGGGTGCGCTCGGAGAGGGCGATCAGCCAGGGGAGCCGCCGCAGGTCCCCGCCCAGCAGGGTGATGTCCGCCACCTCGCGCGCCAGGTCGGTTCCGGAAGCCAGGGTCACGGCCACGGCGGCGCTGGAGAGGGCCGGCGCGTCGTTGATGCCGTCGCCCACCATAACGGGATGTTTGCCGTCCCGGGCGGCGGCGCGGACCCGGTCGAGCTTGGCCTCGGGGGAGAGCCCGCCTTCGGCGGTGAGGCCGGGGAAATTCTCGGCGAAAACCGCCACCGAGGCCGGCGCGTCTCCCGAGAGAACCTCCATCGCCAGACCGCGAGACTGGAGGTCCGCCACCGCCTCGCGCGTGGAGGAGCGGAGCGAGTCGCGCAGGGTGATCGTCCCTTGCCATTCGCCGTCGAGAGCGAGGTGGACTTGCGTCGTCCCCGGCTCCACGTCTCCAGGCGCGCCGCCCACGAAATCGGCGTTTCCCAGGCGGGCCTGCCGCGGACGGCCGTCCAGGACGACCGTGGCGAGGACGCCTTGCCCGGGCACCGCCCGAAAGCCGGTTATCGGTAGGAGATCGCCTTCCCACGCGTCCCGGATGGCGCGGCCAATGGGGTGCTCCGAGCCTTCCTCCAGGGCCGCCGCCACGGCCAGCATCGTCTCCCGAGACAGATCCGGTGAATCGACCGAGGCGACCCGCATCTCGCCGGTGGTCAAGGTCCCGGTCTTGTCGAAGAAGATCTGCCGGGAGCGGGCCAGGCGCTCGAAGATGGCGCCGGAGCGCACCAGCACCCCCGCCGTGGCGGCGCGGCCGGCCGCGACCGTGGAGACCAGGGGGGTGGCGATGCCGATGGCGCAGGGGCAGGCGATCAATAAAACCGAGAGCGCGTTGAGCAATCCCTCGCCGGTACCGGCGCGCCAGGACCAGAAAATAAAGGTTGCAATCGCGATCGCCAGCACGGCCGGCACGAACAGCGCCGATACCCGGTCCACCAGGGGGGCCAGGGGGTAGCCGCTCGCCCGCGCTTCTTCCACCAGACGGACGATGCGGGCCACGGTGGTCTCGGGGCCCGTGCGCTCCACCCGGATCAGCAGGCTGCCGTCGAGATTCAGGGTGCAGGCGCCGACCTTGGAGCCGGGCGCGCAGGCCACCGGCGCGGGCTCGCCCGTGATCTCGGCCTGCGAGACGCTCGCCTCCCCCTCTTCCACCATACCGTCGGCCGGGATGCGCTCGCCGGGCCGGACGCGCACGAGGTCCCCGGGCCGCAGCGCCGCGATCTCCACGGTCTCCTCGACGCCGTCGCGCACCCGCGCGGCCTCGGCCGGCATCTGGCGGACCAGCGACGCCAGGGCGTCCGTGGTGCGGGCGCGCGCCGCGGCCTCCAGATAGCGGCCGAGGGTCACGAAGAGGAGGATGCCCATCGCCGTATCGAGGTAGAGGGGGCCGTGGCCGGTCACCACCGAGCGGGCCGAGAGCAGGTAGGCGGCGGAGACGCCGATCAGAATTAATGAATCAGTATCCAATCGCCGGGCCCGTAAATGTTGCAATCCACGGGTGAGGAAGGGGCCGCCGAGCAACACGAAGGCCGGAGTGGCGAGCGCCAGCAGAGCCCAACGCACCCACCCCTCGCCGGCGGCGCGGTCCGCCTCGCCCGCGCCGGAGTAGAGGACGAAGCTGAGCATCATCACGTTCATCGCCAGGAAGGCGCCGATCCCCACCGCCATCAGCAGGCCGGTTGCCCGGCCGTGGCCGTCCTCGCCGCCGGTCAGCCGGTGGGCCAGAGCACAGCCGGAGCAGCAGTACGAGGGGCCCGAATCCCGGCGGCCGGTCAGCGGCAGGCCGCAGTGGGCGCACAGGGGCAGCGGCTGGGGAAGGAAGGCCGCGGCGGAGCTCGCGACGGCGGTCGTCACAGGCTGGGCCGGTGCGCGACCGGCTTGCCGGTCTGGAGATCGAGGAAGACCGGATGCGCCCGCTCGCAGGCGACCCAGGCCACGATCATGACGCCGATGAAGAGGGCCATGGCGAACCAGAGCAGGCCGGCGATCAGCCCGCCCTCGCGCTGGAAGAATGAGGCTCTCGGGGTCAAGACGCCCTCCTTGGCGAGAAGATGGAGGCGGCGAACCGTTTCGCGCCTTCCGGGGTCTCCACAATCCAGACGAACGGGGTGACGGACGAGCGGGTGTCGGCCTTGGGTAGGCTCACCGTCAGGTCGAACCTGCGCTCCTGGCCCGGCGGCACGGTGGCGTCGCCCAGGCCGGCCACGCGGGCGCTGGCCGGCAATCCTTCAGGACGGACGCCGAGCTGGATCGGCGCCTTGCCGCGGTTGGCCACCCGCAGCAGGAAGCGGGTCTCGGCCACGTCCTTGCCGGCGGTGGAGGCGTCCGAGTAGACCGGCGCGAGGTGGACGGCCACGCTCTGGCGGGTGGCGACTGAAATCCCCAGCACCACCGCGAAGGCCAGGGTGGCGGCGGTGACCAGGATCCGCTTGAGGTCGAGCCCGCGCAGGGAGAGCCCCGCCATCTCGAACGAGAGCAGCCCCGGCCGCGGCTTCTTCAAACGGCCGAGGATGGCGTCGCAGGCGTCGATGCAGCTCCCGCAGCGGGTGCATTCGATCTGGAAGGCGCCATCGCGGATGTCGATCTCCATCGGGCAGGCCTTCACGCAGGCCAGGCACTCGATGCATCCCTGGGGCTCGAAACGCACGTGCAGGCTGCGGCCGTCCTCGATCACCCCTTGCAGCAGGCCGTAGGGGCAGGCCGAGCGGCAGAAGGTCTCGCGCACGAAGGCGAAGTCGAGGAAGGCCACCAGGGCCGTGATGGCGCCGATGGCTCCCACCCAGAGCCCGATGTCAAAATGGAGGAGCTTGCCCGCCACCGCCGGCAGCGGGGCGAAGTAGGCGAGGAAGAAGACCGAGGCGGTCACGGCCACCAGGGCGGCGGCGGCCAGCGAGATGCCGCGGGCGACTTTGGAACGGATTTTCGGATCGAGGCCGCGGGTCAGCCGTCTGCCCAGGCCGTCGAGGTCGTGGGCGATCTCGGTGAACACCATCTGCGGGCAGGCGTAGGCGCAGTAGACCCGGCCGAAGACCAGCGAGGTGGCGCCGATCAGCCACATGGCGAACATCAGGGCGAGCCAGAGGATCGTCCATTCGTCGAGCCAGATCTCGGCGCCGAACAGGTGCAGGCGGCCGGCCGTAAAATCGAAGCGGAAGAGGTCGAAGAGGGGCAGCAGCACGAAGACCGCCAGGAAGCCGGTCTGCACCAAGCGCCGCCGCCGCGAGTGCCGTCCGCTCCAGCGTGGAAAGGTTGCGATTGCCATACGGCCTCCTCTCCCTCCCGTTCCGTCGTTTCGGTCAATAACGCAGGCGCAGGTTTTCGCCTTGCGCGGCCACCAGCTCGCGGTGGAAGGTGAACCGCCGCATGGTGAAGGCGTGGGTGGGGCAGCGGGTGGCGCACATGGAGCACCGGATGCACGCGGTCTCGTCCTTGAGCATGGCGGCGCCGAGGGCGTCGAGCTCCTCCGGATCACAGGCGGCGAGCGCCTCGGCGTCGAGATGGAATTGCCCCTGGGCCAGGGCGGCCAGCTTGGGATCGGACGCCACCTGCGAGAGCCCCACGAGTTGCAGGCAGTCGGAAGGGCAGACGTCCACGCAGCCATTGCAGGCGATGCAGAGCGGCGCCTCGAAATACGTCTGGACGTCGCAGCGCAGGCAGCGCTGGGCCTGCTGGCGGGCCTCGGTTTCAGGAAAGTTTTCCTCGACGATGCGGTCCGCCGCCACGGACAGCTCGTCCGCGTGGGGAGCCGTCGACGGGGGGAGCCGGCGCTGGGCGATCTCCCAGTCCTGGGCCATCTCGTAGACGGCCGGCGACCAGGAGGAGCGCAGCTCGGCCGTGGTGGTGGTGCGCCGCAGGTAGTCGTGGATGCCGCGCGCCGCCACCTGCGCCGAGGCGATGGCGTCGATGAACAGCCGCGGCCCGAGCACCACGTCGCCCCCCGCGAAGATGTCCGGCCGCGAGGTCTGGAAGGTGTCGGGATCGACCTTGATCAATCCGCGGTCGCTCAGCTCGACGCCGTCCTCCGGCCGCAGGAACCCCAGCTCGGCCCGCTGGCCGATCGCCAGGATTACCGTGTCGCACGGGATCACCTCGCGGTGGGTCTCGTCGAATTGCGGATTGAAGCGGCGCTCGGAGTCGAAGACCGAGACGCAGCGGGCGAATTCGATACCGGTCACCTTTTCATTACCGAGGATGGCGCGGGGACCGCGCGAGGTGTGGATCAGCAGCCCCTCGTGCTGCCCCTCCTCGATCTCGACGGCGTCGGCGGGCATCTCCTCGCGCGACTCGAGACAGGCCACGTGGACCTCGCGCACACCCGCGCGGCGGGCCGCGGTGCGGGCCACGTCGGCGGTGATGCGGAAATCCTCCGCTTCCTGCTCCTCGGCCTCCTCTTCCGTCACTACGCGGGCCGCCGTGCGGGCCACGTCGAAGGCGACGTTGCCGCCCCCCACCACCACCACGCGGGGGCCGATGTCCATCGACTGCCCGAGATTGATCAGCTTTAGGAATTCGATCCCGTGGACGACCCCGGGGAGATCGCCGCCGGGGACGTCCAGCCGCCGGCTCCCCTGGAGCCCCGCTCCGAGATAGAACGCGGCGAACCCTTCCGCCTTGAGGTCCTCCAGGGTGAGACCGGGCGAGCCTACGCGGGCGTTGAGCCGCAGCTCGACGCCCAGCGAGAGGATGGCGTCGATCTCGGCCTTCACGAGCTCGCGCGGCAGGCGGTAGAGCGGCACGCCCAGGGTGAGCATGCCGCCGGGGACCGGACCGGCCTCGAACACCGTCACCTTGTACCCCGCCCGCGCCAGGTCATGCGCCACCGTCAGGCCGGCCACGCCTGCGCCCACCACCGCGATTTTTTCGGAATAGTTTCCTGCCGGCGGCAGCATGCGGACGTCGGCGTAGCGGTGATAGGGCTCGTCCGTGCCCGTCTCGTTGCCGTGGAGCTCGCACGCCCAGCGCTTGATCGCCCGGATCGAAACGGGGGAGTCGACGCTGCCGCGGCGGCAGGCCCGCTCGCACGGCGCGCCGCAGATGCGGCCGCAGATCGACACGAAGGGATTGGTGGCGCGGGCGATGCCGTAGGCGTCCCGGTCCCGCCCCTCCGCCACGGCGGTGACGTAGCCGCAGGCGTCGGTGAAGACCGGGCAGCCGACCCGGCACTTGACCTGCTCGACCCAGTAGCGCTCGGCGTCGGGGAGCCGCAGCCGGCGGTAGGCCGAGGAGACGGGGGAGGCGACGGCGGTCTGGCTCACTCTTCCTCCTTGGCCCGGAACGCGAAGGTGAGCAGGCCGGCGATGAAGGCAAAGAGCACCACGCCCAGGAAGATGATCCACCCCATCGGCGCCGTGGAGGAAACCTGATTGAACTGCTGCACCAGCGGGCCGCGCGTGGCGTGATCGATCTCGCCCGCGCGGTAGCGGAACAGATAGATCAGGCCGAAGAGGCAGAAGCCGACGTAGGAAAGCTTCAGGAAGAGGGGGATGGGCGTGCCCACCCGCTCGGTGATCCAGCCTCCGGCGATCTCGTGGATTTTCCCGCCTTCCGGTACAGCCTTGGGATCATCGGGTTGCGTCGCCATGGGTCTCTCCTTCGAGGTCGTCTTCCATCATTCGATATTTCGGAGCCTCACTGCCCGACACGGCGCCGCTGCGCACGGCCCAGTACAGAAAGGCCAGGGCGCCCGCCGCGAGCAGGAGCATCAGCGTGTAGAGCCAGAACACCGAGAGGGCCGACGGATCGCTCATGATTTATTGCTCGCGGTTTATTGCTCATAATCGTGGTCGGGCCGCCAGTCCTTGGCCCGGCCGAGGCTCTGGATGTAGGTGACCAGCGCGTCGAGCTTCCGCGGATCGTTGGCGATCCACGGGAACGGCGGCATCACCGAGCCGGGGACCAGGCTGCGCGGGTCGCGGAAGTGGGCGGCGTGCCACTGCCGGTCGTACTTGCCGCCCACGCGCGAGAGGTCGGGCCCCACGCGGCGGGTGCCGAACAGGTGCGGATCGTCGTAGACGAACTCGTCGGGCGTCGAGACCGGGCTGCGCACGCCGCGCCAGCCGGAGCGGACGGTGTCCGCCTCCAGCGTGCGGGTCTGCTGGGTGTGGCAGTACCAGCAACCCTCGGAGACGTAGATCGCCCGCCCCTCCAGGATCTTCTTCGCCTCGGGGTCCCCCTGCGCGGCGAGGGCGGCGTAGTTCTTCACCCCGGGCAGCGGCTTGGCCCAGCTCTTGTCGAGCATCGGCGGGGCGAGGGTGGTCAGCAGGCCGCCGATCCAGAAGAACACCACGGCGGCGACCGCGAACAGGAGGCTGCTCTTGTCGATTTTTTTCAGCATGGCCATGGCTCCTCTAGGCGGCCTGGATCTGCCGGCCGGTGGCGCTCTCCGCGACCGGGCGCTCCTGGCGGTGGGTGAAGGTGGCGACGAGGTTCCAGAAGAAGAGCAGGATGCCGGTGAACATCATCATCCCGCCGATCAGGCGCACCGACCAGAACGGCTTCATGAATTTGACCGTATCGATGAACGGGATGCTGGGATCGTTCCACTGCAACCCCTGGAGAAAGCCGCCGATCCAGAGCGACACGAAGAACGACAGGCCGCCCACCAGCCAGAGCCAGAAGGAGGCATTGGCCAGCGACTGCGAGTGCAGCCGCGTCTTCAGCATGCGCGGGATGGCGTAATAGGCGCCGCCGACCGCGAAGAAGGAGAAGGCCCCCAGCACCGCCATGTGGGCGTGGCCCACGATCCAGTCGGTCTTCGAGACGATCGCGTTGACCGTGCGCAGGCTGTGCATCGGCCCCTGGAAGCAGGTCAGCAGATAGAAGATCGTGCCGGTCATCAGGAACTTGATCGGTACGTTGTCCTTGAGCTGGTGCCACTGCCCCTTCATGGTGGCGAAGAAGTTCCACACCAGCGACCAGACCGGGATCATCAGCATCACCGAGAAGAGGATCGACACCGTCTGCAGCCACTGGCTGATCGGTCCGTGCAGCATGTGGTGGGCCCCCGTCCAGACGTAGACGAAGGCGAGCGACCAGAAGCCGATCATCGACAGGCGGTGCGAGTAGAGCGGCGTCTCCGCGGCCTTGGGGATGAAGTAGTAGCCTAGCCCTAGCCCCAGCGGTGTGAACACCAGGCCCACCGCGTTGTGCACGTAGAACCAGTTGAGGTTCGCCTGGTTGACGCCGCTGGTGAAAATCGTTGCGAAGTTGCCGGCGATGTAGACGAACGCCGTCCACAGGACCGAGGCCAGGATGTACCAGAGCGAGACGTACATCTGCTGATAGCGGCGTTTGGCGACGGTCGCGAAAATGTTGAAGCCGAACATCACCCAGGCGACCACCACCAACACGTCGAGCCAGGTGGGGAGCTCCGCGTACTCCAGCCCCTGGTTCTGCCCCATGGCGAGGGTCACCACGGCGCCGAGGATGATCACCGCCCAGAGCGCCATGGTGGCGAGCCCCAGCTTCTCGCTCCACAGCTTGACGCCGCAGAGGCGGGGGACGAGATAGAAGCAGAGCCCCATGTCCGCCGCCAGCAGCCAGCCGAACAGCATGCCGTTCGTATGGATGGGGCGCAGCCGGCCGTAGGTCAGCCAGGAGACGTCGCCGAGCAGGGTGGGGAACTGCAGCTTGGCGGCGATGATCAACGCCACCAGCCCCGAGATCACGAAGAACGCGGCGGCCATGAACAGGAAGGAGAACGCGGCCCGGTCCTCATGGGCCGCCGGAGCGGCGCCCGTTACCGGGACCGCGCCGGGGACCGCGCCGGCTGCGGGGCTCGCGATGGTGGCGGTGGTCATGGATCACTTCTCCTTTCGCGCGACTTGATTGGCTGGCGCCGGCGCGGAGCCGAGCCGGTTCAGGCTGTAGATGTAATTGATCAGATCGCCGATCGACTTCTCGTCGAGCGCGAAGTCGAAGCCGGCGGCCGGCATGGCCGTCCCCTGCACGCCGTACTGGATGCTCTCGTGCAGGCGGGCATAGGCGACCGAGCGGATGAACGGCGTGTTGCGCAGGTTGCGCGGGCGCGGCACGATCGATTCGGCGTTCGGCCCGTGGCCGTCGGCCTTCTTGCCGTGGCACCCCCAGCAGCGGTCGAGGAAGATCGCCTCGCCGCGCGCCACGCTCGCGGGGCTGAACGGCACCGGGTTCGCCCGCGGCACCTTGCGCTCCACCCGCCGCACCGCGCTCCCCTGGGTGACGCCGGCGAGCACCCAATCGATCAGCTTTCCGGCGGCGGCCTCGTCCAGCACGCCCCCCCAGGGGGCCATGCTGGTGCCGGCCACGCCGTAGCGCAGGCTGTGGATCAGCCGGTCGCGCGATTTGGTCTTCATGAAGGCGGCCTTCGAAAGGTCGCGCGGTTTGGGATCGAGATAGTTGGCGATCACGCCGTCCCCCTGCCCCCTGGCGCCGTGGCAGCGCGCGCAGAGCATCTGGAACTGCGCGGCCGGATCGGCGGGGACCGCCGGCGGCTTGCGGCTCAGCAGGTAGAGCGACAGCGAATCGAACGCCGCCTCGGGCAGCGGGTATGGCGGCATCAGCGAGCCGGGCACCACGCTCTTGGGATCGTGGAAGTGCGTCATCAGCCACGCGCGGTCGCGCTGGGCCGCGGTGAAGGCGAGCTCGGGGCCCACCTTGCCGTCGCGGTCGTCGAGCTTGTGGCAGGAGAGGCAGCCGATCTGCGGCAGGAGGACGCGCCCGCGCTCGGCCGGCGGCATCGTCTCCAGCGCCTGGGCCTGTGCGCCCACGATCCGCTCGACCGGCAGCCACTCGGGCCGGCGCTCCTGTTTGGCCACGAACTGGGTGAGCGGCGCGCGGGAGACCAGCGACCCCTGCTGCGATTTGAGGAAGGCGGTGAGGGCCATCCGCTGGCGGTCGGTCAGGTCCTGCTTCGGCATCGTCGAGGTGGGGTTGGTGGCCCGCGGGTCCTGGATCTTGTGCAGGATGTAATCGAACCGCCGCGTGCGCCCCACCTCGGTCAGCTCGGGGCCGATCGAGCCGTAGGAGAGGCCGGCGATGGTGTGGCAGGTGTAGCAGGCGCGCTGGAAGAAGAGCTGCCGCCCCTCGTTGACCAGCGGCGCGTAGGCCCAGCCCGGCTCGGTGTGGCACTGCACGCAGTTGGCCTGGATCAGCTCCTTGGGCAGCACCGGCCAGGGCCAGTCCTCGCCCTCTCCATGAGCGTGCTTGGCGTCCACCGCCCGCCCCTGGCCGTCGTGGCAGATCGTGCAGCCGAACGTATCGAATTTATGCCCCGGGATCTGTGGGTGCGTGCGCAGCGGCTGGTCCGCCTTGGCGAAGCGCACGTCGTCCGCGGCGATGTGGCAGGTGCGGCAGCGGTCGACCCGCTCGGGGCCGAAGCTGCGGACGATCGTCTGCTCGATCGCCGGCGTCCGCGCGCGCAGCGTCGCCTTCACGGCCGCGTTGTCGGAGATCTTGACCGCCCGCGTGAAATATTCTTTCTGATAGTCCTGCCACGGGGCATAGAACTGCTTGTAGAAGACCACCCCGTGGATGGCCAGGACGATGAGCGAGATGATGGCCAGTCCGGCGCGCATGGATTCACCAGGTTCCTTGAGCCGCTACCATGGAACGACGAGGCTCCAGTTCGGGCCGCGGAAGAACGTGCCCACGATGATGAGCACCAGGTTGACGAGCAGGAACAGCACGAAGACCGAGTTGGCGAGGAGGCGGTGGCGGGAGAACCAGACCCCCACCCCCTTCGGCGAGCGGTCGAGATAGGGCACCAGCAGCAGACCGATCACGAATAACGTCGGGATGCCGACCCCGCCCCAGAAGGCCGAGTAGGAGACCATCTCCTGGAGCCCCAGGAAGTACCAGGGCGCCTTCGACGGATTGGGCGGATGCAGCGGGTTGGCCGGCGCCTCCAGGGGCGCGTTGAACAGCAGCGCCGCCACCAGCACCACGAGCACCGCCAGGGCGAAGCAGAAGAGCTCCGCCACGAACAGGTTCGGCCAGGAGAAGACCATGTTGTCCGGCGTGTTGCCCACCTTGTTGAACGGTCCGCGCACCAGGCCCATGACGCCGAAGGTCTTGGTCTTCTGCGTCTTGGCCGCCGGCGCCAATCCCTCGCGTTTGCCCTCCAGGGCCGGCGGGAAATTCTTCTGCGCCTCCGGCAGGTCGCTGCCCTCGGGCCGCGACAGGCCGCCATCCTTGCGGATGCGCCAGAAGTGCACGCCCACCAGGGCCAACAGGACCGCCGGCAGCACCGCCACGTGCAGCACGTAGAAGCGGAGCAGCGCCTCCTGGCCCACCACCCGGTCGCCCAGCAGCAGGAAGCGCATCCCCTCGCCCACCACCGGCGCGTAGCCGGCGATCGAGGTGCCCACCGTGATCGCCCAGAAGGCGAGCTGGTCCCAGGGGAGCAGGTAGCCGGTGAACGAAAGGAACAAAGTGATCAGCAGCAGCACCACGCCCAAAACCCAGTTGAACTCACGGGGACGTTTATAGCTGCCGGTGAAGAACACCCGGCACATGTGGAGGAAGACGATCGCCACCATGCCGTGCGCCGCCCAGCGGTGCATGTTGCGCAGCAGCACGCCGAAGGCCACGGTGCCGGAGAGGTCGAGCATCCGGTTGTGCGCCTGCTCCACCGACGGGACGTAATAAAACATTAACAACCCGCCGGTCGCCGCCAGGATGATGAACAGGCTGAAGGCGATCACGCCGAGCCCGAAGGTGTAGGCGGGGCGCAGCGAATTGGCGTGCGTCTTGACCGGATGGACGTGCAGGAAGAAGTTCGAGAACGTCGTCTGCGACCGCCCCAGGTCCGACGACGGGAGGGGGTTGCGGAACAGCGACCGCCAGACGTTGCGCGGCAGATGGATCAGGTTGTCGGCGAAGCCGGGCGCGTCCTGGTTTGCCATGGCATGCTCCGGGTCAGACCGCCAGATAGGTGCCCTGGGGCACGGGGGTGGAGGTGTCGACCTCGATCTCGCCGTTGGGGGCCAGGCTCACCTTGAACCAGGAGAGCGGCCGCGGCGCCGGTCCGCCGAGGACGGTGCCGTCGGCGTCGTAGCGGCTGCCGTGGCACGGGCAGTCGAAGCCGATCTCGGTGGTGGAGACGACGCACCCGAGGTGGGTGCAGGTGTTCGAGATCGCCGCCACCCCGGCCTCGCCGCGGACCAAGGTCACGCGCTGGCTGCCGAGCGGCAGGCGGGTGCCGAGGGGGAACGATTCGGGAGGCCCGACCCGGAAGCGGGAGGGCTCGCCGTAGGTCACGCGCGGCTTGAAGAAGAGGAAGTTGCTGAGGGCGGCGATGCCGCTGGCGCCCATCAGTCCCATGAGGCTGGTGAGCGTCAGCACGAACCGGCGGCTCAACCGGGTGTCCTGCGATTCCTGCGTTGGGCTCATCTCGTCGTCTCCTCCACGGCGGAGCGTGGCTCTGGGGTCCCGTCGTCCGGAGCGAGCTCCGGCCAGAACAGTTGCTGCTTGGTCGCTTCCAGGTCGCGGAACTGGCCGGAGTGGACCCCCCAGGCCCACACCAGGGCCCCGGCGATCCCCATCACGATCCCGCCGGCGAACAGGGCGAGCGTCACCGCCACCATGCCGAGCCCTCGCCAGCCGGAGAGAGGGGCCAAGAGGCAACCCGAAAGCCGCATTTCATGGCTGGAACTCTGGCAGCGTGGCCGAGCCCGCGCGCCGTCCGCCGGGGCGGCTCCGGGCCGCCTTTTCGGGGCTATCCGTTCGGGTGGAGGGGTAGGGCGGGGTAGGGCGGCGGGGTGGGCTTTCTAGGCCCGGGTCTCCAGGTCGTAGACCCAGCGGGAGAATTCGTTGAGGCGGCGGACGAGCCGGACGCGGCGGTCCAGCAGGGAGGAGCGGCGCCAGCCCTCCGGATCGGCCGGCTGGCGCTCGTAGCCGGCGGGGCCGAGGGCGCGGATCTCGAAGAGAAGATCCGAGCCGCGGGCATCGGTGCCGGCCAGGTAATCGATCCGGCCGCGCTCGGGGAAGGCCTCGTCCCGCGTCCACCGGCGGAAGCCGTCGAGGTCGGAGATACCAGCCGGGAGAATCAAATCTTTCTCGAAGATGACGGCGGGAAGCGAGATCATGCCTGAGGATACCAGGCGGCCCGGTGAAGGGCCGCCCGGTGCCTTGCCGTCTACAGCTTGCAGACCCAGTGACGGCCGCCGAGGCTTAGACAGGTGCAGTCGGAGTCGAAGCCGTCCGAGGTCGTGCAGGGGGTCTCGGCGCCCGTGGTGGTGCAGGACGTGCCGTCGATGCTGTCGCACAGGGGGTAGGCGAGGGCGGGCCGGCTCGCGGTCGCCAGGGTTGCCAATCCCAGCAGAGCGGTCAGTTGCAGCAGCTTCTTCATCGGGTTCTCTCCTTTAGGCCGTTGCGAGACTCGGGGTCTCTCCAGCAAAGGTGTTTCAGCATTCCTTGAGTGAGCCGTCCCGGGCAGATTTTCCCTTCCGGTCTTGTTGTACTGTCCGAGCGGCGGAAATGACGCCCCGGCGACTCCGGACCGTCAAATCCGCCACCAGGCCTTGACAACTCGTTATACTCAGTTCTAGTATAAGCCTCGGCCGGCGGTGCCCGGCCCTTTCTTATAGGCTCGATATGCTCAAACTGAGCATAGTGGCCCATGGGGGACAACCCGATGAACCTGGAGACTCCTCGGCCGTACGCTGCGCTCGACTACACGCCGGAGGTGGCGCGGATGACCGCCGCCATCCACGAGAAGGTGCGCCCGGTGATCCCGGACCTGGAGTGGCCGGTCCACGCTCCCTACATCGCCGCCATCAACGAGCTCAAACGGCAGCGGAACGCCGTCGTGCTCGCCCACAACTATCAGACTCCCGAGATCTTCCACGGGGTGGCCGACTTCGTGGGCGACTCCCTGGCGCTGGCGCAGCAGGGGGCGAAGACCGATGCGGACGTCATCGTGCTGGCCGGCGTCCACTTCATGGCCGAGACGGCGAAGATCCTCTCGCCCGAGAAGACGGTGCTGATCCCGGACCCCCTGGCCGGCTGCTCGCTGGCGGCCTCGATCACGGCCGAGGACATCCGCCTGCTCCGGCAGCGCTATCCCGGCGTGCCGGTGGTGACCTACGTCAACACCTCGGCGGCGGTGAAGGCCGAGTCGGACATCTGCTGCACCTCGGCCAACGCGGTGGCGGTGGTCGAGTCGCTGGGCGTCGACCGGGTGATCTTCCTGCCCGACGAGTTCCTGGGCAAGTACGTGGCCTCACAGACCGAAGTCCAGATCATCCTCTGGAAGGGGCACTGCGAGGTGCACGAGCGCTTCACGGGCAAGGAGCTGCGCGCGTATCGAGCCGCCCAGGGGGACGGCGTCGAGATCCTGGCCCACCCCGAGTGCCCGCCGGACGTGCTGGCCGAGGCCGACTTCGTGGGCTCGACCGCGGCGATGATCCGCCACGTCGGCGAGTCCCGTCCCCGGCGGGTGGTGATGGTCACCGAGTGCTCGATGAGCGACAACGTCGCCGTCGAGTATCCGGACGTCGAATTCATCCGCCCCTGCAACCTCTGCCCGCACATGAAGCGGATCACCCTGCCCAAGATCCTGCGCTCGCTGCAGACGATGGAGACGAAGGTCGAGGTCGACCCGGAAGTCGGGCGGCGCGCCCGGGTGGCGGTCGAGCGGATGCTCGCGGTGGGAAGAAGGGAGGGCAAATGATCGGAATCCGTGGCGGTCAAGGACAGGGGATCGACGGCGTCTCGCGCTCCGAGGTCCTGGTGGTGGGGAGCGGCGCGGCGGGCCTGACGGCCGCCCTCGGCTGCGCTCCCCTGCGCTGCACGGTGCTGACCAAGGCCCGTCTGGGCACCGGCGGATCGAGCCCCTGGGCGCAAGGGGGGATCGCCGCCGCCGTGGGCCGCGACGACGCGCCGGCCCTGCACGCCGCGGACACGATCGCGGCCGGCGCCGGGCTGAACGATCCGCGGGTGGTCGACATCCTGACCGCCGAGGGACCGGAGCGGGTGAAGGCCCTGCTCGCCCTGGGCGCCCACTTCGATCTCGACGACACCGGCGGGCTCTCCCTCCACCGCGAGGCCGCTCACAGCCGCCGCCGCATTCTCCACGCCCGCGACGCCACCGGCGCCGAGGTGGTGCGCACCCTGGTCGAGGCCGTGCGCCGCGCCGCCGAGATCCGGGTGGTGGACGAGGCCTTCGCCATCGACCTGGTGGTGGAGGACGGCCAGGTGGTGGGCCTGCTCGCCATCCACGCCGACGGCCGCCGGGTGCTCCATCTCGCCCCCGCCGTGGTGCTGGCGACCGGCGGCCTCGGACGGCTCTATCTCCATACGACCAACCCACAAGAGGCCACCGGCGACGGCCTCGCCATGGCGGCGCGCGCCGGGGCCCGGCTGGTGGACCTGGAATTCGTGCAGTTCCACCCCACGGCGCTCGCGACGGGCGCCGATCCCATGCCCCTGCTCACCGAGGCGCTGCGCGGCGAGGGGGCGGTGCTGATCGACGAGACCGGCGAGCGCTTCATGCTCCTCGAGCACCCCGACGCCGAGCTCGCTCCCCGCGACGTGGTGGCGCGGGCGATTTGGCGGCGGTCGATGGCCGGCCATCGCGTCTTTCTCGACGCCACCCGGGCGGTGGGGGAGGAATTCCCCGAGCAGTTCCCGACCGTCTTTCACCTCTGCCAGGAGCACGGGCTCGATCCGCGCACGCAGCCGATCCCGGTGGCGCCGGCC
>Ga0308175_100000490_pt1 | contig 27549 bp, 27 predicted proteins | sample PhyCR1_3_FD_203893 | JGI IMG/M metagenome (GOLD analysis project Ga0308175, IMG submission 203893) | Soil microbial communities from UC Gill Tract Community Farm, Albany, California, United States - DLSLS.C.R1 | ecosystem: Environmental > Terrestrial > Soil > Agricultural land | place: USA...
ACACCCGTCCCGCCGGCTTTTTTCTCGCTCCCTCGCCGGTCATGGCGAGCCCGTAGCACAGCCCGATCGATTCGTTTCCGGTGGGACAAGCCGAGCCGTGGTGACTCGGTCATGGGTGTGGTCCGGAATGGGCCCCGAACCACACCCGTCCCGCCGGCTTTTTCGACCTCGCGGCGCGTTGTCGTTTTCACGGGACTGAGCATGCCGCGCGAGCGGAGATGTCGCTCGCGGAGTGGGCGGAGCTCCCTGAAGACGACGACGGCGACCTCGTCGACGGACAGCTCGTGGAGGAAGAGGCGCCCGAGCCCAATCACGAGAGCATTGTTGCCTGGTTGCTGGTCGTGCTGTGGAGCTGAACCGTTGCTCGCGGAGGCTTTGTGTTGGGTCCGAGATCAAGCTCGCGGTGCGACCCCGGCGAGGCCGCAACCCTGATCTCTGCGTCTATCTTCCCGGCGGTCCGATGCCGCGTCGCCGCGGCGCTGTCCGCGTGCCGCCCGGGATCATCGTCGAGTGATCTCTGCATCGCCGCGCGACGTGCGGCACGACCGCATCGAGAAACCGGACGAATACGCCGGGTTCGGCGTACGTTTCTACTGGCTCGTCGATCCTTCGGCGCGCACGCTGGAGATCTTCGAGCTCGGCGCGGACGGGCGATACGCGCGGGCGCTCGGGCTTCGCAGGGGATCATCGACGTTCCGGGCTGCGCCGAGCTACGACTCGACCTCGATGCGCTCTGGGCCGAGGTTGACCGGCTCGGTCCGGAAGACGACGGCGGCGAGCCCTGACGAAGCGTGGGAATCGATGCCAGGAGGTGGTGGGGCCTCGTAAGTGACGGTTCCTCGGAGAGCTCTCTCGACGGCGCGGAGGTAGACGCTCGCGGGCATGGCACCGTTGACGCGCCTGTCGTCGACGAGGGCGCTCGGCAGACCATCGATCTCCATTGCTAGCATCTGGTCTTGATCGAGCGCGACGGCTTCACGGAACGTGCGCTGCTCGCGAGGTCGCTGTCGGCCACGGCGTCGCCGAGTTCCTCGACGGGGGCCCGCTCGCGCCTCGCCTTGCGTGCCAGGTTCCGCGCGATCCCGCGCAGCCACTCTCCGAGCTTGGTTGGGTCGCGCAGGGTCGATAAGCTGCGCCACGCGGCGACGAAGGTCTCCTGGGCGATGTCTTCACTGAGCGCGCGGTCCCCGGTCACGCCGTAGGCCGCCGCGCAGACTCCGCCTGGTACCGGCGGATCACATCGGCGAACTGCTCGAGCGACGGGGAAGGGGCGTGAGCTGCGGCTTCCAGGCCTGCCTGCTCTCCTCCCGTACCCGGTGCGGCATTCATGGTGACCTCCTTCCTTCCAGTACCGGTCGGAGCCATGAACCTGACATGAATTCTATGGCGGACGCCTGCCTGAGGAAGCAGGCTGCGCAGCTACGTGATTTCCTTTGCAGGTACCGGCGAACCACATCGGCGAACTGCTCGAGCGACGGGGAATCGTGAGCTGCCGCTTCCATGGCTGCCTGTTCTCCGCCCGTACCCGTTGCAGCGCTCATGGTGATCTCCTCCCTTCCAGTACCCGTTCGGGTCGCGAACCTGACATGAATTCTAAGGTAGGCACCTGCCTGAACAAGCGGGCTGTGTAGCCATTTATTTCTTGCTTATCCGGTCCAGGAGGCGGTACCGCCGAAGCCACGAGTTGAGGTGATTCCGCGCAGGAAGCGGTTATTCGTCTTCGAGCAGCTTGTGGACCGCTTCCTTGGACAGCACCTCGAGGTCGCGCTGTCGTTCGATGAAGGGTCGCAGGTCGGTGACGACGGCTTTCCAGTCGAGCGTCTCGAGTCGCTGCTTCACCGCGGCTCGCCAACCATCGCGCGGTAACGCGGCAGTCTTGGTTTGTGTCAGAGCGTTCGCGAGTAAGCCGAGATTGGGCTCGAGTCCCTTTCGCTCGGTGAGGTACCAGACCAGATCGAACCAGTCGCGACCCTTCACCCAGCGTCGGGCGAGGATGGCGTGTAGCTTGCCGGCAAACAACGACGGCAGGTCGTAGTGCCGCAGCGAGACCGGAAAGAATCGCTGCACCAGGGTTGTTTCGACGTTTGCGCCCCTTGGAGGACGCAGATCCACCTCGATCTTGATCGAAAGCGCGATCTGCGGATCGCGGCTCCAGCCGGCCTGTCGCGGAAGCCCTTGAAATCGAAAGAATGCATTCGCGACCGTTCGCTCAGGCTTGGCTTTCACCGTCACGTCGTAACCGGCCTTCGAGAGACCTCGCTCGATCGTGTCGAACAGATGCGCAGCGTCAAACTTCGCCCGCTTCGGGAGCGGCTCGTAACAGAAGTCGAGGTCCTCGGAGAAGCGTGGCAGCCGATGCAACAAGCGCAGCGCCGTGCCGCCGACGAAGGCGAGGTCGCCGGTGCGGCCTGCGTCGTTCATCAGTCGGAGCAGGTAGAGTTGCAGGTACTCGCGGGCAAGATTCAAGCGCTGCTCCACGGGCTGCGCCAGAACCGTCTGGAGGAGGTGATCTTTCATGAGCGCCGTTCCCGTCGGATCCAGCGAGCGAGTTCGTGCGCGGCGGCTTCCAGGCGCTCGCCATGGCCGGCAGCCATCCGGGTCAGGATCGCCGGCTTCAGGCGATCGAGGTTCTGCAGCCGCATCGCGTCGATCCGCTCACGTGGGAACGGTCCCGCTGAGAGGTAGATCACATCGAGCAAGGCCTTCTCCGGCAGCGCGATCAGCGCCGATGCCGACTCGATCTCGGTCTCGGCGTAGCCGAAGAACCAGTCTTGCTTGACATGGCGGTACTGAAAGTCGCCCACGGGTGTCTCGAACAGCATGGGGCGTCCGCGCGTGACCGACTGTACGAGCGGCACCCGCTCGGGAATCAAGCCGTGAAACGACAGTGCGCGCTCCAGGCTGACGTAGGACGGAAGCACCAGGAGGTTCGCGAGATATTCCAGGGCCGGCTGGTTGCGGCGCAGCGCGGCGGGCAACAGAAACATCCCACGCCGCAAAGGGACGAGCTTGCCCTGATGGACCCACCGACTCAGCTGAACCGACAGCGCCTTCGGATCACCGCCCAAGGACCGAAGGGTCCTGGAATCGATGACCGGAAGATGCGCGGCCCGTTCGAGCAGCATCATGTACTTCATTACAGAAAGTTATCATTATGGATAACTTAAGGCAACGGTGGGTTCGGGATGGGCGTGCGTCATCGTCGAACTCGACTGCGTAGGGGTGAGGTGTGCGCCGGTCGCCGCGCGCGGCCCCGTCGCTTGCGCTCACCAGCGCTAGTCGTCGGGCTCGCCGAGGGGCAGGCCCAGCTGCGGCGACGGTTGCTCGGGGGCGCTGTGGTCGAAGCGGATCGCGCCGGTCTCGTCGGTGTAGTTGGCGGCGAGCCGGTGCGCCGAGATCGGATCGATGTTCTCGAGCCGGCTGAGCGCGAGCGTGACGATGTCGCTCCAGGCGATCGACTTGCGCCCGCTGTCGACCAGCGTCGCCTCGATGTCGCGGGCGACGCGCCGGAGGTCCTCGTCGGCCACGACGTTCCTGTGCGCGGCGACCCGGTGCAGCGCCCGGAACAGCTTGTCGCTGTCGAACGCCTCGACGCTGCCGTCGCGCTTGCCGACCTTGAGGCCGGGCGCGCCGAGCCGTTCGTAGGTCGTGAACCGGCGCTTGCACAGGGTGCAGAGCCGGCGGCGGCGCATGCCGTCGGCGGTGACGCGGGTCTCCGTCACGCTGGAGTCGCCGCTGCAATACGGGCACTGCACGCGTGGATCCTAGCGCGCTACCGCGTGGGGGGTGAAAAGAAGGTGTGGTCGCGCGACATCACCTGGGAGCCCCGCGCGAGCCGCCGCGCTATCGGCGGCAGCGAAACCTGGCCATGAGGCTCGGCGCGCCGCCCAGGTCGGACATCCGGTAGACCACGTCGCCGCGCACCGCGAGGGTCTCGGGGAAGCCGATCGCGAGCGCGGCCACCCGCTCGACCCGGGCGTTCGCCGGATCCTCCCAGTGGGCGACGCGGTAGACGTTGCCCAGATCGAACAGGTTGCTGCCGACCCAGAGCGTGTCGTCGTCGCCGAACGCGCAGTCCGCGAGGGCGCCGGGGCGGGTGATCGCGATCGCGCGGTCGTGGTGGACGACGAGCCGGCCGGCCTCGTCGGTCAAGCAGTAGAGGTGACCGTCGGCCTTGGACGCCGCGAACCCGACGCAGGCGCCGTCGCGCGGCGTGGGGGCGAGGCAGAGGCCCTCGTAGTTGCGGCCGCAGTTGACGACATGCGCGTTGCACACCATGCCGTCGCCCACGGGGGGGCGGTTGTCGTTCTTGGTGTCGGGGAGATCGACCGGGCCGAGCGGGTAGGGCTTGCCGATGAGCTCGAAGCCCTTGCCGCGGCGGCGCCAGACGCGCACCCAGCCCGCCGAGGTGAGGCCGAAGAGCTCGTCGCCGCGCGCCGAGGCGCCCTCGAGGTCGTCGCCGGCCTCGGTCGACAGCGGCAGGAGCCCGGTCTCGATCGTCGCGCCGGTCTCGGGATCGACGATGCCGTAGGCGCCGTGGTTGCCGCTGTCCCCCACCACGACAAGGTCGAGCTTGCCGTCGATCACGAGCCACGCCGCCCCCGACGCTTCGGGCACCGGGGTCGACTGGGCGAACGGCAGCGGCTCGCAGGCCGGCGGTTCGGCGCCCAGCGGGGCCGCGCTGCCGGCGCCGGGAGGTTTCGGAGGCTCGGCCGGCGCCCCGGCGCGGGTGCCGCTGCCCTTGCCGCAGGACGCCGCGAGGATCGCGAGGACGGGCCATGCGCGGCTCACCGTTGCGCTATAGCATCTCGTCATGCCGGATCGCCGCTATCTCGTGAAGGAGATGTTCGGCCCCACGCTGCAGGGCGAGGGGGCGCACGCCGGCCGCGCGGTGGTGTTCCTGCGGTTCGCGGCCTGCAACCTCGCCTGTCCGGGCTGCGATACAGATTTCTCGCCCGAGGGTGCCGAGCGGCGATCCGCCGGCGAGATCGTCGAGCGGCTCCGTGCGCTCGACACCGGCGGAACCCGCCGCGTGATCGTGACCGGCGGGGAGCCGACGCTGCAATGGGATGCGCCGCTCGCCGCGGCGATCCGGGGCGCCGGGTTCACCGTGCACATGGAATCCAACGGGACGCGGTCGCCCGCCGGGCCGGTCGACTGGCTGACGATCTCGCCCAAGCCGCAGCATCACCCCGCGTGCGTGGCGCTGGCCGAGCAGCTGCCGGCCGACGAGGTCAAGGTCGTGATCGACGACAGCGTCGATGAGCAGGTGCTCGACCGTTACGCGGCGCGCTGGCGCTGCGAGCACTACTTCGTCCAGCCGTGGATGGATGATCGCTACAAGCACCACCTCGGTCGGACCCTGGCGCTGATCCACGCCCGGCCGCGCTGGCGGCTGTCGCTGCAGCTCCACAAGATCATCGGGGTGCCATGACCGCGGCCGTGATCACGCTCGACCAGGCCAACCACTTCGCCAGACTGGCGCGCGATTGCATCGGGCGCGAGCTCCCCAGCAGCATCCAGCACGTGATCCATGGCCCCGGCGACATCCGGACGCCGCGCGAGCTGCACCCGGCGTTCTACGGCTGCCTCGACTGGCACTCGGCGGTGCACGGCCACTGGATGCTGGTGCGCCTCCTGCGCACGATGCCGGGGCTGGCCGATGCCGTCTCGATTCGCGCCGCGCTCGACGCCAACCTGACCGCCGGTAACATCGCCGCGGAGGTCGCCTACTTCGCCGCCCCCCACCGCCAGTCGTTCGAGCGCACCTACGGCTGGGCGTGGCTGCTCCAGCTCGCCGCGGAGCTCCACGGCTGGGACGACGCCGACGCCCGGCGATGGGAGCGGCACCTCGCGCCGCTGACCCTTGCGATCACCCGGCGCTACCTCGCGTTCCTGCCCAAGCAGACCTACCCGATCCGCACCGGCGTGCACGCGAACACCGCGTTCGGTCTCGCGCTCGCGCTCGACCACGCGCGCGCCACCGGCCACGCCGAGCTCACGGCGCTGCTCGTCGAGCGGGCACGGGCCTACTACGCCGCGGATCGCGATGTCCCGGCCGCGTGGGAGCCGGGCGGCGAGGACTTCCTGTCGCCGGCGCTGATCGAGGCCGATCTGATGCGCCGCGTGCTGTCACCGTCGGAGTTTGCGCCGTGGCTCCACGCGTTCTTGCCGCGCGGCCTGCCGCCCTCGCTGCAGCAGCCGGCGATCGTCTCGGACCGCAGCGACGGCAAGCTCGCCCACCTCGACGGCCTCAACCTGTCGCGCGCCTGGTGCCTGCGCGCGGTCGCGGGCGCCTTGCCGGCCGAAGATCCGCTGCGCGCCGCGCTGCTCGCTGCCGGGGATACCCACGCCGCCGCGGGCCTCGCCCACGTCGCGACGGGCGACTACATGGGCGAGCACTGGCTCGCCTCGTTTGCGGTGTACCTGGGGACGCTCCCCGCGCGCGCAACGAGCGCCGTGTGACCAGCGCAGTTGCCAGCGTGCTGCCGGCTCGGTCTTCCCTTACCGGCGTTCGCTACTTGGGCTGCGGTGTGACGCGGAGGTAGGGCCGCAGGGTCTTCCAGCCGCTCGGGAACATCGCCTTGGCGTCGTTGTCCGAGACCGACGGGACGATGATCACGTCCTCGCCCTGCTTCCAGTCCGACGGGGTCGCGACCTTGTGCTTGGCGGTGAGCTGCAGCGAGTCGATCACGCGCAGGAGCTCGTCGAAGTTGCGGCCGGTGCTGGCCGGGTAGGTCAGGGTCAGCTTGAGCTTCTTGTCGGGGCCGATCACGAACACCGAGCGCACCGTGAAGGTATCGCTCGCGTTGGGGTGGATCATGCCGTACAGGTTGGCGACCTTCTTGTCGTGGTCGGCGATGAGCGGGAAGTTGAGCGCGTGGCCCTGGGTCTCCTTGATGTCGTTCGCCCAGCCCTTGTGCGAGTCGAGCGGATCGACCGACAGGCCGATCACCTTGACGTTGCGCTTGTCGAACTCGGGCTTGAGCGCCGCGACGCGGCCGAGCTCGGTCGTACAGACCGGCGTATAGTCCTTGGGGTGTGAGAACAGGACGCCCCAGCCATTGCCGAGGAACTGGTGGAAGCTGATCGGGCCTTCGGTCGTCTCTGCCGTGAAATCGGGTGCGTCGTCTCCAAGCTGCAGTGCCATGGCATCCTCCGTGATCGTGTACTTTAGGTCCGTTCTAGCGGACGGGCTGGCCGGCGGCAAGCTCGCCCGTACAGTCGATCCCTGGTTCAGGCGGTTCCCGAGTTGCGCTCGATATACTCGTCGCGGAGCGAGGCGAGCGCGAACGCCGCAACCGCGTTGAGGCCCGGCAAGGTCATCGTGATCCACAGGCTGATGCCGAGCCCGCGCGCGACCTTCGGCGCGCCGAACAGCTCGGCGACCGCAAAGACGCCGCAGATCGCGATGAGGAACGCCCACGCGGGGCGCGCCCGGCGGAAGTACGACTGCCACGTCAGCACCGGCAGGAGCACGCCGGCGATCAGCAGCGTCGCGCCGAGCACCTTGGTCAGCTCGGTGTGGAAGAACGAGCCGGCGCACGCGGTGAGGGTGAGCGCGCCGAGCAGGGCCGTGAGCAGGTGGGCCGTCACGCGCGTCCAGACGCCGGCCAGGAACGCGGCCACGGCGACGGCGCCGGTGAACACGCCGAACCAGGTCCGGACCGCCGTCACCTGCTCCGGTGAGAACGCGGGGACCGAGCCCTTGCCGGGGGCGACCTGCCGGTGAGAGTCGAAGTAGCTGTCCGAGAGGAAGTAGAACACGGCATTCGCCGCGACGAACGCGATGATACAAAGGATCGCGATCCGCTTGGTTTGCTCGTGGCCGGTCGACATCGGCCCGAGCATGCGCTACTTGCGCTTCTTGAACAAGGAGCCCCAGAACCCGCGCGGCTTGTCGCCGTTAGGCGTGGGTCGGACCGGCACCTCGGGGACGTCGGCCGAAACCGCCGAGGCTGCGACCTGTGGCACAGGCTCGGCCGGCGGCCCCGCGAAGGCGACCGGGAGCGGCGGTGCCACCGGGCCGCGGTGAGTGGTCGTCATCGACATCGATAGCGTGCTTCCCCCGAGCGAGGCGTCGAGCGCCGTCTGCATATCCTCGACCTCGTTGGCGTACTCCTTCCGGAACAGCTGGCGGACGAACTGCCGAAGCTCCTTCGGATCGAAGCGATAGCTGCCGATCAGCGCGTCGAGCTCGGCGGCGAGCTGCGCGGCGGTCTGGTAGCGGTCCGCGACGTCGCGGGCGAGGGCCTTCTGGCAGATCGCGTCGAGCTCGGGGGTGACCCGCCGGTTGAAGTCGGAGGGCCTCGGCACCTCGGCCTTGCGCACCTTCTCCATCAGCGCAAACTCGGTATCGCCGCGGAACAGCTTCTCGGTGGTCAGCATCTCGTGGAGGATGATGCCGGCCGAGAACACGTCGGTCCGCGCGTCGAGCGGCATGCCGCGGATCTGCTCGGGCGACATGTAGCTGAACTTGCCCTTCAAGATGCCGATCTCGCTGGTGAACTTCATCAGCGCCTGGGCGATGCCGAAGTCGAGGAGCTTGACGTCCCCGTCGTAGGACAGCCGGACGTTGGACGGCGAGACGTCGCGGTTGACGATGTTGAGCGGCCGGCCGTCGGGGCCGGGGAGCGTGTGCGCGAAGTGCAGGCCCTCGGCGATCCGCGCGGCGATGTACACCGCGTGCGGCACCGGGATGCGCTGCTGGGTCTCCTGGCAGCGCCGCAGCACCTGCGTGAGATCGCGGCCGCCGATGTACTCCATCGCGATGTAATGCCGGCCCTCGTGCTGGCCGAGCTCGATCGTCTCGACGATGCAGCGGTTGCTGCTGAGCAGGAGCGCGAGCTTGCCCTCGCTGTGGAACATGTCGACGAACCGCGCCTCGCGCGCGAGCTGCGGCCGCATCACCTTGATCGCGAGCAGCCGCCGCGGGCCGACCTGGAGCTTGGCGCGGTAGACCTCGGCCATGCCGCCGCGCGCGATCAGGCCGAGCAGGTAGTAGCGGCCGAACGGCACCGGGTCGTTCGGCGCGCCCGGCGACAGCTTGCCCTCTTGCGACGGCCGTTCGGACATCATCCGCCTGCTACCACTTCACCACGAGCCGCTGTCCGGGCTCGATCTGCACCATCCGCGCTTCGGTTCGCACGGCGGAGTCGTCCTTGAGGACCATCTTGAGCTTGCGGCCGTCGGCGGGCGCGGCGACCCCGACCTCGGTCGAGGTGATGCCGAGATCGATCATCACGCCGGGGGCCTTGGGGTTCTCGAGTGCGATGCGCCCGAACGGGTGCTCGAGGCGGTTCTCGACGATCCCCCACCGGAACGTCATCGCCGCCGCCCGGCCGGCGGTGACGGTGGCATATTCGAACAGCGCCATCTCGTACCTGGGATTGAAGCACAGACCCTTGTAGTTTCCGGGGGCCACGGCGATCCCTTTATCGGGCGGCTTGCCGGTCAGCCGCTGCCGGTTGATCCACAGCTCGGTGCACGGCAGGCTCGAGGAGACCTCCAGGGTGCCGAGCGCGTCCTTGTCCTTGGCGAGCTCCGCGCGGACGAGGTCGGCGTTGCCGCCGATCGGGCGCTGCACGAGGTAGCGGCGGTAGAACTCGCGCTTGGGCTGGTCCGCGCCGAGCTTGTCGTAGGTCGCGCCGAGCTCGCGGAGGAACCCCGGGAGCTCGGGGGCGAGGGCGTAGCCCATGTGGAAGTAGACGAGCGCGTCGCCGTACTCCCGGGCGGCGAACGCGGCGCGGCCGAGCGCGAACACCTTCCGGGCGTCGCCGGTCTGCTCGGCGAGCACGAGCTTGTCGGCGAACGGATCGGACAGGCCGCCGAGCCGGGTCGCCTCGGCGGTCGCGGCGGCGCGCTCGTCGGGCGCGGGCGCGGCGGCGGCGTAGTCGCTCCACGCCTCGGCGGCGCGCTCGTTCTGGCCGGCGAGCGTCCATGATGTCGCGAGCTGCCTGGCCTCGGGGCCGCCCGGGCCGCGTGCGACGACGAGCGCCTGCAGGAGCGGGATCGCCTTGGCCCAGTCGCGGGCCTTGACCGCCCGCTGCGCGGTCGCGACGAGGAGCTCGGAGAGCTGGGCCCGCGGCTTCTTCGTGGCGACGGTCTGGTAGAGCGGCACGGCCGGCTTGCCGGGGCACTCGCGGCCCTTGCCGCCGGCGCAACCGGGCGGCGCAGCGGCACCATCGCTGTATGCGCGCCTGTGCCCCCCAGCGATCAGGGCGACGATGACTGTCGCACCAGCTCGTACCCTCACGTCACGAGCGTAGCACAGCCCACCACTCTTACCGGCTGGTCGGGGGGCACGCTGTGATACCGTCCCGGCGAGGCCTCTGGCCACGGGGGGCGAAGGGAGGGTCGAACCCAGAGACCTTCGTGATGCGAGTCGTCATCCTGGAACGTAACAAGCTGGTCGGGCGCAAGGTGGCTCGCTTGTTCATGGCCGCCGGGGCGTCCGCGGTCACGGTCGAAGACCCCGCGGGAGTGGCCACGCACCTGGCCGGCGCCCAGGTCCTGTGCGCCGATGCGTTCGATGGCGATCTGGTCGCCGAGCAGACGCGCGCGCGGCCGGGGCTGCGGGGGGTCTTGTGGACGGCCGAACCGCTCCGGCGGTCGCTGCGCTACCTCGCCGAGACCACCATGATCGCTCCGCGCGATGCAACGCCCGAAGGGGTGAATGGCCCGGCTTCGCCAAGCCAGGGGGAGCTGGAAAACTCCCTTCCGCGCGACGCGACGCGCGGAGGGGTGAATGGCCCGGCTTTGCCGGGCCAGAGGGGGCGGGAAAGCCCCCTCCCGATCGATCATGTGCTCGGCCGCCGCGACTTCGAGTCACCACCGCGGTCCTGGGAGGTCACGATGCTCGCGCGCCGGCTTGCGGGCGCGCCGGCGCCGCCGCTCGCGGCCTACCTCGACTGGGGGTTCACGGCGATCGACCTCGAGGTGCGCACGACCGCCGACCGCGACGCCGCCGCGGCCAGGATCCAGGGCTTTGTCGGCGCGCTCGCCGTGCCCCGGCGGATCGCCGAGATGTTCGCCGAGCTCGGTCACGAGCTCATCATGAACGCGATGTACGACGCGCCGATCGATGCCCACGGCCGGCCCAAGTACGCCGCCGACCGCAAGGCCGACATCGTGCTGGCCGAACACGAGCGCCCGGTGGTGCGGCTCGCGACCGACGGCACGCGGCTCGCGCTGCAGATCCGCGATCCGTTCGGCCGGCTCGAGCGCCGCCACGTGGTCGACGGCCTCGCGCGCGGCCTCGCGGGTGGCGAGCTCGATCCGTCCCACGGCGGCGCCGGCCTGGGCATGATGGTGTGCCACAACGCCTCGACGGCCCTGTTCTTCGACGTCGTCCCGAACCGCCAGACCGAGGTCACGGCGCTGTTCGAGCTCGATCTGAACCTGCGCGAGTTCCGGACCTCCGCCAAGTCGCTGCACTTCTGGAGACATTGATGGAGAAATCGATGCACCCCGCCGATCGCCCCGTGAGCCGCCCCTCGCAGCCGGTCGTACCGCCGGGCGCGGCCCCCAAGCTCATGATCGAGAAGTTCGCCGACGGCGGCGTGGCGTGCCTCAAGTTCGTCGGGACGATCGACGAGGGGTTCGAAGGCAAGAAGCTGGGGATGACCGCCGCGGCCGATACGCTGGTGCTCGATCTGGGCGGCGTCGTGAAGATCAGCTCGTTCGGGATTCGCGAGTGGGTCGACTTCGTGACGACGGCCGGCAAGCACACGCGCTCGATGATCCTGATCGAGTGCGCGCCCAAGGTCGTCGATCAGCTCAACATGGTGGCGAACTTCGCGGGGAGCGGGCGGGTGTTCAGCTTCTACGCGCCGTTTCGCTGCGACTACTGCGACGCCGAGCACCGCGTGCTCCTCGCGATCGATCGCGACCACGAGGCGATCAAGGCGATGAAGCTCGGCGAACGGCCGTGCCTGTCGTGCAAGGAGGCGATGTACTTCGACGAGGACGGCGCGACCTACTTCTCATACCTGATCGGGCAGGAGCGGTTCCGGCTCGAGCCCGCGGTCGAGGCGTTCCTCGCGACCAAGCTCAACTACGCGGTCAGCGATCTCAACCGCAAGCTGCGCGTCGACAAGGTGATCGAGGGCCGCACGACCTACCTGCGGCTCAACGGTGACCTCGACGGCTCGTTCCCGCGCGACAAGCTCGCCGAGGGCCTCGAAGGCACGGTGATCGTCGACCTGGGCGCGATCGGCCGGATCGAGCCGCCGGGCGCGATGCAGTGGCGCGGCTTCATCGGCCTGGTCGCGCCCATCGCCGAGCGGGTGTGCCTCGCCTCGGCGCCGCCGGCGTTCATCGAGAAGCTGTGCACGCGCGACGATCTGAACCCCAAGGTCCAGCTGGTCACCGTGCTGATGCCGTACACCTGCGCGAGCTGCGGGACGACCAGCGCGCACAACGTGGATGTCGGCGCGCACTACGACGTGCTCAAGTTCGCGACCGCCCCCGAGCTGCGCTGCCCCACGTGCAAGACCCCGATGCAGTGCCACGCGGGCGAGGCCATGATGACGCTGCTCCCGACGATGCCGCGGCCGACCGCGGGCTCCGAGCTCGTCAAGTCGATCGCGATCCTGCGCGAGCGGGCGCTCGCCGCGGCGGCACCGCCGCGCCGGCCGGCGCTGTCCGCCGGCACCCAGGCGCTCCTGCCCACTGGGCAACCCGCGGCGCGCGCGTCGCTCGCCGTGCCGATCCTCGGGGCGCTCGTCGCGATCGTGGTGGCCGCGGGCGGCTACCTGGCCTACCAGCGGGTCACGACCAAGGTGGTGCCGGCGGGGCTCGGCACGATCACCAGCCGCAGCGCCGAGGCGCGGCCGGCGTGGCTCGGCAGCGACGTGCCCGGCGCGGCGATCTGCAGCGAGACCGCGGGCAAGGCGCTGTCGTGCGTGGGTGTCTCGTCGGTGGCGGCGCAAAAGGACGACGCCGATGACGAGGCCGCGGAGGCCGCCTACGACGCGGTGGCCGGCGCGCTCGCAGTCCGGATCACGGACGGCGCGTGGAAGCAGGCCGTGCCGCCGATCTACGCGGCGGCGCGCGACGCCAAGCTCGCCGCGTTCGATCGCGATCCGGCGAGCACGAGCGCGCGGCGCGAGATCCGCGAGGCCCGCCACGCCGTGGCGCAGGCGCTGCGCGCGACCGGCGGCGGCGCGGTCCCGCCGGCGCCGACCGGCCGCTACTGGGAGGAGTACCAGGGCCCCGATGGCAAGCGCTACCTCGCGTTCGCGCAGCTCACGCTCGGCCAGGCCGAGCTCGCCAGGCTCCTCGAGCGCTACACGCAGCGGGCCAGCGCGCTCGGCGCGACCGCGGTCGGTCTGTTTCCGCTCATCGGCTGGCGCTACCCCAGGCTCGAGCGTGGCGCGGTGATCGTCGCGCTCGCCAAGGGGCCGCTCCAGGACCTCGGGCTCGCCGAGCAATACATCGTCCTGGGGGTCGGCGGCCGCGACATCGGCGACGCCGCGGCGTTCGGCAAGCTCGTCGGCGACGAGTACCGCGGGCTGGTCGAGCGCGGCGGCACGCTGCGCTTCACGGTGGCGGCCGAGGGCGGGGCCCCGCGCGAGTTCGCGACGGCGATCAAGGCGCCCGCGCCGGAGGTCGTCCCGGCGTCCGTGCCCGGCAAGCACCCGCGTGGCTCGACGCCGGCCGGCGCCGCGACCAGCGTCAACGTCTGGGACAAGCTCGGCGGCGGCAAGGGCAGCGGGCGCGACGACCCGACGCAATAACGATCCGCGAACTTTTCCTCGCAAGTGATCTCAGAGCTCGGGGAGCTCGGGGAGAGCTCGGGGAGCTCGGCGGCGCGATCTCTGTGCCGGTACTCCGGAAGCGACACCACAGGATCGTGCGTGGATGTTCGATCCAGACATTGTCTCCGAAGGAACACATCGGCCGGAGCCCGTAAGTCTGATAGGGTCTCGCCACGCTGCGATCTGGTGATGATCGCTGTCGGAAGGCCTGATGGGGATCTTCTCGCGGTTCTTTCAACGTGGTCAGGATGGCAGCCCGTCCGACGCGCCCGCTGGCGACGAGGGCGGCAATGCGATGAACGACGCGTCCGAGATCACTGCTCCGTCCGCGGCGTCCGCGGCACCGGCGCCCGCGCCCCCGGCCGACGATCCGGCGGCACCGGCAGGGTCGGCCTTCAAATCGTCACTCCCGGGGCTCACGCCGGCATTCGCGACTCCTGCGAGTACGGCGGTCCCGCACACGTCCACCGAATCCCCGCGATCGATCTGGGAGTACCAGGGCCCGGAGCGCGAACCGCGTCGGGCAGGCGATCGATCCGCGGCTGCGGCGTCGTCATCTTCTGCGGCGCCGTCATCTTCTGCTGCTTCGTCTTCTGCTGCTTCGTCGTCCGAGCCGCCGCCGTCTGCGGCACCACCCGAACCGCGCACGCCGACGCGCGGAGGAGCGTTGCCCAACGTGCCGCGAACCCCGCCTTCCTCCGCCGAGCGCGATCCCACGATGGTGCTGTCGCCGCCACCGGCGCCCACGCCGCCGCCGGCGCGTGGAGCCAAGCAAGCACCGGCGTCGTCGTCGAGCGCGCCGGCCCCGGCGCCGGCGAAGTCGCCGGCAAAGCAGGCCGCGGCCAAGGCGTCGTCACCGGCTGCGGCGGCCACGCCCGCTGCGGGGCCATCGGCCTCGGCTCCGGCCTCGGCGTCGCCTCGCTCCGCGGGGGGCGTGGCCCATCCGACCGCCGCGGCGCCTGCTCAGCCGGCCGTTGCTGCGTCCCCGGCCGCCGCGGCACCGGCCCCGCCGGCGGAACCCGCGACGCCGGCTCGCCGCGCGCACTCGGACTCGATCACCGATGCGTTCGACGCGGTGATGGAGCCGCCGGACGAAGCCGCGGCCGACTCCTCGCACGGCATCTCCACCGCCGCCGATCTCGCCGAGGTGCGCCGGGTCTTCAACGATGTTGCCGCGATCCACGTCGCGCAGGTCCGCGACGTGATGCTCGAGCTGTCGTACGGCGACGCGCAGACCTCCTGGATCGAGTCGACCCAGCCCGCGCTGCGCTCGCTCCGGGCGATGGCGGCGCAGATGGAGCTGACCGATCTGTGCCAGGCGCTCGATGACTTCTGCGTCGCGGTCGACGCGGCGGTCGGGGGGCGCGCGCAGGTCGACGAGGCGTCCAAGGCCGAGCTCCTGCGGCGCTACCAGCGGCTGATCGAGCTGATCCCGCAGGCGTTCGAGCTCGACGCCGAGCGCGACCGCCGCGAGCCCATCATCGTCGAGTCGCTGCTCTACCAGATCCAGGGTGTCGAGAAGCGCACGATCGAGAAGCTGTTCGCGGTCGGGCTCCACCGGCTCGATGCCTTGATGCGCGCGACCGCCGACGAGATCGCGGTCGTGGCGGGGCTACGCGACGAGCTCGCCACGGCGATCGTCGAGCAGTTCACGACCTACCGGACGGGGGCCAGCTCCGCCCTGGCCGCGCCCGATCCGATGGCCGAGCGTCGCCAGCTCGGCGATCTGCTGATCATTCTGAGCGTCCAGAACGACGACTACGCGCACGCCGCCGCCGGGTGGACCGACGAGGCGCGGGCGCGCAAGCACGAGGCGCGCAAGCTGCGCGAGCAGACGTTCCAGCGCATCAAGGTCGCGCTGGCGCGGCTGGGTGAGCGCGAGCAGCTGGCGCGGCTGGAGAAGCTTCCGTTCGACGAGCGGATCGCGTTGCTCGATCGATACTTGTCGGCGGCGGTCCCGGCGCGCTCACAACCGGGAAAACCTTGAGGAGCACCACGATGGCAGGTCTATCTCGCGACGAGGCACTCAAGCGGATCCAGAAGGGGGAGAAGCTCGATCGCGCCGATCTGAAGGGCATCGATCTGTCCCAGGCCAAGCTCGTCAAGGCGGCGCTCGAGCGCGCCGATCTCGACGGCGCCAACCTCGAAGGCGCGGATCTTTCGAACGCCGCGCTGCGCCGGTCCAGCCTGCGCGAGGCGTACCTGGTCGGCGTCAACCTGACCGGCGCGAACCTCGAGAACGCCGACCTCGAGGGCGCCAAGCTCGAGCGCGCCAACCTCGCGGGGACGAACCTGACCCGCGCGAACCTGGAAGGCGCCAACCTGACCGGGGCGAACCTGAGCGGGGCGATGCTGAGCTACGCGCAGCTCACCGGGGCCAAGCTCGGCGGCGCGAACCTCGCCGACGCGGTGCTCACCCACGCCGAGCTCGACGAGGCCTACCTCGGGGGCGTCTCGGCGGCGGGGGCGCGGTTCAGCAACGCCAGCATGGCGGGCGCCAACCTCGAGGATGCGATCCTGCGCGGCGCCGTGCTCGACGAGGCCGTGCTGCACCGGGTGATCGCGCGCAACGCCGACTTCACCGGCGCCTCGCTGGTCAAGACCAACTTCTCGGGCGCCGACCTGACCGGCGCCAAGCTCGGCGACGCCGATGTCCGCCACGCGACGTTCGCCCGCGCGCAGCTCGCCGGCGCGCACCTGACCGGCGCCAAGGTCGCCGGGCTCGTCGGCACGGGGCTTCCGCTCGGCACGATCGACGTTACCTGGCTCGATCTCAGCCCGGCCGGCGACGGCACCCAGCGGGTCGAGAACGGCGTGATCCCGTCGGTCCTCACGGTCGGCGCGGTCACCCAGACCGTCGCCGACCAGGTCCGCCGCCGCTACTTCGGCCGCGGCGACGTCCTGCGCAACGCGACCCTGGCGTTCGATGCCGGCGCCCAGGTCGAGATCGACAGCCTGTTCCAGAACTGCACGATCAACGTCGGCGTCGAGACCGAGCTGGTGATCGGCCCGTCCGGCGTGCTCGCCGACTGCGAGATCGTCGGCGCGGGCTTCATCACCGTCCACGGCAAGTTCTTCGAACGCCACAGCCCGGGCATCGTCGGGGCGCGCAAGCTGATGGTGAGCGCGCGCGGCGCAGTGGTCTCGACCGTGGCGCAGAGCGACGAGGCGACCGGCTTCGCGTTCGAGAGCGGCTGCCAGCTGCGCGTGAAGATCATCCCTCCCGGCCAGCCCGGAACGCAACCGGCGGCCAAGCACGAGCCACGAACGAGCCAGGAGCGAGGTAATCGATGAGTGACAAGAGCGGACTTCCCACCGGTAAGCACACCCTCGTCGAAGAGGGGACCGAATTCAAAGGCACGATGTCGTCGAGCTGTCCCATCGTCGTGATGGGCAAGGTCGAAGGCGACGTCGCCGGTCCGGTCATCCACGTCACCCCGAGCGGGGTCGTCGCCGGTGTCGTCAAGGTCAAGAGCCTCCACTCGGCGGGCGAGCTCGCCGGCGAGGTCGAGGCCGAGACCGTCCAGATCTCCGGCCGCGTCCGCGATCGCACCGTGATCCGCGCGCGCTCGCTCGAGGTCTCGCTCAACGTCCAGAAGGGCGGCATGCAGGTCGTGTTCGGCGAGTGCGAGCTCGCGATCGGCGACGAGCCCAACAAGGAGGCCGCGGTCGCCGCGGCCCTGGCGCCGCCGGCTCCCGGTGCCACTGCCGCGGCTCCAAGCGACGCCAAGCAGGCGGGTGGCAAGGCCGGCTCAGCAGCCCCCGCCGCCGAGTCCGAGGAGGCCAGCAAGCGCCGCCGCGGCACCCAGCCCCCGCCGAGCTGATCAGGTCCGGGGCCACCTCACGATCCCCCGCTGGTCGCGCCTTTCGTCGACGCGGCCGGCGCAGCCTCGCCGAGGACCGTCGTCGATCGGAGCTTGCTCGGTAGATAGCGATCGAGCTCGCCGAGGTACCAGCCGGCTGCGAGCGCCAACAAGATGACGAGGGAGATGTAGGTCTTCCACGGTCGGCCCTTCTCGGCGTAGGGATCCGTCAGGTTGCGCTGCGCGCCCTCAGGTAACGTCGCGCGATCGGTCAGCGCCGTTCCGAACGGAACGTTGATCCTGGTCAGGGCGTTGATCGCCCAGCCGTTGGCATCGAGCAACGGCCCGAGGTTGCGGCGCCGCAACTTCATGAAGGCGAGCAGCATCGACGGCGCGCTGATCGCGAGCATGATCCCCACGATCCCGAGCGGCGCCCATCTCCCCAGCCCGAACACGCCGGCCATGATCGCGGTGATCACCGCGGCGATGCCGCCGACCGCGACTCCGAGCGCGGCCACCGTCCCGATGTCGATCCCTTTCTTGGACTCCTCGACCGGGGCGGGCGCGGCAGCCGCCGCGGGAGGCTTGGCGGGCGCGTCGGGCTTCGCGGGGCCCTCGGGCCTCGCGAACTCCGTGGCCTTCGCGGCTGCCGTATCGAGCCGAGCCTGTGCCTGTTCCGCCGCCGCCGCCGCCTTCTTGGCAACGCGCTCTTCGATCGACCGGACCATCTTCTTGTACGGAGCCCAGAACGCCTGACGGATGCTGATCGGATTGTCGATCACCTTGGTGATCGTCGCCTGCCAGTCACGCCCTTTGCGATCGACGAACACCCCGTTGCGGCCGACGAACAGGTTGTCGACGTCACCCGCCGTGAACGCCGCGGCGATCATCGTCTTCTCGCCGCCGGCCCGGAGGCAATCGCAGTAAGCGAGGTAGACCCCGGCCATCGGTGCCATCGCGGCATGCTTGGCCGGGTTGGTGACATCGAACACGAGGTTGCACCCGCGACCATCGAGGTAGAGTGTCCCCGCCTGAAAGATGCCGCCCTTGCGGCTGTAGAAGCTCGAGAAGTTGACGTAGTTGGTGAGCAGCGTGCCGAGATCGCGCTGATATCGACACAGCCGCTCGACCTCGCCGACGCTGTCGACCTCGGACTTGACCGCGAGATCCTGCTCGAGCACGGCGAGCACGGCGGCCTCGTGTGCGAGCACCACGCGCAGCCGCTCGATCGCGAGCGAATCGAGGGCGTTCGCGGGCTTCTCCGCGCGCCACGCCTCGTACGCCTCGAGCCCGTCGACCAGCTTCTGCCAGTCCGCTTCGCTCAGCACCTCGCGCGCGCCGAGCATGGGTGTCACGGCGTCGCTCGCGAGCTTCGCGAGGCGCGCTCGCCACGCCGGATTGATCCCGGCCTCGAGTGGCAGCGTGCCGTGGGCTTCGATCCTCGCGATCGGGAGGTTGGCGACTTCGGCGCTCGACGCCGAGAGCTCCTTCGACGACAGAGCCGCGAACTCGGCGTCACCCGCGTTGAGCGCGGCCGCCGCGCGCGCGTCGAACACGGCGAGTCGACACCGCGTGAAGAAGTCATCGATCTTGGATCGGACGGCGCGGACCGCGGCGGCCGCGGCTTCGGTCGCCGTCGCCAGGGGAAGCACCACCTGGTCCGCCTTGTCGTACCAGGCGACGACCGCCTTGGCTTCGGTCAAGAACGCGTCGATCCGCGCCTTGTCGACCCCGGGCTTGCCACTGCGATCCGGAACCGAGCCGTGCGTGGTAATGATGTCTTCGATCACGCCCTTGACGTCGCCGGTAGCGGCGTCGGCGGGAACCACACCGTCGCCGTTGAACACCGTGTCGGCGAACATCTTGTCGGCGCTGGTCGCGTCCGCCAGCGAGACCGCCCGCGCGTCCGGCTTCCCGAGGTTGGCCAGCAAGCGGCGCGCGCCGCTGAGCAGCGGCCCGTCCTTGAGCCGATCGAGCGCGACCGTGTCACCTCCGTCGAAGATCTGCCCGACATCCTTGTAGACGTCGATTGTCCACTTCACCGCGTCGAGCACCTCGGGCTGGCGAACGAAGCCGTCCTTGTCGCTATCGAGCAGGTCGAGCGTACGTGCGTCGATCTCGACCCCGCGCGTCGGCATCGAGAGTGCGATCCAGAGCTTCGGATCGAGCGCGGCGAGGTTCACCAGATCGTCGCGCGATTGCAGCGCGACCTGGTCGACCCCGCCGGAGCGATAGATCTTCCATCGATGGAGATTTGCCATGTCAGTAGCGTCCTACCTGAACTTGGTGGCGGGCGGTACCGCGACGGAGGTGATCCGCGCCGATTAATTACGGGTGAGCAGATGGACGCGCGGGCGGCGATCGCAGACATTCCGCGCCATGATCTCATGTGTTCGCTTGGCCATCGTGATGACTGGTGTGCTCGCTAGCGCCAGCGCGTACGCGCAGGCCCAGCTCGTACCGACCGACGCGCCGAAGCCCGCCGACACCAAGACGGTGATCCAAGGTTGGAATCCGTTCCTCGCTTTGACGTCGACGTTCAACCTGGTGTCGAACTCCAACGTGATCGGTCAGGTCGATGGCGTGTCGACCGTGTTCGGCCTCGGCCTGCTCAGCGGTGTCGAGTACATCCAGGACAAGCACTACTTCCAGGGCAGCTTCACCGTCAACGAGGCATTCTCGCGCACGCCGGTCGTCGATCGCTGGGTGAAGGCGAACGACGTCGCGAAGCTCGAGGGGATCTACAACTACTTCCTCACCGAGCACGGTGGTCTCTACGGCCGGCTCAGCCTCGCGACCTCGTTCTTCCCGAGCAGCGACGTTCGCGGCACGTCGACCTCGTGGGTCGACGCGACCGGTCCGGCGCCGGTGCCGCTCGCCACGAACGCGTTCGAGCAACACCTCGCCGATGGCTTCCGGCCGTTCACCATTTCGGAGTCCATGGGCGGCTTCGCCGATCCGATCCGGCGTGAGGACATCGCGCTGTCGCTGCGTCTCGGGGCCGGCGGACGCACCACCTTCGCGAACGGCGTGTTCGTCAACCACGACGACTCGACGACACCGACGGTCGAGTTGCTCCGGCTGTCCGACGTCGACCAGCTCGGCCTCGAGGGCTTCGTCGGTGCCGTGGGCAAGCTCCAGAAAGGCAAGGTCAATTACAAGGCTGGGCTCGCCGTGCTGCTGCCGTTGGTCAACAACGACGCCGCCGATCGCAGCGCGACGTTCCTGACGCGCGTCGCGTTCGACGCGACGCTGACCTACGCGATGAGCACGTGGCTCTCGATCGTGTACTCGGCGGCGATCACGCGTGATCCGCAGCTGTTCGCCGCGGGCAAGGACGAGGTCCAGGTTCAGAACACGGTGCTGCTGACGTTCCAGCTCAACCTGGTCAAGAAGAAGGAGCCTCCGAAGCCCAAGACCACGGAGCAGCAGCTCGAGGAGGCGATCCGCCGCGCCGACGACGCCGAGAAGAAGTGGCAGGAGGCCGAGAAGCACCTCCAGGAGCTCAATAACACGAACACGAACACGACGACGCCGCCGCCGCCGACGACGCCGCCGCCCCCTCCGTCACCACCATCGGTGAACCAGCAGCCCTAGATCTTGCGCCGGACAACTGATCGAGCTTTGCGCGGGGAGTCGTTCCTACACCCTGGCGCGACCGAGTTGGGTCCATCGAGCCGCTTCGACCTTGGTGCTCTTCGGGGGGAGCTCGACGGGTCCTTGGTGTTCGAGCACATGGCCGACGAGGCTGATCCGAATGCGACGGCGTGCGGGTGGATGGAAGCGGGTGGTCAGCGCGCGGTCGCGGCGCGGAGCTCGAACCAGAACGCGGTGACGCCGCCTTGGCAGTCGACGCCGAGCGTGCCGCCGTGGCCGAGCGCGACCGAGCGGACGATCGCCAGGCCAAGGCCCGAGCCGCCGGCGGCGACGCGGGTCGAGTAGAACCGATCCCAGGCGCGCGCCTGGGCCGCCGGCGACAGCGCCGGGCCATGGTTCTCCACGGTGACGCGGACGGTGGTGGCGCGGCGGTCGAGGGCGATGCGGACGGTGGTGCCGGGGTCGGCGAACTGCGTCGCGTTGGCGACGAGGTTCTCGAGCGCCGAGGCGAGCTGCGCCTGGCGGCCGGGGACGACCGGATCGCCCGTGGTGTGGACCATGACCGGGACCGGCCAGGCGCGGCCGGCGCAGGCGTCGGCGAGCGCGGCCAGGTCGACCGGCAACTCCGTGCTGCGGTCGTCCTCGACGCGGGCGAGCTCGAGCAGCCGCGACACCAGGCGATCGAGCCGGGCGGCGTCGTCGAGGATCATCGCGAGGAAGCGATCGCGGGCGAGCAGATCGTCGCTCGCGCCGTCGCGCAGGAGCTCCGCTGCGCCGCGGATCCCGGTCAGCGGCGTCTTGAACTCGTGGCTGATGTCGGCCGCGAGCGTGCGGGCGTCGTGGGCGCGGCGCTCGAGCTCGTCGGTCATCGCCGCGACGGCGCGCGCGAGCTGGCCGATCTCGTCGGACCGCTCGGCGAGGCGATCGGCCTCGGCGGGCAGGCGCGCGGCGATCCGCTGGGCGCGGCGGGTGAGCCGGCCGAGCGGGCGGGCGATCGTGGTGGCGAGCACGAGCGTGACCAGCGCGGTGAGCCCGAGCGTGGCGATGAGCAGCCGGAACAGCCACGTGCGCAGGCGGTAGAGCTGGAGCTTCACGTCGTGGGTCGACCTGGTGACGTAGACGACGCCGGCGACCTGGCCCGCGCGACGGATCGGCAGCGCGGAGAACAGGTAGACGCGACCCTGCTTGTCCCAGTACCGCGTCGCCGCGCCGTAGCGGCCCGCGAGCGCGGCCTGGATCTCGCGCCGGCTCGCCAGATCGAGCGGCTTCGGAGGCCGGGGGGCATGCTCGGGCGCCGCGCTGCGCAGGAGGCGCGGCACCGGTGGCTCGGCGCCCTCGGGTGGGCCCTCGCGGTGCGAGTCCGCGCGGACGTCGCCGTGGGCGTCGAGCAGGCGGATCCGGGTCCGCGTGCCGGTCGCGGCGGCGCCGAGCATCGCCTCGAAGCTCGCGAGCGGCTGGTCCGGCGCGGCGGCCGCGACCGCGCGCACGAGCTCGGCCTGGTGGATCATGTCGTCCTCGAGCGCGCCGAGCAGCTGCGTCTCGTGGAGCTCGGCGAACGAGATGCCGACGAGCGGGACCGCGGCGACGATCGCGTTGACCAGCAGCAGGCGGTAGCGGATCCGCGCCAGGTGCGCGAGCAGCCACCGGAGCGCCCCGCTAGCCGCAGCGGTAGCCGACGCCATGGACCGTCTCGATCACCGGCGCCCCGGCGGCCGCGAGCTTGGCGCGCAGGTTCCGGATGTGGGTGTCGATCGTGCGCGCGCTGATGTGATGATCGTCGCCGTAGACCGTGGCGATCAGCTGGTTGCGCGACAGCACGCGGCCCTTGTGGAGCGCGAGCGTCGCGAGCAGCCGGAGCTCGGTGGCGGTGACCACGAGCTCGGCGTCGCCGACCCGCACGGCGTGGCGATCGCGATCGATCGTCACGTGGCCGATCGCGAGCACCGGGCGCGCCGCCGGGACGGCCTCGGCCGCGGTGCGGCGCAGGACGGCGGCGACCCGCGCGACCAGCTCGCGGGGCGAGAACGGCTTGGCCACGTAGTCATCGGCGCCCAGATCGAGCCCGAGCACGCGGTCGGCCTCCTCGCCGCGCGACGACAGGAACACGATCGGCACGCGGCCGCCGAGCTGGCGGCACAGGGTCAAGCCGTCGAGCTCGGGCATCAGGATGTCGAGCACGACCAGCTCGAGCCCCCCGCGCGCGAGGCGCTCGGCCGCGGCGGCGCCATCGCCGGCGAGCTCGACCGTGTGGCCGGCGCGCGCGAGCGCGAACCGCGCGACCTCGCGGATGTGGGCATCGTCGTCGACCACGAGCACGCACGCCATGACGTCAGGAACGCCCTGCGCCGGGGGCGTATTCCGCGCTGTCGCCCGTCTCGATCGCGGCCTGGTATGCGAACAGCTCGCCGAGCCCCTCCACCCGGGCGACCAGCTCGCGGACCAGCTCGCCCGAGGCGTGGGCGATCGCCGGTTGCAGCCGCACCAGCTCGGCCTGGGTGACCAGCTGCGCGATGAGCTCGCCGACCTCGTCGAGCTCGCGGCGATAGCGCTCGCGCAGCGCGTGGAGCTGGCCGAGCGTGCGAACCCGCAGCTGGGCGGTCGCCGCCGCGGCCGCCGCCCCGCGCGCCGACAGCTCGGTGGCGCGCTGCGTGACGGTCGCCGGATCGAAGTCCGGGCGCGCGAGCACCTCGTCGAGATCGACCAGCCGCGCGCAGGCCTCGCGCAGCCGCGCGCCGAGGAGCCGGACACTTTCGGGGTCGGGCAAGACGGCAGCGAGCGGCGATGCCTTGGCGCGGGCGAGCGCGGCGACGAGCTCCGCCTCGCGGTGGTTCTCGCCGGCGCCCGCGTGGGCGAACGACATCGGCGCGTACAGCGGCCACAGCCCGACGATCCACAGCGCCTCGCCGGGCGACATCCGGCGCTTGAGCCCTGCGATCACGAGCGAGATCACCGCGCCGAGCGCGATGTAGCCGACGCCGAGGCTCGCCACGCTCACGGGCCCCGCTCCCCGAGCGGCGCCGCGTCGCGCACGTAGATCCCGCGCGCCGATCGCATCGAGCCGGTGATCGAATCGAACAGGCTATCCCGGGCGTCGCGGACGAACATCGGCTCGGGCGCGCGGGGCCGCAGGAGGTACGGGCGCAGCGCCCACGCCAGCTGGCCGCCGACCAGCGAGAACACCACGCAGAGGCCCGCCACCGCGGTGCGCCAGCCGGGCGCCGCCTCGAGGGCGACCCCGCGGCAGATCATGCGCAGCGCGGCGCCTCCAGAGACCGCGAACATCGCGACCACCGCGAGGATCATCCGGTGGTAGTCGAGATCCACCGAGCGGCCGAGCATGATGAGCGGCGTGCACGCGACCAGGAGCAGCGCGCCGAACGCGAGGGCGGCCATCACGAGCGCGAGATCCGCCGTCAGCCGCGACCGGCGGCCCAGCGCGGCGCCGATCGCCGACAGCGCGGGCGCCGACAGCGCGGCGGTGCCGAGCAGCACGAGCGGGAGCTTGGCCGCCGCGTAGGCGATCTGCACGCCGCCGCGGTAGCTGCCGAGCGCGGCGCCGACGATCGCCATCGTCACCGCGATCGTCGCGATCATCGTGCGCATGATCGCCGCCAGATCGGCGCCCCGGCGGATCCGCGCGAGCATCGCCTCGCGATCGCGCAGCAGGAGGTCGATCATCGCGAGCGCCGGACGCGGCGCGGGCGCGGGCGTGGTCTCCATCGCGGCGATCACGACACCACCTCCACGGCGAGGTCCCACCAGAGCCGGCCGGCGATCGCGGCGGTCGCGACCGCCCAGACCAGGAACACCAGGCCACCGGCGAGCGACGGCTGGATCCCCGGATCGGGGCTTTGCGCCTTGAGCTCGGTCGCCAGCCGGCGCAGCCCGAGGTAGCCCGCGATCGCGACCGTCCCGGTCGTCGCCGTGAGCGTCGTCGCCGCCGAGACCGCCGACAGCGACAGGAACGCCGCCGGCAGCAGCAGCCCGGCCAGCGCGAGGCCGAACGCGCCCAGCGCGACGCCGAACGCGCGGATCACCGCCGCCAGCGGCGGGGCGTTCCCGGCCGCCGCGGTCGCGATGTACAGCGCCGGACCGGTCGCGGCGACCACGCCGAACACGATCGCCGGCGCCGCCAGCATGGGGCTCGCGTCATGGGCGCGTGCGGCGAGGATGCCGCCGACGGCGACCGGACCGGCCGCGGCCAGCGCGATCGCCAGACCGCGCGAAACAGGGAAGGGAGCTTGCGTTGCCACGGACATGTACCAGACCTCCTGCCCTCAAGAACCAGCAAGAGATGCAGCCGCGGTGGACCGGTCGTGCAGGCGGCGCCGAGCGATCGTGGAGATCTTGTGCAGCCGGCGCTACAGCGGCCCGGCCTCGGTGCCTGGACGGAGGCGTGCGCGCAGCGCCACGAGCGCGAGCCGAAACCACATTAGAGATCGAAAGTCGCCCCGGCGTTACAGGGGTATATCGTGGCGGGATTATTGATATATTAGGGATTGACGTGTCGCAGCATCGAGTGCAACGTGGCCGCGGGAGAACCAGGACATGAAGCAACAACACGCGCTCGTCGCAGGCGTGGTCACCATCGCCAGCATCACCGTACTCGTCGCCTCGTCGCTTGCGGAGGGCCCGCCTCGCAAGCCACCGGCAACCGCTTCGAAGCAATTCATCACGGCGATGCAGACGCTGGCCGACGCGCGGCCGGCGATCACCAGGCGCGCGAACGATCTGCTCGCCCAGCGCTACGATCTCTCGGGCAAGACCGATCCGACCGTCCGGATGTCCGGCGGCAAGAAGCCGGTGCCGGTCGGTCCGACCGGGCGCCTCAAGGGCGTCAGCTGGGACCAGCTCGCCACCTTGCCGCCCGCCGAGATCAAGCGGCGCGGGGCGTTCCCGTATCCGCCGCTGCCACACCCGCTCGAGCCCGCCGGCGGAGGCTCGGTGTTTCCGCCGTCGCAGCTGCACACCCACCCCGAGCTCGAGCGCGTCGACGTCGGCTTTGACATCCCGGATGCCTACCTCCCCGAATTCCCACCGCCGCTGTATCTGACCACGCACCCCGAGCTCGGCGACGTGTCGAAAGGCCAGGAGATCACCCTCGACAACTATTATGCCTTGCTAGGGACCGAGCTGGCGCCGCTCCAGCTCGATGGCCTCCGGTTGCTCGTGACGACGTTCCCGTCGCAGCAGTTCAACCAGACCGAGGATCGCGCGAGCTGGGAGGCTTCGAATGGCGTGTCGTGCTTTTCGTGCCACATCAACGGCCACACGACGGGTCAGTTCCATCGCGCGCCCGACCTGCGGCCCGCGGCCGACCGCGTGCGCCTCGAAACCCCGACCTTGCGCGGCATGTTCGCCCAGCGCACGTTCGGCTCCAAGCGCAACATCCGGACGCTCGAGGACTTCAGCGAGGTCGAGGCCAACACCGCGTACTTCGACGGGGACGACAGCCTCGCCCAGAAGAAGGGCGCACGGCACTTCAGCCGCGAGGAGGTCGCCGCGATGTCCGCGTTCCAGAACATCATCGACCTCCCGCCCGCGCCCAAGCTGCTCCCGACCGGGGATCTCGATGCCGCGCAGGCCACCCCTGCCGAGCTCCGCGGTGAGGCGATCTTCCGGGGCAAGGGGCGCTGCGCGGTGTGCCATACAGGGGCGTACTTCACCGACAGCCTGTCGCACGATCTGCGCGTGGAACGCTTCTACGAGGGTCGTGCCGAGGGGATCTTCAAGACGTTCTCGCTCCGCGGCATCAAGGACTCGCCGCCCTACCTGCACGATGGCCGGCTGCTCACGCTCGAAGACACGGTCGAGTTCTTCAACGTCGTGCTCGGCACCAAGCTCTCGGCCGCCGAGAAGCGCGATCTGGTCGCGTTCCTCCGCGTGCTGTAAGGAGACGCGCCGGCGGCAGCACGCGCGTCGTGCCCGAGCGACCACGATCTAGCGTTCTGCAAACAGTTCTGCCGTGGTCGTGCAGCTGGTCGCACGTGCGATCCAGCGGTCTAGACGGTCCGGATCTCGCTCATCGAGGATCCGGGCTCGAACCGAGGGATCCAGCGACACGCCACGCGTGGCGAGGATCACGAGCAGGGCAGAGGCCTTGCCCTCGAGCTTCCCCTCCGCCCTCGCCGTGAGCCGGTCTTCGGCCCGGGCTGCCTCGAGCACGGGGTTGCGCTTGGCCAGCAGCGCGCGGGCCATCGCGTCATCGGCCTTGGCGGCGTGGACCAGCGCCTCGATCGGCAGGGGCACCGCGAGCGCCAGGTCCTCGATGTGCCCGTTCGAGTCGAGCAGGTGCCATGTGCCAAGCGTGCGCGACCACTCCAGCGCGCGCGCCCGCCCGACGTCGATCGCGAACACCCGTCGCACCCCGCGCGCCACGAGCTTGGCCG
>Ga0308175_100000491_pt1 | contig 27547 bp, 30 predicted proteins | sample PhyCR1_3_FD_203893 | JGI IMG/M metagenome (GOLD analysis project Ga0308175, IMG submission 203893) | Soil microbial communities from UC Gill Tract Community Farm, Albany, California, United States - DLSLS.C.R1 | ecosystem: Environmental > Terrestrial > Soil > Agricultural land | place: USA...
CGGATGGGCCGCCTGGGCCGAGCCGCACGAGCTCGGCCCCTACACGGTCGGGATCGAGGAGGAGGTGATGCTCCTCGACGCGATGACCTGGGCCCTGGCGCACCGGATCGACAGCGTCCTCCCCCGCCTCCCGGCGGCCGACGCCAACAGGTTCACGGCGGAGACCCACGGCTCGGCGCTGGAGATCCAAACCGGCGTCCACGCCACGATCGCCGAGGCGATCCAGGAGATCGGTGCCCTGCGGGGCGAGCTGGAGGCGACCCTGCACCCGCTCTCGATGCGCGCCGCCGGAGCAGGTACCCACCCCTTCGCCGTCTGGCAGGAGATAGCCGTCTCGGCCGGGGACCGCTACCAGTTCGTCTACGGCTCGATGCGGGAGCTGGCGCGGCGCGAGCCGACCTTCGGCCTCCACGTCCACGTCGGCATCCCCGATCCCGAAGCCGCCATCCACGCCGCCAACCGCCTGCGCACCCACCTGCCGCTGCTGCTGGCGCTGTCCGTCAACTCCCCCTTCTGGCAGGGGCGCGACACCGGCCTCGCCTCGGCGCGGACGCCGCTCTTCCAGGCGTTTCCCCGGGTCGGCATCCCGCGGGCGTTCGCCGGCTACGCCGACTACGTCGAGTCGGTCGACGTGCTGATTCGCTGCGACGCGATCCCTGAGCCGACCTTCCTCTGGTGGGACGTCCGTCCCCAGCCGGCGCTCGGGACCGTCGAGGTGCGGGTGATGGACGCGCAGACGACGCTCGTCGACAGCGCCGCGATCGCCGCGCTGGTGCAGTCGGTGGTCCGGGCCGAGGTCGAGGGGGAGGAGCGGCTGGAGCGCTCGATGCCGCAGGAGGTGCTCTGCGAGAACCGGTTCCTCGCCGCCCGCGACGGCATGGAGGCGACCCTGATCGAGCCCGAGCGCGGCTGCCGGGTGCCGGCCCGGGAGCTGCTCGGCGACCTGGTCGAGCTCTGCCGGCCGCACGCGCGGGCGCTCGGCTGCGAGGCCGAGCTGGAGCGCGCGCCGGAGCTGGGCAGGCGCACCGGCGCCCAGCGCCAGCTCGAGCTGGAGGACTCGCTGGAGTCTCTGCCGGAGTTGGTCGAGGTCCTGGCGGACGCCTTCCTCGCCGCACCCTGACCGGGCAGGTCGGCGTCAGTCTCGCGGCGGTTTCACGAACTGCGTGACGATCAGATTCGCCGCCAGCTTGCGCTCGCCGTCGCGGATGCGGTCCATCTTCACCTCGAGGGCCACGGTGCTGCGACCGACGTGAAGCGGCCGCGCCTCGGCGACGATCTCGTCGCCGGGCAGGCCGGCGCCGAAGACGTTCAGCTTCAGCTCGATCGTCGTGAAGTCGTGACCCGGCGGGATCGAGCGGAAGGTGGCCCAAGCGGCGACGGTGTCGCCGAGGGCGGTCCAGACGCCGCCGTGGACGTAGCCGCCGGGGTGCAGGTGCCGCCCGTCGACGACGATCCTGCCGCTGGCGTGCCGCTCCTCGATCTCGAGCGGCTCGATTCCGAGGTCCCCCGGGAAGCTGCCGCCGATGAAGGCGCGGACGTTGTCCGCCGTCACCTGGGAGAGATCCGGGGCCTGCGCCATCAGCTCAGCCCGAAGCCCTCGAGACCGTGGTCGCCGTAGGGCTCGTCGCGCTCGCGCACGGCCTCGCGAAAGCCGGCTTCGGCAGCGCGGCGGGTGAACGCGTGCCCCTCCTCGGTGTGCCGGGCGATGCCGTCGAAGAAGGTGCCGAGCACCTGGGTCTGGGTTAGCCCCTGAGCGGGAATCGCCGAGTTGACGAGCAGCTTCATCATCACCAGCTGGTTGATCGGCATCCCCGCGACGCGCTCCAGCAGGCGCTCGAAGCGCTCGTCGAGCCGGGCGGCGGGGACGGCCTCGGTCGCCAGCCCCCACTCCGCCGCCTCGGCGCCGGTCAGCGAGTCGCCGGTCAGCAGCAGCCGCTTGGCCCGCATCGGCCCCACCCTGCTCGCCCACATCGCCGTCGTGGGAGAGCCCCAGACCCTCGCCGGCGGGTAGCCGATCTTGGCGTCCTCGGCGATCACCAGCAGGTCGGAGCAAAGCGCCATGTCGGTGCCGCCGGCGACGCAGTAGCCGTGGACCTTGCAGAGGACGGGCTTGTCGGAGTGGAAGAGGCTCATGAAGCCGCGCACGTTGCGCGACATGAACTGGTAGTCGAGGACCGGGTCCCAGTTCGTCTCCGGCGCGTGGTTGGAGGCGATCACCGCAGGGTCGAGCGGCGAGCCCGCCGGCGCGTCCCCTCCCAGCTCGCTCATGTCCCCCTCGGCGGAGGCGACCAGGTCATAGCCGCCGCAGAAGCCGCTGCCGTTGCCGGCGAGGGCGATCGCGTGCACCTCCGGATCGAGGTTCGCCCGCTCCACGCACTCGGCCAGCTCAACCGGCATCCGCGCAGTGATCCCGTTCCCCCGCTCCGGGCGGTTCAGGGTGATGCGCGCAACCGGCCCTTCAACCTCATAGATCAGCGTTTCCACAAGCCGACCCTACTTAGAGCCTGGCCCGGCAGGGGTGGAGCGTCTTGTACTTTTTCGCCGCCACCGATCTCGGACGGGCGTAGTCGATCCTCGAAAAAGTTAAGCGGAACCCCTGCCGGGCCAGGCTCTAGCTCAGATCCGCTCCTCGAAAAAGTTAAGCGGAACCCCCTGCCGGGACAGGCTCCAGCGCCTCAGTTCATCCGCTCGACGAGCATCGCCTTCCCCTGCCCGCCGGCAACGCACATCGTCTCCAGCCCGACCTGCTTGTCGTCGGTCTCCAGCACGTTCAGCAGCGTCCCCATGATGCGGGCGCCGGTCATCCCGAACGGGTGGCCGAGGGCGATCGCGCCGCCGTGGGTGTTGAGCTTGTCTTCGTCGATGCCGCATTCGGCCATGATCGGGATCACCTGGGCGGCGAAGGCCTCGTTGAGCTCGACCCGGTCGACGTCGCCGATCGTCATCCCGGCGCGGTCCAGCACCTTCTTGATCGCGCCGATCGGGGCGACCCCCATCAGCTCCGGCTCGTTGCCATGCGTGGCCGCGGTGATGATGCGGGCGCGCGGGGTCAGCCCCAGCTCCTTGGCCTTGGTGTCGCTCATCAGCAGCACCGCCGCCGCACCGTCGTTGAGCGGGCAGGAATTGCCGGCGGTCACCCCGCCACCGCCGAAGGCCTCCGGCAGTTCGGAGAGCTTCTCCAGGGTGGAGGAGGCGCGCGGCCCGTCGTCCTTGGCGACCTCGGTCCCGTCGGGGAGCTTCACCGGGACGATCTCCCGGTCGAAGAATCCGTCCTCCTGCGAGCGCACCGCCAGTTCCTGGGAGCGCTGGGCGAACTTGTCCATGTCGGCGCGGCTGACCTCGTATTTCTTGGCGACGTTGACGGCGGTCTCGCCCATCGCGATGTAGGCGTTGGGCTGGCCGTCGTTGCCTTTGAGGTTGTCGTTCTGGTCGTCGCCGCCGGCCGCCTCGGTGCGCTCGTTGTAGCGGCTGACCCACTCCACGCCGACGGCGAGGTAGACATCGCCCTCGCCGGCCTTGATCGCGTTGCCCGCGTGGCGGATCGCGTCGAGGCTGGAGGAGCAGTAGCGGGAGACGGTCACCCCGTTGACCTCCTGGGGCAGCTTCTCGGAGAGCAGCGAGACGATGCGGGCGAGGTTGAAGGCCTGCAGCCCCTGCGGCATGCCGACCCCACAGAAGAGGTCTTCGATCTGCGCGGGGTCGAGCTCGGGGTTGCGCTCCAGCAGCCGGTCGACCACGAACGCGCCCATCTCGTCGGGGCGCAGCTGAGCGAGCGAGCCCTTGAAGGCGCGGCCGATCGGGGTCCGGATGGTGTCGACGATGACTGCTTCGGGCATGCGGTTTCTTCTCCTCGGGTGCTGGCTGGCTAGCTAGTGCGCGGAGGAGGGTAGTTGACGGCGGTTGGCGGCGCCTCGTGCGGATCCGCACACACTCTGGCTTCGCGTCGGGTAGCTCCGTTACATTCGCCTCAATCCACCTCGCGATCATCGCGAGTTTGCCGCGCGGCGGCAGCGAAAGGAGGGTCCTTCATGCCCGAGGGCTACTGCGTCAAAGAGCGCAAGAAGGTCGAGATCAAAGACGCCAAGCAGGTGACGATGAAGAACGGTCGTCCGGCGATCCAGGGGGTCTGCCCGGATTGCGGGACGAAAATCTTCAAGATCGGGAAACTCGAGTAGAAGACCCTCCCAGGGAGGCAGTTGAACCCGGCCGAGCCGGGAAGCGTATGCCGGGGCGATGATCCAGATCGGGAAATCGCCCCGCGGCGCGCTCGGTCGTGAACGCGACGTCCGCGAGGCCTATGCCGCCCACTCCGGTGAGCTGTACGGCTTCGCGGTCCGCTCGCTCGGCGACGCCGGGCTGGCTGAGGAGGCGGTGCAGGAGACCTTTCTGCGCGCCTGGCGGGCGGGCGATCGCTTCGATCCGACGATCGGGTCGCTGCGCACCTGGCTGTTCGCGATCCTCCGCAACGTGGTGATCGACCTCGGGCGGGCCCGAGCGGTGCGCCCGGGCGTGGCCCATGGCGGGGTCGAGCCGGCGGTCGAGCCGCTGGAGGAGGCGCTCCTGGCCTGGCAGGTCGAGGAGGCGATGCGGCGGATCGGAGACGACCACCGGCGGGTGATCTTCGAGACCTACTACCGGGGCCGTCCCTACGCGGAGGTGGCGGCCGAGCTCGGCGTGCCGGAGGGAACGGTGAAGAGCCGGGTCTATTACGGGCTGCGGGCGCTGCGCGTGGCGCTCGAGGAGATGGGCTATGAGGACTAGAGGCGAGTGCCGGGAATGGCGGGAGCTGCTGGGCGCCTACGCGCTCGGGCGGCTCGAGGGCGACGAGCGCGTCGGGCTGGAGGCCCACCTCGACGGCTGCCCGGAGTGCCGCGCCGAGCTGGCCTCGCTGGAGCCGGTGGCGCTGATGCTTCCCCATGCCGACCCGGAGCGGTTCGGCCCGGCCCCGCAGCCGCCGCCCGAGCTGGGGACGCGGATCGCGAGCCTGATCGACGCCGAGCGCCAGCAGGCGCAGCGGCGGCGGCGCCATGCGTTCGGCGGGTTCGCCCTGGGCGGGGCCGCGGCGGCGCTGGCGGCCCTGGCGCTGGCGCTGTTCGTGTTCGGCGGGGGCGGCGGCGAGCCGGAGCAGCACGTCCACTTCGCCTCCCTGCCCAAGGGCGTCGAGGTTTACGCCACCCTGCAGCCGCATACCTACGGCACGGAGATCCACATGTACGTGCGGGGCATCCGCTCGGGAACGCTGTGCCGGGTATCGCTGCGCGCCGGGGACGGCGTCTCCTATCCCGCCGGGACCTTCCGCTACCGCTGGGGCGAGGACGCCGACGCCGTGCTGAGCTCGGCCCTCGACATCTCGCAGACGCGCGCGGTCGTGGTCCGCGCCGGCAAGCAGACCTTCGTCGCGCCGGTGGGGAGGGCGCCGACCGCAGTCAAAGGCAACCAACCCGAGGAGGAATCGACGTGAGAAGGACGACCTACACGATCGCGCTGGTGGCGCTGCTGGCGGCGGCGATCGCCGGCTGCGGCGGCGGCAGCGACAACGGCGGTGGCGGCGAAGCCAGCGCCGGCAGCTACGGCGGCGGAAGTTCGAGCGGCTCCAAGAGCGCGGCGAGCAGCGAATCCGCGTCCAGCCAGTCCGGGCGCTACGGCTCCGGGAGCGGCGGCAGCTCGACGACCGGCTCGGGCTCGGGGGCGGGTGAAGAAGCGGTCGTCTCCCTCGGCAACGCGACCGAACTGGGGATGGTCCTGGTCGACTCCAAGGGGATGACCCTCTACGACTTCCACAAGGACAAGGGCGGCAAGTCTGCCTGCTACGGCGCCTGCGCCCAGGCATGGCCGCCGCTGATCACCGAAGGGGAACCGCAGGTCGGCAACGGCGCCTCGAGCTCGCAGCTGGGAACCGTCGAACGCAAAGACGGCACCACCCAGGTGACCTACGCCGGGCACCCGCTCTACACCTTCGTCGAGGACAAGAAGCCCGGCGAAGCCAACGGCAACGACGTCAGCGCCTTCGGCGCCCAGTGGTACGCCCTCAAGGGCAGCGGCGAGGAGGCCGGCGACTAGCTCGGCCCTCTTTTGCCCGGGGCGCGGCGTGCGGGCGCAAGGCGCGGCGCAGCAGGGACGGGGCTAGACGTCCTCGGAGACGGGGGAGGCGCGCTTGCGCTTGCGGTAGGAGAGCGAGGGCGGGACGAGCTCGCGGATCTCGGCGACCAGCCGGGCCGCCAGCTCGCCCGGGTCCTCGTCGGGCCTGGGCTGACCTCCCGCGGGGTCGAAGAAGCGGATCCGGATGCGGGGGCGGCGGGGGAATCCGGTGAGGTCGGTGGTGCCCTCGATGGCGACGAGGCTGACGTGAGCCTCGGGCACCTCCAGGGCGAGGCGGCCGACGCCGCTGCGGGCGCGCAGGACCTTGCCGCGCGAGCGGGTGCCCTCGGGGAAGACCCCGATGCAGACGCCTTCCCGCAGCGCCTCGATCGCGCGGGCCAGCGCCTGCGTGTCGCCCTTTCCGCGATCGATCGGGATCTGGCCCATGCCGTCGAGCACCGGCCCGAGGCCACGCACCTTCCAGAGGTCGGATTTGGCCAGGGCGCGGATCTGCCGGCGCTTCAACGCGGCCATCCCGACCATCACCGGGTCCCAGTGGCTGTCGTGGTTGCCGACGATCAGCAGCGGTCCCTGCTCCGGCACGGTCTCCAGTCCTTCGACCCGCATCCGGCCCCACCAGGCCACGGGCCGGTTGGCCGCCATCGCCAGGCTGTAAGTGCGCGTGCGCTCGCCCATGCGGGGGAGTTCTACGGGTTTGCGCCCTCCCGGCGCTTGCTCGTCATGCTCGTCTCCGGCTCGGCCCACGCCGATGGCCCCCGCAGGACCCCCCGCGCAGCGGCCGAAGCCGCCGCCGAAGCCGACCGGATCGGAAAGCCTAAGTGACGAACCTCACGCCGGGGCCGCGGCCGCGAGGCGAGGCTGGCGAATCTTGGCGGGACCAGCGCAATTCCCGGATTTCGGCAGCAGCTCGCAGACGACGATCTAGAGTGTCCTTCGTGTCCCAGAGGCCGCTGGAGCTGATTCTCGCTCGCAACCTGATGTCGGCTCTCTCTACCCCTGCCTTCCTGGTCGACGAGGGCGGGCTGCTCGTTTTCTACAACGAGGCGGCGGGCATGCTCCTCGGCCGACGATTCGAGGAGCTGGGCGCGGTGGGGCCGGAGGAGTGGGGCTCCCTCTTCGGTCCCTTCGACGAGAGCGGCGATCCGATCCCCTATGACGAGCTGCCGCTCGTCACCGCCGTCCGGGCGGGCCGCCCGGCCCACGCCGAGCTGACGATCCGCTCGACCGACGGCAGCCAGCACGCGGTCGAGGTCTCTGCATTTCCGATCCTCACCGCCCACGGCTCGCGCGGAGCGATCGCGGTCTTCTGGCCCTCGCTCATGGCGCGGAACGGAGCAGGCCCGGCGTGAAGGTCAAGCTCTGGGGGACGCGCGGCTCGATCCCGGCACCGGGGCCGGAGACGATCCGCTATGGCGGCAACACCTCCTGCGTCGGCGTCACCCTCTCCGACGGATCGCTGCTGGCCCTGGACGCCGGCAGCGGCATCCGCAGCCTCGGGCTGGCGCTGCCCGAGGAGCCGACCCGCCTGCACATCCTCCTCACCCATCTCCACCTCGACCACATCCAGGGGCTGGTCTTCTTCGCCCCTGCCTTTCGGCCGCAGACGGAGATCGTGATCTGGGGGCCCGCCTCGCCCGAGGCCTCCCTGCGCGACCGCATCGCCCGCTACATCTCCGCCCCGCTCTCGCCGGTGGAGGTTCGCGAGCTGCCCTGCGACGTCTCGTTCCGCCATTGCCCCGAGGCGGAGTGGGAGATCGGCCCGGCCCGGATCCGGGCCGCCTCGGTCGCCCACCGCGGCCCCACCCTCGGCTACAGGATCGACGACGGCGACTCCTCCCTCACCTACATCCCCGACCACGAGCCGGGCCTCGGCGCCGACCTCGACCGACTCGAGGAGGACTGGATCTCGGGCTTCGAGCTGGCGCGCGAGACCTCGCTGCTGATCCACGACGGCCAGTACGCCGACGCCGAGTATCCCGAGCACCTCGGCTGGGGGCATTCCGCCCTCAGCCACGCGCTCAGCTTCGCCCGGCGCACGGGCGCCGAGCGGACCGTGCTCTTCCACCACGACCCGCTCCACTCCGACGACTTCCTCGACCGCCACGGGAACGAGGCAAAGGAGGAGTGGGCGCGACTCGGCGGCGCCCCGGAGGCGATCGAGATCGGCGCCGAGCGCTGCGAGTACGAGCTGCCGGCGCGGGCCCCGCGCACCGCGGCGAGGGCCTGACGATCATCTACCCTGCGCCGGTGCACCCGAAGGCCCGCATCGAGGCCGCCGGCGAGCGCTCGCCGCTCGTCCGGGCCGCCTATGCGAAGGCCCGGGAGGCGCACGCGGGCCAGATCCGCAACGGCAGCGGCGGGATGGCCTACGTCGAACACCCGGTGGCGGTGGCGGCGCTGCTGGACGAGCGCGGCTACGGCGAGGAGGCGGTGGCGGCGGGCCTCCTCCACGACGTGATCGAGGATTCCGACACCACCCTGGACGAACTGCGCGAGGAGTTCGGCCAGGGGGTCGCCGGCCTGGTCGGCGCCCTCACCGACGACGAAGCCATCAATTCCTACCGCCAGCGCAAGGCCGAGCACCGGGAACGGGTTGCCGCCGCCGGCGAAGAGGCGCTCGCCGTCTACGCCGCCGACAAGCTGACCAACGCCCGAATGCTCCGTGCCGCCTTCGAGGCCGAAGGCGACGAGGTGCGCCGCGAGTTCAAGGTCCCGCTCGAGCTCAAGGCCGAGATCTGGGAAGCCGACCTGGAGCTCCTCCGCCAGAAGGCGCCGGCGCTCCCGTTCCTCGACGACCTCGGCGAGGCCCTCAACGGCCTTCGGGTTTCCCTAGCGGCTGCTGCTCCCCCCGCAGGCTGAGTCGGCGCTGCAGCGGCAGCCCGAACCAGAAGAAGCCGAAGGTGAGGAGCGCCAGCGGCGTGACGATCACCGTCGCCGTGGTGCCGAAGAGGACGTCGGTGATGAGCATGATCGCCCCCGTCATCGCCAGCGCCAGCAGGACCAGGCCGATGATCGCGAAGCGGTTCGCGTAGAAGACGAGCTGGCGCTTCTGCTGGAAGCGGAAGGTCATCCGGTGGTAGGCCGAGGGGGAGATCAGCATCGTCGCCGAGGCCGCGGTGAAGATCAGCGTCGCGAAGTAGACGTCCTTCTGGAAGCTCGTGATCTTGGTGAACCCCTGCTGGAAGGGCACCGCGAGCAGGAAGGCGAAGAGGACCTGGACGCCGGGAAGCGCGACCCGCAGCTCCTGCAGCAGCTCGCCGAGGTTGCGATCGAGCCGTTCGTCCTCGGTCTCGTCGCGGCCGGATTCGCGGGCGGGCCGCCGCTCGGGGTTGTCCATGCCCTCACATATTGCCAATGGACACCGCCGCGAAAACCCCGCGGCCCGGCGGGCGACGCATAGGATCGGCCGACGATGGGACGGCTGGCGGTGGTGGTGGGCTCCAACGCGCTCGGGGACAACGGCGAGCTGGTGGCGGCGGCCGCGGCCGAGCAGGGCGCGGCGATCGTGCAGCGCCACGCCGCCGCGGACGGCGGCTACGTACTGCCCCACCAGATCGATCACGAGGCCAACCTGCGGCCGCTGCTGGAGCAGGGCTGCGACCGCGTGCTGGCGATCGGCTCGGTCGGGTCGTTGGACCCCTCCCTGCCGGTGGGCAGCACGGTCTGCCCCGACGACTTCATCGCCTTCGGCCTCGCCGGCTCGATCTTCGACGACCTCCGCGCCCACTCCGCACCGGGGTTCGAGCCGCGCTGGCGGGCGGAAGTGATCGCCGCCTGGGGAGAGGGGAGCGAGCCCCCGCGCGACGGCGGCGTCTACTGGCAGGCCCGGGGGCCGCGCTTCGAGACGCCGGCGGAGATCAGGGCGATGGCCCCGCACGCCGACGTCGTCGGGATGACGATCGCCTCTGAGTGCGTGGTCGCCGCTGAGCTCGGTCTCGCCTACGCGGCCCTCTGCATGGTCGACAACCTCGCCAACGGCGTCGGCTCCGCGGCGATCAGCGTGGAGGAGATGGAAGCCGACCGCACCCGCAACGCGGTGCGGCTTCGCGACGGGCTGGCGGCGGTGCTGCCGCGGCTGGGGGCGGTCGGACGATGAACGGCAAGGCGCTTTTCCGAACCCATGGTTGACAAAGGCGACTTTGCACCGCCGCTTGCGGTAGTGGACGCGCGCCTGGACGGCGAGCGGGTGGGGTTGCGCTGCGAGGAAGGGGTGATCGCCGCGCTCGGTCCAGAAGTGCGGCCGCAGCCGGGGGACGAGACGCTGGAGGCTGGCGGCGCCGCGCTCCTCCCGCCGCTGGTCAACGGCCACACCCACGCGGCGATGACGCTGTTCCGCGGCAGCGGCGGCGACCTGCCGCTGATGCCGTGGCTGGAGCAGCGGATCTGGCCGGTCGAGGCGAGGCTCGAGCCCGAGGACGTCTATTGGGGGGCGCGTCTCGCCTGCGCCGAGATGATCCGCACCGGGACCACGCGGTTCTGGGACATGTACTGGCACCCGGCGGAGACGGCGCGCGCGGTCCTCGACGCCGGGCTGCGGGCGACGATCGGCGCTCCGCTGATCGACCGCGACGGCGACGGCGGCACGATGCGAGAAGCGGCGCTCCGCAGTCTCGAGGAGCTCGCGCAGTTCGGCCCGTCGATCTCGCCGGCCCTGGCGCCGCACGCGATCTACACGGTCGGCGAGGAGTCGCTGCGCTGGATCGCCGAGCTCTCGGCCGAGCGTGAGGTGGCGGTCCAGATCCACCTCTCCGAGACCGAGCAGGAGGTGCAGGACTGCATCGCCGAGCACGGCGTGCGCCCGGCCGCCTACCTCGACCGTCTCGGCCTGCTGACCCCGCGCACCGTGCTCGCCCACGGCGTCTGGCTCGACCCCTCCGAGCTGGCGCTGATCGCCGAGCGGGGCGCCACCGTCGTCACCAACCCCGCGGCGAACCTGAAGCTCGCCGTCGGCGGCGTCTTCCCCCACCCCGCGGCGCGGGCCGCGGGCGTGGCGGTCGGGCTCGGCACCGACGGCGCCGGATCCAACGACTCGCTCGACCTGCTGGCCGACCTGAAGCTCTTCGCCCTCCTCCAGAAGCACGCTGCCGGCGACCCGACCGCGATCGCCGCCGCCGAGGCCTGGAGGGTCGCAACCGGTGGCTGCGCGCCGCTGCTCGGCGCGCAGGCGCTCGAGCCCGGCGCCCCCGCCGATTTCCTGCTGCTGCGTGCGGCGGCACCGGAGCTGGCGATCGGCGACCTCACCTCCGACCTCGTCTACGCCGCCTCCGGCTCCGTCGTCGAGACCACCGTGGTCGGCGGTCGCGTCCTCATGCGCGGCGGTGAGGTCCCGCGCCTGGAGGAGATCATCGGCCGGGCGCGCGAGCGCGCCCTCCGCCTCGGCCTCTAGAGTCCCCATGCGTCAATTACCCCCGGGGGGTATTTGCTAGAGTCGCGCGGCATGGTCGGATACGAAGCTGACAAGAAAGCGCTGCTGAAGCGGCTCTCGCGGATCGAGGGACAGGTGCGTGGCGTCTCGCGGATGGTCGAGGAAGAGCGCTACTGCATCGACGTGCTCACCCAGATCGCCGCGATCGACTCCGCCCTGGACAAGGTGGCGCTCGGGCTGATCGACGAGCACACCCGCCACTGCGTGGTCGAGGCCGCCGAGGGAGAGCGGGTCGAGAAGCTCGACGAGCTGATGGCAGCGCTGGGAAGGTTCATGGGCCGGTGACCGATGCCCCGGCGAAGGTCTGGGAAGGGCTCGAACAGGCCCTCCTGATGGGGTACGAGGTCTGGTGGGCGCTGGTGCTGGGCTTCGCGATCTCGGCGATCATCCAAGCCTGGGTGCCGCGGGAGCGGGTCGAAGGGGCCCTCGCCGGCAACGGCTTCCTCCCGGTCGCCAAGGCGACGGGGCTCGGCGCCGCCTCCTCCTCCTGCTCCTATGCGGCGATCGCGATCGGCAAGTCGCTCTTCCAGAAGGGCGCCTCCGCCGTGACCGCGCTCTCCTTCCAGTTCGCCTCCACGAATCTGGTCTGGGAGCTCGGCCTCGTCCTCTGGGTGCTGATCGGCTGGCAGTTCGCGGCTGCCGAGTTCCTCGGCGGCCTGATCCTGATCGCTCTGCTGGCGGTGCTGCTGCGCGTCTTCGTCTCGCCCCGCCTCGAGGAGCAGGCGCGGCGCCACGCCCAGGCCGCGCAGGCCGGCCATGAGCACGACCACGGCGCCGGCGAGCGGCTGAGCTGGCGCGAGCGCCTCTCCTCGACCGCAGCCTGGCGCGAGGTCGGCGGCAACTTCCGGGGCGACTGGGCGATGCTCTGGAAGGAGATCGCGATCGGCTTCCTGCTGGCCGGCTTCATCGGCCTGCTCGGCGACGACTTCTTCAACTTCCTCTTCGTCACCGACGCGCCCGGGGCGGTGCAGACGATCGAGAACGTCCTCGTCGGCCCGCTGATCGCCGTGCTCAGCTTCGTCTGCTCGGTCGGCAACGTGCCGCTGGCCGCCGTGCTCTGGTCGGGCGGGATCAGCTTCTCCGGGGTCATCGCCTTCCTCTTCGCCGACCTGATCGTGATCCCGATCGTGCTCGCCTACCGCAAGTACTACGGCACCGGCTTCGCCCTGCGGATCACCGCCCTGATGTTCGTGACGATGGTGCTCGCGGCGCTGGCGGTGGACGGCATCTTCAGCCTCGGCGGGATCGTCCCGGAGGGCTCCCGGCCCAGCCGCGCCGACGTCTTCGGCTCGATCGAGGTCGACTACAAGCTGTTCCTCAACCTTGCCGCGACGGCGATCTTCCTAGCCCTCCTCTGGGTCAGCCGCGGCGGCGGCCACACGAGCCACTGCGAGCACCACGGCCACGAGGCAGCGCCCGAGCGGGAGGCGGCGGCCGGGGTATAGGCTCGGCGCAATGCCGACGGGAGAGCCCGCCAGCAGCCAGCGGTCCCAAACCGGAGCGTCGTCGGTCAGCTTCCAGGAGGCGACCAAGCGCTACCCCGGCTCGGAGCGCCCCGCGGTCGACCGGCTGACGCTGGAAGTGCCCGCGGGCGATATCTGCGTCCTCGTCGGCCCCTCGGGCTGCGGCAAGACGACGGCGATGCGGATGGTCAACCGCACCGTCGAGATCAGCGAGGGCGACGTGCTGGTCGGCGGCTCCTCGGTGCGCGACCGAGAGCCGGCCCGGCTGCGGCGGGAGATCGGCTACGTGATCCAGCAGATCGGCCTCTTCCCCCACCGCACGATCGCCGAGAACATCGGCGCGGTCCCGCAGCTGCTGGGCTGGAAGCGCGACCGGATCGCGCGCCGCGCCGCCGAGCTGCTGGACCTGATCGGGCTCGACCCGGAGCTGGGGGATCGCTACCCGTCCCAGCTCTCCGGCGGCCAGCAGCAGCGCGTCGGGGTGGCGCGCGCGCTCGCCGCGGACCCACTGGTGATGCTGATGGACGAGCCCTTCGGGGCGATCGACCCGATCAACCGCGAGCGCCTGCAGAACGAGTTCCTGCGGCTGCAGGCCGAGATCCGCAAGACGGTCCTCTTCGTCACCCACGACATCGACGAGGCGATCAAGATGGGCGACCGGATCGCCGTGATGCGCGAGGGCGGCAGGGTCGAGCAATACGCGACCCCGGCGGAGCTGCTAATGGCGCCAGCCACTGAGTTCGTCGAGGACTTCGTCGGCGCCGACCGGGCGCTGAAGCGGCTGGCCCTGATGCGGGTCGCCGACATCGACCTCTGGGAGGCGCCGCTGGCGCACGTCGGGCAGGCGAGCGCCGAGCTGCGGGCCAAGCTCGCCGGCCCGGGGGTAGAGGTTCCCTACCCGCTGCTGGTCGACGCCGAGCGGCGCCCGCTCGGCTGGCTCTCCGAGCGCGACCTCGAAGGCGAGATCGTCCCCGGCCGCGCCGACTCGCCGCTGGGGCCGGTGCTCGAGCTCGACGACGTGATGCGCGACGCCCTCGCCGACCTGCTGCAGGGAGAGGCGCAGTACGCCGCGGTGACCGACCACCAGGGCCGGATCGCCGGCGTGCTGTCGGTCGAGATCATCTCCGAGTTCCTCAAATCGCCCGAGGCGCGCACCGACGAGCACCCCGCGGTGGAGCGACCCCATGAGTAGCCCCGCGCTCCTCGCCGCGGCCGGGCAGGTCGGCGAAGGGTTCTTCCACGAACGGAGCTCGGAATCGCTGCCCTGCCAGGCCAAGGCCGGCGAGGTCTTCTGCTGGGACTGGGCGCGGGAAAACATCGATCGCTACGGGGCGCCCACGCTCCAGCACCTCGAAATCGTCCTCCTCTCGGTGCTGATCGGCTTCGTCGTCGCCTTCGCCCTGGCGCTGTTCGCCCACCGGACCCGTTGGCTGCAGCCGCCGCTGCTGGCCGCGACCGGCGTCCTCTACACGATCCCGAGCATCGCGTTCTTCTTCCTCCTGCTCCCGCTCACCGGGTTCGGCCGGGACACGGCGATCATCGTGCTCGCTGCCTACACGCTGCAGATCATCTACCGCAACACGATCCTCGGCCTGGACAACGTCCCCGCGTCGGTCAAGGACGCCGCCCGCGGGATGGGTTACACCCCGCGCCAGATCCTCTGGCGGGTGGAGCTGCCGCTGGCGATCCCCGAGATCATCGCCGGACTGCGGGTCGCCGTCGTCAGCACGATCGCGATCGCGACCCTGGCGGTCCTGATCAGCGCCGGCGGCCTGGGAACGCAGATTTACGGCAGCGGCAACCTCACCTTCCCCACCAGCATCATCATCGCCGCCGCAATCGTGATCCTGATGGCACTCGCCTTCGACCTGGTGCTCCTGAGCCTGCAGCGGCTGGCCACCCCGTGGCGGAGGGCAGCCCTGCGATGAGCTCCCCCTCCCCCATCGCCTCGATCGGCGGCGCGATCGAATTCATCTTCGCCTCGCAGGAATCGAACGTCACCGGCGGCAAGAAGGTCGGCGGCTTCGACAAGTCGTTGGAACTGGTGGTGGGGCACCTGGAGGTCACCTTCCTGGCCCTGGGCCTGGCCCTGATCGTGGCGCTGCCGCTCGGGCTCTACCTCGGGCACCGCGGCAGGGGCGAACTGCTCGCCGTCGGCATCGGCAACGCCGGCCGGGCGATCCCCGAGCTGGCGGTGATCGCCCTGGTCGCCACGCTGATCGGAGTCGGCATGCGAAACGTCGCCCCCGTCCTGGCGCTGCTCGGCATCGCCCCGATCATCGTCAACGCCTACGTCGGCGTCCGCCAGGTGGACCCGGCGGTGGTCGAGGCCGCCCGCGGGATGGGGATGGGCGAGCTGAACGTCATCCGCAAGGTCGAGCTGCCGCTGGCCGTGCCCACGGTGATGGGCGGCGTGCGGGGCGCCGCGATCGTGATCGTCGCCACCGCAACGATCGCTCCCCTGGCGGGGGTCGAAACGCTCGGCGACTTCATCCTCAACCGCAACGTCTACGGAGAAAACGGGCTGCTCGCGGGGGCCATCCTGGTCGCCCTGCTGGCGCTGCTGCTGGAGGGAGCGCTGGCGCTGCTTCAGCGGCGGCTTACTTCCGACGGGCTGAAGCTGAAGACTGCCTGAGACCTTGCTTTACCAACACACCAAAGAGGAGGCATAAGTGAGGATCGACCAGACGAGAGCGCGGGTGCTGCTTGCGGCGCTGGCGGCCTTGGCGCTGGCGCTCGGAGTCGCCGCCTGCGGCGGCGGCAACGACAACAGCACCAGTGAATCCGGCGAAGGAGGCGGCGAAGCCGCGGGAGCGATCAAGTCGAACCCGAAGAACTCCAGCGTCAGCCTGACGATCGGCTCGAAGAACTTCCCCGAACAGGAAATCCTCGGGGAAATCTACGCACAGGCGCTGTCGGCGGCGGGCTACAAGGTGAAGACCGCTCTCAACCTCGGCTCCGAAACCGTGGCGCTGAAGGCGGTGAAAACCGGGCAGATCTCGGGCTATCCCGAGTACGCCAGCACGGCCCTCACCTCGTTCTTCGGGCTCGAACCCGAAGAAGTCTCCTCGGATGCGACCGAAGCCTGGGAACAGGCGAAGGCCGAATTCGAAAAGGAAGGCCTGACGGCGTTCGCGCCGACGCCCTTCGCCAGCGCCAACGCGGTCGGCACGACCACCCAGACGGCGAAGAAATACGGGCTCGAAACGGTCTCCGACCTGAAGGGCGTCTCCCAGAAGCTGTCCCTCTACGGCTCTCCCGAGTGCCGGCAGCGGATCGACTGCCTCGCCGGGCTGGAAAAGCTGTACGGGCTGAAGTTCAAGTCCTTCAACCCGGTGGACATCGGACTGCGCTACACGGTGCTGGAAAAAGGCCAGGCGGATCTCTCGATCCTCTTCACCACCGACCCGCAGCTCTCGGCCGAGAAGGACAAGTTCGTGATCCTCGAAGACGACCAGCACGTGTTCCCGGCCGGGAACGTCATCTTCGTGACCAAGAAGGCGGTGGCCGAAGAAGCCGGGCCTGATTACGAAAAGACGATCCTGCAGGTGCAGGAAGGCCTGAACCTGAAGGTGATGCAGGAGCTCGACGCGCGGGTGGAACTCGAAAAGGAAACGCCGAAGGCGGCCGCCAGGGCGTACCTCGAAAGCGCGGGGTACCTCGGGTAGCAGGACGGAGCGTTCCGGAGGAGGGGGTCGGCACTCCTCCTCCGGAATTGCGCTCCCCTCGCTGCGCTCGGGGAGAGGATGGTGCGCGAGCTGCGCTCGCGCAGGAGCCGGATTGCATGTCGCGCGCTTCGCGCACATTCCTGCGGAGGAGTGCCGACCCCCTCCTGAGGAGCGAACCCGGCAGACGAATAGAGAACCCAGAAGCTCGCAAACGCCCCGAAGCTCGCGAAAAGCTCGCGCCGCTCAGCCGTCCCGCCGTCCTGCCGCAGCTGTGGGAGAGGGTCCGGTCATCCCCTGAGGGAATGTCGCGAAGCGGCGATATGCAATCTGATTCCTGCCCGCCATAGGCGGGCAGCATCTTCAAGAGCTGCCCCGAAGGGGCGCGACCAATTCCCTCAGGGGATGACCGGACCCTCCTACGCCAGCGCGTGTTCAGCAGTCCCGGGACGGCTCCGAAGTCGCGAGAAGCCAACGCGCGCCGCCCAGGCGGCCGAGAGGCCGGAGACGGCGGCCAGCAGCAGGGTGACACGAGGGTCGTAGGTCTGGGCGAGCCAGCCGGTGAGGGGGCCGCCGATCGGGGTCGAGCCGAGGAAGACGACGGAGTACAGGGCCATCACCCTCCCCCTCATCTCCGGCGCGACGGCGAGCTGCAGGGTGGAGTTGATCGTCGCCGCAAAGGTGACGGCGGCCCCACCGAGCAGCATCAGCACCGGGATCTCCAGCGCCAGCGCGGGCATCGCCGCCGCCAGCAGCGCCGCCATGCCGAAGGCCAGCGCGCCGCCGGCGATCAGGCGCGGCCCGGTGCGCCCGTGGGAGCCGTTGACGAGGGCGCCCACGATCGACCCCACCGCCATCGCCGAGACCATCGCCGCGTACGTCGTCGCGCCGCCGCCGAAGCTGAACTTGGCCAACAGCGGCAGCACCACCTGGAAGTTGAAGCCGAGCGTCCCGACCAGCGCCATCAGCCCGAGCGGCACCCCCAGCTCGGGGGTGCGGGCGACATATCGCAGCGCCTCGCGGATCGCCCCGCGCTGCCGCTCGACCGGCGGCTCTGCGCGCAGCCGCTCGGGGTCCATGCCCCAGAGCGCGAAGATCATCGCCAGGAAGGTGAGGGCGTTGAGGGCGAAGCAGGGGACGACGCCGAAGGCGGCGATCAGGATTCCCGCCACGGCCGGGCCGAAGATCCGCGCCATCTGCACGATCACGCTGTTGAGGCTGACCGCGTTGACGACCCGGTCGGGGCCGACCATCTCGATCACGAAGCTCTGGCGCGTGGGGTTGTCGATCGCGTTGACCGATCCCATCGCGAAAACCGCCAGGAAGACCATCCAGGGCGTGACGACGCCGGTGGCGGTGACGAGGAAGAGGCCGAGCGCCGGGATCGCCATCAGCGCCTGGGTGACGAGCAGCAGCCGGCGCTTGGGGATCCGGTCGGCCAGCAGCCCGCCCCAGGCCCCGATCAGCAGCATCGGCAGGAACTGCAGCGCGGTGGTGAGGCCGACGGCTACGCCGCTGCCGGTGAGGCTGAGGATGAGCCAAAGGGCGGCGACCGTCTGCATCCAGGTGCCCGACAGCGAGATCAGCTGGCCGGTGAAGTAGCGGCGGTAGTTCGGGACCTCCAGCGAGTGGAAGGAGCGGCGAAGGGCGGCGCTCAACCCTTCTCACCCTCCCGCATCAGGTCGAGGATCTCGGCGGCGCGCTGGAGCGTGTCGACCTCCTCCGCGCTGAGGTCGCGCATGCGGCGGGCCAGATAGGCGTTCTTGCGACCGCGCAGGCGCCGCAGCCGCTCGCGGCCGGCGCCGTTGAGGCTGACCAGGGCGCTGCGGCCGTCGGTGGGGTCGGGAGCGCGCTCGATCAACCCCTCCCGTTCCAGGCAGCCGAGGGTACGCGTCACCGTGGGCCGCTTGACCCGCTCGATCTCGGCCAGCTCGCTCGGGGTGAGCGGGCCATGCCGCTCGATCGTCGCCAGGGCGGCGACCGAGGTGGGCGTCAGGCCGGTGGTCTCCGCCGCCGCCTCCTGGCGAAGCCTGCGGGCGGTGCGGACGACCGCAAGCCGGAGTTTCGCGGCGGCGTCGGTGAGTGGGATGTCCTTGGTGGTGCCGGTCATTGATTAGCTCAGGTAATTAGTTTAGCGAACTACCTCCCCGGGCACAAGGCTGTGGCATAACTCCCTCCGTGAGCGACGTCGCGATCAGCGTCCGCGGGCTGCGCAAGTCCTACGGCGAGCACGAGGCGGTGGCCGGAATCGACTTCGAGGTCGCAAGCGGCGAGGTCTTCGGCTTCCTCGGCCCCAACGGAGCCGGCAAGACGACGACGATCGAGATCCTCGAGGGCTACCGCGAGCGCAGCGGTGGCGAGGTCTCGGTGCTCGGCCTCGATCCCGCGCGCCCCACGCGCGAGTGGCGCAACCGCGTCGGCTTGGTCCTGCAGGAGTGCGAGCTGGAGCCGCTGATGACGGTGCGCGAGGCGGTGGCGCTCTTCGCCGGCTTCTACCGGGCACCCCGGCCCGTCGAGGAGACGATCGAGCTGGTCGGGCTGGCGGGCAAGCGGGACGAGCGGATCGGCACCCTCTCCGGCGGCCAGAAGCGCCGCGTCGACGTCGCCCTCGGGCTGGTCGGCGACCCCGCGCTGATCTTCCTCGACGAGCCGACCACCGGCTTCGACCCCAGCGCGCGGCGGGACTCCTGGAACATGATCGCCGGCCTGAAGGCGCTCGGAAAGACGGTCTTCCTGACCACCCACTACATGGACGAGGCCCAGCACCTGGCCGACCGCGTGGCGATCCTGCGCGAGGGACGGATCGTCGCCCAGGGCCGCCCCGGGGAGCTCGGCGAGGGCCTCGGCCGCCGCACCGTGATCGCCTTCTCGCCCGACGGCCTCGGGCCGGAGGAGGTGCGGGAAGCCGTCGGCGCGCCGGTGCAGGCCGCCGGCGAGGAGCTGAAGATCGAGAGCGAGCACCCGCAGGCGGACCTCTTCGCGCTGCTGCAGCTGGCCGAGCGCCGCGGCGCGGAGCTTCGCGAGCTCGAGGTCAGGCGGCCGAGCCTCGAGGACGTCTTCCTCGACCTCGCCGGCGAGGGGCAGCCGTGAGCGACCGGACGATCGTCCTCGCCCAGGCGCGGATCGCGATCCGGATCGCCCTGCGCACGCCGCGGACGGTGATCTTCACGATCGCCTTCCCGCTGGTCCTCCTCGTCCTCTTCAACTCGATCTTCAGCAACGGCGGCGACGAAACCACGACGCTGCCGAACGGCCTCAGGCTGGGCGCGGAGGCCTACTTCACCGCCGGGATCGTCGCCTACGCGGTGGCGCTGTCCACCTTCACCGCCCTCGCGGTCTCGCTCACCAGCCAGCGCGAGAGCGGCCAGCTGAAGCGCTACCGCGGGACGCCGATGCCGCCCTGGACCTTCATCGCCGGCCAGGTCATCAGGGCGACCGCCCAGGCCCTGGCGATGGCGGCACTGCTGCTCGGCGTCGGGGCCGCCGCCTACGGCGTCGACGTGCCGCTCTCCAGCCTGCCCGCCTTCGTCCTCTACGTCGCGCTCGGCACCGCGACCCTCTGCTCGCTGGGAATCGCGCTCAGCGCCTTCACCCCCAACCCGGACGCCGCCTCGACGATTGCTCCGTTCTCGGTCGTCATGCTCTCCTTCATCTCCGGCGTCTGGATCCCGGTCGACCAGCTGCCCCACTGGCTGGAAGAGGTGGGCAGGCTGTTCCCGCTCTTCCACCTGGCGCTCGGGCTGCAGACGGCACTGGTCCCGGGCGCCGGCGGCGGCCTGGAAGCCGGCGACCTGCTGGTCCTGGCGATCTGGGCGCTGGCCGGCTTCCGCGTGGCGAGCCGGCGCTTCCGTTGGGAGCCTCAGGTCGCCCGGGGCTGAGCGAGCAGCTCGATCAGCTCGAGCATCTTCTGGTGGTAGGCGATCCCGGCGACGAGGGTGCGCTCGGAGCTCTCGAAGCCCTCCTGGCTCCGCACCAGCTCCAGATAGCCGCCCAGCTCCTCCAGCTTCGCCCGGTGCCACTCGACCCGCGCCTCGCGCAGCGAGTCGGGGTCGGCGCCGGCGAAGGTCTTCAGCATCGCTTCGTCGCGCAGCTGCGGCGGCGCCGCCACCGGCTCGGCGGCCCAGGCGGCCAGCGCCTCGCGCCCTTTGTCGGTCAGCGAATAGACGCGCCGGCGCCGGCCGCCGGCCTCCTGGCGGGCGGAGAGGTAGCCGGCCCCGGCAAGGCGCGCCGGCTCCTCGTAGGCGGTCGTGTGCGGCACCGGCCAGAAGTTCTCGATCGAGCTCTCCATCGCCTGCTTGATCTCGTAGGAGGTCGAGTCGCCGAACTGCTCGAGCACGGCGAGCAGCGCGTAGGAAGTGGCGGTGAGACGGATCGACTTGCTTTTCATAGTTCAGGGCGTATAGTACGGGACGAACGATCGGCAAGCAAGAGAGCGGAGGCCGTGATGCCAGCCACTGAAGCTACGCAACCCATCGTCTCGGACGACCCGGACTACGACGCCGTCGTCGTCGGCGCCAGCCTCGCGGGGTGCGCGGCGGCCACGCTGCTGAGCCGGGCCGGCGCCCGCGTCGCCCTGCTCGAGAAGCACTCCGACCCGGGGACCTTCAAGCGCACCTGCTCCCACTTCATTCAGGCCTCCGCCGTGCCGACCCTGGAACGGCTGGGCTGGCTGGAGCCGATCATGGAGGCGGGTGGGATCCGCACGCGGGTGCAAGCCTGGACCCGATGGGGCTGGATCAAGCCGCCCGGCCCCGGCAGCTCCTGCGTCAACCTGCGCCGCGAGCTGCTCGACCCGCTGATCCGCGAGCGGACCGCGGCGGAGCCGGGGGTGACGCTGATGCTGGGCGCCACCGCCGATGGGGTGCTGAAGGAAGGCGCGGAGGTCAAGGGGGTGGCGGCCTTGGGCCGCGAAGGGAACCGCTACGAGCTGCGGGCGCCGCTGACGGTCGGCGCCGACGGTCGCGATTCGCGGATCGCGGAGCTCGCGGGCGTGCCGGACCGCAAGCGGCCCCACGGTCGCTTCGCCTACGGGGCATATTTCGAGGGTGCGGCGCCGGCCTCGGCGCCAGACGCGGCTTTCTGGATGCTCGATCCCCAGTGGGCGGCGGCCTTCCCCACCGACGCGGGGCTGACCTTCTACGCGGTGATGGGGACGAAGGACCGGCTGCCGGAATTCAAAGCCGATCCCGGTGAGGCCCTGGTGAGGTTCCTCGCCGACGTGCCGGACCCGCCGCCGATCCGCGAGGGCCGGCGGGTCGGGTCGGTGCTGGGGAAGATCGACATGACCAACCGCGATCGCGGCCCGGTCGCCCCCGGGCTGGCCTTGATCGGCGACGCTGCCCTCGCCGTCGATCCGCTCTTCGGCATCGGCTGCGGCTGGGCGCTGCAGTCGGGGGAATGGCTCGCCGACAGCGTCGCCCCCGCGCTGCGCGGCGAGGAGCAGCTGGAGCCCGCGCTCGAGCGCTACCGCCGCCGTCACGCCCGCGGGCTGAAGCGCCATGCCTTCCTCATCAACGACTACGCCACCGGGCGCCCCCTCAACCCGATGGAGCGGCTGATCTTCGCGGCCGCCGCGCGGGACGAGAAGTGCGCCAGCGTCTTCGAGCGGTTCGGCACCCGGGAAATCGGCCCGGAGAAGGCCTTCCCGCGGATCGTCCCTCGGGCGCTCGCCGTCAACGTCCGTCACGCCCTGGCCCGGTGAGCGCCGAGGTCGAGCGCTCGCGGCTGCAGGTCGGCGGCACCAGCGCCCGGCTGTTGCAGGCCGGGCCGGCCGGCTCCGCCGAGGCGGTCGTCTTCGTCCACGGCAACCCAGGCTCGGCTGACGACTGGGCGGGGCTCGCTGCGGCTGCCGCCGCCGGCGCCGGCAGGCGAGCCGTGGCGGTCGACCTGCCGGATTTCGGCGAAACGATCGCGCCGCAGGGCTTCGAGCACACCGTCGCCGGCTACGCGACCTTCCTCGGGGAAGCGATCGAGCGGCTCGAGATCGAGCAGGTCCACCTGGTCCTGCACGACTTCGGCGGCCCGATCGGCCTGGTCTGGGCGATGGGCCATCCGCAGGCGATCGCCAGCGTCACCCTGATCGACACCGGCCTCTTGCCGGGCTACCGCTGGCACCGCCTGGCGCGGATCTGGCGCACTCCGGTCCTCGGCGAGCTCTTCCAGGCGACCGCGACCCGCCGGGCCTTCCGCTTCCTGCTCAACCGCAACGAGCCCCGCGGCCTGCCGCGCGACTTCGTCGAAACGATGTACGACCACTACGACCGACGCACTCGCCGCGCGGTCCTCGCCCTCTACCGCGACACCGACGACCCGGGCGGCATGTCGCAGAGCCTGATCGGGCTGTTCGCCGAGCGTGACCTGCCGGCGCTGGTGATCTGGGGCGAGCACGACGCCTACCTGCCGGCCTCCTTCGCCGCCCGGCAGCGGGAGGCCTTCCCCTCCGCCGAGGTGCACGTGCTGCCGGCCAGTGGCCACTGGCCCTTCGCCGACGCCGCCGAGACCGTGGAGCGGCTTCTCGTAGAGTTCCTGCGGTGAGCGACGCAGCCGCGGGCCGCGACAAGCGCTGGATCGCCCTGATCCTGCTCTGCACGGCGCAGTTCGTGGTCGTGCTCGACGCCTCGATCGTCAACGTGGCGCTGCCGACGATCGGTGAAGCGCTGCGGTTCAGCGAGAGCGGGCTGCCGTGGGTCGTGAACGCCTACGTGCTCACCTTCGGCGGCTTCCTCCTCCTCGGCGGCCGCTTGGCCGACCTGCTGGGGCGCCGCCGCGTCTTCATGTCCGGCCTCGTGATCTTCGCCCTCGCCTCGCTGGCGGGCGGCCTCGCCGCCAACTCGGGCCAGCTGATCGCCGCCCGCGCGGTCCAGGGGCTCGGAGCGGCGATCCTCTCCCCCGCCGCACTGTCGATCGTCGCCACCACCTTCCGCGACGGCGCCGAGCGCAACAAAGCCCTCGGCATCTGGGGAGCGGTCGCCGGCTCCGGCGGCGCCGCCGGGGTCCTCCTCGGCGGCGTCCTCACCGAAGGGCTGGGCTGGGAATGGGTGCTCTGGGTGAACGTGCCGATCGGGATCGCCGCCGCGGCCATCGCCCCGCTTCTGATCGCCGAGTCCCGCGCCGAGCACGAGGTGAGGCACTTCGACCTCGCCGGCGCGGTGACGATCACCCTCGGCCTCTCGACGTTGGTGTTCGCCCTACTCGACGCCGAAGAAGCCGGCTGGGGCTCGGCCCAGACGATCCTGACGCTGCTCGCCTCCGCCCTGCTGCTGACCGCGTTCGTCGCGATCGAGCGCCGCTCGCGGGCCCCGCTGGTGCCCTTCTCGATCTTCCGCGTACGTACCGTCACGGGCGCCAACGTGGTCGGCGTCCTCGTCGGCGCCTCGCTGTTCTCGATGTTCTTCTTCATCTCGCTCTACATGCAGCAGGTGCTCGGTTACACGCCGATCCACGCCGGCCTCTCCTACCTGCCGCTGGCGGTCTCGATCATCCTCTCGGCCGGCTTCGCCTCGGCGCTGGTGACCAAAGTCGGCTTCAAGCCGATCCTCGCGGCGGGAATGGTCCTGATCGCCGCCGGCCTCGTCTGGTTCAGCCAGGTCTCGGTGGACGGCAGCTTCCTCACCGACATCCTCGGCCCCTCGCTGCTGGCGGCGGTCGGCCTCGGCTTCGCCTTCGTGCCGGTCACGATCGCCGCGGTCTCCGGCATCGAGGACCGCGAGCAGGGGCTCGCCAGCGGCCTGATCAACACCTCCCAGCAGGTCGGCGGGGCGCTCGGGCTGGCGCTGCTGGCGGCGATCGCCAACGCCACCATCGACGAGTCTCACGACCCCGCCGTGCTCACCGACGGCTTCCGCCACGCCTTTCTCGGCGGCGCCGGGCTGGCGCTGCTGGGGCTGATCGCCACCCTGGTGCTGATCCGCAGCTCCGACAGCCGCGCCCACACCGAGTTCGGCCGCGAGCCGGCGGCCGAGCAGGTCAGCTAGGTCTCCGGACCGCCGCGTCGAACCAGACGGCGTGGACGCGCGCAGCAAGCGGCTGGCCGAGCGGCTGAACACGCCGATGCTGATCGCCGCGGCGCTGACGATCCCCACGGTCGCAATCACCGAGTCGCACCCGGGCGGCGGCCTCGAGCGGGTCGCCGTCGTCCTCAACTGGGTGACCTGGATCGCCTTCGCGGTGGAGCTGGGGGCGATGCTCTGGACCGTGCCCGACCGCCGCGCCTGGATCCGCCGCCACCCGCTTGACGTCGTCATCGTCGTCCTCACCCCGCCCCTGCTGCCGCCGGGGCTGCAGGGCCTGCGGGCCCTGCGGCTGCTGCGGCTCCTCCGGCTCCTCCGCCTCGCCCAGCTCTCCCGCGCGGTCTTCTCCCTGGAGGGCCTGCGCTACGCGATGCTGCTGGCGACGCTGACCGTCGTCGGCGGTGGCGCCGTTTTCAACGCCTTCGAGCGAAAGAGCCAGCACCTCACCTTCTGGGACGGGATCTATTGGGCGATCACGACGATGACCACGCTCGGCTCCAACATCTACCCCACGACCACCGGCGGCCAGATCACCTCCGCCGTGATCCTGCTCGTAGGGATCGGCTTCGTCGCCCTCCTCACCGGCGCGTTCGCCCAGCGCTTCCTCGCTCCCGAAATTGCCGAGATCGAAGAGGAGATGGAGGAGGAGAAGATGACTGCCGAGGCGGTGGCGCTGCGGGAACTGCACGCTGTCGAGCAGCAGCTGCAGGCGCTGCAGGCCGCCGTCGAGAGGATCGCCCTGGGCCGCGGGGCCAGGCGCTAGCTTTCGCTGGCCTGTGCCTCGCTGATCTTCGCCTCGAGCTCCTCCATCACTTCGGGATCTTTCAGCGTCGTCACGTCGCCCAGGGCGCGACCCTCGGCGATGTCGCGCAGCAGCCGCCGCATGATCTTCCCGGAGCGCGTCTTCGGCAGGTCTCCGGCCCAGACGATCCGTTTCGGCCGGGCGAATTTGCCGATTCGATCCGCCACGGTCCCGCGGATGCTCTCGATGAGCTCGTCGCTCTCCTCCTTCTCGCCGCGCAGGGTGACGAATGCGCAGATCGCCTGCCCGGTGTCCTCGTCTGACTGGCCGATCACCGCCGCCTCGGCGACGTCGGGGTGGGCGACGATCGCCGACTCCACCTCGGCGGTGGAGAGGCGGTGGCCGGAGACGTTGACGACGTCGTCGATCCGGCCGATCACCCAGAAGTAGCCGTCGGAGTCACGGCGGGCGGCGTCGCCGACCAGGTAGCGCTCGCTGCCGAAGCGGGAGAAGTAGGTCTCGACGAAGCGGTCGTCCTCCTTGTAGAGGCCGCGCAGCATCGACGGCCAGGGGCGCTCCAGCACCAGCAGGCCCTGCCCCTCCTCGATCGGCTCGCCCTCGGACTCGTCGACCACCTCCGCCGCGACGCCGGGAAACGGGGTCGTCGCCGAGCCCGGCTTGGTCGAGGTGATCCCCGGCAGCGGCGTGATCATGATCGCCCCCGTCTCCGTCTGCCACCAGGTGTCGACGATCGGGCAGCGGTCGCCGCCGATCACCTTGCGGTACCAGAGCCAGGCCTTGGGGTTGATCGGCTCGCCGACGGAGCCGAGCAGGCGCAGCGAGGAGAGGTCGAATTTGCCCGGAATGTCCGCACCCCACTTGATGAAGGTGCGGATCGCGGTCGGCGCGGCGTAGAGGATCGTCGCCTTGTAGCGCTCGATCAGCTCCCACCAGATCCCTTTGTGGGGGTAGTCGGGCGCCCCCTCCCACATCACGCTGGTGGCACCGTTGGCGAGCGGCCCGTAGACGATGTAGGAGTGGCCGGTGACCCAGCCGACGTCGGCGGCACACCAGTAGACGTCCTCCTCCGGCTTGAGGTCGAAGACGTAGCGGTGGGTCGCGGTGACGCCGGTCATGTAGCCGCCGGTCGTGTGCAGGATCCCCTTCGGCTTGGCGGTCGAGCCGGAGGTGTAGAGGATGTAGAGCGGGTGCTCTGCCTCCATCGGCTCAGCCGGGCACTCGGGGTCGGCCGCGTCCACCACCTCGTCGTAGAAGACGTCGCGACCGTCGGTCATCGGGCACTCGATGCCGGTGGCGCGCACGACGACGATCTTCTGCAGGCTGTCGAGGCCGGCCATGTGCTCGTCGACTGCGGGCTTGATCGGCGCGGTCTTGCCTTTGCGGCGGGCGCCGTCGACCGTCACCAGCGCCTTGGCGCGCGAGAACTCCATCCGCTCCTTCACCGACTCCGCCGAGAAGCCGCCGAAGACGACGTTGTGAGGGGCGCCGATCCGAGCGCAGGCGAGCATCGCCACCACCACCTCGGGGATCATCGGCAGGTAGATGCCGACGACGTCGCCCTTCTCGACCCCGAGGTCCTTGAGCGCGTTGGCGAAGCGCTGCACCTCGGCGTGGAGCTCGGCGTAGGTGATCTCGCGCTCCTCCCCCTCCTCGCCGCGCCAGTAGTAGGCGACGCGCTCGCCGTTGCCCGCCGCGACGTGGCGGTCGAGGCACTGCGCCGATGCGTTCAGCCGGCCGTCCGCGAACCACTTGTAGAAGGGGGGATTGGACTCGTCGAGGGCCTCGCTCGGCTCGGTGTCCCAGTCGAGCAGCTCCTTGGCCTGGCGCGTCCACCACCCCTCGGGGTCGGCGGCCGCCTCCTCGTAGACGTGCGGATCGGAGAGGAGCGCCCGCTCACGAAACGCCTGCGGCGGGTCGAAGGACTCGACCTCCAGCATCTCGTCGAGCTCGCGCTCCAGCTCCGTGGTTCCGTGGTCGCTTGCCATCCCAAACCCCCTTTTCCGCTCAGCGACTCAGCGGCCGGACCGGGAGAACGATTCGTCCGAAGGTCGCGTTGGTTACCGCCGCGAAGGATGCGTACCAGGCGGCGACCGCCGTCGCCAGGCCGAACCAGCCGCCCAATT
>Ga0308175_100000492_pt1 | contig 27544 bp, 19 predicted proteins | sample PhyCR1_3_FD_203893 | JGI IMG/M metagenome (GOLD analysis project Ga0308175, IMG submission 203893) | Soil microbial communities from UC Gill Tract Community Farm, Albany, California, United States - DLSLS.C.R1 | ecosystem: Environmental > Terrestrial > Soil > Agricultural land | place: USA...
AGCTCCACGACCGGTTCCAGATCCGGGCCGTCGTCAGCCGCACGGGCTCGACTGCGAAGGCGGTCGCAGACCGCGTGGAGGCGGCGTACGTCGGCACCGACCTCGATGACGTGCTCGCCGATCCAGAGATCGATCTCGTGCTCATCGCGACACGGCACGACCTGCACGCGGCGCAGACGCTGCAGGCACTACGGGCGGGCAAGCACGTGTTCGTCGAGAAGCCCCTCGCGCTGAACGCGGACGAGCTCGCGGAGATCGAGTCGTTCTACGACGACCGAGACGGGCCGCTGCTGATGACGGGCTTCAACCGCCGCTTCTCGCCGGCCGCGACGCAGGCGCGCGCTGTCCTCGCGACGCGCACGACACCGCTCATCGCCGACTACCGGATGAACGCGGGGTACATCCCGCTCGACCACTGGGTCCACGGAGCCGAGGGTGGCGGCCGCAACATCGGCGAGGCGTGCCACGTCTACGACCTGTTCGACGCGCTGGTCGGCGCCGACGTCGCCGTCGAGTCGGCCACCGCGCGCGCAATCCGCGCCGACGGCACGAGGCTCGCCGCGAACGACAACTTCGTCGCGACGATCGCCTACGCGGACGGCTCGGTCTGCACACTGGCGTACACGGCGCTCGGCAACCGGGAGCATCCCAAGGAGCAGCTCGAAGTCTTCGCGGACGGGGCCGTCCTGACGCTGGACGACTACAAGTCGCTCGCCGTCTCGGGCCGCGGCTCGGGCTGGCGCGGCGCGACGCAGCAGAAGGGGCACATCGAGGAGCTCGAGGCGCTGGCGGACGCGCTGCGCACGGGCGGCGCCTGGCCGATCTCGCTCGACGAGCAGCTGCGCGCGATGAGGATCGCGTTCGCCGTCGAGGAGTCGATCCGTGCCTGAGCCGACGTTCTCGATCGTCGTCCCGGTGCACAACGAGCAGGAAGTGCTGCCGGAGCTCCACCACCGGCTGTCGAGCGTGCTCGCCGAGCTCGACGGCTCCGCCGAGATCGTGTTCGTCGACGACGGCAGCCGCGACCGGAGTTTCGAGGTGATGCTCGGCTTGCGCGGCCTCGACGACCGCGTGAAGGTCGCCCGGCTCTCCCGGAACTTCGGCCACCAGGTCGCGATCAGTGCGGGGCTCGACCTCGCCGCGGGGGAGGCGGTGGTGGTGATGGACGCAGATCTGCAGCATCCGCCGGAGACGATTCCCGAGCTCGTCGCGCGCTGGCGCGACGGGTACGAAGTCGTGTACGGCGTGATGGTGGAGCGGAGCAGCGAGAGTTGGCTGAAGCGAACGAGCGCGCGCTGGTTCTACAAGCTGCTCGCCAAGCTGAGCGACATCGACGTGCCTGCGGCCGCCGGCGACTTCCGGCTCGTCGACCGCAAGGCGCTCGACGCGTTCCGGACGATGCACGAGCAGAACCGCTACATCCGCGGCATGTTCAGCTGGCTCGGCTTCCGCCAGATCGGGGTCACCTATGCGTGCCCGCCCCGCTTCGCCGGCACGAGCAAGTACACGTTCCGGAAGATGCTCCGCTTCGCGCGCGACGGCATCCTCAGCTTCTCGAACGCACCGCTGCGGGTGATGCTGAAGATCGGCGTCGTCGTCTCGTTCCTCGCGGTCGCGTCCGGCATCGCGGCGATCGTCGCGAAGATCACCGGGCACGGCGTGCCCGGCTATGCCTCGATCGTCGTCCTCGTGTCGTTTCTCGGCGGCGTCCAGCTGCTCGTGCTCGGCGTGATCGGCGAATACATCGCACGGATCCACGACGAGGTCCGGGGGCGGCCGCTGTACGTGCTCTCGGAGGTGCGCGGGTTCGATCCCGAGCAGCTCTCGGTCGCCGTCTCCGCTGCGGACGCCGTCCGCTAGCGTCGCCCGATGCCGCAGCGCCGGACGCTCGTGCTCGCCTGGGCGGTCGTCGTCGCGGTCGGCTTCGCCGTGGCGACGATCGTGAAGGCATCACCGCCGCAGTTGATGGCGACGCGGCTCGAGGGGATCGCGCAGTCGATCGACGTGCTCGATCACGGCGGGCCGCCGTTGCTGACCTCGGACGTCCCCTACCACCCGGGCGTCGCCACCTCGCACCTGCAGCCGGCGGGCGCAACCGACGACCAGGGCATCTACCTCTACCTGCCGCTGCTCGGCCACTGGACCGGTGAGCACGACCCCGCCGTCCTGATGCAGTGGCTCTTCGCCGGCTGCTTCGCAGTCCTGCTCGCGGTGGTCACGCTCGTCGTGTTCGAGCTCTTCGGCTCGCCGGCAGCGGCGTTCCTCGCGCCGCTGCTCGTTGTCGGCCGGTTCTACCACCTCGAGAACTCCGACCTGTACTGGGCGCAGGCGTGGATCATGCTGCTCGGCATCCCGCTGCTCCTCCTCGCGTACCGGTGGTGGACGCACGGCCGGCGGCGCGCTGCGGTCGGCGTCCTCGTCCCGCTGCTCGTCGCCGCCGGCGTCGCGACATCCATCCGCGCGCATGCCGGATTGCCGATCGCGATCGCAGCCGTCGGCATCGTCCTCCTCGTCCGCTCGGCGTGGCGGCTCCGCGTCGCGACTGCGATCCTGCTCGCGGCCGCGTACGCGTCGATCGCCGTCGGCTTCGTCCTCGTGCGCGGCTACCGCGACCACAGCGTCATCGTGCCCCCGTCCGCACAACCTTCGTCGCATCCGTTCTGGCACCCCGCCTATCTCGGCCTGGGCTATCTCCCGAACAAGTACGGCATCACGTGGAACGACTCGGTCGCCGCGGACGCCGTCGCGCGAGTCGATCCCGAGACGCCGTATCTCAGCGCAACGTACGAACAGACGCTGCGGCACCTCTATTTCAAGATCGTCCGGGACGACCCGGCATTCGTCGTGCGGACCTACGTGGCGAAGCTGCGGACGATCCTCGCCGACGCCGTCCGTCGCTTCTGGATCCTCGGTGTCATGCTCGCAGCAGCGCTCGCGCTTCGACGCATCCGCGGGGTGCGCGTCGCGCTGCTGATCGCGCTGCCGGCGCTCGTGATCACGCTCGTCTCGCCGCTGCTGTCGATTCCGATCTGGACGTATGAGCTCGGTTGGCTCGGCGCGGTCGGCGCAGCGTGGCTGCTCGCGATCTCGTGGGCGGTCACCTGGGCGGAGACCGCGGTTCGCCGCAGGCTGCGCCCACGGCTGTATCGGCCGCGACGCGCGCCCCTCGCCGCCGCGGCGGTCGTGCTCGCCGCGACAGTCGCCGCCGGAGTCGCACGGCCGTCGGTTCGGAGCGCGGACACGATGTACATGAGCTCGGCGACGCCGTTCGTCCAGCCGCAGAAGGGAGCGACGATCGCGACGTGGCGCTTCGACGGGAATCCGCCGGCTCGTTGGGACGTCGCGGCGCAGACCCTCGAACCGGATCACGGGGAGACGAGCGAGCTCGGCCTGCACGTGACGACGACGACCGGCGACAACGCACCGCAACTGGGAACTCGCACCGGCAACCTCCCCCCGGGACGCTACGAGATCATCGGTCACGTCCGGGTGCTCGCCGGCGGCCTCGGTATTCGTGCGTCGACACCGCACGGCAAGCCGCTCGGCGAGGCGCGCTACTGGTACCGGCAGGGCGACTTCCTCCACAACACCGTCGGCGCAGACTTCACCGTCGCGGTGCCCTCACCGGTTGAGATCACGCTCCGCAACTGGACGAACGTCGAATCGGCATCGTCGTGGGTGATCTGGGACTTCCAACTGATCCGGGTGGCGTGACCACCTGTCCGCTCTGCGGCGCCTCGTTCGACCGCGCCGTCAACCTTCGCTGGCGGAAAGACGGCTTCGACATCGTCGGCTGCCCCTCTTGCACACTCGTCTTTCGCGCCGATCTTCCGACACGGGACGAGCTGGGTGAGATCTATGCGTCCGACTACTTCAAGGCCGGCGCGGACGGCGGCGGAGAGGGCTACCTCGACTACGTCGCCGACGCAGAGGTGCACCGGCTCGCGGCGCGGCGGCGACTCGACCTGCTTGCGCGTCACGTTTCTGTCGGCTCCTTGCTCGACGTCGGCGCCGCCGCCGGGTTCTTCGTTGCGGAGGCGCAGGAGGCCGGCTGGGACGCGCGCGGCATCGACGTTGCCGAGTCGATGCTCGCGTGGGGCCGAGCCGAGCTCGCGGCACCGCTCGAGCGGGCGACACTCGCCGACGTAGAGCTTGCGCCGGGCTCGCTCGACGCGCTGACGATGTGGGATTACATCGAGCATTCGCTCGACCCTGTCGCCGATCTCGAACGCACACACGAGCTCCTGCGCCCAGACGGCATCGTTGCGCTTTCGACGGGCGATGCGGGGACGTTCGCGGCGCGAGTCTCCGGCAGTCGCTGGCACCTGTTGACGCCGCATCACCACAACTACTTCTTCACGGCGCGGACGCTGCGCGACCTGCTTGCGCGCGCCGGCTTCACCGTCGTCGAGCTCTCCCACCCCGGTAGCCGCTATCCGTTGCGTTACCTCGTCCACAAGGCGCGCACGCTGGCGAGCCTCCGCGCGCTCGACGCCCTCACCGCGAAGCTCTCCGCGAGCCGCTTCGGCGGCCTGGCTGTGCCGATGAACCTCGGCGACATCGCGACCGTGGTTGCACGACGACGATGAGCGTCGTGGCGCTCGTCGGGAAGGCGCTGCGCAAGCCGCCGGGTGTCGTCGCGCGCCGCGCCTGGTCAGAGGCGCGAACCGAGCTCGAGCGCGTCGCCGCGCCGCGCCGCGGCCGCCGCTTCGACGACGGCGCACTGCTCGCGGCGACGCGCACGTCGAGCATCGATGCGCTCTGGGACGAGGTGCTCGCCAGGCCGTTCCCGTTCGTACGAGCGCCCGACGAGCTGGCCGAGATCGAAGCTCGCTGGCCCGGCGAGCGGGAGCGTGTCCTCTTTGCGGCCGAGCGGGCGCTCGCGCACGAGATCGATGTGCTTGGCACCGGTCTCGTCTCGCTCGGCACGCCGATCGACTGGCATCGGGATTGGAAGACGGGACGGCGCTGGGCTCTGAGCTACGGCCGCCGCATCGAGTACGCCGAGCTCGACCGGCCGAGCGACGTCAAGGTGCCCTGGGAGATCTCGCGGTTGCAGTGGCTGCTCCCGGCGGGGCAGGCCTACCAGTTGACCGGCGACGACCGGTTCGCGCGCGGCGCGCGCGAGGTGATCGCCGACTGGGTCGCCGGGAACCCGTATGCGCGCGGCGTGAACTGGGCGATCGCCATGGAGCCGGCGCTCCGCGTGTTCTCGCTCACGTGGCTTCTCTACGCGTGCGGCGGCAGCGGCGCCTGGCAGAGCTTCCGGTCGCCCTTCCTGCGCGCGCTCTACTTGCACGTCGACTTCGTCGAGCGCCACATCGAACGCGCCGAGGTCAACGGAAACCACTACACGGCCGACGCAGCCGCGCTCGCGTTCGGCGGCCTCGTCCTCGGCGTCTCGCGCTGGGCCGACGCCGGCTGGCAGATCCTGCGCGACGAACTGCCGCGACAGGTGTATACCGACGGCGTCGACTTCGAGGCGTCGAGCGCATATCACCGGCTGGTCGGCGAGCTCTTCGCGCTGCCGGCGGCTCTCCGGCGCGCACACGGGCTGCCGGTCGACGAGCCCTATGCCGCTCGACTCGCCGCGATGGCGGCAGTGACCGACGCCTACACGAGCCCGGACGGGCGCGCGCCGCTCTGGGGCGACGCCGATGACGGACGCGCGCTGCCGCTCGGCGGGCAGCACGCGAACGACCACCGCTCGTTCCCGGTGCTCGCGCGCGGAAGGGGCCACGGCAATGCGGAAGCGGCCTGGCTCGTCGGGCCCGCGGCGGTCAGCGACGATGAGCCGGCGCGCGAAAGCGCCGCGTTCCGTGACGGCGGTGTCTTCGTTCTGCGCGAAGGGCGCGACCACGTCTTCATCGACTGCGGCCCGGTCGGCCTCGCGGGACGAGGCGGGCACGGTCACAACGACTGCCTCTCGTTCGAAGCGATCCTTGACGGACAGCGCCTTGTCACCGACTCGGGCTCCTACGTGTACACGGCCTCGCCGGAAGAGCGCAATCGCTTCCGCGGGACGGCGGCGCACAACACGCCGCGCGTCGACGGGGCCGAGCAGAACCGGATTCCGGAATCGCTCTGGCAGTTGGCGGACGACGCGCAGCCGGAGATTCTCATCGCCGAGCCGCTCCGCTTTCGCGGCGCGCACACGGGTTACCTGCGGCTGCCCTCACCGGTGCGGCCCGTCCGGACGATCACGCTCGATCCCGAGACCCACACGCTCGTCGTCCACGACGAGCTCGAGGGCGACGGGGCGCATGAGGTCGAGGTCCCGTACCACTTCGTGCCGGGGATCGAGCCCGTGCTCGGCGAGCACGACGGGGCGCTCGGAGCGTTCCGGCTGCGGTGGGAGGGCGACTGGAGCGCGAGCGTCGAGGACGCATGGGTCTCGCCGTCCTACGGCGTGCGCCTCCCGTCGCGCCGGATCGTCTTCCGGCGCAGCGGCCCGCCGGCGCCCCTGACCGTGACGATCGCGCCGGCATGACGTTCGCGCTCTCCGCCTATCCGCTGTCGGGCCGGTTTCGCGAGCAGCTCGAGGTCGACGAGGTCGTCATCCTGCCGGAGCTGCGGCGTCTTCCACCGGGGCAGCTCGCCGCACGGCTCCGACAGCTGCGCGGGACGTGCGTGATCGCGCTGGAGGACCCGGCGAGCGAGACGCTGCTGCCGATCCTCGAGGTGGTCGCGTCGCTGACGGCCGCGCGCCGGATCGAGGTCGCGCACGCCGACCGTCCGCGCGAGGCGACGTCGCGGCGCCGCGGCATCGTGCACGGCGCACAGCTCACGGCTGCAAGCGTCGCTGCGCAGGCCGAGCTGCGACGCGCAGAGAAAGAGACGGCGTCGCTGCTGGAGGCGCCGCCACAACACACGACTCCCTCGCTCGAGCGCGTCCTCTACCTCAACGCGAACCTCTGGTTCGGCGTCACCACCGGCGGATCGGTCGCGCACGTCGCCGGCGTCGTCAACGCGCTCGCCGAGCGCGCGGGCGCAGTCGAGCTCGCGACGGCGCCTGCCCCGGTCGGGATCGACGCGCGCGTCGCGGTGCTGCGCCTGCGCCCGCCGAAGCGGTATGCGCTGCCGGTCGAAGCCAATCTCTACCGGTTCGGGCGGAGCGTCCCGGCGCAGCTGCACGACATCGTTCGTCCCTCACTCGTCTATCAGCGACACTCCGTCGGCAGCTATTCGGGCGCGCTCCTCGCTCGCCGGCACCGTGTGCCGCTGGTGCTCGAGTACAACGGGTCAGAGGTCTGGGTCGCACGACACTGGGGACGCCGGCTCCGATACGAGGGGCTCGCGCTGGCGGCCGAAGAGGCGAGCCTGCGTCATGCGCACCTCGTCGTGACGGTGTCCGAGGCGCTCGCCGACGAGCTCGCCGAGCGTGGCGTCGACGAGCAGCGCATCGCCTGGCACCCCAACGGCGTCGACGCCGGAGCCTTCGACCCGGCCCGGTTCAGCGACGAGGAGCGCGCAGCTCTCCGCGACCGATACGGACTCGCGCGCCACGCAACGGTGGCGACCTTCGTCGGGACGTTCGGCCAGTGGCACGGCGTCGACGTGTTCGCCCGCGCGATCCGCGAGAGCGCAGACTGGGCCCGGCGCGAGAACCTTCGCTTCCTCCTCGTCGGCGACGGGTTGACGATGCCGACGGTGCGCGAGGAGCTCGCCGGCCTCGATGACATCGCCACGATCGCCGGGCTCGTCCCGCAGGCCGCGGCTCCGCTGCATCTGGCAGCGTCGGACATCCTCGTCTCACCGCACGTTCCGAATGCGGACGGCAGCCCGTTCTTCGGCTCGCCGACCAAGCTGTTCGAGTACATGGCGGCGGGAAAGCCGATCGTCGCGAGCGACCTCGACCAGATCGGCGACGTGCTGCGCGACGACCTCGCGGTGCTCGTCCGCCCCGGCGACCCCGACGATCTCGTGCGCGGGCTGCGCGAGCTCGTCGGCGACCCGGCTCGTCGTGCACACCTCGCGGAGCGCGCCCGTCGGCGGGTGCTCGAGCAGTACACGTGGGAGCACCACGTGGACGCGATCCTCGCGCGGCTCTAGCGGTCGCCGACCGACACGCCGACGGCGTCGAACAGAACCTGCTCCAGCCGCTCTGCCTGCGTCGACCGGAGCCGCCGCAACGCGAACTCTCGTCCCCGCTCGCCCATTCGCGCGGCCTCCGTCGGGTGCTCGGCGAGCCATCTGACGGCGCGGGCGACATCCTCGGGCGCCTCCGGCGGAACGGCGATGCCGCCTCCGGCGCGCTCGAGAATCCGCGCGGCCTCACCCGCCGCGGACAACACGACCGGCCGGCCGACGGCCATGAAGTCGATCAGCTTCGAGGGGATGAACTGCGTGAAGGTCGGATGCGCCGAGAGCGGTACGAGCAACGCATCGCTCGCCGCCAGCACGGGGGTGACCTCGTCGAGGGGGATCTGCGGGTGGAAGTGGACGTTCCGAAGCCGGCGTCGGTCGGCCTCCTCGACGAGCGCGGGCTTCAACGGTCCGTCTCCGACGAGCATCAGATCCGCCGAGTCGTCGAGGAGCGCCGCCGCGTCGAGCGCGGACGGCAGCGCCTGGGCGATCCCGAGGACGCCCGCGAAGGTGAGCATGAACCGATCGCCGGGAACGCCCAGCCTGGCCGCCGGGCGTCCGTTGCCCGCTGCGAAGAAGTTCGCAATTGTGCCGTTCGGCAGAAGAACTGTCCGCGGCCCGCGTACCCGAAGTGCGTCGATGTGGTCGCAGAACGGCTTCGTCACCGCCGTCGTCACGGCTGCGGCGCGATAGAGGCGGCGCTCGATGATCTCTGCGACATGCGTCTCCCAGCCGGGTGAGATCTGCATCAGGCTGGTCGCCGCAGCGGGCCAGAGGTCTCGCACATCGAGAATGAACGGCGCACCGTTCATTCGTGCAATCGCGAGCCCGGCGACTGCTGTGAACAACGGCGGCGTCGTCGCCATGACGACGTCGACGGGGCCTGCCACCGGAGCGACCGCCGTCGCGAGCGACATGAAAGAGAGATAGAAGGACAACCGCGTGATCTGCGTCTTCTCCGCGCTCGTCCGAACCCAGACGCGCAATACGCGATACGCGTTCGACCGGTCGTCTTCGACAATCCGGCCGCGGTATTCCGGCGGCATCACGCCCTGCGGGTGGTTCGGGAACTCCGAGATGACGGTCACGCGATGACCGCGTTCCGCGAGAAACTCGGCGAACGACTGCATTCGTGACTGCGTTGCGCCGATCTCCGGCGGGAAGTATTGGGAGACGAGCAGGATCCGGAGGCGTGTCCGCGCCCTTTCAGCATGGAGCCCGGGAAGTGCGCGCGGCAGCGGCCGCGGACCGTCGCTCACGATCCGGCGCGTCCGCGGGTCGCGCTGCAGCAGCAGCTCGCGATACAGCGAGTCGATGTCGGCGACAAGTCTCGGCACGCCGTAGCGCTGGCGCGCCCGCACGCGACCAACTTCGCCGAGCCGGCGACGGAGGTCGCCGTCGGCTCCGAGCCGCGCTAGCCGTTCGGCAATCTGCTCGACGTCGGCCCCGTCGACGACGTAGCCCGACTTCCCGTCGAGCACGACGTCTCGGACGCCACCCACATCCGTCGAGACGACGGGGAGACCCGCAGCCTGGGCCTCGATGACGCTGACGGGTGTCCCCTCGTTGGCCGAGGTCAAGGCGACCGCGTCGGCCGCGGCGTACACCGAACCGACGTCGCTGCGGAAGCCGGTGAAATGGGCTGCGCCGGCGACGCCGAGCTCGCGTGCCAGCTCTTCGAGCTCCGGGCGGAGCGGCCCGTCGCCGACCACGAGAAGCTGCGCATCGTCCCGTTCGGCGTGCAGGCACGCGAACGCGCGCAGGAGGCGGTCGGCCCGCTTGATCTCGGTCATCCGCCCGAGCCACGACACGACGAATGCTTCCGGCGCAATCCCGAGCTCGCGACGGAGCAGCGCGCGGGCGTTCGCAGGCGCCGCGAGCCGCGCGTCGAAGTCGAGCCCGAGGCGCACGACCGCGATCCGGTCGGCCGGGGCAACGCCCAGCGCCACGAGGTCATCGCGAACCTCGGGGCTGACGGCGATCAGCGCATCCGACGTGCGCGCCAGCGACCGCTCGAGCTGACGAAACGCCTCCGTCTTCGGGGCGCTGAAGTAGCCCCGTAGCACGTGGCCGTGGAACGTGTGGATGACGGCCTTCGGACGGTCGCTTCCGGCCATGAGCGCGGCGAGCCGCCCCACCGCGCCGGCCTTGGCCGTGTGCGTGTGCAAGACATCGGGCCGAACCTCGCGGATGATCCGCAGCAGGCGGCGGGCCGCCCTCGCGTCGGAGAGCGGCGAGATCTCGCGCTGGAGCTCCGGGACGTAGAGCGGCGTGACGCCGAGCTGGTCGGCGACGTACTCCATCGATCCTTCTGTGCCGCCGATACGACCGGCGACGAGCGTCGTCCGGTAGCCGATCGCATCGAGCTCGCGGCTCAGGTACGAGACGTGAAGCGCCGGCCCGCCGACGTTCAGCCGCGCGATGATGCGGAGCACGCGGATGGGCTCGGACCGTGACACCCGCCGATGCTAGCGGCGTCTCTGGCGGGCTTACGAGGCCAAAACATCCGTCTCCTACACTCGTCTCCGGCCTCAGTGCCCGGTCCGCCGGGCGATACGCTGGGGCCTCCTTCGCATGGGTGAGAACACATGAGCACGCACACCGCCGCCCGGTCGCCGTTCGAGGGAACCGAGGCAAGGCAGGTCGTCGTCATCGCGCCGAGCACGCGCCGCGTGCGCATCAGCCTGCGCGAGCTCTGGGCGTTCCGGGAGCTCTTTTTCTTCCTCGTCTGGCGCGACATCAAAGTCCGGTATGCCCAGACCGCTCTCGGGGCCGTGTGGATGATCTTCCAGCCCCTCGCGATGATGCTCGTCTACACGTTCGCCTTCAGCCACCTGGCACGCGTGAACATCCCCGGGACGCCGTATCCGTTGTTCGCGCTCTCGGGTCTCACGCTCTGGATCTTCGTGTCGCGCGCTGTCGTGAACGGATCCGACAGCCTCGTTCAGAACATCCCGATCGTCACGAAGACGTCGAGCCCGCGCTACCTCATTCCGTTGGCGGCAGTGGTCGCCACGGTCGTCGACTTCTTGATTGCGCTCATTCTCTTTCTCGCGATCTCCGGCGCATACGGCCGTCTCCCCTCGTGGCACATCGTCTTCGCGCCGCTGCTGCTGATCGTCGCGTCGGCGCTGACGCTCGGCCTGGCCTTCGGCCTCTCGGCGACGAACGTTCGCTACCGCGACGTCGGCCAGGCCCTACCGTTCCTCGTGCAGCTCTGGTTCTTCCTCAGCCCCGTCGCGTACCTGCTGCAGACGCCTGGCCATTCGTGGGAAACAGTTATCCAGGCGCTCAACCCGCTCGTCGGCTTGATTCTCGCGTTCAGATGGTGCCTTCTCGACGCTCCGGCACCCCACGGTCTGCTCATCGTCGCGACCGTGGTCTCGTTCGCGGTCTTCGTCGCGGGGGTGCTCCGCTTCTCGAAGATCGAGCGCACACTTGCGGACGACGCGTAAGCCGATGAGTGCACCGGTCATCTCCGTCAGCGACCTCGGGAAGCGCTTCCGGATCTGGACGCACTCGAAGCCGACGAGTCTGAGCGACCGCGTCCGGATCGCGGTCGAACGTGCACGAGGCGAAGAGAGCGCGCCGACCCGGGAGGAGATCTGGGCGTTGCGTCATGTGACGTTCGATGTCGGCGCCGGCGAGGTGCTCGGCGTGATCGGCCCGAACGGTGCAGGGAAGTCGACGCTTCTGTCGATCCTCGCGCGGATCACCGACCCCACCGAGGGCTCCGCGACGATTCACGGCCGCGTCAGCAGCTTGCTGGAGGTGGGCACGGGATTCCACCCCGAGCTCAGCGGGCGCGACAACGTCTTTCTCAACGGCGCCGTCCTCGGCATGCGCCGCGCAGAGACCGCGCGGCAGTTCGACGAGATCGTCGATTTCGCGGGCGTCGCAGACTTCATCGACATGCCGGTAAAGCGGTACTCGTCGGGAATGTATGTGCGTCTCGCGTTCGCTGTCGCGGCGCACCTCGATCCGGAGGTCCTGCTCCTCGACGAAGTGCTCGCGGTCGGCGACCAGGCGTTCCAGCAGAAATGCCTCCGGCGCATCGAGGAGATCACGTCGTCGGGGAAGACCGTGCTCTTCGTCAGCCACGACGTCCACTCGGTCGCCCGCCTGTGCCGGGAGGCGCTCGTCATCGAGGGCGGCACGGGGGTCTTCCAGGGGGACGTCTCCGAGGCGATCGAGAAGTACATGACGAGCGAAGGCCTCGGCGGTGAGAGCCCCGCGAAACGGAGCGGGAACGGCGATGTGCGTATCGTCTCGGCGACGGTCGCGGCCGCCGACGGCGGCGAGCTGCACCCCGGCCGGCCGGTTGACGTGGCGATCGAGGTCGAGGCCGTGCGTTCGGTTCGCGGGCGCGATCTCGAAGTCAAGGTGCTCGTCGGCAGCAGCGTCAGCGGATACCTGACGACCCTGTCGACGAAGCTCGACGCGGCACTGCAGATCCCGGATCTCTCGGCCGGAGACCGCGTCGTCCTCGTCTGTCACGCGGAGGGCCTGCCCTTCCGTCCCGGGGCGTATTACCTTTCCGTCTCCGTGACTCGGCCTGGCGAGCTTCTCGACGAGCTGGAGCGCGCGGGTGAGTTTGCCCTGCTCCCCAGCGATTTCCACGAGATCGGCGCGGTTGCCCCCGAGCAGCTCGTGGGGCACGTGCTCGTCCGTCAAGCGTGGGACGAGCTCGAGGCACCGACACTGATTCCGGCGGAGCACTCGTGAACGGCGGTCGTCCCTATCTGAGCGTCGTCGCCACCGCGCGCAACGACGACCACGGCGGCAACCCGCTCTATCGGACGCAACTCTTCATCGACGGGCTCGTCGCGCAGGCCGAGCGGTACCGCCTTCCCATTGAGCTCGTCCTCGTGGAGTGGAATCCGCCGTCCGACCGGCCGCGGCTCGCGGATGTGCTCCGGTGGCCCGCGAGCGTGTGGTGCGACATCCGCATCATCGAAGTCCCACACGAGCTCCACTCGACGCTCGAGTTTTCCGACCGGCTCCCGCTCTACCAGATGATCGGCAAGAACGTTGGGATCCGGCGCGCGCGCGGCGACTTCGTCGTCGCGACCAACATCGACATCCTGCTTTCGAAGGAGCTCATGGGCTTCCTCGCTTCTCGTTCGCTCGACGCGGATTGCGTCTATCGCGCCGACCGCGTCGATGTCCCCGCCGAGATCGACCCCGACTGGCCGCTCGACCGCCAGCTCGACTTCTGCCGTACGAAAGCGATCCGAATCAACAAGTACGACATGACCGTGGATCTCGTGACCGGCCGGAAGTACCGCATCTACAAGGACGTACCGATCGTGTTGCGCGTGCTCCCCCATTATCTCGTCGCGCGGACACACCTGATGCGCTATCTCCTCTGGCGCACATACGCCTTCTTCTACTGGATCATCGCGGGCTTCAACGATCCGCGGAGGGTTCCGACGCGCATGAAGCGCCGGCTTCGCCGCTTGCTCGAACTCACGTCCGGCGATGCCGAGGCGGCCGGCACAGCAATTGCAATTGCGGCGGCGCCGCGCTCTGCAACACGGCTTCTTCGCCTCGCCGTACAGGTGGTACGTCTCGTGTTCGAGGACGCCCGCGCGCGAACGCGCGAGTTCCTCGACGCGGTCGAGTGGGAGAAGTCGCGCATCCGCCTTCACACCAATGCGTCCGGAGACTTCACCCTGATGTCGAGCGAGGCGTGGCTGCGTGCGGGCGGCTATGCCGAATTCGAGATGTACTCGATGCACATCGACGGGCTCATGCTCTATCAGGCTCACTACGCCGGAGTGCGCGAGCGCCGCCTCGACTATCCGGTGTACCACATCGAGCACGGCGGAGGCTTCAGGCCTGAGTCCCGGGATCTCGCCGAGCGCCTCGAGCGCGCAGCGATCCCGCAGATCTCGAACGAGCAGCTGATGGCGTGGATCTACGAGATGTACAAGACGAAGAAACCGATCGCGTTCAACGACGACGACTGGGGGTTCGCCGCCGAGTCATTGCCGGAGACGAGGCCGTTGCGCGCACAGGTCGGAGCACATGCCCAGACGGAGGTTGCATGACAGACGAAGCCAAGACCCTGACCGTCGTCGGCCTCGGCAAGCTCGGCGCGCCGATGGTCGCCTGCCTTGCCGCAAAGGGGTTCGACGTGATCGGCGTCGACGTCGACGACCGCAAGGTCGCCGCCGTCGCGGCCGGCGAGGCGCCGGTCTACGAGCCGCAGCTCGCCGAGCTGCTCGACGAGAACAAGGACCGCATCACCGCGACAACTGATCTACGGGACGCCGTCCTCCGCTCGGACCTCACGTTCGTGGTGGTTGCCACCCCGAGCGACGCAAACGGCGGCTTCTCGCTCAAGTGGGTCCTGCCGGCCTGCGAGACCATCGGCAGCGCGCTGGCCGAGAAGGATGCGTTCCACACGGTCGTACTGACCAGCACGGTGATGCCGGGCTCGACCGAGCGGGAGGTCGTCCCGGCTCTCGAACGGGCCGGCGGCAAGATCTGCGGCGTCGACTTCGGGGTCTGCTACAGCCCCGAGTTCATTGCGCTCGGCAGCGTCATCCGGGATTTCCTCAACCCCGATTTTCTCCTCGTCGGCGAGTCCGACGAGCGCGCGGGCGCCGTCCTCGAGTCGCTCTACCGCCGGGTGGTCGAGACGGACGCCCCGGTGGCACGGATGTCCTTCGTGAACGCTGAGCTGGCGAAGCTCTCCGTCAACACGTTCGTGACGACGAAGATCGCCTACGCGAACATGCTGGCGCGGATGTGCGAGCGCCTCCCCGGCGCCGACGTCGACGTCGTCACGAGCGCGATCGGTCTCGACACGCGGATCGGGACGAAGTATTTGCGCGGCGCGATCAGCTACGGAGGACCGTGCTTCCCACGCGACAACGTGGCGCTCGCCACGCTCGCGCGCACGCTCGGCGCGCCGGCCTTCGTCGCGGAGGCGACGGACTCGGCGAACCGCGACGGAATCGAGCGTCTTGCCGATCTCGCGGAGTCGAAGTTGCCCGACGGCGGCACAGTCACCGTGCTCGGCCTGTCCTACAAGCCGAACACCGATGTCGTGGAGGAGGCACCGGGCCTGCTCCTCGTCCGCACGCTGACCGAGCGCGGCGTCGACGTGGTGGCCTACGACCCTGCCGCGGCTGCAAATGCCGAGCGCGCCCTGGCCGGCACCGGCCGCATCGTCGAGTCGCTCGACGTCGCGGTCAAGGAGGGAGACACCATCGTCATCGCGACGGCATGGGACGAGTTCAAGCGACTCGGCTCCGACCAGCTTGCGCGTGACGGGCAGCGGCGAGTCGTCATCGACTGCTGGCGGTTGCTCCGGCGCGACGACCTCGAGCCGGCCGTCGAGTACGTGGAGCTCGGGCGAGGCGGGCTCATGCCGACGCGCGTAGCGCAGGGTTGAGCCAGCTCTGGGCCCCGTCCTCGAAGGTGACGGGGCCCCACGGCGTCTCCACCTCGCGGCCGCCGGGATAGTCGAAGCGGCATTCCCAGCCGAGCGCCCCGAAGAGGCTGCGCACGCGAGCCTCGTTCTCGGCGCCGTGCGTGCCGACGTGGACGCGCGCGACCTTGGCGGTCAGCTCCTCGGCGGCCGTGGCGAAGACAGCCGCCTCGGCGCCCTGGATGTCGACGTCCATCAGGTCGACACGATCGAGCGTTCTCAGGACGGTCGCGAGCGACACGGCCCGGACCCGCCGCACCTTCCGCGCCGCCGGGCCGCGGACCGCGCGGTTCGCCGCCGTGTTCCTGCCCCACCGCAGCAACCGGCTGACCGGGCCCGCCAATTTCGCCTGCGGATCGTCGGGGGGGATCGCCTGCCCGTACCAGGCAGCCGCGTCGCCCTGCTCGAACCGCACCCGGCCGTCACGCGCCGCGACGGCAGCCCGGACCAGGACGTGCTCGCCGGGGTCGATCCCGTTGTCGGCGAGATGGCGCCGCAGCCACTCGAAATGCGTCGGCTCGCCCTCGACGCCGACGAGCAGGAACCGGCGCTGCGGGTCGTATCGACGGACGGCGGCAGCAGCGTTGACGAGCCAGCGCCCCCAGCCGGCGCCGAGCTCGACGATCGTGTACGTCCCGGACGACTCGACGACGCTCTCCAGAACATCGAGCCACTCGAAGAAGTCCTCGGACAGGGATGGGCGGTCGAAGGCGATCCTGATCGGCCCCGACGCGGCCCCGCTGTTCGACTGGATCTCGGCACGCGTCTTGACGCCGAGCCAGTTCATCGTCCAGCCGGGCGGGACATCGACAACCACCGGCTCGAAGCGCTCGAAGACTTCCGCCGCCGATGCGGCAACCGTCACGGCGGCCCGCCGCCGACCACCTTGACGACGCGTACCCAGAGAGACACCGGGCCGGACGTGAAGTGGTGCGCGGCTTTCGGCGTCACCGGATAGCCGGCGCGACGCAGCGCCCCGACGGCGCCCCCACAGTCGGCCTGCTTGCAGAGCATCACGATCTCCGACGGCGTTCGCTGTTTCCACGTCTGCCGGAATGCCGCGTCGATCGTCGGCATCTTGTCACCCTGCAAGATCCAGCCGTAGAAGTAGAACGAGGCCAGTCCGACGCCCCACGGCATCTGCTGCAGGTTGAACCACGTCTCCATGTACTGGTCCTGCAAGCCCTCGTCCTGCATCCATCGCATCCACTGGATACCGACGTTGAACGCACCGCGGTTGAACTCGGTACGCGACGACGTGTAGTCCATCGTCGTCAACACCTGCGCGCTGCCGGTGAACGCGTACGCGGTAGTCGCCGTCAACAGGACCACGGCGGCGGCGGCACTCACCGCGATACGGAAGCGCGCACCGACGGCCCCCGCGAGGGTGAGCGCGATTCCGACGAGTGTCACAACTGACGCAGGACGTCCGCCCCACGAGGTGTGCTCCAGCCGGTAGAGCAGAAACGGCGGTACGAACGCCGCGACCGTGACCAACGCGACAGCGCCCGCGCCGAGACCACGTCTGCGGAGCGCTGCGACGAGGAGGCCGGCCGCGATGCCGAGCAGCGGCACGACTCCGACGATCGTCCACGCTTCGTTGTAGTCGATGTTCTCGTAGATGAAGCCGCCGGCGACCTCCCAGATGGTGACGATCAACCAGAGAAGCGCCGAGTACGCATAGATCCCGTAGACAAACCTTCGGGTCGCTTCCGACCAATCGGCGCGCCTGCCGCGCAGCAAGAGCGGGACGAGGACGAAGAGCAACGGCGGCACAAGGAATCGCGGCTCGGCGAGCATCCACGAGTAACCGGGGACGTGGTACCGCGCGAGCTCGAGGTCGGTCGTCGTGTGGAACGCGGGGCCAAGGAAGTTGAACGGGCCGTTGAAGGCCTTCGAATAGATGCCGCAGAGCACCATCAGCAAAGCGAAGCCGCCGGCGAACGAGCCCGCGTCGAACGCGAGTTGTCGCAGGCGGGGCCGATAGACGATTGCGTAAGGGACGACGAGCAGCGACGAGAACATCGCTGAGAAGAAGTGCGTCGCGAATGCGGCAGCGACGAAGAACCCGGCACCCGCCATCGACAGCCCGGGCCGACGCCCGCCGCGCCCGGCGACGCCGAAGTAGAGCGCCAGCAACAGGTAGGTCGCCTCACCGGCGACGACGTAGTCGCGGTAGAACGTGTGGTAGACGAGCGGGTTCAGTGCGGTGATCGCGACGCCGGCGGCCGCCGCGTAGCGGCCGAGGAACCGGCGGAGCAGGAGATACAACGCGCCGGCTGCCACGACGCCGTAGACGATGTGGATGAAGAGGTACGCGGCGTCCGGGCGCATGATCGCGAACACGATCCGGCCGGGCGCGATCCACGGAATTCGCGTGACGTAGTACGAGCCGTGGAATGCGGCGTGGAGGAAGTCGTAGTCGACCCAAATCCCCGTGTAGTACCACGGGTCGAGCCAGGCAATGTCATTGTAGATCGGGTAGCCGAGCAACCAGTAGGCGAAGAGGATGATCCCGAAGAGCCCGAGAAACCCGGTGACCTCCGCGATGACGAGCGTCCGAGCGCGGTCGAGCCCGCGCTGCCGGGCCGCAATGGGCGCTGGGGCAACCACCGTGCTGCGGGTCGGCATGAAAGCGCAATCTAGCGGCCTCGCAAACGGCCTCGGAAGGCGGGCATACTGCGGCGATGGCGGTGACCGACGATCAGCGGCTCGATCCCGCAGCCGCGCAGCTCGCGGACGCCGAGGCGACGGGAGTGGAGATCTCGGTCGTCGTCCCGATGCACGACGAGGAGGACAACGTCGTCCCGCTCTATGACGCGATCTCCACCGCGCTCGATGCGATGGGCGCGCCGTACGAGATCGTCGTCGTCGACGACGGCAGCAACGACGCGACGTACGCGCGACTTTCGACGATCGCCTCCGACGACCATCGCCTGCGCCTCATCAAGCTCCGCCGGAACTTCGGCCAGACGGCTGCGATGGCCGCCGGCTTCGACCACGCCGTCGGCGCGATCGTGATCCCGATGGACGGCGATCTTCAGAACGACCCGGAGGACATTCCGCGGCTGATCGCCAAGCTCGACGAAGGGTATGACGTCGTCAGCGGCTGGCGAAAGGACCGTCAGGACGCGGCACTTGCTCGCCGGCTCCCTTCGAAGCTCGCGAACTGGCTGATCGGCTTCGTCACAGGCGTGCGTTTGCACGACTACGGCTGCACCCTCAAGGCGTACCGCGCGGACGTACTCCGCGAGACGCAGCTCTACGGCGAGATGCACCGATTCCTCCCTGCACTCGCTCATCTGGCCGGTGCCCGGATCACGGAGCTCCCGGTGCGTCACCACCCACGACGGTACGGGCAGAGCAAGTACGGCTTGAAGCGAACGTTCAAGGTCGTGCTCGATCTGCTCACCGTGAAGTTCCTGTCCGGTTACGCGACGAAGCCGAGCTACGTGTTCGGCGGCAGCGGTGTGTTGTTCTGCATCGCCGGTGTCGCGGCAGCGATCTACACGGCCTACCAAAAATGGGTGAACGGCATCTATGCGTACCGCCAGCCGAGCCTGCTGATCGCCGTCTTCTTCCTGACGATCGGCGTGAACCTCGTGCTCATGGGCCTCCTCGCCGAGCTCATCATTCGGACGTACCACGAGTCGCAGGGCAAGCCGACGTACTCGGTCCGCGAGACGCGGAACTTCGACCAGCGGTAGCCGCTCGCGATGTGTGGCATCTGCGGCGTCGTCCGCCGTCGTGGACCGGTCGACCGCTCCGTGCTCGAGGACATGACGGCGTCGCTGGCGCACCGCGGGCCGGACGATGACGGCTTCTTCCTCTCCGAGTCGCGAGACGGCGGCGGCGTCGGTCTCGGCTTCCGGCGACTTTCGATCATCGACCTCGTCGCCGGCAACCAACCGATCGCCAATGAAGACGAATCGGTGTGGACCGTCTTCAACGGCGAGATCTACAACTTCCCGGCGCTTCGCGCCGAGCTCGAAGGGCGGGGTCACGTTTTCCGCACCCATGCAGACACGGAAGTGATCGTTCACTTGTACGAAGAGCAAGGCTCACGGTGTGTCGAGCGGCTCAACGGTATGTTCGCATTCGCAGTGTGGGACGCACGGCGGGAAGTGCTCCTCCTGGCGCGCGACCGCTTCGGAAAGAAGCCGCTGTACTACGCCGACCACGCCGACGGCCTGCTGTTCGGGTCGGAGCTGAAGGCGCTGTTGCGTCACCCGTCGGTCGAGCGTCGAATCGACCACGAGGCGCTCGGCCAGTATCTCGCCCACGAGTACGTGCCGGCGCCGCGGACGATGTACGAGAGGGTCAAGAAGCTGCCGCGCGCGCACGTGCTGACGTGGTCCGCGCAGCAGGGCGTTCGCGTCGAACGGTATTGGGATCTCGAGTTCGACCCGGAGCCACCCGTACGTCCGGAGAGCGAGTACGTCGAGGAGTTTCGCGAGCTGCTCTGGGCGGCGACGCGTCGCCGGCTCCTCGCCGATGTTCCGCTCGGTGCGTTTCTGAGTGGTGGGATCGACTCGAGCAGCGTCGTCGCAGCGATGGCCGATCTTCTCCCTGCGGGTCGCGTGAAGACATTCTCGATCGGGTTCGACGACGACAGCTTCGACGAGTCCGCCCACGCGCGCGCCGTCGCGCAACACTTCGGCACGGATCATCACGAGGAGCGCTTCACACCGCGCGTGATGCTCGAGCTCGTGCCAACCGTCGCGGACTTCATGGACGAGCCGCTCGCGGACCCGTCGATCCTCCCTACGTATCTGTTGTCGCGCTTCACCCGCGCCCATGTCACCGTCGCGCTCGGCGGCGACGGCGGCGATGAGCTGCTCGCGGGCTATCCCACGTTCGCTGCGGGACGCGTCGCGAAGCTGTATCCCTTGCGCGGAGCCGCGCACCGGACGCTGGCGGCGGTCGCCGACTGCCTGCCGGTGTCGACCGCGAATTTCAGCCTCGACTTCAAACTCAAGCGTTTTCTGCGCGGCATGCCGTATGCCTCCGAGCTGCGTCATGCGGCGTGGCTCGGTGCCTTCACGCCGGAGGAGCAACGACGTCTCCTCGTCGATCCAGTCGCAGACCCGTTCGCGGCCTTGCGCGTCGACGGCGGACGGACGGATGACTCGCTCGAGCGAGTCATCCGGTTCTACGTCGACGGGTATCTCCAGGACGACATCCTGGCGAAAGTGGATCGCGCGAGCATGGCGACGTCGCTCGAGGTCCGTGCCCCCTTCCTCGATCTCGAGATCGCCGAGTTCCTGGGGCGCGTACCTCGTGCGCTCAAGCTCCGCGGCCTCGAGTCGAAGGTCATCCTGAAACGCGCGATGCGCGATCGACTGCCGGCCGGGATTGCCGACCGTCCGAAGAAGGGATTCGGCATTCCGGTCGCGCACTGGCTCAAGCACGATCTGCGTGAGCTCGCGACGGACGCGCTCTCGCCGGCGCGGCTTTCCGGACAGGGGCTCTTCAGGCCGAGCGAGGTCGATCGATTGCTTCGCGACCACCTCAGCGGCCGGCGCGACAACCGGAAGCAGCTCTGGACACTTCTCTGCTTCCAGCTCTGGTACGACCGCTACGGGCCGGGCAGCACCTCCGACTATCCTCGCCGCTGATGCTCGACCGCCTGGTCGATCGACTCGCCTGTCCGTCGTGCGGGGGACGGCTCACCAAGACGAGCGCAGAGGCGCTCGGCTGCAACCAGGGACACCGCTGGCCGGTCCGCGACGGCGTTCCGCGCCTCGTCCCGCCGGATCTCCCGGAGCCGCATCGGAAGACCGCGGACGCGTTCGGCTGGGAGTGGACGCACTACGTCGAGCAGCATCCCGAGTTCGAGGCGCAATTCCTCGACTGGATCCATCCTCTTCGGCCCGACTTCTTCGTCGGCAAGTCCGTTCTCGATGCCGGGTGCGGGACGGGCCGACACGCCTACTTCGCTGCGACGTACGGCGCGGCGGACGTGATCGGCCTCGATCTCAGCGTCGCGGTGGAGACCGCTGCCCGCGTCCTGTCCGCCTTCGACAACGTCGCCGTTGTCCAGGGCGACCTCCTCCGCGCTCCGCTCCGCCGACCGGACGAGGGAGGCGGGTTCGACCTCGTCTACTCGATCGGCGTCCTCCACCACCTGCCGGATCCACGCGCGGGGTTCCTCGCGTTGACCGAGCACCTCCGACCGGGCGGAACGATCGCCGTCTGGGTCTACGGCTACGAGAACAACGGCTTCGTCCGCAACGTCGTCGAGCCCATGCGTCGCGTGTCGACGCGGCTCGATCCGGGCGTGCTCGACGTCGCGTCCTGGCCTCTCGCCGCGGGATTCCACGGTGTCGCGCGCGGGATCTACCGTCCGCTGCACGGAACACCCATCGGCCGCCGGCTCCCACTTTCCGACTACCTCGCAAGCGTCGCAGACTTCAGCTTTCGGCAGAACCGCGCGATCGTGTACGACCAGCTCGTCGCGCCGACGGCTGCATACATCCACGGCGACGAGCTTCGAGGCTGGTTCGACACGGCCGGGCTGGAGGACGTCGAGATCACCCATCGCCACGGCAACTCGTGGCGCGGCCGCGGACGGCGACCGGAAGTGCGCACCGAGACATGAGCGTCGCTGCGGCGCTGACGCTGCTCGTCTGCCCTGCCTGCGGCGGGACACTCAGCGAACGCGACGGACTCGTCTGCCTCGACTGCGGCCGGCACTACCCGGTTCGAGACGGTGTCCCGGTGTTGTTTCCGCCCGGAAGCGACGATGCACACGCCGTGGGGAGGCTGCGCAGCCTCTATCACGATGCTTTGGCGCGGCCACGGGTGTACGACTTCCTTCAGCGTCACGGCGGCGGCGTCCCGATCGCGGCGCGCGTGCAGGAGACGCTTGCCGACACCCCCGGCGGCACGGTGCTCGACGTGGGCGCCGGGACCGGGATGGTTCATGACGTGCTTCCCTCTGGGGCGACCTACATCTGGCTCGACAACGACCGTCTGAAGCTCCGGGGATTCCGGAGAAAGGACGCAACGGGTCTGACGGTCCTCGGGGACGCGACGTCGCTCCCGTTCGGCGACGACACGATCGACGTCGTGACAATGGTCGAGGTCGCGCATCACCTCCCGGATGAGGCGTTGAGCTCGTTCCTTCGCGAGGCGGCTCGCGTCGCGCGTCAACGGTTCGTCCTCGTCGACGGCCTGCGGACACCGAGGCTCCGCAGCCGAGCTCTCTGGGCGTTCGACCTCGGACGGTACCCGCGTACACGAGCCGAGCTCGACGCCGCGCTGACCGAGAGCTTCGACGTCCGAACGGTGACGACGTTCCGCGTCAACCACGACCACGTGATCTACGAGTGCTCGCCGCGGGCGCACTAGGGTGAGCCGCGTGACGACGCCGCTCCGGTGCCCCGTCTGCGGCACACCGTCGCGGCACGAGGACACATTTCGCGACATCTCGCTCTGGCGCTGTCCCGCGTGTGATCACTGCTTCACCGATGTCGCTTCCCTCGACTATCTCGGCGAGTACGACGAGGCATGGGAGTCGCTGCATCCCAACTGGTTCGAGAATCCTCAAACGGACCTCTTTGCAGCGATTGCCGATCGGATCCGGCGTGACGCGCCCGGATCACGAGTCATCGATATCGGTTGCGGCCGAGGCGAGCTCCTCGAATTCCTGCGTGCACGCGACGCGTCGCTCGAGCTCACCGGACTCGATATCTCTCTCCGGCCCGAGATCGAGGGCGTCGAGATCATCACGGGCGACGTCGCATCCGCTGACCTCGGCGGGCGCACCTGGGACGTCGCGACGAGCCTGGCGACGATCGAGCATGTCGAGGATGTCACGGGATTCGTCGCACGCCTGCACGAGGTGGTCGTCCCGGGCGGTCTCGCAATCGTGATGACGGTCAACGACCGGAGCGTCCTGTACGAGTCTGCGCGGCTCCTCCGCCGCCTCGGCTACGCCGTTGCGTACGAACGCCTCTATGACCGATTCCATCTCAACCACTTCAACATCCGATCTCTGCGGACGCTGATAGAGCGCGGCGGCTTCCGCACGCTCGAGCAGCTTCGGCACAACATCCCGCTCCGCTCGGTCGACATGCCGACGCGCTCGCCGCTTCTGCTCGCCGGCGTCTGGGGAACGTTTGCCCTCGGCCGCCTCACGGGGCGAACCTACGAGCAGACGCTCGTCGCGCGGCGCCCGTAGCCGCGGCGGGCGTGGCTACCATCGGGCCGTGCCCAGCCTGCGGGGGATCGACGATCGCCAGCTGCCGTTGCGCGCCTGGCTCCACGAGCAGGCCGGAGTGCTGCTGCGGAAGTTGCGCGTCCGCGCGGATCCGGTCGAGCTCCCGCCGCCGCCCTTCCTCGAGCTGACGTTGCGCGCACGGTCGACGGCGAAGGCCGCCGCCGAGCTGCGCATCGATGCCGACTACGCATTCGCGAGTTACGCCGAACGGCGCGCCCTCTACACGGACTTCTTGACGGGTTTTCTCATCCCGAGGACGACGATCTGGAGCGGCGACGATCTGATGATCCGCGTCAACTCGCTCGGTTGCCGCGGCGACGAGCTCGAGACCGGACGACCGGTCGTCGCGTTCTTCGGAGACAGCACAACCCTCGGCGTCATCGGAACAGCCGACGGTCTCACGGGCGACAGCTGGACGAACCACGTCGACCTGCCCGAGTACGCGGTCCTGAACGCGGGGGTCGAAGGGCTTCGGATGGAAAGCGTCGGCACGCGCTATCGATCGCTCCGGGATCGCATCCCGCTGGCGTGCGCCGTCTTCTACACCGGCTGGCACAACCTGATCTACAACGAGCGCACGCCAGAGCACTGGGAGGCATGCCTTCGGTCCTACCTCTCCCCCGACCATCTCACGGCGATCTGCACGCTGCCGTCTGCACTGCTCCCCGAGATGCGTGAGCGAGGCATTGCGCCGCTCCTCAACGAGAACCCAACGGTCGGCATCACGGAGGACTACTTCAACTTCTGGGGCGACTGGGAGCACGACCGCTGGCTCGGCGAGGCCGTGGACGCGCTGGAACGGTTCAACGCATATGTGATCGACTTCTGCCGGCGCACGGAGACGCCCTTGATCGACCTGCGGGGTTACATGTATCCCGACGACTTCCAGTCGGCAACTCGCGACTTTTTCGACATCTGCCACTTTCGCCCGCGCGCTTACAGCCAGGTCGGGGCATTCATGTCGAACGAGCTGCGACGCATCCTGCCCGCGACACCGCCGGCGATCGACGATTGGCGGCCGATACACGCATCCGCCACAGCGGGATCGAGCGAAGATCTGCGCCGCAACATCTATCCCATCTGGTGAGCCCTCGCTGGCTCTTCCTGGCCGTCGTCACCCCGCTGGGGTTGATCGGGCGGCCCCTCTGGCGTCGGCGACTCGGGCTCGGCGTGTCGCGCCGCGCCGCGTCCTACTGGCACCGTCGCGGCGACGTCGTCTCCATCGATGACCTTCGGACGCCCTCGTGAACGTCCTCGGCATCTCCGCCTTCTTCCACGACAGCGCCGCGGCTCTGGTGACGGACGGCCGGATCGCCGCTGCGGCGCAGGAGGAGCGGTTCACGCGCCGCAAGCAGGACGCGTCATTCCCGGCGAACGCCGTCGCATATTGCCTCGCCGAGCGCCGCCTGCAGCTCGACGACATCGACGCCGTGGTCTTCTACGAGCGGCCGGATCTCAAGGCCAGACGGTTGATCGAGACGTATCTCGCATTTGCGCCGCGCGGCTGGGAGTCGTTCAAGCACGCTGCGCCGGAGTGGCTCGGCGGCAAGCGACGGCAGGACGAGCGTCTGCTGCGCGAGCTCGCGGCGCTCGGTGTCGGCGAGCTCGATCCGTCGCGGCTTCGTTTCGTCGAGCATCACGTCAGTCACGCCGCCAGCGCCTTCTTCCCGTCGCCGTTCGAGGAAGCTGCTGTCCTGACGGTCGACGGCGTCGGCGAATTCGCCACGACGACGACCGCTGTCGGTCGTGGCGGCGAGCTGACGATGCTCTCCGAATTGCGGTTCCCACACTCGGTCGGGCTGCTCTATGCCGCGTTCACGTATTACACGGGGTTCCGCATCAACTCCGGCGAGTACAAGGTCATGGGGCTCGCGCCGTACGGGAGGCCGAAGTACGCCCAACTCATCTACGAGCACCTGGTCGATGTCAAGCCCGACGGCTCGCTGCGCCTGAACCAGGACTACTTCGATTACGCCACAGGCCTGACGATGACGAACGAGAAGTTCGCCGAGCTCTTCGGCGGGCCGCCGCGCGCGCCGGAGACATGGGTCCGGCAGCGCGACATGGATCTCGCCGCGTCGGTGCAGGCGGTAACCGACGACATCCTCCTGAGGATGACGCGGGCGCTCGCTGCAGAGGGCGGCATGCGGCGGCTCTGCATGGCCGGCGGCGTCGCACTGAACTGCGTCACCAACGGCAAGATCCTGCGTGACGGCCACTTCGACGAGATCTGGATCCAGCCGGCAGCGGGCGACGCCGGCGGCGCCGTCGGTGCCGCACTCCTCGGATATCACCTGCTCAGCGGAGACCAGCGGACGGTTCCGGCCGGTCTCGACGGGATGAACGGCGCGTACCTGGGGCCGGCCTTCGAGCAGCACGAAGTCGAGTCGCGGCTCCAGGCGCTCGGCGCCCGGTACGAGGTCGCCGACGACGGCGACGTGGTCGAGCTCACCGCGGCCGCACTCGCGGACGGCAACGCCGTCGGCTGGTTCCAGGGCCGCATGGAGTTCGGGCCGCGCGCGCTCGGCAACCGTTCGATCCTCGGCGATCCGCGGTCGCCGACAATGCAGAAACAGCTGAACCTGAAGATCAAGTACCGCGAGAGCTTTCGGCCGTTCGCGCCCTCCGTGCTCGCGGAAGATGTCGGCGAATGGTTCGAGCTGGACTCCGCGAGCCCGTACATGCTGCTCGTCGCCGACGTCCACGAGAAGCAGCGGCTCGACCTGCCTGCGGGATACGACGAGCTCCGCGGGATCGACAAGCTGAACATCCCACGCTCGACGATTCCGGCCGTGACGCACGTCGACTTCTCGGCGCGAATCCAGACGGTGCACGCGGAGACCAACCCGCGCTACGACGCGCTGCTCCGCAGATTCAAGGAACTGACCGGGTGCGGCGTTCTCGTCAACACGAGCTTCAACGTCCGCGGCGAACCGATCGTCTGCACGCCGGACGATGCGTGGCGCTGCTTCATGGGAACCGAGCTCGAACTGCTCGTGATCGGGAACTGCGTCATTCGCAAGCGTGACCAGGATCCGGCGCTGGGTCGCGACTACAAGGCCGCGTTCGCGCTCGACTGACGACTACGATCGTGCCCTTGCGCAGGCTTCTCCAGCGACTGGATCGCTCGCCGGCCACCGGCGGGTTGGCCAGCATCCCGACCCGCGATGTCGAATCCGAGGCGCGTCCGGAGGACGGCGGCCTCGAAGGCTTCGAGACACCTGATGCGCACGCCATCAACCGGGCGCGGCTCGAGCACCTCGACTCGCTCGGTCTCGAGCTCGAGGGGCGCTCCGTGCTCGACGTCGGCGCGGGGCCGGCGCACCTCGCGCAGTTCTTCGTCGAGCGCGGCTGCCGGATCGTCAGCACCGACGCCCGTCCGCAGAACGTCGAGCAGGCCCGGGCGCTGTACCCGGGTCATGACGCGCGCGTCCTCGACGTCGAGCGCGACGACGTCGCGGCATTCGGCCGCTTCGACGTGGTGTTCTGCTACGGGCTCCTCTACCACCTCGAGGATCCGCTGCTCGTGCTGCGGAAGCTCGTCGACGTGTGCGACGACCTCTTCCTGCTCGAGACCATGGTCTGCGACAGCGAGCTTCCCATCCTGCGGCTCGAGGACGAGTACCTGTCGCTGAACCAGGCGCTGCGAGGGATCGCGCACAGGCCGAGCCCAGCGTGGGTCGCGATGGCGTTCGACCGGATCGGGATCCACAACGTCTACATCGCGCGCACACCGCCCCGGCATCCGGACTACGACGTGGAGTGGGGTAACGACCTCGAGACCAGCCGCGACG